>Ga0214542_1001136_pt1 | contig 53643 bp, 56 predicted proteins | sample CNSS1metaG_FD_160096 | JGI IMG/M metagenome (GOLD analysis project Ga0214542, IMG submission 160096) | Root nodule microbial communities from cowpea collected in UCLA plant growth center, Los Angeles, California, USA - CNSS1 | ecosystem: Host-associated > Plants > Roots > Nodule | place: USA... | reverse complement strand
GTTTGGTTGATTATATGGATATGGGATGATGAAAATATATTTGACTGCATGATGAATATGTTGTTGGCTCTAGCTTACCCGTTTTGTTGCATGGTTGTGATGTATGTGGCTGTTCTTTCTTGCGATGTTCATCGACTTGGTTGATGGGAGCAGATGGGCGAAGTTCTCGTGATCAACAAGGAAATGGTGATTCCACCGCTTAGCCGTCTGGGCTGGATCTTACACTTCTCTTCTTCATGGCTTCTTTAGGGCTATGGCCCCTGTACTCGTTGCCTTTGGATTATAAACTCTTAGTTAAACTGTTATCCTGCTTTTGTTGGCATCGTGGTGTGCCTGGTTTTGTAGGGGTGACGTTATGAACCCCAGGACTTCATTGTTGATTATCTCTGTGTAACGTTTCCTTTAATTTTATGTATTAAATTAAATGGGGCGTTACAAGCAAAGTAATAAAATAGTCATTACTTGCGTGCTTACATTTTTTAAAATTAAAACAAAAAATAGTCATTAATAATATTATAATTACAAAGTAACAAAATAAAATATTTTTGAAAAATATATTTTATTTATTTTCTCGGTTTATTCTTTATTTAAATTATTCAAAGATAAATTCTTTAATGGCTATAAAAAATTTATTGGCTATATGTATCATATGTGGAAAAAATAATTATCTTTGTTGAATAAAAAGTTATATATATATATATATATATATATATATATATATATATATAATTATGTATTTTTATAAATTTAAAATTTAATATATACCAATTAATTGCCAAATTTTAAAATAGGTCTACTCATTGCTTTCCAATCACCTTAATGATTATGATGATAATAATTTAAAATGTAATTTTTTTCATAAAATCATGGCTTATATGTTTAAGTAGAATATGTACAAATCATTAACTATTTTTATCAATGTGCTTTTAAAATCTTCCAATCAATAAGAACTACATAAGCCCATCGGCACTATGTTGCATTATTAATTGAAATTGTTCACCTCGAAACGAGAAAGGTTCAATATGATGGTGAAAACTAGTTTCAAAACACTAGAAACCTATTTATATATGTAATATGAACAACCCACTTTTCAATGATTATTTTTCCTTGTCCAGATGATTTTTCTACAGAGTTTTAACAACAACAAAAAAACTAATAAATTAATGGTATATATCTAAATCGTGAAATACTTTGATTTTTTTTTCCTTTTGAATATTGTAACAAAAATAGTTGACTCAACAATAAAAACAAGTTATGCCCAAGCTAAAATCATACAAGAGAAGGATGAGAGATAGTCTTCTCTCAATAAAATGCAAAATGTTTAATGCTGAGTTTACTTCAACAAACTCATTTAAAATTGAAGTTGCTCAAGTTCTTGATGAAGCCTTTACAAATTGATGATACCTAAAAAAGAATTACAATTGAAACCTTACAGTACCAAGTTAAATGAAAATCAACAAGTTGTAAAATACAACTTACATAACAGAGTGGGGCGACTAAAGGGTAAAGGGTAAAAGACTCGTTTTAGACCTTCAACAAAAGAAGGTCTCAAAAAATTTTATTTTTACTACTAATATTCTTTTATTAAATTAATTATAGAATTGTGTTTAAGAAAAAAGACCTCATTTTTTTTGAATACTAATATAGCTTTATTAAATTAATTATAAAATTATGTTTAAGAAAAAAAAATCTCAAAAAAATATTTTATTACTAATATAGCTCTATTAATTAATTATAAGTTTATGTTTGAGAATAAAATTGAGTTAAGTTATTATTATTGTTTGTTAATTTTTATTGGTATTAAAAATGATAATTAATGACTTAAAACATTTTTTTAATCATTTTTAATCATTTATAATTTATATTTTATTTTCTTCTTTTATCTCTCTTCTCTTGCCTATCCTTACTTTCTTCTCTTATAAGAGTCGTGTTTTTTAGGATTTTGACAGATTACATTTCTTGAATCTCATGTTGTTTGTATGTACCAATTTTTTCATCCTCATTTCTGGTTATTATGTTTCTTTTTCTATTTGTGTAACATCTCATTTAATAAATAACTTAATTAAATGGAACATCACGAAGAATAATAAAAGGGCAAAGCCATGGAGTATAAATGTCATTGCTTAAAGTTATCCAAGAATACTTAGAGGGGAATACTAAGGCACACCACGATGTCATTACCAAACAAAATAAAGGTTTAACAGTAACCAAAATGTATATTCAAAGAGCAAGGCAATACATGGGCTACAACCTTAAAAGAGAAGTCAGAAATAGGAGGATTCGACCCAAGACAAGCTACGCAGCGGAATCTCCATCACCTTGATGACCTCGAGGAGTTCTCACATCAGCTCACATCAATAAATTGATGATCATCGCAAAAGGAGAAAACCACACATGAACACACAAGGAAACATAAAGGGTAAGCTAGAGTGGAAAAATGTTTTATCATACAATTGCATACAATTTTAAAGTCAAAGATTCATAAATCATACAAGCATGTGATGACCAACAATCATGACTCTAAGACTCAATTATCCGGATACATATAATCAGTCAAATTCATTGGATGTTTGCACTTGTGGTGGCCTCTACTACTCTGCAGAGCCAATTGCCAATGGGTTTCACCCTACCACGCACAAGGTTAGCCTTCAAACATCTAAGGCCATTATCTTGCCAAAGACTAGGGCCTCCTGCTATTCTCACCACTTGAGTCAGTACGCTCTACGTGAGACTAACTGACTCTTTAGAGTTTCAGGAAGCAATCCTTACTTGAATCCTTACTAAATTATATAATGACGCACCACCACGAAACCTTCGTGGAATTACATCCAAACCATGAGGCACCACCATGAGCTCCCACTAAAAGGGGTCATGGAATTACGTCATAACCATGAGGCACCACCATGAAACCTTCATGGAATTACATCCTAACCATGAGGCACTACCATGAGCTCCCACTAAAAGGGGTCATGGAATTACGTCCTGACCATGAGGCACCACCATGAGATCTTACCTAGAGATTAATGGAATTACGTCCTAAACCATACCAAAATCATGTCTCACCAAACACCATAAAATTATCATACATATCAATCTCGTGCCAATATATATATATATATATATATAACCAACCATCCACTCAGGTTCCATACGAAGATCATACCAAAGTCATCAATTCCAGCCACACAACAGATCATGCATACATACTCATATATTTCATACTTTAATTAGGGGAAATCCACTCAATCATACAATCAATCCTCGAAAACAAGGAAAGAAATAGCATTAGAGCTTGCACTACTCTCGCTCAAGCCGTGGCCCTCGCTCAGGCGAAAGAGACCCTTCTCTCAAGCTATAGGCTTTCGCTTAGACGAGACTACCATCAGAAAGCACTACAAGTTTTGCGAGCTCTCGCTTGGGCGAGCTCTCCTCGCCTGGGCGATACTACTCTTCGCCCAAAAGAGAGACTCCCTCGCTTGAGCTACTTTTGAAGCGAAACACATCAGGTTCCCAAAAGCTCTCTGCTTGAGCTCTCGCTCAAGCAGCAACCTAGGTTAGCTTCTACTATTCTCGGCTAGGTGAGGCAAGCTCGCTTGGGTGAGACTATCAGTTCTCACCACTGTTTCAAGCACACAAAGCCAGAGATTCATCAAAAACAGCAAACAATGCATTTTCATTTCATCATGAACACCACACAATCACCAGAAATGCAAAACAGAAATAAAATTAGGCAAAATGAATTACAACACGAAACCTTAGCTTCCCATACTTGTAAAAACTACTGTGAAGGATTTTGGTACGAGCAGAGAAGCACCACAGCTCCTAGAACGGTTTAACGAGCTGAGAAATAGCAACACCAAAACAAAACTGGTTTACCAAGAGGAACCCTAGTTTGAACCACTAAAGCAAGACTTAGAAAGGAGAAAGTACAGTTTGAGAACTAACTTACATGAGATGGAAATGTGTTTTGAGCTAGCGTGACCAAGAAGGGGACCAAACCCTAGTAGAGCTTCTGTTGAGGGAAAAAGGAGAGAGTAAGGTGACTATTTTTTTTTTCAAGTGATTGCAGAATGAGAGTGTTAGGGCTGCTTAGGGGTTTTAGGCACCCTATGGGCCAACTTTAGGCCCAATAGATTAGGACAGACCCTTAAACATTAGGGCAGGAAAATAAGTGGGCCTTTCAATTTGTGTTGTTGTTATTTTTATTTTGTTTTGGATTTGTATTAGAATTAGAAATGTGTTTCTTTTGTTCAGTTTTGTTTTTCGGTACTTTTCGATTTACGGATTTTGAGAGCTTTTTTTTTTGTATATATCTTGCCCATTTACTATTGAGTTGAGAAGAAAAATAATTTTTTTGAATTATCTATATTAATGATTAATCTTAAAATAAACTTTACAAGTTTGTGAAAAAGTTGAGACTTGAGAAGGAAAAAGAGACTTGAGACTTCAAGATACTATAAGTCTACTATCATGTTTACTTTCTTGACAACCAAAACCAAGTTTTGTTGTTTTAATTCATTCATAATATAATTTTTTATTTCATATAAAAGTATATAAATATGTTAGAAAATTTGAATCAGTTATTCAAAAATCCAAAACAAGAGAAGAATTTGCTTTAATTTCATCACAAAAAGTAGCTATAAATAAATTTATAAAAGTAAATAAGAAAAATGAATTAGAAAATCGTTTAAACCTTGAAAAATCTTTAAAACATGACCATTTGTTGGATATTGATGAATTTTATTTATTTTCAGAATTAAATATCTTAAGGAAAATTATAGGTTTGGAAAATTATAAACCAATTGACATTTTTCATTATATAAAAATAATAGATTCTTTTTCAAATAGATATATAGCTTATAAACTAATGTTAATAATTTCATTGCCAGTTTCTTCAGTAACATCCCGACCGGATATTATGGATTTAATTAATATCATAAAGAAAATGTAAATAATCTTCATTTAATAAAACATCATTTCCCAAAAATGCAGGAAATTTAAAACTTTATAATAGTAATAAATAATCTCAAACTCTCTATTATAAATCAACATGAGAAATCCATAATAAAATTAAGGTCTAGTAATGTAAATTATTACAACTGTCCAAAACATATTAAAACTCTGATAAATTTCCAAACTAGTCCACGCTCCGAGCCTATGCCTCACCAGCACCACTTGCACTATCATCTATTTCCGTGTACCGCATACACGATCATCGCCAAACACAAGCAGATAGGGTGAGCTAATATCACGCAAGTACTCTCAACCACTTGAGCTAGTACTTTTCCACATCACATCAATCAATATTTAATGCCATAAAGGCTCCCACTACCCGCATTTATTACTTAATTAATTATTTAATTAATTAATTTTCATGGGTCTTACATCTTCGGTCGAAAAGAGTTTCTCAAAACTAATAATAAAAACTTATTTAAGATCAACAATGTCTTTTGAAAAATAAATGTTAAACGAAATTAATTATTACAAACTAATAAATAATTTTGTATCAAATAAAGGTAAAAAATAAATAAAATAAAAAGCCTCATTTTTTAAGTTTGTATTAACCTAAATTAACATTGTTTTCACTTGTTGCATGAAGAAAGCTTAATGTAGTTGCATAATGTGTATGTAGGGTCACAATACATACCTATAGGGTTTTTAGAAAAGAAAATATGACACATTTTGTTTGAGTAAATGATATTTGTACGGGTAATGACCGAGTAAGTGACTAATGGTATGTCAAAATAGAGCTTAGTGCACTGGAACAAACAATACATAGTTAGAGATCCTAAAGAAATTAGAGATAATTTGAAGGTAGAAATAGATTTAAAGTTTCTTAAGATGGTTGGAGTAGTTTGAAGCCTACACATCCTAGCAAGATTTGTTTGTAGGATCTCTTGTATAATCTATTATCTAATAACTATTGAACGATTATTAATGTCTAATTCCATGCTCGACATGTATATGCGATGTGAGAGAGTATAGTAAAATTGAGTAATAAGCTTAAATTTCACCTCTTAATATATATTTTGATTTAAAATATAATATTTTTTATATGCGTTCACACAATCTAGTTATTCTTTTTTAATATATTTATTCCTATATGTAAAAAGAAATTGTTAGTAGTCTCACATCGACTAGAGATAAGACCAATTTAGTATATATAAATTGGTGAAAACCTCACCTTACAAGTCAGTTTTGTAAGGTTAATTTAGGCTTAAAGTCCACCTTTTAACATGATATAAATCATGAGTTAGAGCTTATCCTAACGAAATTTGTTGTTTATTGGGTCTATTGTTCTACCCGTTATTGGACCACTATCAAACCACCCATTAATGTTTACTCTCATGCTTAAGATATATATACTTCAACGCGAGGGGGTGTTGGAAGTCACACATCGACTAGAGACAAACCCAATTTAGAGTACATAAGTAGGTACAAATTTCACTTTAGAAGCCAATTTTGTAAGTTTGAGATAGACTTAAAGTTCACTTCTTAGAAATTGTATCTACTTGTTTTTTTTTTCATTTTAAATTTATAAATCTTCTTATTTTTAACACTCAAACCCTTCTTCCTCTTTTTGCATTTTCTTTTTATCACCTTCTTCCTCTCTCTTTCTTTTTCAAGGCATAACAAACATTTCTTTCATCTAATAAGGTGCTACGTCAACAATGTCAAAAGTTTGTCAAAAAATAATTTGTTTTTTTTAGTCTCTGAACTTTGATGCAAAATAAAAATTTGCCTCTGTTCGAAAATTTGATACATTTTGGTTTTCAAACATTAAAAATGAATGAATAAAGTTCTTATAACACAATTACGTTAAAATATTTTGACGTGTGATACGCATTTTCCAATTGACATTGATGCGGTAATGTGTCAAATAATGTAAATAACACAAATGCTAGTATGAAATACGTTTGACACGTCAAAATAATATAAAATAATTAGGTTAAGAGGATTATATTCATTTACTTTTAAATTTGAGGAGCAAAATGCATCAAAAATTCGAACAAAAACTAAATTCACTTTTGCATTAAAGTTCAAGAACTAAAAATATATTTAACCATTTTTTCATATATTTGTCACTATTTGTATGTAAGATGAGCATTTTATGCAATAGAGAGCAAATTGGAGATCTACTGTGCGGAGGTTGTCACAAAGATCTTTTTTGGCAAGTTACTTTGATCAAGACCAAGAAGCAAGAGAAAAGGAAAACAGAATGCTAGGATTTACATGGTGGAGATTGTTGTCATCATAATTGTCAAGAGATGCATGGAACAACTCATGGTGGCTAGGAACCTAGATTCAAAGAAAGGAAAAAAAAAGGGTGGGGAATTAGAGGGAAAGCTTGTTATCATGATATCAACGTAGCCGATAAAAAAATGATATCAGTGGAGTTTTTTTTTTTCCTGATATTTTTATTTTTGTCGATTCAAAGAATTAATAAACTTTAATTAGTAAACTGTAATTAGTGTTGGCATAAAAGTCTATTTGATTGACTCCGATAAACATCAGCTTAAGAATCAATTCGAATACTTTTTAAAATCTGTACAGATCAATTTATTAATTAACCTCAATAATTTTAAAGTCAACATTTTATTTATCTTTTATCTTCCACTACAAAGACGAGTGTCAGTTTTGGATAAATTTAAAAAAAAGGTACTTTGATACCACCATTTTCAACTAATTATTATTTGACACTAATTTTTTTTAATAAAATATCATTATTTGAATAAAATATTAATTTATATGAGTGTCAAAATGGTAGGATCGGTATCAAACTACCACTACCCTAAATTTATATGTACTTTTAACCCACTTTAGTTTTACGTTTTCTAGCAATTTCAAAATGTCTATTCATCATAATTTAACTATATAAAAAAATATTTATATTTCATAATTATAGACTAAGATGGGTAATATACAGAAAAAAAAATTTAATGTCAATTTCGGCTGGAGCAAACAAATCAATTTAGTTTGAGAAAGTGATATCATTACACTAATTCCTTAAATTAAAAAAAATGTTAATAAATTTATAGGACTTCAAATAACTTCTCAAATCAATCACTTCTTGTTATTCGAGTCTCAATATATTGTCACTTTAATAGATTTTTTTGTTACTTTATACTTTTAAACTTGTTTATTGATCTTTGTTTAGTTCAATATTTAAGTCCATAAATTCATTCACCATAATCCCCTAGGAATTTTTAGCAAAGGTAGCTATAATGTGATTTTATGAAGGATACACTAGTTTTTATTGTCATAGGACATTGTTTGCGATTCCTCCCATGCATTTGACCGAAAGAGGGGTTGAAAGAGATGTGCATGAGTAGATGGCCACACATGCCAAAATGCATGTGGAAATGAAACCAAACCCTACCCCACAATGACCCAATATCTAATCAAAATCGATGAAGCCTACAAAAATCTTCGATGGTGTAAACCCCTAAAACAACTCTCATAGGTAGGGCCCAAATGCTGATTAGTCTTGCAACAAAGGGCCCCACCACCCATCACCTACACTTCCCATGCTTCACACCACCAGGTGGAGCTACTCAAACCTCAACAATCAAACCCTAGACATTGTTCAAACTACTCTTTCTATTAATTCAAATATCACTCTCAATAAATACTTTTTCTTATACTTCATTAAAGATTGCTTTTCTATTTTTATACACAAAAAATATATTAAACACATCTTTTAACCAAATATTTTAGAATTTGTAACCTTATACATCTTTCTATGTTCAATATTATCATACATGTTATGATATACTCAGTATTCTTATATTATTTGTAAGGATGTGACAAAATTTTAAATTTTAAATTTTAAAGCGTTCAATTATTTAAATGCAGTGGTTAATCTTAATAATGTTATTTAATAATATTATGAATTTGAAGTCGAAACATTGACCAAATAATATTATCCAAAGATGAGGTAAAACAAGTAGATGTTATAGAAAAGAATCAACATTTTGATATATTTTAATTAGTTAAATTATAATTTTCGTTCCCTCTCATTATTCATCTATCATTTTCGCCTGTATTTATTTTTTTTTCTGATTTTTTAGTTTTTATATTTAAAAAGATTGTATTTTTATTCAATTTTTAATTACCATACATATAGTTATTTTGTTTTTACATTTTCATGGTACTTTAAATGAATGTGTTAGATCTATAGTTTAAGTGGATAAAAAAATAAATAAAACATATGTAAAATTAATAATTTTGAATCAAAGTTGTGAATTTTCTAAAGTCCTTAAATTACAGAAAACAGTATAGAAACCAAAATGGCAAACCATAAATTAAAAGGATCAAAATAGCAGTTTCAGTATTTCAAGAAATTAATTTTTCACCAATGATGAAGTGGTATGATAATTTACTCAAAAACATGAAAATATGAAAACCAAATTTCTTATATACATAAATGATATACTTATCAAAAGATTATGTCACATCACTTTAGTTTAACTCTTTCGAACTATTACCGTGTTAAGAAACAACTACTAATATACTCTTTAATAGTTTTTAACAAATTTATTTATTAAGTAAAATTTATGTAAGTCTCACTACTAAATATGTAAATGTCATCATCTATTTAATAAGTTCATAAATCTTTCATTGTCTATTTCATAAGTTCATAAATCTTAACTAATAAAATGAAATGTATCTAAAAAAGGAGTGTTAAAAGAGAGTTTTGCTTACCGTATCGTATTCGTATTCTTTTTCCAAGAACCAGGTATATACGCAAAGTAATTTATTGAAATCCGCAATATCTAAGCTATGATAAGAAGATAAGATTAATTTCTCTTGATAAGAGTTTCTTTTTGTAGATACAATATTTAAATTTGAAATCCATTAGTGTCAATTGCTAAAGTACTAGCGTGCTTAATTTTCTGGGGAAATTTTAAAACATAAGCAAAAATTGAAAAATAATTAGGTCACCGTTCGATGTTTTCTAAGTACAAAAGTTTACACCGAGCTTTGTGTGCGAATGGTTAAGATGGTATACACAACCCTGCTCGCCTAATTAATGCTCATTTAATGATGTTCCTGCCTGTGATGTGTATGTTCTTCCAATTTAGGTTTTGGTACGAATATATAATGCTCACATTTTTCTTTTAAAATTTACCATGTAAATTTTTATTTTAAAATATATTTTGCCAAGCATGAGCAAACACACTTTCATACAAACTCCTTATATCTCAGCATCAGCAACACTTTCATATAAGCTCAATTTGTTTAGTGAGACCAAATTCTAAAAAATCTCTTTTTTAATTAGTAGTGATAATTATCTAAAGAAAATCTGGTCAGTGAGAACTAGATGTTCTCAAGAGAATATTTCATCTTAGTTATGAACTTTCTAGATAATATTCTATATTAGTTCTGTCTGGATAATATTCTATATTAGTTAAGTGTGATTATGTCAAAACAATACTTAGTGGGTTTGTCAAGATCGATTAAGGTTCAAACATAACTGAGTTACTAGTTAGAAATGATTATATTTCAAACAATACTCAAGATTTTTGGTTATGATTAACTAAGTGTTCAAATAATGTTTAGATTTTTTGTCAGGATTAACTGTGTTTCAAATAATATTCAATTTGTAAATTGTAGCACAGAGTGAAAACTTAATGAGTTGATTGAGATTAGAGCTCTCAAAATGGGTTAGAACCTACGATCCAACCTGACCCACCAAAAGTTTGAGTTAGGTTAGATTTAAAAAAATTACAAATTTCGGTATGGGTTAAAAATTTACCCGATCCACTAAGAACCCAGATCATCTAGGTTGAACATGTGGTGAGCCGAGTTGGCTCACCAACCCACCCATAAATTCTAAATATTAAATTATATTAAAAAAGAAAAACCTAATGATTTTTCGTGGGGCTTTTAGATGGTGAATTTTGTTAGGGGTTTTATTGAGACTTTTAAATTATATTAAACTCAGATGGTAAATTTTGTTGGGACTTTTATTTTTTGTTTAAGTGAAGTTCATTTGATATATAATGAATTAGAAACCTTTTATATATTATATGGTGTTTCATATATATATATATATATATATATATGAATGAGATGAGTAAATTTTGGACGGTCAAGATTAAATGTTAATTAATAATGTATAATGGACTTGCATTGAAGAATTTTAGCAAAAATTTGATTTTTTTTTGGGATTGAAGAAAAAAAAATTGTAATTTTATTTAATTAATTGAGCCAACTCGTTTAATCCACCAACCCAAGGTGGGCCGGGCCGGGTTTGAATATTTTAGGCTCGCTAATTAGTGTGCGAGGTGTGGTTTGCATTATTAGATGAAGCAATTATTTCTTAAGGATTTTGGTTTGATGATATGCTTAAATTCAATTAGTGAACCAAATAAACTCGATATGGGTTCTTTCGCAATAAGTTAGCAAACTTATGTCTTTCAATATGAATTATGTAACGTCCCATTTAATTAATAAACGTAATTAAAAGAAACGCCACACACAAATAGTACGATATAGTAGTCTTGGGGTCCTTAACCCAACCCCTACAAACTAGGCACACCACGATGCCGAAAGAAGACAGTTGAAAAGTCTAACAATTACAAGTAGAGAAATAGAGCATATCGAAATACATGGGACAAAGCCCTAAAGACACTAAGATCCAGCCCATGCAGATCATGCAGCGGAACCATCACCTCCCTGTTGTCCGCGGGTGTTCCTCGCATCTGCTCACATCAACAAGTTGATGATCATCGCAAAAGAAAGTACCACACAACAGAACACACAACAAATAAAAGTAGGGTAAGCTAGAGCACAATAGATTACATCCATACGATCAAATATATATTCACCATACCATACACACATATCAATCAAGCATGTTATGACTTCTCAAACAATACACTAAGACACGACTCGACTCATTCGGATACATACAATCTGGTCGGATTCAGCGGATGCTCACACTTGTGGTGGATACCTCTGCTCACCCCCGAGCTATGTGTTACAAGTGTTACAATGAATCAATTTCCCTCACCACAAGGTTAGCCCTTAATGAATTATAGGCCTCATGCTACTCTCACCATAGGAGTCAGTCCGCTCTAAATGAGACTAACTGACCCCTTAGAGTGTCAAGATGCAACCTTACCTTGAATCCTTACCAGACCATACAGATGGGGCACCACCATAGACACCCACTAACAGGGGCCATGGAATTACGTCCCGACCACTGAAGCACAACCCTGAAGCCCCACCTAGGGATTCCAAGGGATTACGTACTGACCACTTACCAACAGGTATAATCAGCCAATAAATAAACATATACACCATGCATAGGAAATTCATACCAACACCCATAAACAACCCTCATGTATCACATGTCAAACCCATACCAACTCGTGTTACCAATCATGAGAAAACGTCTCCCCTCATATCAATATCATGCCACTGAATTACCAATCATCAATGCTCGCCATAGTTAATGACAGTTTTGTGACTACGTACGTATCCAACAACTCATGTACATTCAACATAAGTTCATGCCAAACTCACCATTCATCACATGTAAGCCTCCCCTCATTATATATACTCGATCTCATCATGCCATCATACAGTAATCCAATTAATCACAGGCCAAACATCCGAGAACGGAAAAGAACGCCAAACTGGACCGCATTCTCGCCTAGCTCCTCGCTCAGGCAGAGGAGTCTCGCTCAGGCGAGAGAGTCTCTCGCTCAGGTGAGCTCTCTTCACCTAGGCGAGAACGAGAAAACCTGGAACAGTGGCCTCTACACGGTCTCGCTTAGGCGAGACCCTCCTTGCCTGGGCAAGAAGCTCGCTCACCCAAAATGAGTTGGTCGCTTGGGCGACCCCTCGCGCGAGAATGCTTGGGCGAACCCCCGCTCATCTCGCCTTGGCGAGGCAAGCTCGCCTGGGCGAGATTATCAGTCCTCGCCCACTATTCACTCGCATAACAGACGAAACCAACCCAAACACATGTAATAATACATTTCACACACTCAGGGAAACATCCAGAACTATAAATCATGCGAATCATACCCAAACAATCATGATAACAACTATTTTGCAGAAACCCTAACTGCCCATACCTGGAAAGGGTTACACGAGGCTTCGACATGGGACCACGGAGCACAGCAGCTCGAGCGATGGACTTGTAAACTGGCGGAACAGCGGAACAGTAGGAAAATAAGATTATTTTCGAACCCTAAACGGTGGAATACAAAAAAGGGCTTTAGGGAGTAAGGGCAGTAGTTTTAGAATCACTTACATGGAGCAGAAAGTAGTATTGGAGCCTTGAGCGGACTAGTTCGAGACGGGAAAGCTAACCCTAGTAGAGCTCTAGTGGTACAGTAGAGACAGACGATTGCGAATTTGTGAATGAACAAAGGTGGAAGCGTTAGGGCAACCTAGGTTCAGCTTTATCCTTTAGGCCAACTCCTTGGCCCATCAGATTTGGGTCAGCCCTTTTTCGTAAAAAAAAAAGGGTACAAAAGAATAGGGCCTTACAAATTAAAGTGTTTAGGTTTTTATGAATCCACTACCAAAAGTAAATTGATGAATAATTCACTTATATTATGGATGAGTCACAAAAATCTTTAAATTAGTGAGTTCGTTCTCTTAACATGAATCTCAATGAATAATACATGCATTTTCCTCCAACAATTAGTTTTGGTATTTTGATTTTAGTAGTGAAATGGTGGATGAATCAAAAAAAAGAAATGGAGAATAAAAGATGAAGAAGAGAATGGAGATGAAGGTTTTGTAAGAATGTAAATTGCAATAAACTAAATTACCAAGGGTAGAACAAGAACTTGTAGAGTAAATCAACCAAAGTGGTGACCCAAATCTCTACAACCAACACTGAACTTAGCCATTTTCTCTCATTTATGGCATTACTAGACTGTTTAAAATTGTATTCATAATTTGTCACCCTTCATTTACATTTGAACTACCTATTTATATTTCCCCCATTTTTTTGACTATTACATAGCAAATAAAATAAAAGTAAAAATACATAAATGGAATAAGTTCCCAAACCTACCCACATTGTGTCAGGAGTTTCTGCAAAAAATATTGTATATAACTTCTCTTTTAATCTAGCTTTATCCCTTGTCTTGGTTTGCACTTTGCTCAATGTTTTTTGTAACATCAAAATTTAGGTTTTCACGTAAAGATATAAATCATACATGTTTAGCCAAAAATGATTATTTAAAACCTTACATAAACAAAAGTTTATTATTAATTGAAACTATATGGATTAAAATAATAACCATCCAATAATTTTCAATAATAACAACACTTAAAGGTAAATTGTCTTTAACATTTATCCGAAATAAAACTTAACAAAAGAAAACCCCGATTTCATTTCATCCTTATGTCAATCTACTCCATGTTGTTGTATTACCACATATTCCCGTATTACACCCCCGTCATACGATCATCACGTACACAACAATACATAAAACAAGGTGAGCTAACCACATACAATAATATATATGAAGATTAAGCATAACAAGGCAAAATAAGTAATCCTAAACATCACATCAGACCAAAAAGATATTCAAGCATGATAATCACTACCACATTCTATAGTTTTCTCCATTATCGGTTCACTGCCACATGATCTGATGCCCTAGAACTAGTTGGTTCGAGTTGTCATGCCTTCACGACACGAACCAATCTCCCTACTTCTCAAGGACTTACGAGTAACAACTTCGGTGAATTTCACACCGAACATTATACACAACAACGAGCCGAAACTAAGGCGAAACATTTGTTCCCTCTCCACTACCTCGCACGGGCGAGAGAGTATATCACTCGAACCCGTTCCACTGCCTCACACAGGCAAATATAAACCATTTTCACTACCTCGCATAGGCGAAGAGTTATCCTTGGTTCTCTAGGTATGATGGGTAGGCCTCATAACAACATAGAATTACGACCCAATTATAAAAAAAAAAGCAACCATTACCACATATGAGTTCCTAAACGCCTTCACGAGTTGGTATTTTACAAAGATCTTAAACCCAAATGATTGGCTTCCTGAAACCATTAGGAGCTTTACCAATAATTTAGAAAACATGTGGCTACACCTTATAACAGGAAGAAACCAGTGTGCTTGATAGTGCATGCATTTAAGAACTAAAAGTTTTATCCTCAACACTAGGTGATGAAGCTACTTGTGAGGATTGAATGGAAAGAAACTCCATGAAGGCAACAAAAGAGATGGAATAAGGTTGAAGGCCCTTGAGCAATGAGGTGTTCACAGTGAAGTGAAGGTTCTAAGAAGGAGAAGCTATCCTAGAGGAAGGAGGCTAGAGGAGATCTAAGGAGATTCCTAGCTAGCATGACTCTCATGGTAAAGTTTGGAGTGAACTAAACAAAGGCATTTATCATTCAATTCAAGAGTAACATTTACATGGTGCATGAGAACTTCTTTTATAGCCTAAGGAGAAAAAGGATTCGGCTAGCTCATTAATTCATCATATGCCAAATTCCTTTCTAGATCTAGATCTAGATCGCCTTAATTTGTGGATCAAGTGCCATATGGAAAGTCACACCTTCCACAATTCAACATGTGCTTAATGTGTTAAGTGTGGATGCTTTCTAGAGCACTATTCGACCAAGGCTTTATTTAATGAGGCCATTAGCCAAATTAAACATAACTTGGTGAATTCTTGATCCAATTATTCAATGTACAAAATATCCTCTTTAGCCCATTTGAATAGTAACTTGATTCTTTTAGGCTTCAAAGGATTTTGAGCATCACTAGCTTCTGGGTCTATTTGAGCACCCCTATAATGATTGGGCCATTGTTTGGGCTTGATGGGCTTGAGAGCATCCCTCTAGTGATTGGGCCTTTGTGTGGGCTTGATAGGCTTGGGCCTAAGTCATCATCTCCTCCCCCTTGGAAAGGATTTGCCTTTAAATCTTGATGTTCATCATTATATATGCCACTTAGAAAAGGGATTAAGTCAATAACATTGAAAATTGAATGAACACCCTATTCCTGAGGAAGATCTAATTGATAAGCATTGTCATTAATCTTCCGTATAATTTGAAAAAGACTGTCTCCACGGGGATTTAATTTAGATTTTTGCAAATAGGGAAATCCTTCTTTTCGCAAATGAAGCCAAACTAAATCACCCTCATTAAACACCCTAACTTTCTTGCCCTTGTTGTGGTACTTGACATATTTTCATTTGAACTTGATTTTGATTTCACACTTTTTCATGCAAATCCTTGATGAACTTTGTTTTTGATACCCCTTCTTTATGAACAAAATCAAAAGAAGTTGGAAGAGGTATTAAATCCAAATGTGTGATAGGATTGAAACCATAAACAACTTTAAAAGGAGAAAGCTTGATAGTTCTATAGACCACATTGTTATTGACAAATTCAATATGCAGAAGATACTCATCCCAAGACTTATGATTAACCTTCAAAATCACTTTCAACAATGTAGATGGAGATATATTGACTACTTTAGTTTGCCTATCAATTTGTGGGTGACAAGTAGTAGAAAATTTGAGCTTAGTCCTAAGTCTAGACCATAAGGTCTTCCAAAAGTGACTAAGAAATTTGGTATCTCTATCAGACACAATTTTCTTTGGGAGACCATGAAGTCTAACCACTTCCTTGAAGAATAACTTTGCAATATTGCTAGCATCATCTACTTTTTGGCATGGTATAAAATGAGTCATTTTAGAAAACTGATCAACCACCATAAAAGTACAATCAACACCCCTAGAAGTTCTTGGAAGACCTAAGAAAAAGTCCATGCTAATATCCTCCAAAGGGGTGGAAGCAATAGGCAAAGGGGTATAAAGGCCATGAGGCATTGCTTTAGATTTTGCATGTAAACATGTAAGACAACTAGAGAAATGTGTTTGAATATTTCCTCATATGGGACCAAAATAATTTCTCTTTAAGCATGATCAATGTTTTATCTACCCCAAAGTGTCCCATAAGTCCCCTGCATGCATTTCTTGAATAAGAAGTTTTCTATGTGAACTATGAGGAATACACACCCTTTCTTCTTTAAACAAATACCCATTGTTCACATAAAAACCTCCTTGGGAATTTTCTTGACAATCCTTATAAATGGATGAAAAATGAGGATCTTGAAGATACAATTCATGAATGTTATCAAAACCATGAATTTGAGCTCCTAATGTCACCAAAACAATATATCTTCTTGATAAAGCATCGACCACAACAATAGTTTTGCCTTTCTTGTATTTGATAACATATGGAAATTATTCCAAAAATTCCATCCACTTGGCATGCGTTTTGTTAAGTTTGTGTTGGCGTTTCAAATACTCGAGTGATTCATGATCACTATGGATGACAAACTCTTTGGAAACAAGATAATATTCCCAAGTTTGAAGAGCCTTCACATGTGCATAAAGCTCCTTGTCATAGGTGGGAAAATTATGAAAAGGTCCATTGAATTTCTCACTAAAGTAAGAAACAAATGATCTTCTTGTAATAACACAACACTTATTCTAACTCCTGAAGCATCACATTTTAGTTCAAAAGTTTTATCAAAATTTGGAAGAGCTAAAACAGGGGCTTGAGTGAGGCAAACTTTAATCTCATCAAAAGCATGTTGTTGTTTGTGACCCCATACAAAAGGTACATCTTTTTTATCAAGCTCATTAAGGGGTGAAGCCAAAGTTTAGAAGCTAGGAATGAACCTTCTACAAAAACTTGCAAGACCATGGAAACTCCTAATATCCTTAACATTTTGAGGAATAGGCCATTCTTGGATGACCTTGATTTTCTCAAGTCAACATGGACCCAATTTTTTGTGACTACAAAGCCTAAAAAGACTACACTATCAATAAAAAAGTGCACTAATCAACATTTGCAAAGAGATGGTTGACTCTATGAATGGAAAGAACTTTCGCAAGATGACCTACATGAACACTAAGACTCTTGCTATAAACCAAAATGTCATCAAAATAAACTACAACAAACTTACCAATGCAATCCCTTAGAACATGATTCATAAGATGCACGAATGTACTGGGAGCATTATCACTAACCATTCATATAAACCAAACTTGGTCTTAAAGGTGGTTTTCCATACATCACCCTCTTTGATTTGAATTTGGTGATAACCACTCTTAAGATCAATTTAGGAGAAAACATTTGCTCCATACAATTAATCCAACATATCATAACACATTAGCAACTTGCCATCTTTTTTTGAAACTAACAATACAGGCACAACTAATAACATCCTATCTTTGCTATATTTTCTTTTTAAAAAAATGTCTTTTTAGTTTAAATAATTATTTTTTGTTGTTTACTTAGGAAAATCTAGTTTTTATAAAAATGTGATAAAAAGGTTGTTTTAGTAAAATAAATTAGTTGTTGCAAGGAAGCCTTTCCTCTTTGCTGAAATTGTTTTTAACGCTTGGTCCAATTTGTCTTTTATTGCAAAGCAACCCCTAATGGGTCAACTATACTTGACCAAAGTCTCCCTTTATGCAAAACGTGCGTTTCATTTTAATTGGCTCATTCATCCCTTGCTTTTGATAAATGGAAGGTAGCGGGAGCATAGGAACGCGAAGCCAAAACTTGATGCGCGATTAAGCATGATGAGAGCGAGCCTGATGTGTGATGGAGGGATCAAGATCTCAAGATCACATGAAAGCTGATTCGTGATAGACGAAAGTGTGAGAGATGGACAAACGAGAGAGGATCAAAGCTGATCAAAGGGCAACGAACACTAGGTTTTAAAATTGCAAATCTAGTTTAATGGCAAGAGGAATTAGGTTAGGTTAATTTTTCTTAGTTTTTGGTTCATTTTCTGAATAGGGATTTTAAGGGCAAAATTAGGGTCTTTTGGTTTCGAGCCCTAGAGTGCCGAGAGAGAAATACTGAGGCTAGGGTTTGAGGTTCTTGTGGGAGAGTGAGGAGAGTACAATGTAAGGGGTTCTTCTTTGATGAGCACACAACTACATTTAGAGATTGAGGTTTTCTCCAATGCGTTGAGTAGTCTCACTTAGTCAATCACGAGCACAAAGTGGTCGGGATTGTGCTAATTTAGTTTCCATTCGCCATTTTAATTTTCAGTACTTTGCTTTATCTTGTGTAATCCTCCACTAATTTTCAGTGAAATATATTGATTTTTCTTCCATTCCAATTTCCAATTTTGAGATTTGGTTACTGATGTTTCGCTTGCATTTTTTCTGTTTCTATAGTCTTTAAATTCAGTCCTTTAAATTTTCGTTTTCAATTCAGTTCTTATTTCTCAGTTAGAGATTTGATCCTGGGTAAAATCTGCACACGTTAATGTTCCCATTTAAGGACTACGTGACCCCAAAGGGGGCACACATTACTAAGATGTCTTTTTGAGTGTAGATAAACCCTTGTTCATTCACTACAATGGATTTCAGTTTAAGTTCTGTGTTGTTGTCACTGTTTATGTTCAATTTGTGTTTCTATGATGGTGTTTGAGCTTGGATCATGTTTTGCACACAATTTTTGGTTCCTTTTTTGAATTCATATGACCCCAAAGTGGGCATAACTTCCAAAGATGTCTTCTTGAGTGGAAGAGATTCTTCGTTCAAACACAAACAAATTCAAGTTTATTTTGTAGCTACATTTCTGTTTAGGCATATCTCATGATCATCATTTTATATTGTTGATTTAAGTTTCTACACCAAGTTCATTTCTCTTGTTTCAGATTTAAGTTTCTGTAGCACATAGTTTGGATTCATGCTTGCTATTAGGGATTGTGATAGAACATTTCATCTCCATTCATTTTAGAAAATTCATCCATTTCAACTTTTTGCTTTGAAATTAGTTTAGTTTAGTTTAGTTTCATAAATAAAGCCTGGTGGTGTGTGAATTTCACCCATTTCATTTTGTTTTCACGTTTTGTATCCCCATGGCACTTATGTTTTAATTTCTTGTGGCTGCATCATGGTTAAATTGCTAGTCTCCATGCATATTTAGATTTTGGCATCTGCATATGCATATTTTAGTTATTTATGGTTGAGTAGTCGCATTATCATTTAAGATCCATTGTTGCACTTTGGTTTCATACATTTTGGTAGTTATTTTCACCTGTATTTTAGATTCACTCAGTCATTACAACTCTAGATCATGATAAAGTATCCAAGCATTCAAATTATCCTACTGTGATTAGGAAAATTTGCATTGCATCTAAACTAATTCTATTTTGGGTTGGCTACAATAGTTTAATCTTGAATACTATCTTCATTTAGCTTTGCATTGCATCTGAAATTGAAAATGATTTGAAGTGCGTTACTATTATGCCTTAATCGTTTCTGACATGAATATGACCAACTCTTGTTGTTGTCATAAATCAGATTTCTACTGCTCAATTGGTTTCGTTTCATCTTTCATTTGCATTATACATTTTGCTTCATTTCTAGTTGCATGCTAGACCATTTGAATTTGCATTCTGCAACCCCAAGCATGAAATGATTGTTGTCATGAGTAGTTTCTTTTGTTGCCAATTGGTTTTTCATGTGGTTGTATCCTATTCTATTAGTAATCGTTACCTTTCTTGGTTACTCATCATTCTAATTTGGTTATCTCGTTTATGCATCCATATTTCCATACAATAAACTCCCAAATATGCTCTGGTTTTAGTAAATTTACTACACCTGGAAACTGATTTGAATTGTGTTATTGTTTTCAAATCTAAAATTTTGCTCAAAGGACATTGTCTGCATTCATTAGCACCACTTCAATCTAGAATAGATTCATGAGTGTGAATGTGGTTGCAATTGACTGAATTTTCAGTTTGAGACCACATGAATATCATGTTTTTAATGTTACACGTGAACTAGTACATGCTTTGATTTCTACATCATTTTCATCGATAAATATGAAACTTCACATTCTATTCATTTAGGTTATCCATCATTTGAATTAATGTGCATTCCATCATTCCTTAGATACCATGCAACAACATTGCATCTCATGGTATAGTTTAGGTTTGCATTCATGCATGTAGTTTAGTTTTAAGTAAATAAATTCAATTTTCCTTTATTTTATTTTTCCCTATTTTCTTTTATTTCATTTTTAGTAAGATTTAATTATACAAGCTAGACTTAACATACACCATTTCCTTGGATTCGATCTTGAGTCATCTTCCCTACTACATTAGGTGGATAATTTAGGTTTCGATATTATAAGCGTGACTGTAAAATTGAGTTAACAACACTAGGACTTAGTCTCTTTTGAACCCAACCATTATCCAAGAGATCTTGCACTTGAGTTTCTATCTCCTTGGTTTCTTGGGGATTTGTCCCATAGGCTAGTTTATTAGATATACTAGCCCCAGGCACAAAATCAATTTGTTGTTCAATTCCCATAATAGAAGAAGGCCCAATGGGTCCATCTTTAAGAAAGATAACATCAAATTCTTTCAGAAGATTTATAATGGAAGGAGGTAGATCCTTAGGTGAAGAATGACTTGAAGTGCATGTGAGTGTTCCTTGACACAAAAGGAGGTATGAAGGCTGTTCCTTATGAAGTACAAGAGCTAAAGATTTTTTAGTTAAAAGTACTTCATGTTGAATGAACTCGTAGGATGGAACACCACTATCCCACACCTCACACTCTTTTTTAGCTAACTTTTGGGAACTTTTTTTTGCTCCGCCTTTCTCCTAACACTTAATTGTGCTTGATCCTCGACTACTTGAGAAGGAATAAAAGGATGAATCACAAACTTCTTTTTATGACTGGGGAGAGTGATCTCATTGGTATGACCATTATGACTAGTTTGGCAATCAAATTGCCATGGTCATCCCAAAAGGATATGACAAGCTTCCATTGGAATTACATCACATAAAAGTTGATCTTTGTAATTGCCAATGGAAAATTGTATGTCCACTTGATGGTTAACTTTAATATCTCCATCTTCATTAAGCCAATGAAGTTTATAAGGTTTGGGATGAAGTATTAAAGCTGAGTTCAACTTTTCAACCAATCTAATGCTACCACAATTGCAACATGACTCACTATCAATGATGAGAGAACACATATTGTTCAAAATATTGCATCTTATATGAAAGATGTTCTCTATTTGATCATTGAGAGGAGCACTAGGTTGATTATTGAGAAGTCTCCTAATCATGACAAGACGTCCATCACAAGGATATGCATCTTCACTTGAAGAGGTAGGAGAATGCTCATTTTCTTGATCACTAAAAGTAGCCTCATCTTGGCTATTATAGATGTCATGTCCCCTCAACACAATAGTTGTTTTTTTAGGACAATCGGCCACCACATGACCATGTAGCCACTCAAGAAGGTGGGAAATACTCTCTATTCCTAGAGTTCCATGTGGCCACTAGGAGGAAATCTTTCCAATGAGAGCACGAAATGTGGTCATTCTCTCCCAAAGGAGATAAGTCTCTCCCTTACTATACAAGCTACCCTTTTAGGCTCATATTGACTTGAAAGTCAATGAAAAATGTGTTCCACACTAATGGGCTTTCTAAGGCCCAAATTCCTATGGTACTTGGCCCATTATACAAGGCCTAAAATAAAATCTACACTATTAAGCCCATAATACAAAGCCCAAAAATAAATTTATACTACTAAGAGTGCATAAAGGCGACTCAAGAGAATAAATGTTTTGGCTCACTATAATAGTTGATGCCCACTCATTTTGTATGCATTGGCCATGGCTGGGGCGTTATCCATCACATTGCGAGAAAATTTGTATTTTTGAGTTGATCCAATTGTCCAAACACAATCTCTCCTATCTCAACTTCAACATCTTCAATGTCATTGTTCATCTTTGGTACAAGCAGCTTAATGCCTTTGAGTTACCTTGTGGGCCTTATGCTCCCACCTTATTTGATATTGGTACTCTTATAGGATTTAAACCTCTTGGCCAAACCTACCATATGGTTCTCTTTCCCTATGATTACTTCTTAGTTGAACATTTCGTCGATGATTCCACCGTCCATATTAGCCTTGAAGAACACTTAGCCTTCTTGGTGTATTGGTGATAGCCTCCTCCTTAGGCTAGGTTAGGCCAAAGCAAGAAGAAGAAGCTAAGGTGATGATGATGCACTCGCAGAAGCTTGATGTATGAATGGAAATGTCTCTCAATTTTGGTGTTTGAAAGGGTAGATGAAGGTTGTTTGTCATTCTCTAAGAGAGGCTATGCCAAATTTAGAGAAAGGGGTGCTAGAGAGACCTATTGAGATGCTCTAGCAAGTGACTAAGAGAAGAAGAACAACTCAAATTTTAATTAAGCATAACATTATCAATCTCAAAGTGAATAATATATGGGAGAGACACCTCTATTTATAGAGAAAAGTGTCTCCTAAATGGTCAAAAACCTAGAATGCTAATGATGAATTAGGCTTAGGCCCACTTCAACACCCAATCTCCAGTCTAGGCCCAAGCCCATCAAAAAGTCTAGTCATAAGAAGTATGATGAAAAAAATTCAATAGGGCCTAGATTCACACAAGCCCAATAGGCTTAATGGGCTTCATATGCTTTTCTCATGGGTCAATTAAGATGTGAAGATATGATGGACTTCAAGAGGAGCAGTAATATAGATTTACTTTAGGCTAAATGTTAGGCCATTGTTTTCCAATAAAGGGCCAACGTACAATTTACCATAGCTTCAAAATTAGGCCAAATTCAAGCACATTTGAAAGCATGGCCGAGAAAGTTCATCAACTTGTATTCCATGCATGCACCTAAGGTAGGCTACACATTTGCATCACATTTCAAGGTGCATGTGCGTTTCATTTAGGAGGAACTCTTTACTATAAGTAAGAGCCTCCTTGCCTTGTTATCACGACTCTTGAATTTTATTGGTAAATAAACCTATGTTGAGATAACTCCATGCATTTGCCTATGATAGAGTCACGACTAGCAAGGCTTCTCCCTAAGCTCCTATAGCCACCTTCCCCTATAACTCCAAGCCATTCCATGCCTTCCACCTTGCGCCATTCAACTCCATTGCTACAAGGGCCTCCAAAACTTGTCTCCATTCTCATTTCCACTCATTTACGCTACAACCATGGGCTTTTTTTCTCTCCTCCACATCCAAGGGAGCTCATCAAAGTGGTATTAAGAGCCTCTCAAGCCAACTACGTCTCAATTTTGAGTGAGTTCATCAATCCTTTGGTTGGTTTTGTTCTTTTCTTGTTGTGTTCTTTATCTTTGTGTGTTGTTCTTTGAGTTTTCCACCTTTCCCACCATTGAACATTTAGTCTACATGATTCTTGAATGATCACATTGTACAACTCCTTGATTAATCTGTGCAAACTTGTTCATAGGGTCTAATTTCTTTTTTCTGTAGTGTTGTTTGTGTTCTTTGGTGTTCTTGATCATTTTAAATAGTGAAATCTTGTGTTTTCAGTGTAATTTTTTGATTTTGATCATGCTTACATCTTGTCAAGTCATGTTTCTTCCTTTCTTGTCATAAAAATCTCAATTTAAGCGGTTATTTTTTGTTCATAAGTGTTGAAAGTTCTAGTGCAACATTACGCATGTAGCCATGATTCATTTGAGGAAGCTAGTGGATGTCAAGAACTGTTTCAGTAGTTTGATTCAATTTTCATCATTGGAATGTGCTTAATAGTGTATTATATGTTCTTTATTTAGTCATACTTGAAGATTATATCATTTTTCAAGTTCATACAATTGAATTCTTTCAAGAACATATACATTTTCAACACAGTTTAACTACACCAGTTTTAGTAAAAATTAGTGCATGCACACTCTTTGTTTATGATTTATACTAAATAGATGCCTGCACCAAAATTCAATCTGATTGTTGCCTCTAAAAGTTAACATCTGGAAGAAAATAAGAAAAAAAGAATCACTGAAAACAATTAATAAATGAGTTCAAAAATGTACCACACCTAGCCAAACTCGACCAAATAAGTAAACAATGCATATACCAAGGCAGCCAAGTATTCAACCTAGGCCGAGTCAGCCTAACTTGTACCAGTTCTAACCTAAACATCTAGAGGAACAACCTGCACCTCATATAACCAACATAAGCCGTCAAGGTAAGTAGCTGGTCTAGACCGACTACTTCAGCAGACCCGGTAAGATTAAAGCCCAGGCCAACCACTCCAATAAACTTAGTGAAAATAGAAGCCCCCGCGTTCAATAGGTCTTAAAGGCCTGGGTTAGGGCCCAGGCCCACTCACAACCCAAGCTAGAGCCCAAGTCAAGGCCCGGCCCATGAGGTAATCATACATCATTAATGATCTATACATACCGGGAAGAGACCAACTGAGGAGATAACATATTACATGGTAAGGTGACATTTGTGCTTGACTCATTTTATTTGTTCTCTGCAAGAACAATTGGCGCCCATCGTGGGGCACGAGACGAACACCTTTAGTACCCGTTTTTCTCTAAAGATGGTTTCCACCCGTAGCAAAGCTGAAGTGAACAAGCAAGCGGATGCTTGTCCCTCAGGACCTGCTGGCATCACCCCTGATCTGGCCGCCATCCTAGACGGCCAAGCGAAGACGCAGCAAGAACTCGCAGATATGAAGAAACACAGCGCTGACGAGATGGAGGTGCTACGACAAGAGAACTCTCGCCTGAGGCGAAAGATCGAAGCTGATCCCAACCTGAAGGGGAAAACCAAGGAAACCTCTGAAGTTGCAAGGTCTCCGGCCTTCCAGCCCACGGAGGAAGAAAGCGAATACAACCCCACTCTTTACACCTTCACCACCACTCAACAAACACCCATTCCCTCTACCCACCCCCTCACTTCTCATCCATTCAATCAGGGCGCACCGCACCCCCAACCCCTGACGCTACCCTCCCTACCACCTAGATCCCCTACAACATACCCACCACCCTACACACCACACATGTTCCACCATACAACCCATAATACCTTCCAACAGCCCACATCCCCCCTCACAACCTTACCTCCACCTTCCCTGCTATGATCAACCATCCCATCCCACCCCACCTACTCCCTCCTCACCAGCCTAGACGCCGTCACCCCTTCACTGACTTTATCGCCAACACCCCTCTTCCTGCCTAGTGGGAACCTTTCACCCTGGACCGCTATACTGGCGAAACCGACCCTGACGAGCACCTCAAAGTCTACATCACCCATGTCGCCCTGTACACGTCCCAAGATGTAGTCTTTTGCAAAGCCTTCCCCACCACCCTCAAGGGTCCTGCCCTAGAATGGTTCACAACCATTCCGCCTTACTCCATCGACAGTTTTGACGTCCTTTCTCACATGTTTTCCACCCATTTCACTGGCAGCCGCCCGCACCAAACTACCACCATATCCCTCCTGGGCATCAGACAAGAACAAGGCGAACCACTCAGAGCGTTCATAGATCGCTTCAGTAAGGTAGCCCTTCGTACCCCACATCTCAATCAGGAGATGATCCTCTAGTGCGTGGCACTTACCCTACAACCCAGCCCTTTCGCCAACAACGTCTACCTCCACCCACCTGCCTCCATGCACGGAGGAAATGCAAACCCTCCACACCAAATTCTGCAACGACTATGCAGCCACCACCACCAACCCTACCCCACAACCTAACCCATGTCCTGATACCCGCCCACGCGAGCCCCGCCAACCTTGCTTCACTAGATATGCCCCTCTTACCGTAGCCCGCTTCCGCATCCTCGACGAGGCCCTACAAGTTGACCTAATCCCTCCACCACGCAAGACAACAACACCTCCCAACGTTGATATGACCAAATATTGCCGCTACCACCGCAACCATGACCACACTACAGAAGAATGCAAAGCACTCCAGGATAAAATAGAAGAATTGGTCCGTGCTGGCCACTTTCGCCGCTTCATCCGTAGAGATGACAATTCCTCCTCCTCTCGATCCCGCCACCCCCTCGATCCAATCACAGACGTCCTCCACATGACTCCCGTCAAGAACCCGAGCCGGCCCGCACCGACATCACCCCTGCCGACCCTCCCCTACTTGGCACCATCAACACCATCTCTGGTGGCTTCGCTAGTGGAGGATCCACTTCTTCTGCCAGAAAAAGACACCTCCGCCATATGCAATCCATCAACTATATCACCCATTCTCAACACAGACGCCGTATGCCTCCTATCATTTTCATAGATGACGACTTTCACGGCCTCGACCATCAATAAGATGACCCCATGGTTATCACTGTTGAAATCGAGAACTACGCTATTAAGAAAGTCCTAGTAGATCAGGGCAGCTCCGTTGATATCCTCTACTAGGCCACCTACCAAAAACTTCAACTTCCTGACACCGCCATTGTCCCATATGATGAGCCAATCTATGGCTTTTCTGGTGAACAAGTATCCACCCGTGGCTACATCGACCTCCACACCGTCTTTCGGGAGAGGACCCAAACTAAAACCATCCCAATCCGCTTCCTTATCGTCGACGCGCCAACATCCTACAATATCCTCCTGGGCCGTCCTTCCCTCAATACCCTTGGCACCGTCGTTTCCATCCCTCACTTGGCCATGAAGTTCCCTTCTCCGTCCGGCGACATCCTTACCATCCACTGCGACCAACGCTTGGCACCCGAATGCTACATGGCCAGCCTACGACCACAGCTCCCAATCCAACAAACCAACCACATCTAACGACCCCGTGGCTCCAGCATAGCCCTATCCGGTGAAGATCTGGACCCCAGAGTAGGCCAGGATGTTCGTCTTGAACCAGTTGAGGAAACCTCCCCTCTAGAGCTTCCCAATGGCCACTTTATTAACATAGGCACCGGTTTAAACTCTTACGAGCGTGCCACCATCACACCCATCCTCATCAACAACATCGATCTTTTCGCCTGGTCAGCCGCTGACCTCCCTAGAGTGGACCCTCAAGTGGCATCCCACAAACTATCCATATATAAAGAAGCCCGCTATGTATCCCAGAAAAAATGCAAGCTTGGCGAGGAACGTCGGCTAGCAGCTAAGGTTGAAGCCGACAAGTTATTAAGCGCAGGATTCATAGAAGAAGCTCAGTACACCACTTGGCTTTCTAATGTTGTCTTGGTGAAGAAAGCCAATGGCAAATGGCGGATGTGTGTAGACTACACGGACCTAAACAAGGTTTGCCCTCGTGATGCTTACCCCTTACCCAACATCGATCGACTCGTGGACGGCGCGACAGGGAATAAGGTGCTTAGTTTTTTGGATGCATATTCCAGATACAACCAAATTCCCATGGCCTCATAAGACATGCACAAAACCACCTTCATCACGGACGATGCCAACTATTTCTATAGGGTCATGCCCTTTGGTTTCAAAAATGCCGGAACAACTTACCAACGGCTGATGGACAAGGTTTTTAGCCATCTAATGGGACACTATGTCGAGGTATACGTCGACGACATGGTTGTTAAGTCTCCAAGTCATCGCCAACATGCCGAGGACCTATCAGCAGTCTTCTCTGCACTACGCCAATACAACCTTCGCCTCAACCCTGATAAGTGTGTATTCGGCGTTGATCGAGGTAAATTCCTTGGTTTTATATTAACCCAGCGCGACATAGAAGCCAATCCTGAAAAATGCAAGGCCATCATCGAAATGCGCAGCCCCACAACTATTAAGGAGGTCCAACGTCTCATTGGCCGTCTCACAGCCATTTCTCGCTTCCTACCCAAACTAGCCGAACAAACCCAACAGGGTTTGTCCAACTCTTAAAGAAATCCACACGGTTCACGTGGACTGATGATTGTGAACAAATTTTCCAAAAACTGAAAACAACCTTAACCTCCCCACCTATCCTCCACAACCCGGACACCTATCAACCCCTACTCGTATACATACAGCCACCGACTACACCGTCAGCGCGGCACTTGTCCAAGAAATAGAAGGCACGCAGCATCCTGTATATTTTGTGAGCAGAACGCTGCAAGATCCTGAAACTAGATATCAGATGGTAGAAAAGCTGGCCCTATCTTTGGTCCACGTGGCACGCCGCCTACGCCCATATTTCCAAAACCACACCATAACCGTTAAAACCGACTACCCAATCCAAAAGATATTACAAAAACCAGATCTAGCCGGACGCATGTCATCATGGGCCGACGAGCTGTCAGAATTCAACATCCGCTATGAACCCCATGGCCCCATTAAAGCCCAATGTCTCTTGGACTTCGTCAATGACCTCCAGTACACACCCACAGAGGACTAGTGGACGCTTCATGTAGATCGTTCCTCAAATCCAAGAGGTGCCAGCGCTGACATCGTCCTAGAAGGCCCCAACGACATCCTCATTGAAAAATCCCTTCACTTTGCCTTCAAAACGTCAAATAACCAAGCCGAGTACGAGGCCATCCTCGCCGGCCTTTCCCTGGCCCGTGAGGTAGGCGTCAAGAAATTAACATGCAAAACTGACTCCAAGCTCACTATAAGCCATCTGAATGACGAATTCCAGATCAAAGGCCCTATCCTTCTACAGTATTACCATCTGGTCCGTGCAGTCAATCAATCCGCCTTCGAACAAGTCCGCATCGAACACATCCCAAGGACCGACAATATTAGGGCCGATATCCTCTCCAAATTGGCCAGCACCAAGTTAAAAAACCGTCACCGATCCTTATTACAGCAAACACTATCTACGCCTTCCATCACACACACTTGTCAAAATTTAACCCACGCCTCAGCTGACAACGTCACCCCCTCCCAAAGCCAAAACTGGACTACCCCCTACATCCAGTACCTCAAAACCGGCATCCCCTAGATGCGGACAAAACTTGGCTAGCTAAGGCCGCCAGGTACACCATGATAGGCGATGACCTCTACAAACGCGGATATGGCCAACCCCTTCTTAAGTGTGTCACGGCGGAACAAGCACAATATATTATCAAAGAGCTACACAAAGGTATTTGTGGCTATCATTCCGGCGCACGCACCATGGCTACTAGAGTTCTTAGAGCCGAATATTTCTGGCCGACTATAGAAGCAGATTGCCAGGATTATGTCAGAAAGTGCAAACCATGTCAGAAACATGGCAACCTTATTCACCAGAAATAAGAACAGCTACACCATATACTATCCCCATGGCCATTCGCTAAGTGGGGTATGGACATTCTCGGTCCCTTTTCACCCAGCAAAGGGCAGGTAAAATTCCTAATTGTAGCCGTCGATTACTTCACCAAATGGATAGAAGCCAAGTCGCTAACTACCATCACGGACCACCAAGTTCAGCAATTTGTTTGGAAGGATATTATATGTAGATATGGTGTTCCACATACCATCATTACAGACAATGGCCGACAATTTATTGACAAAGAGCTAGCCAAGTTCTACACTGGCCTAGGCATCAAACACATCACAAGTTCCGTAGAACACCCACAAACCAATGGACAAGCAGAGGCAGCAAATAAAGTTATCCTCGTGGAGTTACGTAAGAGATTAGATACCGCCAAGGCCGATGGCCCGAAGAGTTAGTAGAAGTGTTATGGGCTTACAGGTGCACCCCTCAATCATCAACAAACGAATCCCCATTCAGCCTAGTCTACGGTGCAGATGCCATGATACCAGTTGAAATTGGCGAACCATCCCTGCGCCGAGAACTATACGACCCAACCCACAATCACCAAAACATGGCCATACATCTCGACCTTCTACCCGAACTCAGAGAAAAAGCCCAGATACGCAATTTAGCTGCCAAACAACGAGCTGCCAAGAAATATAATGCAAACCTATGTCCACGATCATTCGTCATCGGGGACCTAGTATGGAGAATGGCCAGCAGTGCTAGAAAGAAGGATAGCAAGTTCTCCGCCAATTGGGACGGTCCATACCGCATACGCGAAGATGCAGGAGGAAGAGCTTATCGCCTAGAACACTTATCTCGGGAAGAGATTCCCAACACTTGGAATGTATCCCACCTTAAATTCTACTTCAGCTGAATGTATATTGTAATTGAACCAATACTTGTAACCCCGGGTGTACTCTTTTTCCTCACCTGGTCTTTTTTCCCTAAGGAGGGTTTTGGCCAGGGAGGTTTTAACGAGGCACCCTTATTCAATAAATAAAAAGAAGGGTTCTCAACTATACAACTTTTCCACGTGTTTTCTCTCACATTCGTTTAAGTTCCCCACCCTTACCCCAAGTAAGCGGCCTGGGTCGAACACCCTTATCTTGTGCTTAATTCGTTTAAGTTCCCCACCCTTACCCTAAATAAGCGGCCTGGGTCGAACACCCTTATCTTGTGCTTAATTCGTTTAAGTTCCCCATCCTTACCCCAAGTAAGCAGCCTGGGTCGAACACCCTTATCTTTTGCTTAATTCGTTTAAGTTCCCCACCTTTACCCCAAGTAAGTGGCCTGGGTCGAACACCCTTATCTTGTGCTTAATTCATTTAAGTTCCCCATCCTTACCCCAAGTAAGCGGCCTGGGTCGAACACTCTTATCTTGTGCTTAATTCGTTTAAGTTCCCTACCCTTACCCCAAGTAAGCGGCCTGGGTCGAACACCCTTATCTTGTGCTTAATTCATTTAAGTTCCCCACCCTTACCCCAAGTAAGCGGTATGGGTCGAACACCCTTAACATATAATCCATCGTGTCACACAAACACCACATATCATCAAAACTCGGCATACACAATAACATACAGAACATTAATCGCATTAAACATAAACGCAAAGTATACCAACGTAACATAATGTACCAGCTATTATAGACATAGGCTCAAATATTTTCAAATCAATAAAAGTTAAAGTCCTATTCTGCCGCATCAGGAGCCGCCTCTCAAACATCAACCGCCTTATTCACCTCTTCAACCGCCTTCTCCTCCACCCTCGCTTTCGCTTCCTCACCATCACTGCCTTCATCTTCATTCACAAGCCTCCCATCAATGACATCTTTGTTGACATCAAACCTCACGTCCGTAACATCGACCTCCCCATGGAAAAATGCCGCTTGGCGTAGTCCTTTCTCAAAACCGTTAATGTGTTCTTGTATGATGCTATTCTTTAGATCATCGAGCTCACCAACAGCTCCATCATACTTCTTCTTCAAATCGTCGTAATCTTCCTCCAATTCCCCTATTCTCTTGTTTAATTTCTCCTTAGAATCCAAACAGTGAACCCTCCATGTCGCCAGCCTCTTTCTCTCTACATCCCAACTCTCCTTTGCCTTCTCCAACGCAGCCTTCTCCTCCTCTAGCTTGTCAACCTTCCCCTGCAACTCTTCCACCTTTTCCCGGCCCCCATCCTTCACTTCCCTCTTGTATAGAGACCCCACACGGCGGCTCAATACTAAGGCCTTGCTTCCACACTCGACCATCGTCCTCACGATATGGTCCGCATCCATGTCATAAATGGAATTTACAATGGTATCTGGAAGGGTAATTGAAATATCCTTCCTCACAGATATTTCCGGCAATTCGATCAAACCAGATTCCGGTCCTTTCTCCCCACTGGTCGACCCTGCTCCACTAGCCGACCCCGTCCCGAGCAAGGCCGCCCTCACCCTCTTCACGTCTTTTCCCTTCCCGTGTCGAGGTGGCAACTTAACCTTCCTTTTCGTCCCGCCGTGCACATGCACCTCCACCACAGACTCTTACAGGTTGGGAACATCAGTCTTCCCAGCTGCCTTGGCCTTAGCGGCCATCTCCTTCCTCAGCGATTGGAAAAATGCCAAGTTTTTCTTTCCAGATTGCACCATGTGCCTTACAATAACATTACAACTCGGATAAAAACAACTTAGAATTATTAACACAGTTTAAGTAATATACAGATACCTTCAATATCTATTATCGGATGCACCGAATTATAAACTCTAACTAGGCCCTTACTGGGCAACTTATCGACAAACTTCAACAAGATCTCCACCACCTCCTTATCACCCGCCGATAACTCATCCATCCCCATGTCCTTATACCGAGAAGGGTTGCCCGTCCAACTAAAAGGGAATTTTGTACTCCCATCTGCGTTAAAAAAATGAGCTTTGCCTCCATCTTTAACGACAACCTTGAAGTACCCGTCCTTGAAATGATTGAAAGACTGGGAAAATGCATCCAGTCTGCTGATACTGGGACGACTTATCAAAGATAGCTAAGTAGTCGGCCGGCGGGGTCTGGTGTCGTAGAAGTACAAAAAAGCGTAAGGAGAGGGCTCCAAGTATAAGGATTGGCACAAGATGCGGAAAGCTTGCAAGTAGGCCCAACTATTCGGATGTAGCTGCGTAGGTGCCACATTCAGTGCGCGCAATACGCCCATAGTGAAACCGTCTAACGGTAACCGCACATGAAGTTGAGAAAAATGGCACATATACATGTAGAAAAACTTCTCTGTAGCACCCTCCTGCCCATGACATACTCGGTCGATAACACTAACTCTCTCCAGGGAAACGATGTCCCCACTGACGCCCTTGGAGATGACAGGTGTGCAGTTTAACCAGGAGTTCTGTAGACGAGACCACCAGAACAAAGGATTGGTTGCAGACGTCGGTAGCCGTCCACCCATAGCCGCCTTTGGCCGGCCAGTTACTTTCTGCCAATTCTTCAGGGGGATCTTCTCGAACCTCCCTCACCGTCTCCATTGGAATCCCACTTATCATGCCCCCAGAACTTGTACCCTCTTCGTCAAATTGCCTACCCCTACTTCTCTCCGACTTCGTACTCTCACTACTACTAGATGTAGACAACGATATACTATCGCTACTAGACATACCTATTTTCGTGTTTACGGGAAGATGTCGGCTGAATTTGGGAACTAGTCAGACAGTATGATGCACACAAAACCTTTGAATTCAAAACTCTCGCAAATGAACCAAGTAACCCCTCACTCGTTTTGAAACCTCTATTTATAGTCCAGGATCCCAAACGACGAAAACCCCTTCCCGCCAAAACAATACCCTATACCAATCGACACCATCATTGCGAAAGACATAACTTTCAAAAACGACGGTGCCAGAACTTCTTGATTTGACCCCTGACACCCTTTCACCTACCTTCAGATGAATACCACTTTCTTAGCCTTAACACTGTTCATCACACTTAAAGGATAGGGGACTGGTGTATCACACCTAGCCGGTTCCGCCATCTTATCATACCAACACATATCACCCTTGACCGACAACTCATATCGGACAAGGCTGGGGACTGGTGTACCACACCTAGCCAAACTCGACCAAATAAGTAAACAATGCATATACCAAGGTAGCCAAGTATTCAGCCTAGGCCGAGTCAGCCTAACTTGTACCAGTTCTAACCTAAACATCTAGAGGAACAACCTGCACCTCATATAACCAACATAAGCCGTCAAGGTAAGTAGCCGGTCTAGACCGACTACTTCAGCAGACCCGGTAAGATTAAAGCCCAGGCCGACCACTCCAATAAACTTAGTGAAAATAGAAGCCCCCGCGTTCAATAGGTCTTAAGGGCCTGGGTTAGGGCCCAGGCCCACTCACAGCCCAAGCTAGAGCCCAAGTCCAGGCCCGACCCATGAGATAATCAGACATCATTAATGCTCCATAATCCCTTGTTTGTAAAGTTGTGATTTAAGTCACTCATTCTTGGCACACAATTGTAAGGAGCATAATAGCCATTGCTTGTTCAAAATTTCAATTTTCTACTTCATTCTAGTGGTATTTTAGGATCCTTTTGATTGTGATACCCTTTATGCTTGTCTTTAATTTTTTGCTTGTCATTTGTTGGACCTATTTTAGTCATGTCTCATCTTATTTCCACTCGTGTTTAACAATTCCTTCTTAGCTTTTCTTACTTTAATTATTGGCTTTCACCACTACAAGAAAATAGTAAATCAGAGTCTGCCAAAAGTAGACTCTAAGAGTCAAAACAGACTCTACAGTGTCGTCCAAGCGTCCCAATAGGTTGCGAAGCAAAGCCCAGGAAAGCTATAAAGTCAACCGTAAGTAGACGCTATATAATCAACCATACGAGACTGTAAATAAATGCTATAGAGTTGGATTTATGTAGATGCTATCGAGTCGGTTGTATGGAGACACTATAGAGTCAACCAACTATAGACGCTATAGAGTCAGCCAATTGTAGACACTATAAAGTCTGCCTTATGTAGACGCTATAGCGTGGTTCTACTCGTCTTTAGATGCGACGCTATAGCGTGAGCATAGTCACGTGAATTTTAAATTAGTTTTGTTGTAGAGTGGGCCTAGCCGACACTATGGCCGACGTAAGCCATAGAGTAGCAAAACCAATTTGATGTATTTGTATGCTCTGTTTTGATGTTAAACCTGATAAATAACAAACATATATACATTGAATCACATATTTTCCAACTTCAACTAGAATTACTCTCAACTTCAAAAGTGATAATTGAGTATTAAATTAGAATAACATTGTACTTGAAAATATAACAATAAAGGAAGTAAATATTTGTCCAGAAAGTGATTGTGATTACATTGGTCAATAAGTTTATTACAATGTTCACTATTATACTACTATTGAAGTTCTAAAGTTCTAAATAATACATCCAACTTGAGTCCAAAATCAAAGTCGAGATGCAACGAAGACCTATAAAAAGAATTGAAAGATATATAAATATGTGAAGGTTAAAAATAGTATATACCATATAATTGAACAAAAAAAATTGATGAGGAGAGTATATTGAGAAATCATGTTCAAAGTATTAGCTAATCATCCAAATCTTTGTCATAATGAGAATGCAGTTGACTAGTACCGGTGGAACTGTTTGTAAACTACTTTTCCAAGACCAAGGCTAATTGTTGCCGAATGAGCTTCATTTCTTCTTGTATCATGGCACAATGTCTTTTTGTTTTATCTAACTCTTGCTCAAACCTTTCATTGTGACGTGCATCTTAATGCTCTGTACGTGAAAAGGAAGGTTGAGTGAGGGATGTGACACCAAGTTGAATGTTGGATCCTAGGTCTCCAATGCCATAAACTCGACCTTGACTCTTCCTTCCAGTAACTTATTTCCAACATTGAAGTCTTGATGATGTTGTGGATCCTACAGAACCATCTGATTCCATTTCTTTTACACGTTGACGATATGCTTCCTATTCAATCACAATGTTTGAAAGTATTAGAAATGTAGCATTAAAATAAAAATAATATGATAATAAATTGAATAACATACATAAGTTTCACATGCACGTGCATTTATCCAAGCACCATCCTTCTTTTTATGAGTGATAAGAAATAACTCATCTAGATCCACAAGACGACCATGTTTTCTCTCTTGACATTAGTTATACAATTAGTAGAATTAGAGAAAAGATTACATAAAATCCATATAAAGTAAGTAAATTTTTTTATGTCTTACATAAAACTCACCAATCCCAATGCAATGTTGACGTGGAAGTGCTCCACCTTTTGTTGAAGATCTATTGATTTTATTCTAAGACGATTTTGATTTGAACTTTTCATTAGTGGCCTAGTAGTCGAGCAATTCCATCCAAGCTTGTTCACCTATATAATTAGGTACGGTCATCCCAGTCCTAGCTTTGGTAAGCATATCACAAAGGTGCTTTCAAAATTTTGCCTCTTAAACCTTTTGAATCTGCCATTCATGTTGAGGTGCCCAAGTAATTTTAGACTATAAAAAATAGAGCAATATAAAGTGCTAAAATTTTTAATAAAATCATACTTGATTAAAGACATGATGAATACATACCTTAAACTCATCCCACCATATATGTTGCATGTGTTCAGGGACTGCCTCAGAAGGATGGTACAAACCCCTAAATTGTCTCCTGATAATGGTGCCAATGACTTCAGTGGGGTAGTGGTTAGGCATCCACCTACAAAAACAAGCAAAGAAATGAATTAACATTAAGTACATTAATTAAAAAGAAAATGAAATGACATGAATGACTTACCCTTTACCAAGTGGCCTTATGATCACTCTACCATTATCATCATAATGCACCTCCTCATTACGTACATCAGATGTGGTGGGCTGCACTAGGTCATTAGATGTGTTAGTCTGCATTGGGTCATCAAATGTGGTGTGGACCGTAGGAGATGTGTTGGGTTGTATACAGGAATGTAATGGTCCCTGTACTAAGGGAGGTGCAGATAGTGGAGAAGTAAGAGCATGAGTAGATGAATGAAAACTCATAGTTTGTAGGACTCTAGAGTGTGGAGATCCTATAGAAACCTTAACATGTGGATTAGATAGGGTAAGTGCATCAAAATCCTACGAACAGGGCCTGCAGAATGTGTGGATTGGGTAGAGGAAGTAGGGATCATAGTGGAGGGGACAAAAGAAGGAGGAATTTGTTGGCTTAGGGAAGGGGTAGATGAATGAGGAACATGTTGGCCTAGGGAAGGGATAGAGGAAGGATGAACTTGTTGGCCTAGGAAGGGGTGAAGGAAGGATGGATCATAGGTTGTTGACCTATGGAAGGGGGAGGGGAATAAAATCTGCTTGTGTGTCAACTAGTGGATGGTGAAGATGACCATGCAAAGCCATGTGAAATATTTCCTAGTTGTATAGCAAGTTGACCTTGCATAGCCATGTAGGTTGCACGTCAAATTTCTTGTCCCGGTCTAATGACCCTACCATCCTTTCCTCTCATCCTAGGCATTTGTCTTGCAATCGATTGTTCAATCTATGTTCTTAACAATTGAAATTCAAAATAAGAAATGAAAACCATGTAACATAGACCTAAGTTATTCCTCTATATTGTTAAAGTCCAATTCATCTTCACTGTCTTCATCATCTTAATTTGAATCATGTTCATCTTTAACCTCTATTGGTTCAATGGCATCATAAGTTACTAATTGAACAATTGTGGAGTCGGCTAAGCCTTGTGATTTTTCAATTATTGTAACAGGAACAACATTTGGCATTTCTATATCTTGATAAGGCAATTCTTCTTCTATGTTATCTACTTCAACATAACCTCTTGGCTTCATGGTTATTGCCGTGTACCAACCATGAACATTTTTAAATATTGAAGGATAAGGGACGTAGTACACCTATCTAACTTTTTGTGGAAGAATGAATGGGTCATATGAACTATATTTTCCACTCATCTTTACTTCTACAATATTATATTGTGAATGAATCATTGTGCCACTATTTGGTGTGGCATCAAATAATGTACAATAAAATAGAGGAATCTTTTTACTCAATCCCTTATATTTCAACTCATAAATGTGGTCGATGATATCATGAACACCGTAGTTGGTGGTTTTCCTTTCTGCACTCCAAAGCTTTGTATGAAACTTGTAACCGTTAATGAAGTACATATTCCATGATTTCACACATGAATTAGGTCACAAGGATAAGGCCTTTAAATTTGGGTCTATCATCCCATTCCTTTCATCGTTAACCTATATTTTATAGAAACACACATAAGTGAATTAATGGGACAACAATAACCCAATACTAAAACCTCATACACCAATACTTACATAGTTTGTAAACCATTCAGGAAAAGATTGATGTATAACAATCAAGGTTTGTTTAGGCCTAATAGAGTTCACTTATAAGAACAAGCTTCAAAGATAATATACACAATTAGTAACCAATTTAACCCACTGTAATGTTAAGGTTGTATGAATACAAATGCACAATTTAACTTACTCAAGTAATGGTTTAACCTCATTGCAATTAATGAAAATATGTACATGAGCAGATTGAAAATCCTCATATGTTAACCAATAGTCTTTACATGCTTCACTAGGTCGCCCAGATTTTTTAAATATTGTTAATGGTTGTGGCTCTCCATCATTTGGGTCTACCCGAGGATCATGTCGCAAAGAGGTATTGCACAATAAAATTAAAGTTTTAAAATAGTGAGAATAAAAATATGTTATCTCATAGTGTAAGTAGAATGCACATATTGACCCTTCTACCCTTGCCAAATTTGCCACGGCTCGCTTAGCATCTCCCATCATCCTACATGAAACAACAATTTCAATTCTTTTTCCAATATTGACTTATGTTGAAATAAGATGAATAACACAATTGTTACCTTTCAAATGGATACATCCATCTATATTGAACAAGAGCACCAAGAATTAGTTCCATGGGTAGATGAATAACAAGATGTTCCATTGAACCAAAGAAAGCTGGTGGGAAAGTTCTTTCCAACTTACGCATTATGATTAGTATATTTTGTTCCATTATCACTAAATCTTCCATCCTCAGAACACCAATCTTTAAAAATGCGACTTAATTCTGCTAAAGGATTCTAGATACATTCTGGCAACGAACGAAATGCAATTGGTAGTAAAAACTTCGTGAATATATGATAATCATGACTCTTCATCCCATGCATACTTCCTTATCCACATTTGCACACCATGAAAGGTTTGAAGTGTAAGACCCGAGACATTTAATTAATTAAATAATCAATTAATTAATAAATGTGGGTTATGAGAGCCTTTATGGTAATTAATGCTAGTTTTTCTAATGTGGAATAGTACTACCTCAAATGGTTGAGAACACTTGATTATGATGAGAGAACTTGGGTTCGAGTCCTGTGTATGCCATGGGTGTGTTATTTCAATTGTTTATTATTTAAATAATAATATGATTGAACATGATGAGTGATAATATAATCCTAGATGTATAGGAATTATCACAAAACATCAATTGGTTGTGCACTTGAATTGTAATTGGATGGTTGTGTGTTCGAACCTTGGCTTATGCGAAATAAGCTCCTTTTTGATAAAATTATTTTTGGCATGGATGAGAAGGGTCAGAAAAAATAGTCATCGCAAAGGACAATTGGAAGGGCTGAGTAAATCAGTTGTTAATGGTATTTGATGGCCATTAACATCAATTTGGAGAGCGTTAGAACTGCAAAAACAAAGCTGGTTTGAGGGCTGTTTTGAGGAGAAAATGGAGGCTATCGCGGATTACTCAAGGAACTTTTGGATCGTCAATTTTAAGCAAGAAGGACCAGGTTAGGGGAGCTAGACTACGTGATTTTTAATCGTGTTATTATTTTCGCATGTTGAATGATTATTTGGAAGCCTGAACATATGATAATGATGTATAATTTCATGTTTCTAGAAATTTTCCAAAAACTGCCTAGCGGGCCTTCAAAGCTGCCAAGCGACTCATGCCTTATCTGTGTAAATTCCCAGTTCCTGAGAGGAACTGCCTAGCGGCATGAATTGGCCACCAAGCGATGCATGCTTCTAACCCAATTTTTTTGGTTTTGTCTGAACGGCCTGGCGGTGATGAACACCTACCAGGCTACACGATCATATTTGGCTCGATTTGTGGTTTTGTGGGTTCTAGAATATTTCTGACCGATGGAAAAACGTGTTCTTAATTACGGGTGCTTGAAAAAAAAATTATTTATGAAATTGTATTGTGGCACGAGAGAATTGAATGAACATGGTTACATATGAATATTAGGGTTGAGAAATTGGGGGTTCTGGGAATTGGATAATAATTTGATGGCGTAGAGAATGGTATTAGAACTCTGTGTGATGGAATCTTTAGGAATTAATAGTGCACTTGAACACATAATTGCAACGTAATAAGTTGGAAAGTTTAGGGTTCGCATATGCAAGGGAAATTCTGGGTTTTTCTATAACTACATGAACTGCCTGGCGGCACCTTAACTACCGCCAAGCGCTAAATCAAAGCAGTGGGCATTATGTGTTTGGGTTACAGTGCGGGTTGAGGAATTTAATCTTGATCATTTGCAGTATTAAAAGGGGATTGGGATTTGCTGCATATGGGGTTAAAAGGATACATAATGAATAAGGTGGGACCATGTGAGATTGCTAAGTTATGATTTAGTTTTGACAGATTAGGATGCCATGATAATGCATTAGAGGTAATTAAACCAGAGTTTTGCTTGATGGGGAGGCAAAATATATTTTAGGAGTTGAAGGTGTTATGTGGTGTAAATATAGGCTAAGGTATAATTGTTATAATACTTGAAATTCGGTGGAGATTAAGGTAATATTTGGGATCAATGATGGGGTATAAGTGGTATGAAGTTGACAGTGGCTTACTGTGAATTAGCAATAATAATCTTAAAAAAATCAAATGGTTGGTATAGTTGAGTTGGTTAACCTATATGGAAATAGGAAAATAGGAATATTGATAATAAATTAAGAAGTGTGGGAATAAAGACTATAGGATATGGTGTTATTAACTTGGTGAAGGTTACCGTGTGTTTCTATGCCTTGATTAGGGATGTGATCTCCTCTATTGTGCTAAAAACCAGTAAATTTGCAATATTGGTGTATCGCTTGGTAGTAAGGGCGAACTGCCAGGTGATAGCTACAAATCCAGAAAGCTATTGGAACACTTGGAGCCTAGTGGTGAGGGTGGTTCTGCTAGGCAATATTTATAGAATTAGGGCTCTAGGGAGCGCGTGGCGATATTTGTGAATTTAATTTTGTATTGCTTTTTTCGTATGGTGTATATATGATTGAATGCGTATGCTCTATCAATTTTGTGTGGATTTCGTGTTTCTGGAATTTTTCTAGAAACCGCTTGGCACGCCTTCAAAGTTGTAAGACTCAAGAAATTCATAGAAATAATAATTAGTAAAGTACAAGTAATGGTGGGTTGATAATACCCTAAAGGAGTTACTTGATAAGCCTTAGACAAGGAATAGTGCTAGCTCAAGTGGTTGAGAGGACTTGGGTTCAAGTCCTGTGTATGTTTATTTAGTTATGTTTTATTTTACAAATATATTGTGAATGCAGAAGTATGACTTAACATGGTATATATGTGTGAATTAAACATGAAATATATGATAGCTTAATGGTTGTGGTTATACTTGAGGGGTGGAAGGATGTGAGTTTGAACCTTGGTTAGGATAAGTTAATTTTTTTTATGTTTAATGTTTTTGCTAAAGAAGGAAAAACCTAGAAACTCTAGAGCTCCTCTGAGAAACCAGAAGGGCAGTGTACTATTGGGGAAGTAAAAGCACAAATTAATGGCCACTAAGCTTAACTTTTAATTAATTTTCGTTTTAGTATTTTATTTATTTATTTTGGGGCATGGAAATTGAGAGGGAGAAGAGAGTGAGTGAGGAAGCAAAGAGTCATAGAGTGTGGTAGCAAGGAAAGGCAAAGAGAAACAAAATTTGCAATTTAGGGAGAGAAAGGGACTGCTGGAAAGGAGTTTTAGAGTGGGAACAAGGGTTGAAGCGTTAGGGACAAGAAAGGATCATTGGGAGTGCACTAGGATCAAGGAAACCATATAAGAGGAGTTTCCTTACATGTTTTAATTTTGTTTAACTCTATATTAAATGATAACTGGTCTGAATGTGCGAATCATCTATACCGCCAGGCGACATAACTATTGGTTTTCTGTGTTTTGTGATGAACCGCCTGGTGGCAATGAAGAAATGTCAGATGATATGCATTGGAATCGTGTAGTTCTATACTTTTTGGTGTTTTTGAGACGTGTTGGACGTTATGCAATTATGTGAACTTGATCATATGTTTCTTGGCATAATTGAATGATAATATATGCTTTAAAATGGTAATTCGATGAATTGGGGTTTGGGTGCAAATAAGGGATCAATATGGGTTTGGTTTTGATTGTCAATTATAATGTGTAGAAGTTGGAAATTGATTATTGTATGATTGGATTAGATGAATAGAATTTCGAATGCATGCTGAACGTGTAATTGTAGTGATTGAATTGCAATTGGAACTTGATTTAAGGGTTGGGCATATTACAATTTTCAACAGGTGCAAGGAAATTGGAAATTTCAGTATGCTGATGCACTACTTGGCGGTATAAAGCATGCCGTCAGGCGATACCGAGTGGCCAACAGTCATTTTGGCATGCTCAGTGGAAAAATTAAGATTTGTGGTTACTCGGGATGGTTTTTGCGTAAGAGAATGAGCGTGATTGTATGATGTATAGGTGAGCATTTAGTGATATTGATGCACGAGTTTAAGTTATATATTTAATATGGAACTTGTATTAGTATGAGTCATGGATTGCAAAATAGAGTAGAAGAAACACTATTGAATTTGATAAACTAATTTTATGTCTTAAGAATCTAGAAATGACAAATTGGAGGTCTTCCACTTGTACATGAGAGCTACTAAATGAATAAAATAATTATTGAGATATTTACGTATGTGTTGGTTGACTACAGAGTTGTATGAATTGTGAAATGAAGCATGATGTATATGGATGCAGAAGTAGTATTAATTTTGTGATTGTGAGATTGTATGCTTGATGGTATTGTTGGACTTAAGAGCACATGTTTTCTATATATGCTTAACTATTTTCAAGTGATGTAGTATCCTAAGTTGGAATGCTTTAGTGCTTATGTTTCATTGGTACTAAACAATTATGATGATGAATTCTATGGCATGTGAATCGTAATACTATGAATTTGGTATTTTGATTGTATGATTGATATGCTTGAATGTGCTAGACAACGTGTGGTTATGCCTAAACTAGTAGAAACCTGATTTATTGGTGTGGCGCCTGGTGACAGGGATGCTCCGTCAGGTGATAAGCCACAAACAGGGGGGCCACTGGGAGCATGGCGCCTAGCGGCAGGGAATTATTGCCAAGCAGTCTGGAGCATGTTTTCATCTGGCAGCACTTAGGCAATGCCAAGCAATAATGTAGGGGGCAAGGGTCCATGGTAGATGGATTTGAACAGGTGATCTTGATGGCTTGGTCAGGGAAGTGCTGGATTAGTTACGAGTGAGGAGGTTTGTAACGGAGATGTGAGATGTGAGATTGATGCGGGCGGGGAGGTCTGTATCTTTTGTAGTCTTGTGTGGAGATACGAGGGGAGGTTCGTATGTTTCGTGCTCACACTAGAGACTACTATGAGCGGGGAGGTTCATAGTAGGTGTTCACGCATGTTGGACTACGAGCGGGCAGGTTCGTAGAGCTAGACTACGGGCGGGGAGGTCCGTAGGGTTGGACCATGAGCGGATAGGTTCGTGGGAGCATGATAGTCACTCAAGACCAAGGTTGGAAATGGATTTTTTTCATATAGGTTATGAGATTGTGGTGGAAAATTATAGAGGAGTAAATAAATTAAAATTGGCTAGGAAAGATTGGGTGAAGGGTAATTATTATTATTCATTGATTTTATTATAATTTTCTTTCTCAGCTCACCCTTTATGTTTGTGTTTAGTGATGATCGTGTGACTTGTCACGCGTGAGTATATGTGAATCCAGGTGAGCATGATGATGCTTCGAGACGGAGCAGGGTAGACTATGGGGATTTACTCTATGTTTCAATTTCATATATTATGTATTAAATTTTATGAGGCTTTTTCTCTACTATGAACTTATAATAAAGATGTCATAGTGTAATACAACTGCAGCGATATAAGTTTTAAATTTCCCCGCGCTTGGGAACTTTATATAATAATTTAATTCCAAAAGAAATTTTATGATATATGCTTTATCTAGTAATATCCATCTAGGGTGTTACAAAATCTGCCAAGCAACTCATCCGATTGCACTAATTTTCTGGGTTTTTCCTTGAAATCGTCTGTCAGGCAACATAACCTGATTAACCTAGTTTCTGGGTTTTTAGCATGAACCGCCAAGTGGCGATGAACACCTGCCAGGCGATGCGAACTGATTTGGCTCATTTTGGGATGTTTGTAAGTTTTAGGTTGTTTTGATCGGGGAAAAAGGGAATTATATTTGTTGGTTGTTGTCAACACCCAATTTCCTTCGGGTGAATAAATTTATTTTCAAAAAAATTAAAATAAAAAAGAAATAAAAAATAAAAAAATGTTAATGGTAAATAAAAAAGGTGAAATCATTTTTCTTCAAAGATTTCCAAACATCTAGCAAAAAGAAAAAAAGAAGAAAGAGAGTTGAAAGAAAAAAGAAAAAAAGAGGAAAAAAAGAAAGAAGGAAGAGCCCAATTTGTTATTATTAATTATCACACTCATTTTCATGACCCCAACAACTCAAATATTTCCTACCCTTTGTTCCTGATAGAGAAATTAGTGATATGATTATAATAATTACAAGCAATATCTCTTCAAATGGTAATAATCAATATTATTAATTGGGATTGATTCTGTGTTTTAATTTATTAATTGTTAGAATCAATATTTCCGATCTTGATTGATTTTGTGCTCTGATTTGCTTTGATTTGATTCTTATAATGTGCTGTTATCATGACCAAATGCTTCCTTATATTGTTCTTTACAATTAAGGCTGAGATTGCATTGATATTGCAAGGTGTGAGTATAAATACGCACTCTGTCATATGAAAAAAATATTCTATATACTTCTCTAATTCTTTCCCATCACCACTTCCACACACACTTCCTTTTTTATCTCTCTTTCAAAAAAAAAAAACAAAAAAACACATTGAAAGGGGTACAAAAAAAAGAGAAGAAAATATTCTCTACACTTCTCTAATTCTCTCATTACCACCCATATAGACACCTCTCATCTTTATCTCTATTGGAACAACAAACACAAAAATATTAGAAAAGGAAGCAAAAAAAGAAAAGAAAAGAGAAAAGGTGAGTAGATATTGAAATTTTTTTAAGGTACGTCACCCTCAATTCTTTCATCTTTTGATTTAGTTTTTTTAATTTTCATTCTTTTTTCTAATTATAAAAAATATTTTGTCCCCTTTCTTTAGTGTTTGCCCGGCCGCTCGCGTCGCATGACATCGGATTTAGACTCTTGTTTTTTCTAAAAAATATATACAAATGATCTAAAATAACATATATTTGGCTGCTCATGTCGCAATGACATCCACAATGTAACACCCAATTTAATTAATAACCTTAATTAAAGGAAATGTCACACAAATAATATAAGAGCTAAAGTTTTGGAGTATAAACACTACTCCTTACAGTATCCAAGGCACTTAAAATGAAGTACTAAGGCACACCACGGTGCCATAGGCTAAACTAGATAAAAGTTACATAGTACTTAAATAAACAGCAAAAGGGGCAAGACATTACATGGGCCATAGCCCTAAAAGAAAAGCCCAATTTAAACGGAATCCAGCCCAGGCAGACTATGTAGCGGAGTGACCATTTCCCTGTTGACCACGAGGAATTCTCGCATCTGCTCACATCAATAAATTGATATTCATCGCAAAAAGAGAAGACCACACACATCACAACTAAACGAGCAAAGGGTAAGCTAGAGTGGAAAATGATTATCATCCATTTACCTACAATTTCATAGTCAAGATTCATATGTCAACCAATCATGTTATGACTTGTAAACAATACACTAAGACTCAAGACACGACTCATCCGGATACATATAATTAGTCGGATTCAGAGGATGCTTGCACTTGTGGTGGCCTTTACTACTCTACTAAGCTGCTCTATCGAGCTAATTGTTCCAGTGTTTCATCCCCCACACACAAGGTTAGCCCTTAAAGGGTTCCAGGCCTCCTGCTACTATCACCACTTGAATCAATACGCTCTATGTGAGACTAACTGACTCTTTAGAGTGTCAAGATGAAATCCTTACCTTAAATCCTTACTAAATTATATAAATGAGGCACCACCATGAACTCCCACTAACAAGGGTTATGGAATTACGTCCTAACCAAATGAGGCACCACCATGAGATCTCACCTAGAGATTCATGGAATTACGCCCTAACCAATGAGGCACCACCACGAAACTATCGTGGAATTACATCCTAACCATACCAACAACATGTTCCATTAAACAATATAACATTCATTGCTCATACTAATTCCATATCACCTTTATCACCAACCATACCATACGTGTCATATGCCAGATCATGTCAAACCCATCAATCACAATCCCATAATTCCTCTTACTCATGCATATTCACACATCACGTGCTTTATTATAACGATTCAACCAAACGGGTGGCAAACACCCAAAACAAAGAAGGAAACAGAACCCAAACACTCTCTCGCCTAGCTTCTCGCTCAGGCTGACAGGTCTCACTTAGGTGAGCCCCTATCACCTAGGCAAGAGCTCAAAAAGAGGAACAATGGTGTTGTCGCGTTTTCTCGCTTAGGCGAGACCTCCTCGCTTGAGCTAGATGGCCCCTCGCTCAAGACTAGAGCTCGTTGCCTGAGCGATAGCTTGCGCAACACCTGTGAGGGTTTTCTGATATTCTCGCTTAGGCAAGGTCCATTCGCTTGGGCGAGATTATTTGATCTTCTCCACTATTCACGTAGGCCAGTACACAGATTCACCCAGAACAATGTGGAATATACATCCATATCATGTTAAGCATCATACACACACCATAAGCATGAAACATAACTGAAAAATAAGCAAAACACAACCAAACTCGAAACCTTAGCTTCCCTTACCTGGAAAGAGCTAGCCAAACGACTCTGACACTTAAGCGAATGAGCACAACAACTCCCATAGTAGATTTAAGAGCTAAAAACCTCAATACAGATGGAACATGAGATTATTACAAGGAACCCAAATAATAATCATGAAGAACCAAACTAAAGAAGAAGAGTAGGGACAGAAACCACTTTCGTGACTTAGAAAACGTGACTGAGAATGGGATTCAAACCCTAGCAGAGCACAACTGTTGTTGTAAGAGAGAGTGAGAGGGAAACTAATTTTTGAAAGGTGCAGAGAATGAGAGTGTGTTAGCTGGTTTAGGGTCTTTGGCTCCTTATAGGCCAACCCTAGGCCCAACTGATTTGGGGCAGCCCTTAAACATGAGGGCTAAAAATATAAGTGGGCCTTACATGCAACTACTTTAAAATATATTTTAAAAAATATTAAAAATTTATAAATGATTAAAAAAATAAAAGACTAGAAAAAATAATTTATTTCAAGTGTTTATCCGGCCGCTCGCATTGCTTGACACCAATTTTAAAATAATACTAAAATTTAAATAAAAAGGTTTCCAAAATTATAAAACAAATTAAATCAGTTTTTCAAATAATTTTCCAAATAGTTTTTCATAAAGGACTACGTAACCCTTATTTTCCGTTGTAAATGGAGATACGTAGGAGCAAAGATTAATCCTTGTCGGGTCCAAAAAATATAAAAAAAAAATTGTTTCTTTTGGGAAAAAATAAATATTTTGAAAAACCACATAACTTTTGCACATTTAATTAAAGGTATCGTCTTAGGACGGGCGTTGTGGGGTGTTAATACCTTCCCTACACGTAACCGACTCCCGGACCAAAAATTTGGTTTTTTTTGCAAACCTTGCTCTTTTTTTATGATTTTCCATAGTTTCCTATAATAACTATGCTGGCTCCAAACTCTATTTTTTTTCAAATTTTTATTTTTGCTTCGTCGTTCTGTCGTGATTTCGGTTGCGACAATTGTACATCGGATGTTAGTAATTGTTGAAATGTGTCGTTAATTGAGTTATTTAGATGAAAATTTGATGTAGGCACCTTAGGGTTGGGATAATTGGGAAATTGGAGGTAGTGACATAAATTACATAGAAAAAGGGCGAAACTCTGCACGGGCAGGGGTGAATTTGAATATAGTAAACTACTAGAAAGGTTGAGTATTTTTGACTATGTGCAATTGGAGTGTTAGGTCGAATTGGGAAAATCAGGAAATGCTCCTAAATGTAGAAATAGAGTTCTAGGCAAGAACTCTGATGCATCGCCTAGCGGTCTATCATGCACCACCAGGCGACACGAGTGAAACAAGCAAGGAAAGGTGCTGGTGCGTGTTGCTGTGATTGGGTTATCACGCTATTTTGAGTTCTGGAACTTATGGTGACAGGAACTGAGCAAATGGGATATTAGGTAGTCAATTCATAGGAAAAGGATTGGGCGGTTAGGCTGTTAATTAGAATTAGTTTGGTAACTGGAAAAATTGTGAGATGAAAAACATTACACAATGCAAGAGTTGGCTTTAGATTCTGAATTATGAGGTGTAGATCCTTGTTGAGTCATCTAAATTGGAGTGCAAGATGGCATGTGATGGCTAATTGTTGATATTAAAGCGGGAATTACAAGAAGGTTAACTGGAAGGGAGATTGTAGTTTATTGAGTAAATAAGACTAAAATTCCGATTGAGATATGCAATATTGGTTCCTGGAATTGGAGTTCCTATGTTTAGGCTTAATTTGTGATTGGGTTGAAGGTAAATAAGGTCCAAATGAAAATGGTATGAGAGCATTCCAAATGCATAGACATAGGAGAAGTATGGATCAATTTAAAGTGTACAAATTCATAAATGGACGATACAAGGGAGTTTACCAGAATTTGAGAGAGTGAGACTTAAGTTTGCAGAGTGAAAAACTATTAAAACTCGTTTACTTTTGTAGCACCTGGTGGTGGAAATTGAACCGCCAGTCGACAGCTACAAATCCAGAGATCTACTAGATCGCTTAGCACCTGACGATAAGGATGTTTCCGCCAGGCGATAGTTGTGTGGGCAGTGGCACTGGGAACGCATGGCGCTTGGGGGTGGGGATCGTTCCGCTAGGTGATACCTACAAGGTTAATGACTTTTGAGGCGAGTGGCGCCTGACAACACGAAGCTTCTGCCAAGCGGTCTACAATGGATTTTCACCTGGCGGTGATTGGGCAATACCAGGCGATTATGCAAAAGTCAAGGTGTTGATTTCTTTACATGGTGTGTGGTCTACAAGGCTTTGGATGATTCCTTAAGTTTGGACTTTGCTCGAGCATTCCTTGAGTTGTGGCTCAGAATAGACGGTGGACACGTGGCGATCCCACATGGCCAAAACGAAGTACAGAGTATCGTCAAGTGCGAGAGAAATTACTACTACTACTACACTCCATAAGCTGTGGGCCCCTAAAGTGAGCCTGATAGATGTCCAAGGATTTCATCAAACTACGACATCTCTATTATCATTACCACTGTCAGAGGTTCTAAAATCTGCTCACATCAACGGGGTTGATGATCATCGCAAAGGAGGAAACCACACACAATCATACAAACAAGCAAAGGGTAAGGTAGTGAAAAAGTATTCACATCGTAAACTCAACATACATTTCCATATTCGTACATAAGTATTGGGAAAACACACATGATATACCAAGCCAATTAGAGCTCCAATAATAAACTATTCGGGTACCCTTATTGAGGCACCATCACGAGACAGTGGAATTATGTCCTAGCAGTGAGGCATCACCACGAGGCCTTCGCGAAATTACACCCTTACAAGAGGCACCACCACGTGGCCTCCATGAAATTACGTCCTGGCCTTGAGGCAGCACCACGTTACCCTCGTGGAATTACGTCCTGGTCTCGAGGCACCACCGTGAACTCTCACCTTGAGGTTCATGGAATTAGGTCCAATCGTTGAGGCACCATTGTGGACTCCTCCTAGAAGGGCCCACGAAATTATGTCCATAAGATGAGGCACCACCACAAGCCCCGCTACAAGGGTCATGGAATTATGTCCTACACAAACCATACTCATACATTATCAACCAATCATGAAGTTCCTATGCATACCATTAACATGTCGTTTAGTATGAATGATGAAACATCAATTATATCTCATGCCAAGCTCATTTCCAATTCATTTGTTCTTACCCATAACATACATAGTACATGCATATCCACCCCCTTTATACATAATAAATCAATGAACCAGCCAATCAAACAACCATCAACATTTATGAAACAAAGCATAGCAAAAACCCAAAGGAGGTCTCGCTCAAGCTGGAGTCCTCGCTCAGGCAAGAAGAGTGCTCTCGCTCAAGCTGCAGACTCTCGCTTAGGAGAGACTGCAACAGTGGCTCTATAGAATTTCACGAGCTCTCACTTAGGCGAGGTTGTCTCACCTGAGCGAGACAGTTCGTCTCTCAAAACATAGCCCCTCACCTGGGCGAGCGCTCGAGCAGAAAAACTGGGCGAGTTCCTGCTATTCTCGCCTGGGCGAGACGAGCTCGCTTGGGCGAGACTATCAGTTCTCTCCCACTGTTCGGTGCATGTTCAACCAGGAACTCATTCGCAACAACACCCAACGCATTTTTATAGTATCCAAAACAATACACTATCACCAGAAATATGAAACGGAATCAAAAGCATGCAAGAAGCGAGTTAAAACATGAATCCTAGCTTCCCTTACCTGGAACTAGCTAGAACAGGGGTGTAACTCCAATAGTGGGACGCAACAGTACAAAGAAGAGGTGAGCTAGATGGAACAGAACAACGGAACAAGACTTAACATAAACTCACAACGAAACCCTATCTGGAAAAATGAACAACGAACGGAAAATGGGGTGTATGAGTCGCAGAGTACCTACGTGAATCAAGAAGATGAACTAAGCTCACTTGATTGAGATTGAGTAAACCCTAGCAGAGATTCTGGGGAGAGGTTAGGGACATGATGGCTGCGATTTCTGCGAATGAAGGGAAAAGATTAGGCTAGGGCAGACTTAGGGTATGGTTCCCCTTTTTGGGCCAGCCCTAGGCCCAACCAACTTTGGGGCAGCCCTTAAGGATTTAGGCAGAAAATAAATGGGCCTTACATGGTGAATTGATGGAGGCGTGGTTTAGGATTGTCACAAGGATTTCAGAGCAATTGATGGAATCATGTCCAAGACCTTAAAAGAGATCTCGAATTAGCTTCAGATTGTAGAACAAGAACTCTTTTATAATTTTTGTAATGTTTTTTCTTGGGCTTAATCAGACCTTTAGTTGTGTTGGGCCTTTTGGTGTTTTGGCCCATAGTATATAAGCCCTTGTGACACACTTTTGTATTCAGATTTGAGTTATATGAAAATTTGAGTTTTCTCTCAAGTCTCAGGGTCTCCTCAGAAACACTTATCTTTATCTTTGAATCTCCGATGCAAAGTGGCGGATCTTCCTCACTTATCTTGGAACCTTCTCCAAGTGGCGTGATTTCCTCCCATTCCGCAAAATTCCCCAATCGACGTCCTCCATTTTCCTCCTTTTCGTTTTAGGGTTCATACCCATTTTCGTTCTATTCGAATTACACCCCAAATCCGAGATGATCCTTCATCATTTGGTATCTAGAGCCTAGGCTATCTTGGATATGGTGTTTTTCATGTGCTATCCTTGTCTTGTTGTATCTATCTTGTTATGGTTCAAACCCACTTCCATGACACACAAAAACAGTGCTGTTAAAAAATGTGACGATTTTAAAACATTAAACTGCACCAGCTCAGCGCTCCAAAAAATTATGTTTTTGGTGTCCAAAGAAAGCTCTGTGAGTCTAGTTTCCAGAAAAAAAAAACCAACGCATTTGGAGTTTTGTGGAGAAAGTTATGATCAAATTAGTGAGCAAAGGTCAGATCTGCCAAGAATAAGTGAATCAACGTTTTTAGGTTCTGTTGTGGCAGTTTAGCTACGGTTTTTGCACCTCTTTAAGCTCCTAAATGTGGTTGGATAACATGTCTTTGGATGCTTAGTCTTTGAGCCTCAAATCCATGAGTTTGAATGCATGATAGCTACATGTTTGTATCTTTGTGTATGTCATGTTGAGTCTTTAAATGTGTCTAACTTTTGCTTGAGTCATATGTCATATGTTAACTTGAAGTTTTCTTATTCTTGTTTTTCCAAGTATTTGAATCTTGCTTTCACTTTATGTCTTGCTTGATGTATGCTCCATGAAATTGATTTTGGCTTAAAACGTGAGGAACTAAGTGTCCAAGCCACCTAAAACTCTTTCTCACCATTTTATGAAGCTAGTTGTGAAAAGAAGAAAATTTTTACACCAAAATTTGTCAAAAAACCGAGAGTAAACTTGCTCATTGGTGAACTCAAAATGTGTTTATCACTAAGTGTTATGCTACTAGTTTTCATGCTTGAGAAATGGGTGATATTGACAAATTAGTTTCATTCTCTGACTTGGTTATGATCTTTCTTGGTGTATGCATGATTTAGGACTAGGGAATGCATGTTCAAGTATTTTCCATGTCATTCTTATAATGTGCTTTTCTTGTTTTAGTCTTGTTAAAAGTTTTGTCTCAAACTTTTCTTCTTTAGATTTTAGCTTTCCTTGCTTTTGTGCTTTTCTTGCTTGTCACTAGGTGTTCTTTGTTTTGTCTTACTAGTTTTCTTTTTTTGAAACTCTTAGGGTGTTGTGGCCAAATCACTTGTCTTGCATGTGAAGGTTCCATTCCAAGGTTCTAGAGAGGAGGAGGATGGATTGATAGAGAGTAAGAAATTAAAAGGAAAAACATATAATAGAAACAATATAAACCAAGAAGAGTAAAGAAACATAAAATGAAAAGCAAGGGAAAGGGGAGGAATGGAGTATTCACGCCACTACAAGGCTAGGCTAGAAGAATCCATGGCAACCTTGAAGATAAGTGGTGTATACCGCCACTTGCCAAGGCAAGATAAGGCTTGAAAGAACTCCACTCCCTAAGGAGGAATGCTCTCACAAAAGGTTGAAACACAAAGTGTATAAATTCTCCAAAATGTTCTACCCTTTTACATGTCTAGGAGCACCCAGAAGAGTTTAAGGGCCTCTAAGCAAATAAAAGATACTTAAGGATGTCTCTACAAAAACCTAACCCTAGCTTCTAGAAACTAGGTCAAATAAGGTTACAAAAATGAGAGATAAAAGAGCTAACTATGGTGTGTGCAAGGCTAATTTCGTTCTTGCACAAAAGGAGACAAAGAATGTGTCTCATATGTCTCCAAAAAGTGGCCAAAGTGTGCTAAAAACAAAAGAGACCAAAGGTACATAGGTACATTTGCTTCATGCCTTTTACTTTATGCTTTATGTCTTTGCTTTACTCTCTCATCCACATCATTTATGCTCCCTAATCACCATGCGCCACCTAGCATTGCTTTCTTACTCCTAATTAACCTACAAAGCAAATAAACA
>Ga0214542_1001135_pt1 | contig 53655 bp, 61 predicted proteins | sample CNSS1metaG_FD_160096 | JGI IMG/M metagenome (GOLD analysis project Ga0214542, IMG submission 160096) | Root nodule microbial communities from cowpea collected in UCLA plant growth center, Los Angeles, California, USA - CNSS1 | ecosystem: Host-associated > Plants > Roots > Nodule | place: USA... | reverse complement strand
ATATATATATATAAATATTAAGAAAAAAGGTAATTATTTTTTCTCTCAGTTCTCATTTGTCTTATTTCTTTTTTGAAGAAAAGAAAAATAATTCTCTTTTATCTTACTTGATAATGAAATATTAATTTAATAGTTAACATTGTTTTTTTTATCTCGTGAGCCTTTGGTATATTCATTATTTATGAATATAGAAGAAAAAATAGTATATTATGTGTTTTTTCATAACCGAGTGACTTAACTATACTATATTTTTTCTTTAATATTTATGCTTCTCAATTTTTTTAGTAAGGTATGATAAATTATTTTTAATATTATTTTAAAAATAGGTATATTGATGAAGAATAAATGAATAGATTCATTATTAAAAAATGATAAAAGTGAAGCTATTCGTGAAAATGGAAACAAGATAAATTATATTTTTCACAACATTAAACTAAAGATCAAATTATTGAGTTAGAAGAACCAATTTTTAAAACATTATACTAATGATCCAACAATTTAATGATCAAAGAATTATACTATTTGGCCCCTCCAAAACTTGTGGTTAAGATCCGCCATTGAAGCCCACAACAGTCGAGACTAAGGGCCTGGGCCAAAACCTAGGCCCACCTATAGCCCAAACCAAGGCCCAGCCCATGGAATAGACAAACATAATTACTAATCTATAAATACACATGGACCCCACGAATTAAAGATACATATTCATTACTCCATTAATCACTTGATTTGACTTTTTGAGAGCTTTGGCTGACTTAAGTTTCAAAGTCTCTTATGTAGGTAACCCCTCCCGGGTCCAAGCCGATATATGCCAAATGGGAAGAAGCCAACCGAGGAGATAACGGATATGGGTAAGGTGGTACTTGTGCCTAATTGATCTTATTTGTTCTCTGCAGGAACAATTGGCACCCACCGTGGGGCACGAGATAACACTTTACTACCCGTTTTCCCCGAAGATGGTTTCAACCTGTAGCAGAGCTGGAGTTAACAAACAAGCTGACGCTGGCCCTTCAGGACCCGCTAACATCACTCCGGATCTGGCTGCCATCCTGAATGGTCAAGCTAAGATGCAAGCGGAGTTGGCTGATCTGAAAAAGCGTAGCGTTGATGAGATGGAAGCACTACGATAGGAAAACTCTCGCCTCAAGCGAAAGATCGAGGCCGATCCCACTCAAAAGGGAAAGGCCAAGGAGGCATACGAAGCTGCAAGGTCCCCGACCTTTCAGCCCACAAAAGAAGAAAAGCGAGTACAATCCTACCACACACACCTTCACCACCACCCAATAAACACCCATCCTCTCAACCCACCCCACTCATTTCCCCTCCACCCTACCCTGGCACACCGCGGCCCCCACCCTTGCCGCCACCCTCCCCACCACTCAGGTTCCCTACAACATACCCACCACCCTACACACTACTCATATCCCACCAGCCTACAACGCTCACTACCTCCCTACAACCCACATCTCCCCTCACAACTTCACCTCCACCTTTCCCACCCTTGTCCACCATCCCATCCCCCCTCATCCGCTCCCACCCTACCAACCTAGACGTCGCCACCCCTTCACCGACTTTATCACTGACACCCCCTTCCCACCCAGTGGGAACCCTTCACACTAGAGCGTTACACTGGTGAAACCGATCCCGACGAACACCTTAAGGTCTACATCACCCACGTAGCCCTGTACATACTTCCCAAGGCACCGTCTTCTGCAAAGCCTTTCCCACCACCCTCAAAGGCCTCGCCCTCGAATGGTTCACAACCTTCCCACCTTACTCTATCGACAACTTCGACATCCTCTCACACATGTTCACAACTCATTTTGCTGGCAGCCGCCCACACCAAACTACTACAATCTCCCTCATCGGCATCAGGCAAGAACAGGGCGAGCCGCTTCGGGCATTCATCGATCGCTTTAGCAAGGCTGCCCATCGCACCCCACACCTCAACCAAGAAATGATTCTCCAGTGTATGGCCCTCACCCTTCAACCCGGCCCCTTCGCCAACAACGTCTACCTTCATCCACCCGCCTTTATGCACGAGCTAAAGTTGCGTGCCGCCGACTATGTTCACATGGAGGAAATGCAGACCCTCTACACCAAATTCAGCAATGACTATGCACCCACCGCCGCCAACCCCACCCCACAACCCTCCCGCCCTGACCCAAGACCATGAGAGTCCCAGCAACCCCGCTTTACTAGATATGCTCCCCTCAATGTCCCCAGATCCCGCCTCCTTGATGAGGTCTTACAAGCCGACCTCATCCCACCCCCACGCAAGACGACTACTCCCACCAATGTTCATATGACCAAATATTGTCGCTATCACCGCAACCATGGCCACACTACAGAGGACTGCAAAGCACTCCAGGATAAAATTGAAGAGCTGGTGCGTGCTGGCCACTTTTGCCGCTTCATCCGCAGAGAGGATCATTCCTCTCAATCCCGCCATACTCATCGCTCCGACCACAGACGCCCTCCCTATGACTCTCGCCACGATAGACGCCCTAACCAGCCCAACAACCAAGACCCCCAACCGGCTCGCACCGATGTTACCCCTACCGACCCTCCTTACGTGGCACCATCAACACCATCTCCGATGGTTTCGCTAGTGGAGGATCCACCTCTTTTGCCAAAAAGAAACACCTCCGCCATATCCAATCCATCAACCACATTACCCATTCCCATCACAGACGTTGCATGCCTCCCATCACCTTCACGGACGACGACTTTCACGACCTCGATCACCAAGAAGATGACCCTATGGTCATCACTGTTGAAATCGAAAACTATGCAGTCAAAAAAGTCCTCATCGGCCAGGGCAGCTCCGTTGACATCCTCTACTGGGCATCATATCAGAAACTTCAACTCCCAGATACCGCCATGGTCCCATATGATGAACCAATTTATGGCTTTTCTGGAGAACAAGTTTCCACCCGTGGCTACATTGACCTTCACACCGTCTTCCGTGATGGAGCTCAAACCAAAACCGTTCCCATCCGCTTCCTCATCGTTGACGCACCCACATCTTATAATGTCCTCCTTGGCCGCCCCTTGCTCAACACCCTTGGCGCCGTCGTCTCCACCCCTCATCTGACCATGAAATTTCGCTCCCCTTCTGGCGACATCCTCACCATCCATTGCGACCAACGCCTGGCACGCGAATGCTACATGGCCAGCCTACGCCCACAACTCCCTATCCAGCAAACCAATCACATCGAGCGGTCACCCGGTTCTTGGATCGCTCTATCGGGTGACGACCTAGACCCTAGAGTGGGCCGAGATGTTCGCCTCGAACTTATTGAATAGACCACCCCCCTGGAGCTCCCGAATGGCTACTCCATCAACCTTGGCACCGGGCTAGACTGTGACGAGCGTGCCATCATCACACCCATTCTAGTCGGCAACACGAACCTTTTTGCTTGGTCAGCCGCAGACTTACTTGGAGTGGACCCTCTGGTAGCATCCCACAAGTTATCCATCTACAAAGAAGCCCACTATATCTCCCAGAAAAAACCCAAACTCGGCGAGGAGCGACGCCTAGCGGCTAAGGCTGAGGCCGATAAGTTACTGAGCGCATGATTCATTGAAGAAGCTTATTACACCACTTGGCTTTCTAATGTAGTCCTGGTGAAGAAAGCCAACGGCAAGTGGCGGATGTGTGTCGATTACACAGATCTAAACAAAGCATGTCTTCGAGATGCCTACCCCTTACCCAACATTGACCGACTTGTTGACGGTGCGGCGGGAAACAAAGTCCTCAGTTTTCTTGACGCATATTTCGGTTACAATCAAATCCCCATGGCCGCATCCGACATGAACAAAACCACTTTCATCACAGACGACGCCAATTATTTTTACAAAGTTATGCCTTTTGGCCTCAAAAACGTCGAAGCGACCTACCAACGATTAATGGACAAAGTTTTTAGTCATTTGATGGGCAAATGTGTCGAAGTATACGTCGATGACATGGTTGTCAAATCTCCAAGCCATCACCAACATGCGCAAGACCTCTCAACAGTCTTCTCCGCATTACGCCAATACAACCTTCGCCTCAACCCCGACAAGTGCGTATTTGGCGTCGACCACGGATAAATTCCTCGGATTCATGTTAACCCAGCGCGACATAGAGGCCAACCCTGAAAAGTGCGAAGCGATCATCAAAATGCGTAGTCCCACCAACGTCAAAGAAGTCCAACGCCTCATAGGCCGCCTTACAGCCATTTCCTGCTTCCTGCCCAAACTAGCTGAACCAACCCAACCCATCATACAACTCCTCGAAAAATCCGCCAGATTCACGTGGACTGACGATTGTGAACAAATTTTCCAAAAATTGAAAAACACCCTTACCTCACCACCTATCCTCCAAAAACTAGATACTCACCAACCTTTGCTGGTTTATATCACAGCTACAGATCACACCGTCAGCGCCGCGCTAGTTCAGGATGTAGGCGGCACCCTACATCCTGTTTACTTCGTCAATAGAACGCTGCAAGATCCTAAAACCAGATACCAAATGGTGGAAAAGCTGGCCCTATCCCTGGTACACACAGCCCACCGCCTGCGCCCATACTTCCAAAACCACAGCATCATCGTCAAAACCGATTACCCAATTCAGAAGATATTGCAAAAACCAGACCTGGCAGGACGGATGTCGTCCTGGGCCGTTGAGTTGTCCGAATTTAACATTCGTTATGAACCTCATGGCCCCATAAAAGCTCAATGCCTCATAGACTTCGTCAACGACCTCCAACAGATACCCACAGAGGTCCAGTGGACACTTCACGTAAATGGTTCTTCAAATCCGATAGGTGTAGGCGCTGACATCATGTTGGAAGGCCCCAACGACATCCTCATTGAGAAATCCCTTCACTTCGCTTTCAAAACATCCAACAACCAAGCCGAATATGAAGCCATCATCGCCGGCCTATCCCTGGCCCGCGAGGTTGGCGTCAAATCCTTAACATGCAAAACCGATTCCAAGTTTACTGTGGGCCATCTGAATGACGAGTTCCAGATCAAGGACCCCACCCTTTTAGAATATTACCATCTAGTCCGTGCAGTCATCCAATCCGCCTTCAACCAAGTCCGCATCGAACACATTCCTAGGACCGACAACATCAGAGCCGGCATCCTATCCAAACTAGCCAGCACCAAATTAAAAAGCTGCCACCGATCCCTATTGCAACATACACTATCCACCCCTTCCATCACAAATACTTGCCATAGCCTAACCCACTCCCAAACCGACAACCTAACCCATCCCCAAGCCGACAAGTGGACCACTCCTTATAATCGATATCTCCAAACCGGTAACCCCCCACCAAATATTGACAAAACTTGGATAGCTAAAGCCGCCAGATATACCATGATAGGCGATGATCTTTACAAACGTGGATATGGCCAACCACTTCTCAAATGTGTCACTGCAAAACAAGCCCAGTACATCATTAAGGAATTGCATGAAGGCATTTGCGGCACCATTCCGGCGCACGCACCATGGCTACCAGAATCCTTCACGCCGGTTACTTCTGGCCGACTATAGAAGTAGATTGCCAAGACTTCGTCAAAAAATGCAAACCATGTCAAAAGCATGGCAACCTCATCCACCAGAAATAAGAACAACTTCATTCCATACTATCCCTGTGGCCCTTCGCTAAATGGGGGATGGACATCCTCGGCCCTTTCTCCCCCGGCAAAGGCCAGGTAAAATTCCTAATAGTAGTCGTCGATTACTTCACTAAGTGGATAGAGGCCAAGCCACTAACCACTATCACAGCCCAACAAGTCCAACAATTTGTTTGGAAGGATATTATATGCTGGTATGGTGTCCCACATACTATAATCACAGACAATGGCCGACAATTTATAGATAAGGAACTCGCCAAATTCTACATCGGTCTAGGCATTAAACACATAACCAGCTCTATGGAACACCCACAAACCAATGGACAAGTTGAGGTGGCAAACAAGGTTATCCTAGTGGAACTACGCAAGCGGCTGGACAGCGCCAAAGGCCGATGGCCTGAAGAACTAGTAGATGTGTTATGGGCTTACAGGTGCACCCCTCAATCAACAACAAACGAGTCTCCGTTTAGCCTAGTATACGGTGCAGACGCTATGATACCCGTTGAAATTGGCGAACCATCCCTACGCCGAGAACTATATGACCCAACCCACAATCATCAAAACATGGCCACTCACCTCGACCTCCTACCCGAGCTAAGAGAAAAAGCTCAGATACGCAACTTAGCCGCTAAACAAAGAGCTTCCAGGAAATATAACGCTAACCAATGACCAAAATCGTTCATAAAAGGAGACTTAGTTTGGAGAATGACCAACAGTGCAAGAAAGAAGGATGGCAAGTTCTCCGCCAATTGGGACGACCCATACCGAATACGTGAAGGCGCTAGAGGAGGAGCATACCGGCTAGAGCAATTATCTGGGGAAGAAATACACAATACATGGAATGTGTCCCATCTCAAGTTCTACTTTAGTTTAAAACATGTATGGTATCACACCAAACACTTGTAACCCTGGGTGTACTCTTTTTCCTCACCTGGTCTTTTTTCCCTAAGGAGGGTTTTGGCCGGGGAGGTTTTAACGAGGCACCCCAGATTCAATGAAAAATACGAAGGGTTCCCAACTTTATTACCATTCTTTACTTCACTTCTCACATTCGTTTAAGTTCCCCACCCTTACCATAAGTAAGCGGCCTGGGTCGAACACCCTTAACTTGTTGTTAATTCGTTTAAGTTCCCCACCCTTACCACAAGTAAGCGGCCTGGGTCGAACACCCTTAACTTGTTAATTTTTTTAAGTTCCCCACCCTTACCACAAGTAAGCGGCATGGGTCGAACACCCTTAACTTATTAATTCGTTTAAGTTCCCCACCCTTACCACAAGTAAGCGGCCTGGGTCGAACACCCTTAACTTGTTGTTAATTCGTTTAAGTTTCCCACCCTTACCACAAGTAAGCGGCTTGGGTTGAACACCATTAACTTTTTGTTAATTTGTTTAAGTTCTCCACCCTTACAACAAGTAAACGGTCAGGGTTGAACACCCTTAACAAACAATCAACTTCGCCAAACATAACATCACGACTATTGACATCCGACAAACAAGATAGCATACGCAAAGCATTAATCACATTAAAATAAAAGCAAATTAGTGTACGGAGTGTCAAAGACATAATGTACCAATTATTACAAACATAGGATCAATAACCATTTCAAATCATAAAAATTAAAATTCCTATTCCGCCTTGTCATTGCCACCTTCCACGGTAATCTCCGCTTCCTTCTCCTCCTCGGCCGCTTCCTTCTCCACCTCCTCCTCCGGGCTACTCTCAGCCTCGTTCACGAGCTGCCCATCAACCACATCTTTGTTAACATCAAATTTAATGTCAGTTGCATCAACATACTTATAAAAGAAGGCCGCCTGCCGCAATCCCTTCTGAATTGATGTGCTCTCGGATGATACAACCCTTCAAATCATCAAGCTCCACTTTAGCACCCTCATATTTTTCCTTCAAATCGTCATAGTCCGCCTTCAGGTCCGCTATCTTCTTATTAAATTTACCCTCTAAATCCAAACATCGAACCTTCCAGGTTCCCAACCTTCCTTCTCTTTCTTCCAGGCCGCCCTCTCCTCCGTAAACTTATCAACCTTCTCCTGCAACTCCTCCACCTTTTCCCGGTTTCCCTCCTTTACTTCCCGACGGTACAAAAATCCAATCCGGCGACTTAAAATCAACGCCTTGCTTCCAAATCCCACCATGGTCCTCACAAGATGATCCGGCTCCATACTATCGATAGAGTTGATGATTATCTTCGGAAGATTGATATCGATATCTTTCCTGACAGACGTTTCCGGCAGCTCAATCAAACCAGATTTTGGTCCTTTGGCCCTACTCGATGACCCCAACCCAAGCAACGCCGCGCTGACCTTCTTCAGATCTTTACCCTTGTCGGGTCGAGTCGGTAACTCAACCTTCCTTTTAGTGCCGCCATGCACGTGCACCTCAACCAGTGACTCCTATAAGTTTGGAACATCAGTGTTCCCAACTGTTTTGGCCTTCGCGGCCATCTCCTTCCTCAATGCTTGAAAATGTGCCAAGTTCTTCTTCCCAGATTGAGCCATGTGCCCTACAGAAACGCACCAAGACCCGGTTAAGTCAACTTAGAAACATTAATACAATTTAAGTCATAAATAGATACCTTCAATATCAATAATCGGGTGAACCGAATTATAAACCCTAACTAGACCCTTAGTGGGCAACTTATCAGAAAACTTCATCAAGACCTCCACCACCTCCTTATCCACCGCCGACAACTCGTCGGTGCCCATGTCCTTGTAACGAGAAGGGTTTCTTGTCCAACTAAACGGGAATTTTGTACTCCCATATGCGTTAAGGAAATAGGACCTGCCCTCCTCCTTCACCACAACTTTAAAGTACCCGTCCTTGAAATGCTTGAAGGACTACGAGAACGCGTCCAATCTGCTAATGCTAGGACGACTCACCAAGGATAACCAGGTAGTCGACTGGCGAGGTCTAGTGTCATAAAAATACAAAAAGGCACGAGGAGAAGGTTGTAGATATAGTGATTGACACAAAACACGAAAAGCTTGCATGTAGGCCCAATTGTTCGGATGCATCTGTGTAGGTGCAACGTTGAGCTCACGAAGTACCCCCATGGTGAAGTCATCCAGCGGTAACCTCACATGCAACTGGGAGAAATGACACATATACATATAAAAATGCTTCTCGGTCGCCCCTTCTTGCCCATGGCATACGCGGTCAATGACGCTCACCCGCTCCAAGGAAATGATACCCCGATTTACACCTTTCGCGATAACAGGGGTACAATTTAACCAAGAATTCAGCAGACGAGACCACTGAAACAAAGACGATTGGTTATGAACATCAACAGCTACCCACGCATAACTGCCCTTGGCCAACCAGTTACTCTCCGCTATTTCTTCTAGAGGGTCTTCTCGCACCTCAGTCACCGTCTCCATTGAAATTCTGCCCACCATAGCGGCATGGCTAGTACTCTCCTCCTCAACATGTCTACCTATACTCCTCTCGGACTCCATACTCTCACTACTGGAAGAAGACAACGACACACTATCACTACTACTAGACATACCTTTTTTCAAAAAAGATGACGGCAGGAACTAGGAACTAGTCGGACAGGTATAACGCATGCAAGATCTTTAATTATGAAATTCTCGCAAATGAACCAACAAACATAAACCCATCGTGAAATCCACATTTATAAGTGTGAATCCCAAACGATAAAACTTCTTCCTGCCAAAATCACAATCCATACCAATCGACGCAATCATCCTAAAGGCCATGAGTATCAGAAACGATGACGCAAAAACCCCCCTTTGATTAGACCTCTGACACCCCTTCACTTGCCACCTACCTTTTCCCATCTTTAGCCTTAACACTGTTCACCATACTTAAAGGCTGGGGGACTGGTGTATCACACCTAGCCGGCCTCCCTGGCATATCCGCACATATCATCCTTCACCGACATACCTATATCGGTAAAGGCGGGGACTGGTGTATCACACCTAGCCAATTCAACCAAGTAATAATAATAAACGACCACCATATCTACACGTGAAGTTATTCAGGTAACCGGCCTTGGTTGACCTAATTCTAATCGGCCTAAACCGGTAACCTAAGACACTAAAACTAGCCTAGGACCACGTATCAGTAATGGCAGCTGTAAGACCCGAGAAAATTAGATAATTAAATAAGTAATTATTTAATAAATACGAGAAATGGACGCCTTTATGGCATTTAATGCGGAGTGCTTTGGTGTGGAAAAGTACTAGCTCATGTGGTTGAGAGTACTTTGATTTTGTGAGAGGACTTGGGTTTGAGTCCTGTGTATGTCAGTTATGTGATGTTTGTTTTATTGTATTTTTATATATATAATATGTGTGAACAAGGTATGTGATAATGTAATACTATATCTGTGATTATTATCACAAAGTGTTAGTTGGTTTGTTGGTTGTGACTTGACCTTGTATTATGAGGGTATGGGTTCGAATCCCAGTAACCCAACTTTAACTCTCTTTTTGCTAAATATTGGATTATGGTAGGAATGTGGAAGGGTGGAGGAAACCCAGTAGAAGAGGCAGCAAAAAGGGGCTGAAAAACCATTAAATCATGGGCCTTGGGTAACAAATAAATCACCACTAAGTTAAGTTTTCGTTTTGTCACTTAAACCTATTAGTAGGATGCCTATATAAGGTGAAATTGAAGTGAGATGAAGGGTTTTGGCAGCTGTAATTTGGTATAGGCAGAGGAGTGCGAAAATCTGGGAATATTGTGGGTGCTAGGGCAATTGAGAGTTGAATTGGGAAAAAGCCAAAGAGAGAGCATTGCTACTTTAGGGGAAGACGCGCAATTCTAGTTAAAAGCCACGAAAACTCCAGGTTAGGGGAGCTCTTTTGTGTATCTTTCATGAATTATTAGAGGTCCTGGTGTAATTTGTAATTGGCAATGAATTATGTACCTTTACCACAAAATTTTTGTGTCAATATGTTGTGCATTGGAAAGTATGAAGGTTTTGTGGTATTTGATTAAACCCTTGTGTGTGTATATGTGAAAATACTGGAGCTTTTGGTACTGCATGATTATTGTGGATAATTGCATTGTTGGGGAGTCAAATGTTAGGGTCTGAAATAAGTGTGTAATATTGGAACGGTGAAAGGGGAGCAGTTTCCATGGTTGAATGAAGTTTTGGCATGGTGTGCGTGTTTTGAGTGCGCGAGACAGTGAGACAATCTGATAGTCTCGCTTAGGCGAGCCAGGCTCGCCTAGGCGAGAGTTGCAGAGTCAGGATTGTGTTTCTGCACGAGCTACTCGCTCAGGCGGGATGCCAGGGTTTTGGGCGACCTGTTGTTTTGCTCAGGCAAAACTTTCTCGCATAAGCGAGAATACGAGGGTGTGAGGGTATGTTTTGGCACGTCTCGCACAGGCGAGGGGATTTGGACTTTGGGCGACTAAGTGTCTCGCCTAGGCGAGAGGTTTTCGCTTAAGCGAGACCTCTTGTGAAACTTTGCGTCTTGTTTAACTCGCCGCCTAGGCGAGAGTTGGAATGTTGGGCGAAGTGTGAGCTCGCCTAGGCAAGGAGAAACTCGCTTAAGTGAGACCTCATAGGTAAACCACTTTAGCACGCTCGCTCAGGTGAGGAAGCTTAACTTAAGCAATACAGGCCTGGTCGCTTAAGCTGAGGCTCCTAGCCTAAGTGTGTTGAGTGCAGTTTGTGTGTGTTGTTTGTACTCACTATGGAAACGTGGATCAGGAGGTGCTGTGGCATAAGCACGTAGGTTCATGGATGGTGATTAACATGTGATGGTATGAGCGGGAAGGTTCATACTCAATTACTCTCTTGTGGGGGTACGAGCGAGGTAGGTTCGTATGTTCCGTGCTCACAGTTGAGAGATGCTACGTGCGGGGAGGTACGTAGCTGGTGGATCACATGTGTTGGACTACGGGCGGGAAGGTCCGTAGAGTAGGACTACGAGCGGGGAAGTTCGTAGAGGCAGGACCACGAGCGGGCAGGTTCGTGTGAGCATCATTAATCCTGAATCCATGGCTAACTTTGTTGGATAAATTGGAGGTTTAGAGAGTCATGGGGGCACCTATGATATGAATAGGGTCAAATGCTGGGAATATAATTGGGTGTTTATGTTTTATATTATGTACGTAATATACGTTTTATATTCTTTTGAGCTCACCCTTTCTGTTTGTGTATGGCGATGATCGTGTAATTCGTTACACGGGAGCAGATGATCTTTCAGGTGATGCCGAGGGTGCACATGCGACGGAGTGGGGGCTAGCTGGGATAGAGCTAGGATTTTTATTAATGTTTCTAAAGTGTTATTGGAACTTGTAAAGACGTTGGATTTATTTACTTTTAAAAATCTTCTCGCAGTTAATCTTAAACTTATGTAGTTTCGAGTATAAATTTTAATAAGTTGGAGACGCTTGTTTTCTAAAATATATTTCTTTAATATAAATCAAGTAATATTCACTAGGGCTGTTACAGCAGCACGAGCCGCCAAAGAGGTAATCGGCCTATGCCGACCACCCTGGTATACTTAACGAAATCAAAGCCCACAACAGTCGAGACTAAGGGCTTGGGCCAAAACCTAGGCCCACCTATAGCCCAAACCAAGGCCCAACCCATGGAATAGACAAACATAATTAATAATCTATAAATACACATGGACCCCACGAATTAAATGTACGTATTCATTACTCCATTAATCACCTGATTTGACTTTTTGAGAGCTTTGGCTGACTTAAGCTTCAGAGTCCCTTCTGCAGGAAACCCCTCCCGGGTCCAAGCCGATATATGCCAAATGGGAAGAAGCCAACTGAGGAGATAACGAATATGGGTAAGGTGATACTTGTGCCTAATTGATCTTATTTGTTCTCTGCAGGAACAATAACATAATTTTACAATAACATATGACATAATTAAAATATTTACTTAAACATATATTTACAATACTGTGTGCATCTTATATCCACACCATTTAGTACATCTTATATTTCCTACACTAGAAGAGGAAGAAGTGTTATTTACTGTTTTCCTTTCATATACTGACTTTCAAACAGGTGGAGGGAAAAGGTTATGGATAGGGTTCACTTGGACTGTTGGGGGTTAATAGAAGGTAACTTTGATTTTTCCTTCGATGATAATATAAATAAATTAAATATAAATAAGTAAATGAAAATAAATATAAATTGAATAAATAGGAACGAGAACTAAATATAAATTAGAATGAAGTTAAGTACACCTCACTTAAGGTAAATATAGAGATAAAAATAATTATGAACATATAAAAATAATCAAAGTAAAAAGATAAAATGATAAATGTCTCCTCCCCTTACTTTAGTTATTGTGAAAGATATATCCGAAAATTTTGTAGTTACTCTGTGAACGTTTTAGCTTTCTTCTTCTTCTTTTTTCTTCACTGTCAATGTCCACACTTTTTGTAAGACCCATGAAAAATTTAATTAATTAAAGGAGGGAGGTGGGAACTTGAATGCCATTAAATGCTATTTGGTATGACGTGGAAAAGTACTAGCTCAAATGGTTGAGAGTACTTTGATTGTGTAAGAGGACTTGGGTTCAAGTCCTATATATGCCTTTTTGTGTTGGGTTGAATTATTCTTATTTTGTTTTGGTAATATAATTTTGACTAGTGAGTGATATTATAGTCATAAGATTATAATGGTTATCACTAAATATGAATTGGCATAATGTTTGTGCTTTGACATTATGAGTGGAGGGTCACGGGTTCAAACCTTGTTAGCGATGAAATAGACCTTGTTTTTGCTAAATGAAGTTTGAGGCTTGAATGTGAAAGGTAAAGAGGTGAGTTTTGGGTGTGCAAAGGCTGAATTGGGAGAGAGGGTGAAGCACAACATTGGTGAACTTAGGAACCTCCATTTTTCTTCTCAATTTTAATCAAGAATTTCATGTTAGGGGTGCTGAAATTATGTGTGTGACTTATGCTTTGTGATTCTGTGTTTTACATTCTCAATTGGTTTCTATGTATATGAAATTTCGTAGTACATACAGTATGATTGAGAATTGGTTGGTTGATCATGTGCACAAAGTTTGGTTTATGGGTGTTTGATATGAATTGAGTAGGGTTGTGGTACTGTATTGGTTGTTATAGCCAAACCTTTGGTTTTAGTGATTCAAATGTGTATGCAAATATGTTCTTGTGGCTGGTTGATGAAATGGAAGGCTTGGTAATGATTGTCTTGAGTTTTGGTATGTGTTTGGTTGTTTTCGTGCAAGAACAGTGGAGAAATACTACAATACTCACCCAAGCGAGACACTCTCGCCTAAGTGAGAGTTGCAGAAATTTGCCACTGGTTTAAAGGTCGAACATCTCGCCCAGGCGACTCGCTTGGTGTTGAGCGACGTGTTTTCTCGCTCAGACGAGAATGGCTCGCTCAAGCGAGGCCATGACGAATCAAGGTTGGATTTTGCGTTAAATCCTTGTTCAGGTGAGGAGCTGAGGGTTTGAGCGAACTAGGGTCTCGCTCAGGCGAGAAGATCTCGCCTAAGCGAGAAATCATGATAAATAATGGTGTGTTGCTTGAATTGTAGCTCAGGCGATAATGAATTGTGTGTTTGGGCGAGAGATGACCTCGCCTAGGCGAACAGACCTCGCCTAAGCGAGATAGCATAGTGAGGCCACTGTTTCACACTCGCTCAGGCGAGGTGATTCAGCTTGGACAAGATAAATGCACTCACTTGGGCGAACAGGCGTGGCTTAAGCAGGAATGGCGAGGAGCCAGGTTCTTATGTATTATTGTACTGAATTGCTTGTGTTTCCTAGGCTAAGGAACTTATTATGCATGTGTTTGTGGTGTTGGGCTTGAAGGAATAAGTCCTTAGGATTTGGGATGTGCTTGGTTTGAGTCGCGAACGAGGAGCTCGTGATGGGTGGACCGCATGCGGAATGTGAACAGTTCAGTTCACCAGAGGTACCCTTGTTGGGATGAATGAGCGAGGGAGTTCATTTCATGCTCAACTTGGGAATGCTATGAGCGGGGGAGTTCATAGTAGGAAAGGCGGGTATGTGGTCCGGGTCCGAGCGAGGAGTTCGGATGACGGGCGAGGGAGTCCGTGAAGCAGGACTATAAGAGGGATAGGTTTGTAGGTTGGACCACGAGCGAGGAGGGTCATGGAAGCACATGAAATCCCAGATTTAGAGTACATGCATGAACTCATATTGGTTATGAGTGTGGGAACGAGGGTGTTTTTGGAAACCAATGAATAATTATGAATGGGCTGGGAAATTATTTCATACTTATTTATGTTTATGTGCATAGCTCACCCTATCTGTTTGTGTGTGGCGATGATCGGGTAATTTATTATCCGGGAGCAAATGATGTTTCAGGTGAGCTAGGAGCTGCTTAGTGGCGAAGAGTGGGCTCAGAGTACAGGGGATTTATTTATACAAGACTTTATTTTAAATCTTGTAATTTGATTTAAGTTTTCATGACTTTGGACTTTTATCTTGTAAAGGCGAATTTTGGAGTAATGTAACTATCAATAATTTATTATTAATGTTTTAAAGTTTTAAAATTTCTCGCGTTTTGGAAAATGATTTATGAATAAATGAGGAATTTATTTATTTTATTTTACTTTATTTTATTTTAAGTAATATCCTAGCGGGATGTTACACTTTTCACACTCACAAACTCCTCTTCTTCTTTTTTTATCTTACCATCTCCGTTCCCCTTTCACATTCCCACCCCTATTTATAATACATGTGTAATCATTACATTTAGTTAGAAAATACTGTACATTTTTTTCTTCTTTCATTCTATGGTTAGTTTTGTTTCTTATGGATTAAGTTCTCCATATATTTTTTTTTCTTTTCTAACCTGTATTGTATTGAATCTCAAATAGCATTCATTATCCATCTTATCCGATGCAAATACGTGGAGCAGAGAATTGTGGTGAAGATTTTTCTCTCTCTTTCTTTTCACTATATATCAATATATGAGTTTATCTATTATTATATATATACAATTTTATCCGTAACCGTAATTGATATATATTTTATATACATATATACATATTTACATTTACGTAACTTAACTTATATATTTTATTGTTTATATATATATATATATATATATATATATATTATAATTTAGTTTTATTTTTAATTGAGACAAAAAATAATATTTTAATGTCTTTACAACAATTTATTATTGGAAAATGAAATAATTCTACACGTTAAAAGTATATTTGATATTTTAACATATTGAATGTATTGGTTGTTATATCCTAATTATTGCATAACTTTGATGTTAGATTTTTATATTTTAGAAACCCATGGATTTTTATATTTTAGAAACCCATGGTGTGTTAATTGACAAAGAAAACTTTGGTACATACATAAAAAATGGAAGATAAAGAAAACAATCCTCTCAACGACAGAAACCTATATCAACATTTTAGTAACAAACTTAGAAATACATTGCATGTCATTGACTTCTATTTATTGTGTCCAATCTTATTCACTACACTTACCAACATCGTCTAATCGATCATTACTAATGAGAAATTGATGTTGCAGGAATTTATAAGTAGTTGAGTAAGTCTTTTTTTTAAATAAGTTGCAGTGTCTTTTATTTTAATTTCATTTCAAAATTTCTTTTAATTTTTTGGATGTTATAGATACTGATGATGCCTAGAGACGAAGAGAGGACTCGCATGAGATTTTGAATTATAATTATATGAGTTTAGTTTTCAGTTATTTTAAATTTTGAGAACTTGTAAACAATTATGTTTTTGTGGATGTATTACTTTGGATATTTAAGCGCGTTGTATGAATTTTAAAAACTTCCAGCGTTGGGAATAATAAATTATGATGCTTGAATTTTAATTATTATTTATTTATTTTACTTAAGTAATGTCCAGTAGGGACGTTACACTTACCTTTCCTTTTGAGATATTTTCCAAACCTTTTAACTAGTAGATTCAAGTTCTAATTCTCATTTGATTCAGTCACTTCTTCCTCGGCTTCATCACTCTTTTTGGTGCTAGTCTTCAAGAATATTTCTTCACCTTTTTTGCACTTGACTCTTGCTTATTTAGTTTATGCATCTCAATCTCATGCTCTTTTAACTTACCAAACAATGCAACAATAGTCATAGTAGATAGATCACTTGATTATGAGATGATCGTGACTTTAGGTTGCCAACTCCTACCAAGACACTTTAGCACTTTGATGTTTAGCTTCTCTTTGTCAAAATCTTGTCCCAACTTATAAAGTGGTTGACAATATATGTGAATCTCTTTTGTACTTTCGTAATTGATTTACCTTGTTGCATCTTGAACAACTCATATTCATGTATCAAAGCATGCTTTGTAACTCTCTTTGCATCATTTGTTCCCGTATGTGTGACTTCTAGTACATTGCACATCTCTTTTGCACTTTGCATTGAGAGACTCTAAAGAACTCATTCAAGTTCAATGAAGAGGTTAGAATATTCTTTGTTGTATACTCATATTGGGCAAGCTTCTTTTCCTCCTCTGTCCATTGATTCCATGGCTTATCAACATGCTTGTCATCAACATATGTTTAGGGATGAATCGGCATTCACAATTTTATTCCAAATTCCTTGGTCAATTGAATGAACGATAATTTACATACGGATTTTCCAAAATTGGTAGTTTATACCACTAAAATAAATGGCCTATGCATATAAGCACCTTCTACAAAATGAAGTTTGTTTTTAGCTATTTTTCAAAAAGCAGTTTAGGATCACACTTGAATAGCTTTCAAGAACCCGCTTTGATACCAATTGTAAGTTTAAAATGTCTTTCTTAGCCAAGAAGGGGGTTGAATTGGCTGAGAACTAAAGATTATGCCCAATTAAAACTTGTAAAACCCTTTTAATTCGAATTTAATTGACCAACAAATAAGAGTTGTATTCAAATGATTAAAAACAGAAATAGGTGATTAATTTGTTCATGTAGTATGATTCATCAGATTGAAATATAAAATCAATCAACTGATATCTTGGGAAATTATGTAGAAACATGAAACCACCAAACTCACTCGAACAACATGCTTTTATCACAAAAGATTGTTTCCAATTGATATATCCAACTTAGTTATAATATCAAATAACATAAAAATACATGTAAACCATACAAAGATTGAATTGATGAGTTTTCTTGAGATTTAAATGAAGAACAAGATATGGGAGAAAGGATCACACACTGATTTTTATACTAGTTCACTCAATATTACATCTAGTTTATCAGGACAACTTGAGCCTGATCATGCACTATATCAAAAGAATTACAAAATTCCTAAAAGATTACACTTTTGAATAAAGAAAAACACCAAGATTCTTGAATCCCACGAGAACCTTATTCCTTACATTGCAAGATCCCATTTGCAAACCTAGAATCACACCAGGAAACACACAAAAGCATAAGAACAACCAAACATGGTTGGAGGCTCTCCCTACCCAGCCAAAACACGATCTTCAATGCTTCAAACAAGCAAAACTTTTCTCCAAGATTGAAAGATATTCAATCACAAGTTACATATTGTGTAATTAGAGAGAGAGAACGAGAGAGAGAGAGAGAGAGAGAATTTTCCTAGGGGTGGCAATGCGGACTGACCTGACCCGTTTAGGACCGACCCCCACTTGGCCCGCAAAATGTAGGTCGGGTTGGCCTGCCCCGCATTTTCAGCGCAAGCTGAAAATTTTGGCCTACCTCGCATAAGTGCAAGCCTGTAGGCCTGTGGGCCAATCTGCCTTTTTCTTTTAATTCTTATAATGATAAAGTTTTCAATGTTCAACAAATTAGGAAACTTTAACAAGTTCACAAAATTAAGCAAAGACTTTAAAAAGTTTGATGATAAATTAATAATTCAACATTTTCATCATATTCATGTGTACTTTTTTACAAACACGATGTATTATTCAAATTTTAACACATTAAAAAATACATAATACTAGTCTTTTTCGGTTATATAAGAATTTGGAATGTTCATGCAAAAGTCTAAAAGGAAAGTAACTGATATACACAAGTGCAATTTTTTTTATGCGGCCATGTGAGCCGAGCCTATGACCTGGCTCACCAGGTCAACCCCATATTGCCACCCTTAAGTTTTCCCAATTTGTTTCATTATTTTTCATTCTCAGAAATCGCAAGTGTTACTCTGATCTATGAAAAACCAACTAATGTAACTCGGTCATAAGAGAATTCAACGGATTGATTTGTTCGTATAATCGGTTGGTTTCATTTTACTTAAGTTCAATTAATCCCAATTTAACTTTTTGTAATAAAAATATCAGTTTTTTTTTTCTATAAAAAATAAATATGTAATAGGACTAATTACTCGTCTTTATTTTATAATTTTTTTTTATTGTTTTAACATTTTTCTCACCTCAATCCACCTCATTAATTGACATAAAAAAAAAATTGTCCAATAAAATGAAGAAAGAAAAAAAAAATAAAAAGAAGCGATGTTAGTACAGGAAGTCACGGTCACTTCTAACATTCAAGTTTGTGACCCATTTCATTTAATACTTATATGTTTATCAATAGACGTGATACAAAATTAGTATAAAGAAAAAAGAAAAAGTATAAAAAAGACATAAATTAAAGATAGGTAATATTAGTACACCGAATCTCAGTTACTAGGAACATTCTCGTTCTTATGATGTCCCATTTCCATGTCCAACTTTTCCTCGTGCCCGATTTGCTTGTTCGCTTCTTCCTTCTGTCTCCTCTTCCCGTATTTGCAGTGCAGAACCAGCTGCAGGATGCCCAACGGAGTTCCAACCACATTTGGCCCCTGTTACATATTCAACATTATCACAACATCACTTTTCTTATAGTTCTTTTTTAAAATTGTCACTTAAAAAAAATAAAAAACATTATTTTGAAATAATAAAATTTATATTTAATCTTGAATTATTATCATTTTGTTATTATTAAAAAATAATATTAAAAAGTGAACTTTTAAATTAACTCAATTCCGCATAATCGAATTATGAGATGATAATAGATAATAGGTAAAATAACATGCCGCATACATAAATTTTGTTGGAATAAAGTTTTAACTCATGATGAGTTTTTTCTCGGTAAAATTTATCATGTTATCATAATTTTTGTTCATTAATTGGATCGTTACTCAATGTGATCTTTTATAAAATTAAAAAATAGATCAAGTTTTCATACTTGCAAACAATGAGTATGTACATACCGCAACGAAAATATCACGAATGAGGAGACCATAAGTCATCCACAGTAAACTGACCAACAAGGAGCTCAAAGACAAAGGCAGAGGCATGAATTCCACGCTCTTGGTTTCTATCACTTTCTTCTGCAATATGAACAAAACAATATTATGTAACACCATTTAACAAACATCTGAAGGGCATGTTTGGTTTTTCTCTTATGATGGATCGACTCTGTTCCTCTCTTTTGTTTTTTCTATTCTCTGTTTTCTCTTAATCAGAACATGGCTCACCATTGCAACCAAAGGCGACGCATACAGTGCTATTGACACCCCCAGGCTTACGCTACCCACCAGAAGCTTTCGGTGACGATGATCGGGGATGGCAAAAGTTGATACAATGGCAATGACACCGACCACTGTAAGAACTGCTGCTGCTGTCATGGCCACCTTCACCTGTCAAATTTCATGTGTAGCCATATATGTGAACCATGAATTGTGGTAAAGACAGAAACATGTTATGGTATTAGATTTTTTGCGAGTTTGTCATTGGAGTTAATGTTTGGCCTTTCTTTTTGTTTCTTCAAGAAAATTAATCTGATGAAAACTTCATGCTGTGAATTCTAAGAAATGGGTGACATTGCATGCCAATTGGTTATGAATGAATTGTACGAGGTACTTTTTCTTCTATTTTTCTTCAATGAAATATTTGTTGTACCCCAATTCTTAGGTTGTTATATTCTAAGAATTTATACTATCTTGGTCATTGATTTTGATTTAAATTTAAAATAAGCTTTAAGATTTAGGAAGATTTTTTATACACTGAGAAAGTAACTTGGTCATTAAAGAGGTGGTAGATCAGGAATAAACTTGCCTTTCCTTTGGGTGAAGAAAACCAGAAATAGATGAGAACGTAAGATAGTTCAAAGAGAACCCCAACTCCATTAACTGTGACAAGAGGAAAATTTTCCCACTTGTTGCTTACTACTGGCAAACCATACCAAGTGTAAAGGAGACTGTTCATCAGGGCTATGATGTAAGGAATGCATGAAAACTCTTCTGTGCTTTTCTTCCTTATGACCCTTTTGAAGGTAACCCTGCACAAGTAAAATCATGAGAGTCCAATGCTTGATCACAGCAAAATGAGAAGGTGAAAAAGGTAAGAAGTGGTGGAATTCAGCATACGTTGGTGCAGCATAAAGAGACATTGAAGCAACATTCCCTGCAAGAAACATCAGAAACATGCGGACAGATCATTATTTTTTGCTAAAAAGTAGAAACACCGAGAGGGCTAAGGAATGAATGAACGAACAAAGAAGTACCAAGAACAGCAACAACCATAAGAAGGGTTAGTGCCATGTTGAGTTCTTGACCCTGTTATAAAATGAGATGAAGCTTTTGTGTACAAGTGAAGAGATGGTAAGAATGGCCTATTTATAAGACTTTTTCTGAGGGTACTCTCATGGCACTGTTGAACGCCAAGTGGCGGTTTAAACATTACAGTAAAATATGAACATACAGAAGATGAAGAAAAATTGGAAAACAGAAGAGAGAGATAGAGAGAGGAAGTGCTGTCTGGTGCTTTAATAAACTTGTGGATGCAAAACTTTGTTTAAATTGAGAATATTTTCTCTCCACTTGTTTTCCCGTTTAAGGGCTAATATTATGGTATAGCCTTGGTACATATTTTGCTACCAACTCCTATCAGAGTAGTAGTAGATTAGTAGATTGCTCTTGATTTGTAGCATCCACTTTTGACAAATTTCATGCGTGTCATCTGATCTGATCTGATTTGATTTGATTTGATTTGATTTGGTGTCTTCTGCTTTTCTGTGATTTTTTTACCCCAGTAGTACGGTTGTGCTTTTTAATTTCTCAAACAGTACACTGTTCCTAATATATACCTCAATAGCATGGTTTTATTTGTAGGTGAGAATTCGGTCTTCTGGGACACGAATTTTACCCTACAAAATGTAATTTTTTTTGTATCCCAGTCAGAATTCAGTCCCCAGGGACCCGAATTCTGAACTGGATTTTTTTTTTATTTTATTTTTTTAAATTACATTTTGTAGGGTAGAATTCATGTCCCAGGGGACCGAATTCCCACCTACAAATAAAACTATGCTATTGAGGTATATATTAGGAATAATGTGCTGTGTGGGAAATTAAAAAGCAAAACCGTGCTACTGCGGTAAAAAAATCGCTTTTCTGTTGGTAAAGCATTAATAACACCAATAATGCCTTCAAAAAACATTACTAAATGAAGTGTTATCCTCTTGATGATGTGACTTCCATTTTGCAGAGATATGAGAATTTATTTGGCATGCCACTGAATAAGATCATCGTGGATGACTGCTTCTTAATTTACTGTGTCAAGAAAGAAAACTTCTTTTTTATATCCATTACTGGAAAATGGGCTTATAATGACAGGTAAAACGAGCATACTATGACAGGTATTCTGGTGTCATAGTTTCAGGAGTCATAGAAAATGCACCTGTTTTATGACACAGCAGAAACCTGTCATAGTAAGTCAAACTTACTATGATAGGTGTCCGATTAACAATCATAATAAGTCTAAATAGAATGGAATGTAAAGATAATAATTGGAACGTAAAGATAATAACCTGAAGTTTGAGATTACGAAACTTTTCCTCAAATGTCGAATTCACTTTGGCAGAAGCACTTGATTTGGATGATAGCCACCTATACTATTGATTCAAAAAGTAATTGATTCAGATTAAAAATAAAGTACCAATAATAAATTGAACAAACATGGTTCTAATAGTCTAACAAACAATGCTCGAGTTCTTTTTTGAAAAAAAAAAGGATCTACGTTTTACTTTGAAACTCATTGAAAAGCCGTGAGATAAAGCTCACTTACTTGAGAAGGTTGAGTCCAAAGGGAGGCTGAATCACCACCGTGGCAACCACGACCAGTGCACGAATGGAGGGCGAACGGTGCGCGGAGGACGTGCGAACAGCTCACGGACAGTGTGCGGAGGCGTGCGGACAGCTCGCGGACGATGTGCGAAGGCGTGCGGACAGCTCGTGGACGATGCACGGAGGATGCGCAGACAGCTTGCGGACAGCACGGAAACAGTGCAAACGGCATGTGAACAGTGCGGCGGCACGCAGACAACGTGCGAACAGTGCGGTGGTGCGCGGATGACTGGTGGAGGGCGAGCGGACGGCGAGTGGACTGCGAACGGACGGTGAGCATGGATTGCGAACAGACGATGAGCGTGAGAAGGGTGTGCGACTGTTTAGAAAGAAACTGTGCATCCGAATTTGGGAGAAAATGGAGACGAGAAAGAGAAAAAGAAAAGAGGGAAGGAAAAAATTAGGGATTTGAAGATATTATGACAGATATCTTTAAATCTGTCATAATATATTTTTAACATAATTTCAATTTTGCCACCGTGCCCATCTACTATGATAGGTCCTCTGCACCTGTTATAATAAATTTTCGCTTGTCACTTATTATGATATATTTCTTTTCACCAGTCATAATAACTGTTACTTTTATTACAAAAATGTCACCGATCAACTTATTATGATAGGTGGCTTATACCTATCATAATAAGTCGCCATAGATTCCCCTTTTTCCACCAGTCGTCCGCGCGCTGTCGCATTGTTCACACATCGTCTGCGTGTCGCCGCACTGTTCGCACGCCGTCTGCACTGTCTGCGCGCCGTCCGCGAGCTGTCTGTGCGTCCTCCGTGCATCGTCCGCGAGCTGTCCGCACACCTCCGCACATTGTCCGCGAGCTGTCCGTGCGCCTCCGCACACCGTCCGCGAGCTGTCCGCGCGTCCTCTGCGCACCGCCCGCAAGTTGTCCGCGAGTTGTCTGCGCGTCCTCCACGCACCGTTCGCCCTCCGTTCGTGCACTATTCGTGGTTGCCACGGTGGTGATTCAGCCTCCCTTTGGACTCAACCTTCTCAAGTAAGTGAGCTTTATCTCATGGCTTTTCAATGAGTTTCAAAGTATAATGTAGATCCTTTTTTTTCAAAAAATAACTCGAGCATTGTTTGTTAGACTATTAGAACCATGTCTGTTCAATTTATTATTGGTACTTTATTTTTAATCTGAATCAATTACTTTTTGAATTAATAGTATAGGTGGCTATCATCCAAATCAAGTGCTTCTGCCAAAGTGAATTCGACATTTGAGGAAAAGTTTCGTAATCTCAAACTTCAGGTTATTATCTTTACGTTCCATTCTGTTTAGACTTATTATGATTGTTAATCGGACACCTATCATAGTAAGTTTGACTTACTATGACAGGTTTCTGCACTGTCATAAAAAACGTGCATTTTCTATAACTCCTGAAACTATGACACCAGAACACCTATCATAGTATGCTCGTTTTACCTGTCATTATAAGCCCATTTTCCAGTAGTGATTTGAACTCTATTGTACGGTTACTTTTATGGTGAACTTATTTAAACGTTACCTTTTTTTTAATATGATTATCAATATATATATATATATATATATATATATATATATATATTACATTTTCACTGTAAGAAAATATACAACTGTATAAAAAGTTGTACTTGGTAGATCTAACAATTTATTACATATCAGGAGAATCAGAAATTATCTTGTCTTACTCTTTTCGGTGAGGGTATTTTCTTTCCATTGAATAGCGTTTTTCTAACCTAACCCAAATTATTTATGATCCCTTCTTTAATAATAAAATTTATTATCATGTATTATTACTTGTTATAAAAATTGTTTGATTTAATGAATTTCATTATTTTTTGTGTCCTTTTTTTCTGTAATGTTATCTTCTGCATGAGTCATCATAGATCATAGCACCAGTGTAATAAGGGGTTTTGGCCCCGGTTATTTTCGTCATTCTGCCTCGGTTTTAGAACCGAAGCATACTGGGGTGAGGCCAAAAGGGGTATCTTTTGGCCTCGGTTATCACCCGAGGTTATAAAAACATTTTTCTGCTTCGGTTGCAGAGGGACCGGAGCCATAGATTCACAATTTTGCAGAGTTTTAGGCCTCGGTTATGGTAAGAACCGAGGCCATACAGTCACATCTTCAACCCTGAAAGAAACACGGGCATGGTGCCACACATCCTATGAAACAAATATCCAGGACACAGAATCCCATCTTCATCATCACCACTATCATCATCTTCATCTTTTTCTTTCCTTGTCTCTCTTTCTAGCTTTGCACTCTTTTCCTCTTCTGATTTGAGCTCTGCCACAACCATCATGTCTCTGTTAACCTGCTCCGTGTAATCTTTGTTGGGGTGATTCTTCTCCATTATTTTACCTTCAGAGTTGGGCACTGGAGCCACTGACCCTTCTCCGCCGCCGCCGTGGCGACGGCCGCAGCCTCTCTCTCCCCAATGAACCCACTCGCCACGCCCTTTATGTTCTTCAGAAACGCAACCCCTTTTCTCTCGTTCCTCGTACCACGACAATCCGTTTCCAGAACCCATGAAGAGGGTGAGCCAGCATGAGCAAATCCCAGAACCTTCCTTCTGCCATTGATACACCAAACGGATCAGGCAACACTGCTACACGAATGATGCCAGAAAATGGCTTCGATGTAACCTCGGAAGCGCCGTCACGGTTCAGATAGATTGGGGAGGAGGCGTACCGCTAGAGCCACCGGCGACGGCTCGCGGAGACGGTGGCCAGAGCAGCGCAGTGGTAGCATAGTGTGGTTGCAGAGCTTCGCGTGGTGGTGGTGGGTGGATGAAGCAGCAGATTGGAGAGAGAGAGAGAGGAGAAATGCAGCGGGGAAGAAGAGGGGTTGGCCACTTTTGAACCCTAATTAAACTATATGGCCTCGGTTCAATTAATAACCGAGGCATATAGCCCTATTAGGCCCCAGTTCAGTAACACCCGAGGCCAAAGACATAATGGCTAGTGGCATTTTTGAAATATCCAGTCACATTTTTGGCTTCGGGTCTATGGAACCGAAGCATATAACCCCCTTTTGGCACCGGTTTTTTTGAACCGAAGCATATAACCCTCTTTTGCTTCGGGTTTTCGTTGAACCGAGGCATAAAAGTTGTCTGAAATTGTAAAAATGCCACCGCGTCATTATATGCTTCGGTTCCTGGCCAACCGAGGCATATAAGGCGAGGTAAAAAGCAAAATCTGCACTAGTGTAGGCAAGAAGTTTATAAGTATTAGCAAAATAATTTATTGACAATCCGATAATACAAATATGTGACGAGCCAATTTATTATGATAAATGAATTATACCTACTATAATAAATCCTCATATATTTTTCTTTTTTCACTGATTTATAAATGACTAAAATTTATTGAAAGACGAAAGAATGAAATAGAATTGAGCGATGTTGATACAACATCCAGTTTTTTATCAACAGTGTAATAATGTGGAGCAGCACACACTGTGTTTTTAACCCACAATGATTCTACTGAGAACATAGAATATGTTCCTAATCCCAAATAATAAAACATCGTTGTTATTGTGTTACTGTTCATGTTAGAAGAACAAAATCTTCACTGACGTTGATACTTCCACCGATTTATTTTTCACACGGGTTTTATTTAGAAACTAAGACTTTTATGTGCAGAATAACTTCTAATATTCACCAAAATAATGGAGGAAAATTCACCAGAAAAAAGAACAACTTTCTATATCAATTTAAACTTTCAAAGAGATAAAGATATATCTTATGCATAATTTATTTATCTCAATGAAGGAAGTGCATTCCAATCTTATCTTCAATAATGCATTCTATGTGTTTTTTATTTTTCAACCCGCTTATATTATTTATTAATATTATGAGTGCTAACATCGTTTATAAAAATCACAATAAGTTACAAACATTTATATATTAGTCAGATTGACTCTAAATAATATAATTATAAAAGTAGCTTTAGTCTCTAATATATATTTTTAATAAAAGATGGCGATGATTGTTAAATATGATTTTTCAATATTCTATTAAATACTCAATTCATATCAAATGATAAAATGATGAAGCTGATATGGATACATAGTAATGAGAGATGAATAAAGAGTAAGATGAGTCTGGATTAGCAACTTATAGTTTATAATTTTCTTTTCATTCATGTTATTAAAATTTATTTTGTAAAGATAATTGATTTTGTTTTCCCAGTTTTAAATAAAAGTCTTAAGGTTATTGTGTTTAAGTAATTTTCTTAATAAAATTTTAGGAGTGGTTATTATATAATAGACGATAAACAACAACACTTAAATTCATTGCACTCTTCGTTCTATTAGAAAATATTCATTTTAGCTTATTAGATGACTCAAGATTTAAATAATAGATGACTTTATTTAAATTATTAGATGATAGATTAACTACAATTAGACTACTCAAATTAAAAAAAAAAACTAATTTTATTCAAATTCCTACACGTAATAAAAACTAATCCGCTATATTACCACCCCAAAATTTAATCACGGCCTAAAACTTAATAATCAAAACTAGCAAAGCATCGTATTGCCATTATATATAAAAATTAAACAAAAACAACATCAAAACCTTATATAATATACGTTACTAAATTTTATATATATATATATATATATATATATATATATATATATATATATATATATATATATAAACAATTCCAACATTTATTTTTCATGCCAAATCTAATAACAATAATAAAAAAATATATGATAGACTAATACTTCAATTTATGTTACATATATGTGTTTGACATATATATGTATCCAATATTTTAATATACTTATTAATACTTATTAATGAAGTATCTAATATATAAAACAATAATATATTTTTATGATGATAATAATGCATAAATTTTTATTAAAAACATTTAATATATTCGATTTTAATTTGAATTTATATAAAAACTATAATATATTTCTCATAATTTTTTAAATATTTAATATATATATATATATATATTACATAATGTCTTATTATTTTTAAAATTAAGATATCAACGTATAAATGTTCCATCACATATATGTCCATCATAGAACAAAAACAAAACAACAGCAACCTATTTACTGACCAACTTAATAAAATATTATAAAAAAACTTTAGCATTTAATTTATTAAAAAATGTAGCCACTACCACATAAACAAAGGATGGGGCTAAAAATAATATCAAACTGTTCCAAGCATTAATTTACTACCTAAAACTTCCAAGAATACACGTTACACTTTCCAATTTTATGTAATATAATACTATTATATTTACTTTCAAAGAAACTATCACATATCTAAATCACACCGCATCACAAAATCACCCACCAAAAAATTTGATTATCTCTTATAACATATTTTAAAACAAATAACAATCTTTATCCATGTTTTATCACTACTCCTGCAGAACAATAATGCATACTGGTTATCTCTATTTTATTTCAAGTAATATATCTCTTAATTTATTCATGAAATCCCAAATTACTACCCCTGCACCTAAATTCACCTAAAATTAATAAAAACAATATTTAAGTAAATTAGAAGTCTTAATTTGGTATCTATGTACCAACCATAACGAAATTTTCACCTATTCTGCCAATCTTATTATTATGCTATCATTTGGTTACTTTAATATTTTATTTCTATTTTTCTTAACCTTAATCCCAATTTTACATGTCATAAACTATTATTATAATTATTTTGTAAAATCAATTAATCGTATTATATTGTGATATTAATTTTATTTATTATATTTAAAAAGGAAAATTATTATTATATTACTTAAATTTACTATTTCACTACTTTAATAAAAACATTTTTAATAATATAACTTAATTTTCATAATATTTCATTATTATTTTATTATTTTAATATACAAAATAAAAAAAATACGCCTCATGCATGTGCACGGGTTAGTGTACTATTTTCACTTAAAAAAATACAAACAATGCTACAAATTCAAAACCATTTATTTATTTTGCCGCAATCACCGATACTATGCAATTCTCTTTATAAAGAGACTCACAAAGAGACTCCATAGAAGATGTACAACAGAAACACAACAATGTCACTTCTCACAACCACTAAAGATTCATAATTTGGCTCTGATACCAAAGTATAACATTCTATCTAGGATATCTCTATCTTTGAACAAATTACTTGATTTATCTCTGATATTATTGTTTTAAATGAAACAAAAAATTAAAAAATTTCTTTGTTTCTCAAACTCATAAACCACTAAAGTTTCAAAAAATAAAAGCCATCATAATAAATTCATGTTCATAAAAATATCAAAAACTTTATTATATTACTCTATAATATTTCTCAATAAAATCCTTTCCATGAAGTCTCAACATGTCTCCTCGCAACTGTGCATCTTCACCAGCATCCTCCATTAACATCTACTCCTATGTAAAAAATATAATCATCTTAATCACATATACCAACACAAGGGTGACCTAACAAAATATCAAAACATCATAAATAAGAATATACATCTATAGTATTAATAACTCACACAAATCTTACATAGTCACGATGTCTCAAAACACCATTCAATTCCACAACACAACCATACACAAAACATGTTGTCTCACACAATAGTTAAAAGAAAACATATTGTCCTTCAATAATACGACCACCAGTGATCTCAACACGAGGAGTAGGTTTCCACTATAACTCTTGCACGCAACTTACCAACAACTATTGACCGACCATTAGAGCAATCACCCTTCCTACATCTCTCAAGTTTTACGAAAAGGGCCTCATTCCCCTATTTCTCGGGAGCCTTATGAGCGAAGTCTCTTTGCTCACAAACCTTACGAATAAAGCTACTTCTCCTACTCCCCTAAAGCCTTACAGGCAAAGTACACATGAGCAACTTCCCTAGTGAAGTCAACCTCTAATAACTACGAATAGTTATCCTTCCTACTACTCTTCTAGAGAGATTTACGAGTGAAGACAACTCTCAATTGCTTACCAAGAGCCTTACGAGCAGAATCAACACTTAAGCTCACTACTAAAGACTAGCAAATTGCATCGCCTTATGTTGAGCCACCACACGCATCCACCATTCCAACATGCACACATATTCATTCATCCAATCACAACAATTAAAATTCACTCAACAATATATACACATAAAGGATAGTTCATCACATAAAACATTGTTTAGGTGACGTCAAACATCCCTAAACATTAGTCCAATTGTACAAACACAACAACACAAAATCACAAACTTGAAAACGTTGGTCACCAACTGTGTCTAGTGATAACACATCGAACAAAAACCAAAAACATCATTACAATTCATATTTGCACAATTTAAACCACTTTCTTCTTCAACTTGCTCAAAGCTAAGACGATATGATTCCAACAATAGTAAAAAAAAACATTTTATTTAAAAGGTTGACACTCTAAACTACACTGTCTAATCCAAAGCACTTCAAAAACACTCTTTAATTTATCAATTTATTGATACAACTATTCTCAAAATTGAATTAATTTATATTAAACTATCAACATTCACAAAACTTATCTACCGAAAATTGCATTCACATGTTATCCATCAATTTCACTTGAAACATCAATAATAAAATATCTTAACATTCTTATTTACCTCAAATTATTGCACATAAATTTAACCCAACAGTTTTAAAGCCCCAATCTCATAAACCTATTTTCACACTTTTTCAATTCACCAATACTAATTTTAGAAACTCTTAACTTGTTATAAACCATAAACCTTTCAAAACATTTATGTATCAACAACATTTTTATTTATCATAAACCATTTATTTTCATACAATTAATCATCAAATTCGTTACGTCATAAATTAAATTATCAAAAGTTGACTTGCACCACCAAAAATCATTCAAAGTCATTGTCAAAATTTATGACCAATGTATCAATATACACTAAAACCACCTTTCCTTAAATAATATACTTTTTTTTTTCTAAAACTCCGTTGGTATTCAGAAAGTAATTTTATTCAAATTACTGCACGAAAATTTCTTCACGACCAAAGCTTAATAATCAAACACAACATCAAAATGACACCTCTGAATTACCATTTCTTTTTAAAAAACATTGCAATTTACCAACTCATTTAGATCTTTGAAATAACAAAACGAAATAAATAATGTTACTGTAACCAAAGCTAATATTGCAATTGTATAAAAAAAAAGTAAAACCAAAGCGTTAAAAAAATCAAATTCTTTTCATTTATATTATATATATATATATATATATATATATATATATATATATATTGTGCCGCAGTCTCTGACAAACATATTATAATTAATATACCAACCCCAAAGTCTCTGTTTTCGTGTAACATAAAAAGAAACAACACCGTGCCAAACTAAACATAAAAAACTTTGTAATTTTTGTATGCAATACACATTAAATAACTCCAATGCTTCAAATGTCTTATAATAATATATGATGTATACGTATTATCAGGGACCTTTGTTGTCTCAAAATTTTTAATTTCTTTTTAAATATACGTAATATATTATATTAATGAAATTAAATTAGACAAATTTTTTCTATAAAATAAAATATTTAATATTAATAAAATATAAAATATAAAATTAAATATAATAAAGATTAATAAAATTTATTGAAATATTTTTATGTTCTCTCTCATAGTCTTTTAAATTTATTATATATTATATCTATCTTTCATCTTTGTTATGTTTTTTTTTTTAAAAAGTTAGATACAAATTTATTTTTTCTACTCTTATTCTTTATATGTAGTCTTTCATTTTTTGAAGATAAAAAAAATAAATCTTTCTTCGTAGTGAAATATTAATTTAATAGTTATTTTTTCATCTCATGAGTTTTTGTATATTGTTTTTATGAATATAGAAGAAAAAAGTCATGTACTATATGTTTTTTATAACCATTTTTTGATTGTAACTTGATTAATATAATTTTTTTTAGTAATTACGTCTCTCAATCTTCTATTATAGCTTAATAAATTATTTTTTAGTCTTAAATTTTTGTTTTCAAACAATATATATTGATGATGAATAAAATAATAAATTTTTTTAAGAGATAAAAAAGAAGATACTGTGACATAAACAAAACACATATACTTCTTCACATATTTTCAAACATAATATTAGGGATCAATGGTTGAACTAAAAGAATCATTTCTTAATATTCAAATAATAAGAAGTGTGAAGATTCATATTAATTTTTTTAAAATCTATTTCAATAAAATGTTCTTTAAATATAAAAATATCCAATAAAATAAATGAAATTAAAAAAAACTGATTTAAATTAAATAAATATAACTTCAAAACTATCATTGTTATAAAAATAAATATAAAAAGAAATTTTAATATAAAATTTTATTATATTAATAATAATTAAATATATAAATTTTAAATATATTATTTTGAATCCTGAAATATTCTTTTCCATTGCATGTTATATAATATACGTTACTACACAATACATAATATATTGCTTCCGATGCCAAACGTAATAACGACAATAATTGAAAAGAACAACAGCTAACGAAAAAACCATTTTAAGATTATGACGCAGCCAACATTTACTATATACATTTACTAGCGTAAAGATATACATTTATTAGCGTAAACATATGTGCTGTTGCATTTATATATATATATATATATATATATATATATATATATATATATATATATATATTTTTTTTTTTATATATATATGATATTATATTAGTAGATATGATAATATTATAATGTTATTAAGTTAATATATAAATTAAAATTATATTTATTAAAAATAAAGTGAAATATATCAGAACAGATAAAAGAATAACCATTCCATTGATAAATAAAAAAGAAAGAAGAAGAGAAGAAACATAGACATCTGATTTTATAAAAAACTAGTACAAATAACAATCAATTTTTAAAAATCTAATAAATTATTATATTTAAAGGATAAAATTGGTATTTTAAAATGTAAAAAAAAAAAAAAATCCTTTAGATAATAAAAAATAAAACCTGTCTATTTACTAACTAACTTAATAAAATATTATAAAAACCTCGGCATTTAATATACTTAAAGAATTAAAGAAATGCAGGCACTACCATGTTTACCAAGGATAGACCTAAAAGTAATATATTCAATTCACTACCTAAAACTTTTAAGAATACACTTTTCAATTTTACGTAACCAATTAGCAAAATATAATCTACCCAAAAATTTTATTATCTCTTATAACATATTTTAAAACACATAACAATCTTTATCCATATTTTATCACTACTTCTATCGTAATAAGACTGCACACTGATTATCTCTATTTTAATTCTAGTAATATATAAATCTCGAATTTTAGTTCATTTCCAAATTTTATTTTAATTAACTTCCAAGGAACAACCATGCACCTCAATTCACCTAAAAGTAATCAAAACAATATTTAAGTAAATTAGAAATCTTAATTTGGTGTCCACGTACCGACCATAAAGAAAATTTCACCTATTCTACCAATCTTATTATTATGCCATCATTTGGCTTCTTTAATATTTTTTAATTTCTCTGAATTTTAGTTCCTAATTCTACCTATCAAATTGTTTAATTTCCACTCCAACATTCTAACGTGCTTTTCTTCCAATTTCACGTGCTAGGTTCCCAAATTGCCATTAGAAATTTCACCTTTCACTTCAAAAAATGCTGCAAATTCGAAGCCATTTATTTCTTTTCCCGCAACCACTACTGTAATTGTTAAACAAGACCACAATTTCCAAAAATAATTATATAAAACTAAAGCTGCATATGGTAAAAAAAAAATTGTCTTAGAGTTTATATATGTCATATATATTTAAAATAACACCAGTATGTAACTACTTTTATAATAAAAAACATAGGAACCCCAAAGTCATCAAATGCTTGTAAATAATAATATACATAAGACATCTTCCAAAAAAAAAAAACGAAATTGCAGAAATAGTTTACTCTTTACTTTTATTCGATTCTAAACTGTACCTCGTCACCGTTCCGATACTCATGTAAAATGAACAAGCTATCTTTAGGATTCATGCTACTAGCTAGCTTCAAAATATATAAAATAATAATAATAATAATAATAATAATAATAATAATAATAATAATAATGAATATCGATCGCTTAGGATACACAAACATTGCACGCCACAACTCAAACCACAAATCAGTTTTCACTCATTTTCCCACACCCAAATTTTTCTGACTTTCCTAATAATCTAAATGTGCAACCCTAAAAAAAATGACCTGTCTGGACTTAGCTTTTCTAAATTTTTGGAATTTTGCTCTATCTCCACAAACATTGAACGTAATTTTGATCTATCTCCACAAGCATTGAACGTTGTTTTTCCTTCGTCTGTCACACTCCATGTCTTAGGGGAGTGGTTGTGACATTTATGACTAATTAAGATCATTCACCATGTAAGATCTTAAGTTAGGGTTTAGGATTCAGAGTGGTCAAATATATAAAATTAGAAGAGACAAAATAATTTCTTTTTCAAATACTTAATAATAATTTTAACAAAATTAGTGGAACATATTTACATGTCATACAAAGCATTATATAGGGCTGAGCCTAAGCCCACATAAAAGCTTGTAATATATCTAACACCCCTAATGGTGTGTTTGGATGAGACAATTTACGAGAGTTAATTCATTTATTTGGAGAATTTGAAATTCTTTCAAGAAAAATGATATGTTTGGATGAGAAAAGTAAAAAAAAAAATTGAAATTGAAGAATTTTAACAAGGTATTTCAAATAACTAAAATACTAGAATTTGAAATTCACTAAAAAAAAGGAAGGAAATTGAAATTCTCCAAGTTGTAGAATTGCTCATTGCTCATTGCATAGGACAAAAAAAAGTCCACAAGTCCAAGAAGTTGAGTTGGGTCGCCAAAAGCTCAAGTTGACTCGGTTTAGGAGTCAAGTCGAGCTTGCTTGAGCCGAAGGACGAACCAGAGGTCGAGTCGAATCGGGCCGAGCCAGGGGACAAGTTGGGTTAAGACAAGTGTCGATTCAATACAAGACGGAATGAAGGTCAAGCCAGGCCAAAGGTCGAGTCGGGCCTTGCTAGAGGTCGAGCTGGGTCGTCCCGAGCCGAAGGTTGAGCTGAGTCGTCCCTTGTCGTGCCAAAACTAGAGGTCGAGCCGAGTTAGGCCAAAGGTCGACTCGTGACAGCCCATGCAAGAGGTTTAGTCGAGCCAGGCTAATTAAGAGTTCGAGTTGAGTAGGATCAAGCCAAAGGTTGTGAGCCGAGCCAGTCTGGGTCGGAGGTTTACTCGAGTTGGCCTAGGTTGATGATCGACCCAAGTCGGCTAGTGTAAAGGGTGTACCTGAGTCAGCCAGGTCGAAGGTCTAGCCGAGTTGGCTCGGAATGAAGGTCAAGCTGAGTCTACCTGAAACTAAGTTTGAGTCGAGTTGACCTGCACAATGGTCAATTCGAGTTGATCCGGGTTGATGGTTGATTTGAGTCGGCCAAGGTTGTTGGTCGAGTTGAGTTGGCCTTGGGCCGAAGGTTGAGCTGAGTGGGTCGGGCCGAAGGTCGCGCCAACTTGAACCCAATCTAAGGTCGAGTCGAGTCAACCTATGTCGAAGATTGAATCGAGTCATCCATGATCGTAGGTTGAGCCGAGTGAACCTAGGATGAAGGTCGAGTCGAGTTAACTAAAGCAGAAGGTCGAGTCAAATTAACCTAAGCTGAAGGTTGAACATAATTGGTTTAAACTTTATAAAAATTTTCCTTAAAATAGAAATTAAATTGTTTTATCCAAATAAGAAAATTTATATCTAAAATATTTCAATTACTCAATCCAAACAACTTATTTAAGAAATAAAGAAAAATCAATTATAAGTAATTCAAATACTATATATTTCAATTTCTTAGAATTGTTGAAATTTCTCAAGCAAACACAAGGTTCTATTATGTGTGTTTATGAAATACGAGGTTCTTGCGAATTTGTAAAGGAGTTTGAATGTCATAATAGAGGCGTGGATGTGAAAAATGGGTATTAGACATAGAAAGTTTACACTTAATTTTACAAAATTCGCTTGCTTGCTAATATGAGGTTTATTCATCTAAATATTATAATTTTACAACATTTTTAGTTAACGTTAGATTTTATAGATAATCAATATTTGTTTTTGTACCTGTCTGGAAGGAGCGCTTCGTCATCATGTCGAATTATAGGGAAAAGTATTCTCGGCTATAGGACGAGTAGCAAAAGATTATTATTTTGGAATCCAGGAGTTGTGGATGAAAGGTTGGAATTTAGGATGAGATCGGTATAAAGATGAGGTGATGTATGTTGAATGGGATCGGTATAAGGATGAGGTGATATATGCAGAAGGGGATCGGTATATATCTGAGGTTCTTACAGAGGATTAAAGAGAGGATTCCAAAGTAGTTAGTATTCGAACGGGGATCTGATTTTTGGAAGATTCGAGGAATATCTTTAAATAAACATTCAAGTGGTTACTTTGGAGGTGGTTTTTTGTTATTATCTTGGGGAGATATTTTAGGAAAAATGATTTTTCTTATTATGTATTATCTACAAAATCTAATATTTGTAATTGATTACTCTATAAATAAGAATTTTACTCCCATGGTTAAGAGACATATTTATTTTGGCCTAAGCAAGTCTTTAAACTAAGGTTAAAATATTTCTTTCTTTTTGTTTTGGCTAAAGGTTATTTTACACCTTTTTTTGGACCGGAACATTGGCGCCCACCGTGGGGTACGGTAAAACTCGATCCCGACTCCACTTCAACAAAGCAAGAAAAGGAAAGGCATAAATCATCATTATGAACAGAAACTGAAACCCAGCACAAGAAGGGTCGACGCGGCAGCAGATCATGCAAAGCATTATGGAATTGCGACAACAGAATGAAAAAATAAAGCTGCAAACTAAAGCATATTAGGCACAATTGGAGAAAGAAAGGGAGGAAGCTCGTAGGAAGGCTGAGGAAGATCTTCAACTCCTTAGAGAGGAGGCTTTGGGAGAAAGAGAGCGACTTCGAAAAGAAGTCAAAGAAACACATCGGCGATTGGAAGAGGCTCTGCAACAACAAGAACAGTTGAAGAAAACGCATGAGGAGATGCGAAGCAGGAGAGATGCAACCAAGATCGTTTACCGACATGCTAGTCGCCTAACAACTGATGTGAATGAAGCTCACCCGCTGTCAAAGGAGATCATGATGTCAAACATGTTTGACATACGTCAAAATGTAGAAAAATTGCTAAAGTAATTTCTCAATCGTTTCAGCAACGTCAGCATGAAGATAGTAGACCTTGATGACAGATTGCTCGTCAAAGCCTCTGTGAAGGAGCTTCGTGCTAGTCCTTTTAGTGAATCTTTATATCGGATTCCGCCTAAAACTCTGATGGTGATAAGGCAAAAAGTAGAGGTGGAGATAGAAACTGCGGAAGCTATGCGGCACAAGAGGGTAAGAGATAATAGGCTACTGATCAATACAAGGAACGAAAGGGAAGTCAAACTATTCAGAAGAGAAAGAACTCCCCTGCGAGTACGGCTAGATCGGAAATTCGTTCCTTATTTAGCATAGAAAAGAAATGTGCTTCAAAGAGCTCGCAAGATGCCGACATTTAAAGTCACTCCGTCGAAGATACTGGAGGTTGTTGATATATCTAAGCATTTGCGTTATCCTAGTGGCACTGGAAGGACTTTCGGTTCTCGATCGAATGCTTGGTGCAAATTTCATCAGGCTAGCGGTCATGATACTAGTGTTATACTTTGGCAAACCAACTATCCACGTTGTTAGACAAGGGCTTAATGAAAAAATACGTGGGGGATGCTGGAGGAAAACCATATGGCACGCTTCGACAACCGAGCTCCATGAAGTATCCATCCTTGGAGATTTCAATATAATTGCGGGAGGTTTCACTGGAGGAGGACAAACCAGTTCGACCAAAAAAAGATACGTAAGAAGCATTATGACGACAACAAAAATTGAGCGGCCAAAGAAAGACCCTGATATCGTCTTTTCAAGTGAAGATCTAAAAGGAGTAGTACCCCATGAAGATGATCTGATAGTAGTATCAGTCGTTACAATGGGAAGGAATGTCCATAGAGTCTTGGTGGACCAAGGAAGTTTGATAGATGTGATGTTTTGGAATACCTTTATAGGGGTGCAAATCCCCATGGATCATCTACAACCCTTTGATGGGGTGCTCGTTGGATTCTCAGGAGATTAGGTGGAGGTCAGAGGATATGTGGATTTGTGGACAACTTTTAGAGATAAACAAGTTGTTAAAACTATTTTTGTGTGATATATAGTTGTCAATGCTCCATCCTCCTATAATTTGCTTTTAGGCAGGCTTTCTATCAAAAAATTAGGGGTCGTAATATCTATTGTTCATTTGAAGATGAAATTCCCTACTGATGATGGAAGGATAGTCACGATGGCAGTAAATCAAGAAATGGCCCACAAGTGTTATGAAGACAGTCTTAAGGTAAGATGGAAGGTTGAATATTGTGTGACAACGACAGGGACACCCGTTGAATCAGAATTAGATCCCAGATTAGTGCATTCAGAAAGAAGAACTCAACCTGTAGGTGAAGTGAATGAGATATTAATAGATGGTAGAAATTCAAGATAAGGGGAGATCTGAATTCGGACCAAGAACAATGGATCATACACGTGTTGCGGAATAATCTTTGTTCGTTTGCTTGGAGTACTTCAGATATGGTAGGGATAGATCCTGATTTTTTGTCATAAACTCAATATAAATCCTTCAGTTAAACCTAAAGCTCAGAAGCGTAGACGATTAAGTGGGGAGCGTGCTCAAGCTGCTGCAAAAGAGGTACAAAAACTTTTAAAGGCAGCCCATATCAAGGAGATCCAGTATCCTACATGGCTAGTGTAACATCCCAATCAGATATTACGAATTTTTAAATAATAAAATAAAAACATAAATAATAATACCTCATTTATTTCAGATCCTTCCCAAGAAAAACAAGAGAAATTTAAAACATTTAATACATTAGTAAATAATCCAAAATCCATAAATTATAAACTCGAAATAAATATAGAAACATCATATAACTGTTTACAAATTTATTTCAAAAACATGACCCACCAAAATTCTGATAAAACTCTCTCCCAATCTAGCCCCGCTCCGACGCTATGGCTCACCAAATCCACCTGCAACATCATTTGCTCCCGTGTACCGCGTACATGATCATTGCCAAATACAAGCAGATAAGGTTAGCTAACATAATAAAACATATGAATACAAATCATATAATTTCAATCACACCAAAGGAATTCATATATCCTTTGATTTCACACACATGGCCACCACTATGTCACCTATGTTCTACGTCTTCTGATGAGTACTTCAAGATGCCTTGCTGCCACACCTACTAGCCACAATTGGTGAAGCACGTGCGGGAAACCATGCTACAGATCACACACCATAACGCCAGGTGGAGTTCCCAATACGAATAACATTCGTAATGTCCCATGACTACCAAACTCGTCAACTTATTACTGAGGAGGGCAACCTAAATGGACTCATCCGTACACGCCACAACGTGCACACTCACATTGGCAACACTTGCCAACCCGAGCCACAACTCAAGAGTTCCTCGTGTTCATCCGCCATCCCGAGCCACAACTCAAGAGATGCCATTCCGAGCCACAACTCAAGGAATGCCACGTGCTTAACCCCTATCCTGAGCAACAAATCAAGGGATACGTTCCAAGCCACAACTCAAGGAACACCAATAAGCCGACCTTTGAAGAATCACCAAAGCGTTGTAGATCACGCACCACCAAAACAAGGGAAAAATTTAAAACTTTATTTTAACGTGCCAATTATAAAATCCATACGGAGTTCAATTATTACAAAGATTAATTATTCATAATATTCATTACAAAATAATTCATGAAGAAAACTATTAAAAACTCCCATAGTTGGTCCCCACTCCGACTCTAGGCATCCACACGCTCACCTGCATCAACACTTGTTCTCATGTAACAAGTTACATAGTCATCACCAAACACACACAGATAGGGTGAGCTCAAATACAAGAAGGACAATTATAACATGATATAATTAAAGCATTTCATAACCATAACTCGTGTTAGCCCCAATCCTCAATCCTCAACTTCCAAACATTTTGTTGGACGCATCTTGATTCTACGCCCTTTGATGAGTACATTGATCGATCTTTGCTGCATGAGTGTCTACTCGCCCCTCTGACTACAGGCCACCACCCAGTAGTCCACACGCGGGAATAAATTGCCACGACCACCATCTGTGACACCAAGTGGAGTTCCCCAAAATGAACCGCAGCCCGTAGTTGTCCCTAGACTACCAAACTCAATCAGTTACACTGAAGAGGGCAATCTTCCGAAACCTCACCATACGAGCCACGATCTTGCACACTCCACTAGACTTCCAAAACCACCAAGCTACAACCTCGAGTGGCCACGTGTTACCCCAATACAAGCTACACTCGTAACTGGGCCCCCAACAAAGCATCGCCTCATGACCTCTATCCAAAGTGGTGCAGGAATCCTCCTCGCGATCCAACTCTACACTCAAAACCGCCTGGCGCATCTCTCGCGTCACTAGGCGGAACTTGGATCTAGACCTCTTGGCAGACAGCTCACGCCGTTAGGTGCCATACGCTTTCCAAAGCTTCTACCAGATCTTTTCCGCCTGGCGGGATCACATTTTCTGCCAAGCACCAGGCGTTCCAAGTTTCTCTGGTTTTCCCTTATCACTTGGCAGCACACCCCAATCCAGTAGGCGCCACACAAGTAGCGTCACTGCTACTGGTTTTTGGCACTTTGAAGCAAGTTTTAAAGAACCCCAAGCACTATACATATAATCCATAACATGAAATATGCTTATCCAGTCATAATCACCTAACTAGATCATAGTCCAACACAATCCTGAACAACCAAACAATATACAAAAGCAGGAAGAATACATAACTATTGTCCCAAAATATCGTATGGGCAATAAAACAATAATAATGATAATAATAAAACTAACAACAACAACAATAACAATAAAAGTAATAATAATTGAAAATAAAACAAAACAATAAAATAATAATAATGAAAACAATAATTAAATGAAACAATAATACTAATAAGTTAAAACAATAATAGAATAATAATAATAATAATAATAATAATAATAATAATAATAAAATAAAGCAATAATACTAAAAGAATAATAATGATAATAAAATCATAAAAGAAAATATATAATAATAACAATAATAATAAAATAATAGTAAAATAAAATGAAATGAAAATAATAATAATAATAGGAATAATAATAATAATAATAGTAATAATAATAATAATACTAAAAATAATAATAATAATAATAACTAATAATAAAAATATATAAATAATAATAATATAAATAATAATTATAATAATAATAATAGTAAAAATAATAATAAAAATAATAAAAAATAGTAATAATAATAAAATAAAATAATAATAAAACAATAATAGTGATAATAAAATCATAAATAAAATAAAATAATAATAATAATAACGATAATAATAAAATAATAATAATAATAATAATAATAATAAAATAAAATAATGATAATAAGATATTAATTATAATAGTAAATAAAATAATAATAATAAGAATAATAATGATAATAGTAATAATAATAAAAATAAAAATAATAATAACAATAAGATAATAATAATAGTAATTGAGTAAAAAAAAGAAGAAGAATTAAAATAATCATATAGTAGTTATGAAGTCACAAGATCTTATCCCCACGCAAAATAAATTAAATAATGAATTAACACCACAATGTGGTATACAAGATTTGAACCCAAGTCCTTTCATATAATCAAGTACTCTTAACCACTTAAACTAGTATTATTCGTTGTCTTCTCTTTCCACATTAATTAACTTAGAGATTCCCGCCCTCGCATTTGTAAATAAATAAATAAATATATATATATTTATTTATTTATTTTTCCCGAGTCTTACACCGCCAGGTGCCAAGCACCTCTGGTGCCTACTGATCTACAAATATCGCCTGGCGGGACACACCTCACCGCCAAGCTCCACTCGTAACCAGCCTTTCTGATTTGGTAACTTTCGCCAGGCGACCAAACACCACTGTCAGGTGCTACACCAGTATAGGCACAATACTAGTATTTGTTAAGCACTATAGACCCCTGCTTCAAATGTTTTCACTCATGGCCATCAGACTTATTCTCTATAATAGCTAGTTTCCATCATGTTATCAACCTCATATAATTACAGTTTCATGATTTCGCACTTAATCCATAGAGAGACCTTATCTTTCTATCGATTCACGCTCTAAGTCATGTAACTCCTCACTCCATAGGGTCCATATCCACAACTACAATATTTTTGTCTAGCCTTGCACACTCAAGTTGCCCATTTCTAATAGAGTCCTTTCCCACATACAAATCCTTATCATACATTAAACCCATATCGTATATCTCACTAGTGCATATTCATTTAGTACATCCAGTTCTTGATGGTCATATAACTCTCCATTCCAGGGATGCTTTTGTGTAATGAAGCTCTTTATGGTACTGTTATTATGTTATGATGCATCCCACTTCCCATTCACCTTCTAATTAATTTATACTAACATGTTTAGATTCACCCTAAACATCTGATCTCTAAGAATCGTAGACTCAGCATTTCTCCTCACAGCCACGTAATTCATCCTTATCTATTCTGGTGCCTGACGACACATAGCGTGCCGTTAGGCAGTGCATCAGTTCTAGGGAACCCAGAATTCTACATTGCACCTTTGAGAATTCCAACTTCCCAACTTTCCTTCTTTGCAGCTTTCTCCCACTTCTCACGCGAATTCCCTTATGATTATAAGAATTCACAACCTAAACCCATTCATTCATATTTTATAGTACAATTCAATCACTAATTATTCTCGCGACATCCAAAAACCCTAATTGTTCACCCTAAAATCACATTCATACAAATTTTCTTAATTTATATCCATTTACAGCGTGATTACAATAATTCTTAACCCTCATCAATCCATACATATACGAATTCCATTTTCCCTCGATTAGAATTGTTCCAGAACACAAAAAAATACCAAAATCGAATGAACAAGTTCGCGTCGTCTGGCGGGTGTTCATCGCCGCCCGACAATTCATCAGAAACCCAGAAAACTAGGTTGCAGGCACTTGTCGCCTAGCGGTTCCCATACTGCCGTCAGGCAATTCCCCCTTTAGGAACCCATAATTCACTCAGAATGCATGCGTCGCCTGGCGGCTATGAATAGCCCGCCAGGCGGTTTCTGGAAATTTTCTAGAAACACAAAATTTAATAGAAGAGCAGGGTTTCATGTATAATCATCATGTATTTGTCATACAATTCATGCTTAAACATAAAAATTAACGCGTAAAGCTCCCCTAACTTGGATTCCCTTGCTTAAAATTGTAAATGCTAGAGTTCCTTGTTGGTGGTAGCTCTTGACTCCCTTTTGTCAACTCTAATCCTCTCCAAGGGATCTCCAACACACACTCACACGAAAATTTCAGCACAGTTGTTGTTCTAACTTCAGAAGGTCTCTTTCTCACTTGTTTTTGCCCTTAATTGCCCACATCAATTCCACTTTTAATTGGTTTAATGGATAAAACGAAAATTACCATTATTCCCACTTAATGCTCATTGAATTAGTGTTTTAGGATGGTTTTCTAGCACCCCTTGACTGCTAGGGTTTCTTTGCCCTTTCACCTTCATGCCAAAAGGAATTTTGGCAAAAAGAAAGTTTAGTTTGGATACACCAAGATTCAAACCCATAACCATGCCAATGTCAAATCACTACACAACCATTCAACCAATCCATGTTTCATGATAATTCCTATAATTTTAGGACTATATTATCATTCATCATGCTCATGCATATTATTAAAAATAATAATAAATTAAATAGCACATTAATGTCAGACTTAAGACTTGAACCCAAGTCTTCTTGCACAATTAAGTGCTCTCAACCATTTAAGCTAGTACTTTTCCACATTTCATCAATCAATAATTAATGCCATAAAGGCTCCCACTACCTGCATTTATTATTTATTTATTTATTTATTTAATTAATTAAATTTCATGGGTCTTACAACTGGCCAATGTGGTAATGGTTAAAAAATCTAATGGTAAGTGGAGGATGTGTGTTGAATTTACTGATTTAAATAAGGCATGTCTGAAGGATTCTTATCCTTTACCCAACATAGATGCATTGGTGGATAGCGCATCAGTTTGTGCTTTGTTGAGTTTTCTCAATGCTTATTCAGGATATAATCAGATAAAGATGCACTCCCAGGATGAAGACAAGACAACATTCATGGGGGAAACTTTGAATTATTGTTACAAAGTGATGCCATTTGGATTGAAGAATGCAGGTTCCATTTAACAGAGGTTGATGGATCAGATATTGATGTCAATGATGGGGCGTAATGTACAAGCTTATGTGGACGATATGGTAGTAACTTCAGTAGAAGAAATGCGGTATCACGATGATTTGGTGGAATTATTTGCTACTATCAACAAATATCAACTCAAACTAAATCTTGAGATGTGTGTTTTTGGTGTTAAAGCGGGAAAAGTTTTGGGTTTCTTACTCACTGAAAGGGGGATAGAAGCTAATCCTGACAAATGTGAAGCTATTATAACTATGAGAAGCACGAACAACGTCAAAGAGGTACAAAGGCTCACTAGGAGAATGGCGGTATTATCACGTTTTCTTGCTAAAAGTGGGGATAAGGGTTTCCCGTATTTCCAATGCTTGAGGAAAAATGAAAAATTTCAGTGAGCTAGTCAATGTGAGGATGCCTTTCAGAAGTTAAAAGAATATTTGAGTAAGCCTCCAATATTGTGCAGACTAGAGAAAAATAGTGATTTGGCATTATACATCTCGGTAACCGAATAGGCGGTTAGTTCGATATTAGTGCGAGAATCAGGGGAGGAGCAGAAGCCAGTATATTTTGTGAGCAAGGTACTTCACGGAGCTGAGATACGATATCCGACAATAGAAAAGGCTGCATTAGCTATAATCGTGTCAGCTCGACGCTTAAGGCATTTTTTCCAGAATCATAAGGTAAAGGTGATGATAGATCTACGCATTAGATATATATTACAAAAACCAGATATATCAGGAAGGTTGGAAGTGGGCAATATAACTCTCAAAGTATGGTATACAGTACGAGTCCAAGGGATCGATTAGAGCCCAAGTTTTGGCTGACTTTTTGTTAGAGCTCTCCGATCCAGTTGGTGATCGGTAAGCTGATGTGTTGTCATGGATCTTATCTGTTGATGGAGCTTCTAACTTGAAAGGAAGAGGAGTGGGGGTAGTGTTGGAAGGACCTGAAGGAGTTTTGATTAAACAATCATTAAGGTTTGCATTCAAAGCTAACAATAATCAAGCAGATTTTGAGGCTTTAATAGCCGGGATGCTTTTAGCAAAGGAAATGGGGTTTCTAAGTTGCTGGTCAAAAGTGATTCTACATTAGTAGGAGGGCAAGTAAAAGGTGACTTTCAAGCTCAGGATCCATAGTTAGCCAAATATTTGGAGGTGGTTCAGACCCTCGCAAAAAATTTTGTTGTTTTTGAATTTGTACATGTTCCTAGAGAACAAAACCGCCTAGCATATTTGTTGTCAAAGTTAGCTAGTTGTACGAAGCTAGGTCAGCACAAGTTAGTGATAAGAGAGACAATAATGTGCCCTCGTGTGGATATGGGGGAAAAGCTTCAAGTTATGGAGATCCAGGCAACTCGAGAATCTTGGATGACTCCAATAAATAATTATCTTACAGATAACCAATTACCTAGAGATGTGGAGGAGGTAGGAAGGATAAAGAAGAATTCGAGTCGATATACGTTGATTGACAGGAATTTGTTTAGGTATGGGTTTTCTCGTCCTTTTTTGATTTGTGTAGACATGGCGGAGGCTACTCAGATTGTGACCTAGTTGCATGAAGGTATATGTGGGAGTCATATTGGTGGAAGGGCATTGATGTTGAGGATTATACATGGTGGGTTTTTCTGGCCAACTATGAAACATGATTGTATGGAGTATGTAAGGAAGTGTGAGCAATGTCAAAAACATGCCGACTCGAGTAAGGCGCTACCTGAAGTGCTGCACTCTATTAGCGCACGGTGGTTGTTTCATACTTGGGGAATAGATATTCTAGGTCCATTCCCTAGAGTAGTGAGACAACTTAAATTCTTGATTGTTGCTGTTGAATATTTCACGAAATAGATTGAAACTAAGCCTATAATTGTGATTTCTAGCAGCAGAGTTAGAGAATTTATTTGGAAGAATATAGTATGTAGATTTGGCGTTCCTCAACGCATTATTTTGGATAATGGGACCCAGTTTGCGTGTTCACAGGTAAGGCAGTTGTGTGATGAGATAGGGATCAAGCAAGTTTTTCCACCGTAGAACATCCTCAAACAAATGGGCAAGCAGAGGCAGCTAATAAGGTGATACTTAGAGGAGTGAGGCGAAGGTTGGTAGCAACAAAAGGGGAATGGTCGGATGAGATACATTGAGTGTTGTGGGCCTATCATACCACACCTCAATCATCTACACATGAAGCTCCTTTTAGTTTGGTATACGGTACAAATGCCATGATACCCGTGGAAGTTGCCGAAAATACTAAGAGAATAAGATCATTTGTTGCTATGGCTTTTAAGATTGGACTTCGTGCAAATCTTGACACCATAGAAGAAGTTAGAGAATGGGCTCGTATTTCGAGGGAGACGGTTAAGAGAAGATTGGAAAGAAGGTATAAAACTAAGGTAGTACCTAGAAGTTTCAAGGTGGAGGATCTAGTGTTGAGAAAGGCACAGGTGATTCAAATAGATAACTAGTTGGCACCTAAATGGTTCGGACCTTACCATGTCAAAGATGTGTTGGGAGAAGGAGCATATAAGTTGGAAACATTGGATGGTAAAGAGATACCACGAAAATGGAACATAACAAATTTACGTTTTTATTTTAGTTAAGAAGGTGACATTATTTATGATTATTTGAGTTATTAAGCGTTTTTTTTTCTTTATATATATATATATATATATATATATATATATATATATATATATATATCATGAGTTGCTTGATGATTAAAAGAGCCTTGGTGTTCTATTCCAAGCCGAGTTGCTTGATGTTTAAAAGAGCCTTCGTGTTCTATTCCAAGCCGAGTTGCTTGTTGATTAAAAGATTCTTCGTATTCTATTCCAAGCCGAGCTGCTTACTGATTAAAATAGCCTTCGTGTTCAATTCCAAGCCGAGTTGCTTGATGATTAAAAGAGCCTTTGTGTTCTATTCAAAGCCAAGTTGCTTGATGTTTAAAAGAGCTTTCGTGTTCTATTCCAAGGTGAGTTGCTTGATAATTAAAAGAGCCTTCGTGTTCTATTTCAAGCCGAGTTACTTGATGATTAAAAGAGCCTTCGTGTTCTATTCCAAGCTGAGTTGCTTGATGCTTAAAAGAGCTTTCGTGTTCTATTCCAAGCTGAGTTGCTTGATGTTTAAAAGAGCCTTCGTGTTATATTCCAAGCCGAGCTGCTTGATGATTAAAAGAGCCTTCGTGTTCCATTCCAAGCCGAGTTGCTTGATGATTAAAAAAGCCTTTGTGTTATATTCCAAGCTGAGTTGCTTGATGTTTAAAAGAGCCTTCGTGTTCTATTCCAAGTCGGGATGTTTAAAAGAGCCTTTGTGTTTTATTCCAAGCTGAGTTGCTTGATGTTTAAAAGAGCCTTCGTGTTCTATTCCAAGCTGAGTTTCTTGATGTTTAAAAGAGCCTTCTTGTTCTATTCCAAGCCGAGTTCTTGATTTTTTAAAGAGCCTTCGTGCTCTATTCCAAGCCGGGTTGCTTGGTGGGTCTAAGTACTTAACGACTGAGTGCTCGGTCTATAACTGAGTAGGGTAGTGGGCTGAATGCAAAGATAGTTAAGGATTGAGAGCTTGGTGTGTGACCAAGCATAATGGTAAAATAGTAGAGCATAATGGTTAAGTATGTAATGCAGTAGTACCAAGGATTGAGAGCTCGGTGTGTAACCGAGTATAAATGTTAAGTATAGGAGGTAAAGGTGGTAAGGATTGAAAGCTTACATTTTAACCAAGTATAATAGTCAAAGTGGGTGTAAAAGAGTAATAAAGATGAAAGTTATTGACCAAGCAGGTAGTGTTTTTGTCAGAAAAATTGAGATAAGGAGAAACAAAATTAGTATAAGCGTCAATATTAATGCATAGATAGTCGGCCTAACATTAAAACATAAATAAAGATGTTTAGGGTAGAAGCCAAATAAAAGAGTAAATTTGCAAAAAGTCTAAGTTAATAAAAGGCTTTAGTCTTCTGTATCAACGAGTTGTCCATTAACAATGGATTTGGAGACATCAACTTGTGATATATCCGAATCGGGACAAAGAATGCGAACATGGCCAAGTGCTAGCTGAAAGCCTATATTGAGAGAAAAACCAATCTGATCTTTAAGAAGTTCCGAATTGTTAAGCAGGTCCTTTTCTTTGGAAGCCTAGGTCTTTCTTTCGGCTTCTAACTCTTTCAGTTGTGTGGTCATGTTTAGCAGCTACTCATCTTTTTCTTTCATTTGAGACTTCAACTCAACAACCTCGGTAGCTAGGCGAGAAACTTCAATCTGAGAGGAGTCCAGTGATTTTTCTTTCTGTTCTAAATCCCTGGTTCTTTTAGCAAAAAGGTTGGTAAATTGATCCATTAGCATGAAGGTGGAGGCCTCGACCTTATGGAGACTTGCTAAGACACGTTCATGAAGAGTCTTAAGGTCTTGGGTTTTCAGAAGGTTGGCGTCATGACGAAGGAAGTTGTGCTTTCGGCCATGTTGGGAATGATGGAATTGAGGATGCCAGAAACTTATTTTTGTATCGTCCACTATTTGTTAGGTATAACATCCCTAAGGAATATTACTAATATTTAATAAATAAATTCTGAAAAAAAAACCGCATTTAATATAAAACCATTTCCCAAAAACGTGGGAAATATAAAACAAAGATAGTAACCGTAACATCGTACAAAAGTTCACTATCGTTCTATACAAAAGTTAATAAAGTCCAGCATAACTAAAGTTACATCAAGATCAAAAACATAAAAATGCTTTCAAAAGCCCAAGTAGCCCATGCTCTCCGTCTCTAAGCATCTCCTGACTCACTTGTCAAATCATCTGCTCCTGGATAACAAATTATCCGATCATCGCCACACACACACAGATAGGGTGAGCTATGCACAATATATAACATATACATGAATTAAATATGACGCCCATCCCAAAATAACATAAAGTATATTTCATGCTTTTCAAATAACCCAACCATGACCTCATAGTCCTTCATGAGTCATATACATGTACTAGATCTTGGGATTTCCTTGTGCTCCCACGAAACTAACTCATTCGTGGTCTAACCCTATGAGCCTATCCCGCTCATAGTCCTGCCCTACAGACTCCTTGTCTGTAGTAAAACATCCAAGTCTCATACTTGGACCCTGGCACACATGCAATCACCATACTATGGACTCCTCGCCCAATAGTAGCTGACGGGAACATAACAGTTCCTTGCCCATCGTGCGCCTGACATATACAATCACCATACTAAGGACTCCTCGCCCATTAGTAGCCGACGGGAACTCAACCAGTTCCATGCACATCATGTGTCCAACCACCAATCACATCCCAGACCTCTATTGGACTTAGTCCTTCAAGCCCAAACACTACACCACATGCATATACATCCTATACAAAGGATAAAGAAACCACATCGCACAACACAAGCACACACAAACATGAACTTTTGCATAAACTCGCTTAAGCTAGGGACTCTCGCTCATGCTAGAGCCTCATTCTCGCTTAGGCTAGTGCACCTCGCTTGAGCGAGCATAAAACAACAACATCATCACTTTATCTCACTTAGGCGAGATCCTCTCACTTGGGCGAGCCACACATTCGCCCAAAACCACACCCAAACCTCGCCTAGACGAGTATTCAACCAAACACGCAAGAACACACTTCGAGGACTCACTTAGGCGAGCCACTCTCGCCTAAGCGAAAATGTCACTCGCTTAAAACTCAAAACCTCTCGCCTGGGCGAGATATCGCGCTCAAACTCTCAAGTTCTCCTCTTGACCTCACTTAGGCGAGTGCTTCTCACCTGAGCGAGAGACCATGTCGCTTAACCCTTTCCTTGGTCGTCTAGGCGAGAACCACGAACCAGGACTCAATGTGAGACTCTGCAAATCTCGCTTAGGCGAGATGGACCCACGTGGGCGAGACTTGCAGGGTTTCGAGTCTGTTCACGCACACACATCGCCAAAACAATACCAAAACACCAAATAATCATTACTAGCATAATACAATGACAAAAATGCATCAGAATCGTGTTTTATAACCAGATTATCATCCCATTTAAATACTAAACTCGTGACTTTTCCAAAGGAACTACACAAGACCCCAAACCCACATCCAACACATGTGAAATATCAAAGAATTGACAACAACATCAAGAGCACCCAATTTCTCAATCACAACAGCACAAAATACTCCTAAAAGCATACCACATATAAATCCCAATTGAGCATAAAACGCCAAAACACAAACCATATACAATACACATAAATTCAACACCCCTAACCTGGAATTAGTGATCAAAAATTGAGAAGGCAGGACCTTTAATTCACAATCCCCTTCTTGCTTCAGCCCTTGCACACCCAAAACTCAACTCACTCTCAATCCTGGTGGTTTTCCAACCCTCTTGGCTGTCCCATTCTGCTAGGTTCTCTCTACCTTTCCACATTCATCTCAAACTAAGGTTAGTAAAAATAAAGGTTAAGTTCTGTTTACCAAGGTTTGAACTCATGACCTTCCACCCATAAGGCCAAAGCACAACCATTATGCCAATTCATATTTGGTGATACATTCCAATCAATATAAGTTTACCTTACCAATTCCATACTCCTACATATTATTAAAAATAAATCATAAAGTAACAACACATAATTGGCATACATAGGACTCGAACCCAAGTCCTCTCACATAATCACAATACTCTCAACTACTTGAGCTAGTACTTTTCCACGTCACATTAAACAACAATTAATGCCATAAATGCGCCTTCTATCCGCATTTATTAATTAATTAATTTTCCCGGGTCTTACATTATGGAGCGAGCTGGGCTTGAGAAGTAGAGTTTTGAGAGGTAGCTTCGACTATCTTCTTCCCTCGGGATTTGAATTTTCTGGTCAGAGGCTCGAGGTCGGGTTCAAATATTTCCTCGTGGCCCTTGGTGTGAGGAGGAAGGACTGAAGGGCTGGCATCGGCTGTTGTGGTCTTTTGCTTTTTCAATTGTCGAGCTCGTTTTAATACATCCTCTTATGACATCGCCATTAGACTCTCTGCGAAAATAGTAATTAAAAGGTTAAAGGGAAGCAGAAGCATACAATTTTAAAGAAATTAAAAGTAAAAGTAAGTACCGATGTGGAATTTTAGATCCACCACTCAAAATTCCAGCTCTAATAGTTTTGTGTATCAAAAATAATATCCAGTTGTTCCAGCATCAAGCAGTCTATTTTCTCAGAAGGGTCCAAATCTCCTAACTGCTGAGGGGTTTGTAGGTTGGTGGATTGGCACCAATACAAAGGGAAACCTTCTAAGAGAGAAGGGTTGTGGTCGGGGGCTACTATTTTTATGAAAACTCCTTTAAAGCCCTTGTAGGACGAGTTGAATAGAGTCAGTAGGCCTCAGCCACCGACTCCATTGAGAGATGCCCACAATTGTTTGTGTGGGGCTTTTAACTCAAAAAAATAAAGAAACATGTTGGCCGATGGCGTAATACCAAAGTGAGTGCACAAAACTTGGAAAGCACAAATGAAGGCCCAATTGTTTGGGTGTAGTTGACAATGAGATTCGTTTAAGAGAGTGAGGAGTTCCTTCTCAAAAGTGTTAAAAGGGAGTCTTAACCGTAGTTTTTTGAATAGAGTAATGTACATATAGGTGAATTTATGTGGGGGTAATGGAAACATGGTACCGCCTCTACAAATGGGTTCATCATTATCACAAGTAGTGATGGCTAGAGGGGCCTAAGAATAGAGGGAGTCGTAGTAAGTAGTCATTGTACAGGATGAAAGGGGATAATGCGGATGGTAGGGAGCTTTTCTTAGAATGAGGTAAGTGCAATTAGGGGAAGAAAATAGCAGTCACAATATTAAAACAGGCAGTAGAGGCAAAGGTAATCAACAAAAGCAATCAACATACTGTAATCAATGGTAGCATATCAATAAACGATAAAGTAGAGAAATTAAAGAGATCAAAATGAAATGAAGGAAATGAGAGAAATAATACCTGAAGAAGGAAGTATCGTAAGGGAATAAGAAGCAATAGAGGAAAATAGAGGAAGCAGAAGGATCATGGGGAAGTGGGAAGCTGAGGAGTTATTTAGGGTTGTATGTTTAAGGAGATAAAAGAGGGAATGAGGTTACACTGATCATGATTTGAAAAGAAGCAGCCTGATGGGTGACACATGGCAGGGGGTAGTTGAGAAACAATGATGATTCTGTGGGAAGTGGTGAAAGACAGTTGTTGATAAGACAACTTATGGGTTCCTCGTTGCTGAGAAGAGGAAGCTTAGAAGTTGGAGAGCTATGTACCTGTCTGGAAGGAGCGTTTCGTCATCCTGCCGAATTATAGGGAAAAGTATTCTCGCCTATAGAACGAGTATCAAAAGATTATTATTTTGGAATCCAGAAGTTGTGGATGAAAGGTTGGAATTTAGGATGGGATCGGTATAAAGACGAGGTGATGTATGTTGAATGAGATCGATATAAGGACGAGGTGATATATGCAGAAGGGGATCGGTATATATCTGAGGTTCTTGTAGAGGATTAAAGAGAGGATTCCAAATTAGTTAGTATCCGATATTCTGGGGATCTGATTTTTGGAAGATTCGAGGAATATCTTTAAATAAATATTCAAGTGGTTACTTTGGAGGTGATTTTTTGTTATTATCTTGGGGAGATATTTTAGGAAAGATGATTTTTATTGTTATGTATTATCTACAAAATCTAATATTTGTAATTGATTACTTTACAAATAAGAATTTTACTCCCATGGTCAAGAGACAAATTTATTTTGGCCTAAGCAAGTCTTGAAACTAAGGTTAAAATATTTCTTTCTTTTTGTTTCAGTTAAAGGTTATTTTACACTATTTTCTGGACCGGATCAGTTTTAAAAATTAAAAAAGAATAAAACATATCACATGTTAATATAGAACTATAGAACAATGAATATTATTTAATTTAAGATGTGGCTTTGACTTCGTGATCCATATAAGTAAGTAATTAACAATTAGAACTAAGATTAAAAGATATATGTTGGATTTTAAGAAATGAAGAAAAAATAGCAATTATATAATACCGAAATAAAAACTCATTTATTAAAAGGTATTGAAAGGGAAAAGAATAAATTGTATTGATCAACACCATTGGTTGTCTAATTAATCTGGAGCAGCGGGAATGCCTCACAATCGCAAGTGCATCTTCGGGGAGGTTCATGGATGAATCTGGAGCTGCAGTCACTGTGTTTTAACCCACAATGATTCTACTGAGAACATAGAATATGTTCCTAATCCCTTATAACATAATAAAAAAAAAAAAGACTTTTGATACTAACACCCATTTATTTGTCACACTTGTTTGTGCGGAATAACTTCTAATATATATTCACCAAAATAAAGGATGAAAAATCACCAGAAAAAAAATCAACTTCTATATCTGTACATTATACCCCTCCGTAAGGACTTCGTGGTTATCAACCTCCAACCTCCAACCAATCGGTTATAAAGACAACAACGTGAAATAGAAAACAAGGTTAAGAATCGTAAGGTTATTAATTTGGGCT
>Ga0214542_1001132_pt1 | contig 53671 bp, 31 predicted proteins | sample CNSS1metaG_FD_160096 | JGI IMG/M metagenome (GOLD analysis project Ga0214542, IMG submission 160096) | Root nodule microbial communities from cowpea collected in UCLA plant growth center, Los Angeles, California, USA - CNSS1 | ecosystem: Host-associated > Plants > Roots > Nodule | place: USA... | reverse complement strand
TAAAACCCCTATATTTAAAGTTACACCAAAACAACAACTACAATATTTTGATAAGAACTTTACTATTAAATAGTTGAAAAGTAGATTTAAATTAACATTTGAATATAATATCTTTTGTACCCCAAATGCCACTAATATTCCATTTGTAATTAAATTAGAGGGAATTGATTTCGCTAAAAATAATTAACATATATTTTTGAGTGATCTCCTTAGCAAGCAGTAATTTAAATAATTTAAATGCAATTTTAAGTTTTTTTTTTCTTTTTCGTTTTTTACTAAAAAGTAATATGCAGCATTGTTTCCTTTATACACAAAATTGTGTATTTAATTTGTCGAAATAAAATACCAACGCTTCTTGTAAATTTTGTTATTTATGTAAACGACTCAGTTTATGAGATAAAAGCAGAGCAACCTAATGCAGCTAACGTTTTAGATATATATATATATATATATATATATATATATATATATATATATATATATATATATATATATATATATATATATATCTTTGATAAATTCAACAATGAGCTATTATTATCTTATAACTTTTATAAAAAATAATATAACTTTGATATGTTTTATTAGGTTCAGTTTGACTTTGAATATAATGATAAAAGTCTGAAGTAAATTGATTAATTAACTGATGTGCGAGTGCGACCTTTTTAGTTCTAAATGTGTAACATTTGTAAAAAAAGTGGACACTTGTAATAATTATATTTAGTTGAAAGATTGTCTTATATTAATGACATATATATAGAGATTTGGTTTTTCAAATACGACTTTTTATTTAGCTATTTATTTTTCAAAGCTTAAATGATTTTTTTGAACAATCTTATTTGCCAACTTGTTTTTCTAGAAAAGGTAATAAATATTAAAAAATATAAATTGTCACACTTGATACGCACTCTCGTGATAAAATTTTATGAAAAATGATATTAGGATTCTCAATTTTGAAATTTCTTTTATTTTTTGATGTGATTGAATTTGATTAATATATCATTATTTTTTTATTTAAAAAAATTAATAGTTCATATTAAGTTACATTAGTAAATAAAAGAAAGTAAAAGATGAGAGTAAAAAAATAAAAATCATGATATAATGTTCCAAATTTTATTGTGTAATGTCAGCTAAAACAAGTCAAGAGGATAAATTTTAAATGAATCTAATCTTTTCAAGGGTACAACTAAGAGAAATTTACCACTGAATCTGAAAATTATAATTTAAATTAAAAATTTCAAATGTATTTAATTTAGATTTTACCCTTTGATTGTCTCATAATAATAAATACTAACTTTTAATTTTTAATATCATATTTCTCTTTTCCAATTATTAATTAATTAGTAAAATTTTAGTGTCGTTTTGTTTTCTTAAATTTACCAATTTATTTATATAATGTATATTTACGTATTATTATTATTATTATAAAATAAGAACTAATTTTATGAAACTAATTTAAATTTAGATGTTATATTTAGTTTCTACATAATAAAAAAGAATATGTTGATTATAATTAACCAATTCTAGTTAATATTTTAATGTTCTGATGTTGAATGGAAGAAAATACAAGAGAATTACAGAAAAAAATTCTGAATGCCATTAATACTGCAGTAATCTCCTATATATATAGCTTGTGCTGTTGCAACAGTTATTAACTAACTTCCTAACCAACTTCTAACTAAAATGTCTAAGTAAAACACCTGACCCTGTTGATCATAATATTGTAACATAGAATCAGTAGGGGTTCCACCTCATGATTCTATAATTTTGTCCCACACGATGCACATAAACAAAATCAAGCTGAGGAACAATCTTGCAGAGGATGTTTTCCACATGGTTGGAATACCACATTCTCCATCTCTTCAAGAAAATGAGTGGGAATATGTAAATTCCAAAGCCAAAAGTAAACCCCAATTCCACACTCAAGATATTCCATTCAATTGAACCCTTTGTATCAGAATCAGGTGTTTCAGATGCTGGTGGTGAAAGCTTTTTCCTTCCACCATCACAGTTCTGGGTTAGTGGAAGTCCACATAACCCTTCATTGCCCACAAAAGAATCACCCTCAAATGTCTGAATTTGTGTGCCTGTGGGTATTTTGCCCACCAAATGGTTGTAAGAAAGATTCATGACAGCAAGAAATGATAACTCTGCAAGCTCTGTTGGAATCTCTCCACTCAAAGAGTTTTCTGACAAGTCCAAGGACTCAAGGTGCTTCAGATTGCCTAAGGAAGAAGGGATGCTACCTGAGAAAGTGTTCTGTGACAAGTTAAGAGCATGCAGTGCAGTGAGATTCATAAGCTCTTCTGGTATTGGCCCTTCCAAACTGTTTGATGAGAAATCCAAGGAAGTGAAGGCAGTGAGGATTTTAACCAAATTTAACTGTCTACCTTTGTTCACAATTGTAACCGAATCCTCGTATGTTCTCACACCAACACCTTCCTCAAATACATGAGAGATTATGTGGTCTATTATAAGGGTTGGCTCTGATGCTATAACTTTTGCTAACTCTATTTGTAGCTCACTACTGAGATCTACAATTGCAGTTATGAAATTCACAGGATTAAAGTCATCATAGAGATTGAAGTATAGATGGCCAAATCGTCCACCCTTATCTTCATCAAGCATCAGAGTTTTCCAACTCAGTAAGAGTGATGATGGTAATGTGCCACTGAAATTGTTGGAGGCTAAATCAACAATTTGAAGTGTTTCCCAATTGCCAATGTTATTGGAACATCCAATACTCCCATGCAATTTGTTTGACCTTAAAATCATGACTCTGAGGGAGGAGATGCTCTTCAAGAAGCATGGAAATCTGTCAGTTAGTTGATTGTTTCCAAGGTTTAGAACTTGTAGTTTTTGGCAATTAGCTAGAGATTTTGGGATGGTTCCCCTTAGAAGATTCCCACTAAGATCCAAAAACCTTAGAGAACATGAAGTTGAGAATGTATCCGAAATGTAACCATCGAGTTTATTTCCACCAAGATTTAGTAGCCTGAGTTTGCTACTTCCTGTCAAACACATTGGAATGAGGCCTTTGAATCTGTTATGAGAAAGATCAAGTGCTCGAAGATCTGAAATGTTACAAAAGGATTCATGAATTTTTCCATGAAAACTGTTGTTTGAGAGGGAGAGAAAGTACAAGAAAGGAATGTGATTAGCAATGTCGACAAAGTTAATAGAGCTGAAGTTATTGCTTGAGTAGTCCAAATAAATGGCATTTTTCAGAAAAGTAGGAGCAGGCCCTTGGAGACTGTTTGAGTGAAGGTCAAGTTTGAACAAATTTGAAGTAAGGTTTTGGAAAGGCCCTTCAAAATCTGTCAGAAAGTTGTAAGAAACATTCAAAATAACCATACTGTCAAATTTCCAAATCCAGTTTGGTATTGTTCCTTCAATGTGATTGCTAGACAAGTCTAGGTAGAGCAGTGAAGATTTGTTTCTCAAAAATTCAGGGAATGCTCTCAAATTGCATGAACCTAACCAGAGAGTTTTCAAACTGGGAAATGTTGATGCATCATCAATTCTTGCATCAACTGACAAGTTATTGTGTGCAAGATCAAGTGAAGACAGATTCTGCAGCCTCCCAATCGCACCAAGTTGTAAAGTGCCATTGAACTTATTTTTGGAAAGATAAAGCAAACGAAGTCTTTTGAGTTGAAAGACAGACATAGGAATAGGCCCTTCAAAGTTGTTGCCACTCAAATCAAGCATCTCTAATGATGACACAGAAGCATTTGGAAATTCATCCAACACACCATCAAATTTGTTGTAATAAAGCATGAGATGTTGAAGAGATTGAAGTCTTGATAAAGATGAAGGGACTCTTCCATCAAAGGAGTTATCTCCTAAATCAATGCTTATCAGATTTGTAAGGCCTTCAAAATGAGTAGATGGAACTGTACCTGTAAAATGATTATGATTAAGGGATAAAACTACCATGGCCTTGGATTTACTAAAAGATGGAATAGGACCAGTAAAGTTATTGTATGATAGGTCTAGATGAACAAGTTGGGTGAGATTTGACATTGAATAAGGAAGTGTTCCTCTGAACTGGCAATTTGATAGGTCTAATTTAGACAATTGCTTCAAATTGTCAATAGATTCTGGCAGAGGCCCAGAAAAATTTGTGTGGCTAAGGTTGAAGTTGTAGAGAGAGCTTTGACTTGGAAAGTTTGGTAGAGAGCCATGAAGACTTGGATTATAAGACACATCAAGCACCTGCAATGATGGTATTTGGAAGATATTTTCTGGAAAGACTCCATTCAAACCATGTTTTGAAGTAACTGTGTTAGACAAATCAAGAGTTTCTAACTTGGTCAGGAAAGAAATCTCAATTGGAATTTGCCCCTCAAATCCAGCATTTGACAGATTCAAATGCCTCAAACTCTTTAGCTTTTTGAACTCTGGAGGAATCTCAGAATGAAAATCATTGTGGGCCAAATTCAAACTCTGCAAATATTGCAACTTGAAGAGACTGCTTAAATGATCAGTACCTCTAGAGATGGATTCTTGGCTCAAGTCAAGACCTATAACATGGCCTTTGTTGCATGTCACTCCAGTCCATTCACAACAATCATCACTTTGGTTCCAGTGAATCAGTTTTTTGGACTTTGTTGGATTGAATATGAGGTTGTTCCTCAAATGCAGCAACAAAGATTGTTGATGGCCAAGACAATGACCAGTTACAAAAATGTTGTTGGTGCTCAAGTTTAAGAGGCAAAAGGGTAGCAAAAAAATCAACAAGGTAATAATACTCATTGGATATATGATTATGAGACTCAACCCTACAACAATTGACAGATTTTAAGGTTGTTGTGCCTTTTAGGAGATGATCTCTTTCTTATATAGATCCTAATTATCAATTCACAAGTTGACTAAATCTAACTTGATGTGTTGCTCTCCTTGGAAGTCCAAGATATATATGTAAACATCACATTAGTCAGATTCATGACTAAATTAATTAGGTTATTTTCCAACAAATTTGAAATTTTAAGTGGCAAAGAAAAATGCAAACAATTTTGCGGTACAAATAAGATGTTGAAAACAAAATTAGAGGGGAGAAGACGAGTTCCTAATACCACCACTAACTACCAACTGTATAGTCTAAACTTTGAAATATTATTTTAGTCATATGTATGAGTTATTGACCAACAAAATCTTCAACAACCAATATTAAACTTGGTAATTATATTATATACGATCGAGATCATCTTGTACGGAATAAAGTAGTATCGTGTTAACAAGAGCATCTCAACGAGAACTAATAAAGATCAATCACCGCAGATTAAAGCACAAAATAGATTAGATTAGTATAACTCTAAACAAATTAACGAAGGTAATCATGACTTAGACAATTTAGATTTAACAAGATAAAAACTCATAAACTTCTTATAAATAATATTACTCACAGGATAATTAATTTTATACTTGCAAAAATGACGCATTTACATTTTTCATTATTTATATTTCAATTATGAGAATGGGTGAGTATTTTAATTTTTTAAATTTGATAAATATAAAACAAACATATTTATGAGAACATCATTCCTGGGTATACTATCCTTTCTAAAACTAAAAATAATATCATAAAATAAAATAAATATTCTCTTAGTTAGCAAGCATTAACATTTGCATGTGTTTTTTCTTTTACAAAAGAAATATTAATATTTCACGACATTTTTTTTTATTAAGTTAAAACTAATTTAGGTAAAATTAATTTACTCAACATAATGATTAAAACCCGACAAAACAACTTTGTTGGCTAAATTAAGTAAGATTATCCTTTGTTCAATTCGTTTAATCCACGTTTCAAGAAGTTAGGCTGAGTCAACACACTTTATAAAATAATTATTATATTTAAAAAAGTAGCATTATTTTATTAAAATACATCCATGTATTACCTATAACCTATTATATTATTATACCTCAATGTATTATTTTTAATTACAATTTTATTTATTAATCTACTTTAAATTTAAAATATATATTGTCTTAATATTTTTATATTTAAAATTATTATTTTATGTATTATAAAGTCATCATTTCTGAAATCAATCCAAATAGATGTGAATTTTTGAAGTCTAGGACATGATAAAAAACCACCACTTTTATTGAACTAAATCATATGTGAACTAAAATTATTACTGTAAATTAATGTGATCACACGATATTTCAAGGTTTTGGCAATGGCAAGTGTTGAGGGGAATCAGAATTTTGAATAACTCTGAATCATCTCTTACGTTTTGACTCTGCATGCATGGGAAGTCAAAATTCTTGGTTATATCTTTCAACTTCATAGTTGAGTAACGACTTATACCGAACACAGAATATTTGAATACAGAGATGCAGATTTTTTTTATTATTAATGTTATTATTAAGAGAAATATTAATAATTGAATAATTATTTAGAATTTGAATACTTCAAAACACAACTCAACGTACTAATTTAAAGCTAAGTAAAATTTAAAGTTAGATTAGGTCTCATACCTTAGAAAGGATAGTTTGGAGAATGGTTTAAATCATCACTCTAATAACTCCTTAATCATCTCTTTAAATATTGAAATCCTAATTATAAAACTTCTCCCTAAATTCAAGCTAAAACTCAATATTCTCTTTTTCTGAACAATCCTATATGCATGCTTACTAGAAATAGAAAAGAGAAAAATAGAATGAGATTGACCTAAAGAAAAGCTTTAACTTGAGTTATACATTCTATGATGAATATCTTGTAGATAACTTTATAAGGAACTATGATAAGAGTTTATAATTGTGAATTTGATAGAGCAAGAGAAAGGTTGGGGAAAATAATCTTTAAGAAGAATATAGAAGGGAAGAAAAAAAAAGACTTTTGAATTTTACAATCTGAAAATCACTATTTTACATGAAGAAAGGACCTTTGAATTTTATAATCCGAAAGTTAAAATTAAATTTTAAATTTGTTATAAAATAAAACTAACAATATAGAAAAAAATAAAATGAAGAAGAAAAAATGGAGATTAACTTTTGTGTGTGTCTACCGATAGAAATAGTTTTATTTACATATTAAAGATAGAATCCATGATCGATTCCAAAAATCAAATAATTAATATAAATATTTAAATTTTATGAAAAGGTATTTAATCGAATGAATAATCATAATAAATAAATTAATCATACCGATCATATAAATAATTATATTAAATCATTGGATCGATCATAAATGTATGGTATGAATAATCATATTAAATCAATAGATTGATGATAAATGTATACGTTTCGGATTGTGTAATCCGATATATATTTTAAGTTCCTGGTTACACATAAATATTGGGATTTTATTATTTATAGGAGGGAAGAAGAAAAAACAATGGGGTGCAAAAGAAATTACTAATATCATTTTTAACCTGCATAAGGACATACCTAAGGCCGAATATCCTATCAGACCTTTTCTTCCTGCACCCGCATGATTACTAAATGCACCCCACAAATATTTGCGGTAAAGTATATTCAATTTTGATTATTGTCCGACTTTTCTTTAGTTTGTATCGAGCTTATTAATTTTCTATACGCCTATGTAATTAAGGTTTGTTTTGAATAAAACGTTTTACAAATATTTTTTATAGATTTATTTGTTTATAAGCTAAAATTATTTATGTCGGTTGTAGGTATAATTATGTGTCGTGTGATGGAGTATTTTTTTTTTAATTTGTAATTAATCTCTTATAGTGTTTAAAACGTTTCTAATGGTCCACTAATCTTTTATTTTACAAGTGAATTGGAGTATATTAAGCTTTTCAATAATAGCCCCCGTGGTATAAGAATTTACGTTTTTCACACTTTTTTTTTCTTGTTTAACTGTGAATCTAAACCCTCGCTAAACATATACCATGGTTGTGAAAATCATTCATAAAACACGTGGCAAATTTTCGGTTTTCAATCATGAATGATTGTTATTGAGGTTTGTTTATTAAGAATAACATACTAACAAAGAACACAATAATATACGATGAAATACTAAAGAAAAAAAAATCACAGTTGTTATTTAAAGATAATTAATGAATAATCATTATAAGCAAATTTTTACAATACACAAAAAATACTTTCAATTCTGTGATCCCAGCACATTTATATTATCCAAAACAAGAATTTAACTACACCTAATAACAGTCTACTACAAGAGTATAAGAAAAGTCAAACACTAGATCAATGTGTATTTGAGTTGGGACAAGAAGCGTCATGGATTTAAAGTCCATTATATAGTCACTAACCTTCACTTCCTTGCTTATCCTAGGCAAAGTGAGACTTGTCAAGACGTATTATTTTCATCAGTCCAACCTTCTTCATCCTGATTAAAATAAACACATATTCATTGCATATACCGGCAATCATACTCCACTATAAAGAGTATACTAACTTGGAATTAAATCATCCCAAAAGTTTTCACTTAAAACTAAACCATCCCAAGAACTTTCACGAACTCCGCATCAATGATAATCAATGTACGTGTATTATCACCTCACATCTTGCATCAATATTAGCCAATATTTCGGGCATAAACACCATACATTTTGCATCAATGTTAACCGGTGTCCATGCATAATCCTTGAAGATACAGTAAATGAATAACACAGAAAAGTCCAACAAAGAATCTAAATTCATAATCCTCGTACACCTTGCATCGATATTAATCAACGTCCATGCTAAAAAATACTCATCCTACATTTACAATTTGTCCAACTAGGAACTTTCAGGTGTTACAATCCTCCACTTTCAAATCTAAACCAACTTGAGATGTCAAAACCACAATCTTCCACTCACAAATCTAACCAACCAGGAACTGCCATGTCATCACCTTCTTCTGCATGCAGATATGAAAAATCACGCAGCCAACCTTCATCCTGTCCACACAACCGCACAACCACCACAGCACCACATACCATTGCACCACAACCCACACAAACCAGAACAATTTTATTAAAAACCTAATTCTACTGTAGGTATATAAATAAATTTTAAATTTTATTATAAATATTTTTTTACTAAAGATACAAATATTAGTTTAAAAATAGTTAATTTAAAAATTATTAAATGAATGAAACAGCTAAATTTAACATAGCGATTACTTAAAAAGTACAAATGATAAAACTATTGTTTTAATTTATAAAAATAGTTATTTATTAAAAAGTAAAATTAGAAATAAAAATATGAGCATCAAAATAAGATATCCTTTATATACTACATACATGTATAGATAACAATGAAAATTACTTTATGAAAAAAAAAATATTTATTTATTAATAATTATAGATAATATTATATTTAATTTTCTATTCATATCGTAATATGACAGGACAGTCAATCTAGAATGCATAAAATGATTTTTATAATTTTAATTTTTTGTTTTTAATATATATTAAGAAAACGACCATTTTTTATATTAATTTAACATTAATATTTTTTCTATTTTAATTGAAAATTCAGTGTGTTCACAACACAGCTCATATAAAAACAATATATGATTTTAACTATTTAATTTTGGTTCACACACATTTTATTTTGCAGAGGGCCAAAAGCTAAATTAAAAAAAAAAAATTATTTTTATGTATAATGAAGTTGTAAGTGTTTATAATGTTTGATTCTATATAATCATTTTTTAGCAGTTTTTTTTACTGTAACATAACTTTTTAATACGATGCCTAATAAATACTATATTTAATTATTATTTTTATATAATAATTAAACCACATATAATATATATATATATATATATATAAATATATATATATATATATATATAATAAAGAGTGCATGTATACAACACGACAACGATTTTAATACGTCGGTGCAAAATAATTTTTTTAACGATTTAAATAAATTTAAAATATTTAGATTGACTTTGGTGTCAAGTTCCTCCCAGACATGTCATGTTAGCGATCACTTATAAAATCTAGAAAAAAGAAATATTAAATTGAACTTCATTATATTTAAAAAATTTAAAATATGTTTATTTACAAGAAAAAGTTATTGAACTAAAGCATGCGTAATGGTAACAAACATGCGTAATGAAGACTTACATATAAATCAGGTAAATATTGTCTTTAAATAAAACTAGCTCACGTACGTACGTATTTTTTAAATTTGTAATAAAATAAAATATTAATAGATAATAATAATATAATATTATTAAGTTAATATACAAAATATAAAGTAAAATAAATAAGAAAAGATGTGAGAATAATAGTTGATAAATAAAAAAAATATTCTAAAAGTAATTTCAATTTTTTAAAATTTAATAAATAATTATACTTTAAAAAGTAAAATTGATATTTTGAAAGAAAATATTCTTTATATATTATTATAGATATTTGGTTTAAGAATATAATCACAGTAAAATAAATTTTTTTTAAATAGACTTATCTGTGATGCGAGAAATTGGTTGATGTTAATTTTTTTTTTTTAAGAAATAATTGGTTGATGTTAAAAGATTTCCATGGTTCTCTAAAGAAATAATTTATTATATAATGAATCACATCAAAGACAATGCATCTCTAAAAAGTTTATTTACATAAAATTAAATTTCGAGATATTAATCTTTACAAAATAACTAAAAGATAGCTATATAAGTCTTTGCACATTTTCAAGTTTTATGTTATCGTCAAATACCGTTTTATCAAAAGCTTGGATTCTCTATTGATTGTTGCTTTTAAAATAAATTGATGATTATTAATTTTAAAATTTTTAAAATATATTAAAATAATCTTTAAAATATTAAAATAATGTGTTTTTAATATTATGTAAGGACAACACAATAAAACTCAACAAAAGAATATCACTTTTTCTATTCTATCTCACTAAAATTGATAATAAAATTATAAAAAATATATATACATTGAAAAATATTTAGAGTAAATACAAATCTAATCAATTTAAAGATGAGATCGTATATGAATAATTATTGATTTTTCAACTGCAACAAAATCGTATTAAGAAAAAGAAAATATAGAAGCAAGAATTTAGAGAGAATTGAAAGGAAGAGAACAAGAAAAAATCAAGCACAAAATGTTAAGAAAAAAATATTGCATACCGAAGAAAAAAAATAATGTAAAAAATATCCTAACTAAACAAATAATTAGCATATTAGATTAAACTATGACGGACTTCTTTGTAAATAACACTTGAAATCCGGAAAATAATTTTCTTTCACAACATATTAACATATATAAAAAATGGGATAAATATGTTTTTAGTCCCTGAAGTTTCAGTAAATTTTGTAAATGGTCCCTGCTCAAAACTTGATTACCGTTTGGTCTCTGCGCTTTTAAAACGTTTATTTTTTCGTCTCTATTTTTGAACGATGTTAAAAACGTGATTAAAACGAGGAATATTTCAGTGGATTAAAACGTTTGTTTTTCGTCCCAAAACAATCGTCGTCGTCTCTATAACGTTCTTCTTCACTTTCGTCCAACTCATTCTCAACATCCCTATGACTGGCATCTCCTTTCTCAGAAACATCAACTCCTTCCAAAATACCATCATCCTCCACTCTGGCATCCCCTAAGTCAGCAACCCCAACTTGTTTTACAGTAGCCTCATCTTCTTTTCCAATGTCCTCCTTCTCAACTCTTGCATCCCCCTTCCCACCATCTCGACATTCAACACCAGCTACCACCACATCAGGCTCCTCTTCACGTCCACCCTCACCTGCATTTTGTGTCCATTCAATCACCTCAATAGGTTCTGTTGTACTCACCACATGCACTACATAAATGTGGACCTCTTCTTTCTTTGTTTTCGCACAAGCACACAATTGCAATGCATCATTGTCTAATACAAAAGGCCTTAAATCCCTATCATCCAACCTCTCTTCAGCTTCCACCATAGCTTCATCGCCCCATCGTATTTGAACTCCTCCTTCAATATAGACAACGCCTCGAAATAGGACCACCTATCAGGATCCAATCCGTGGAATACGTGTTCTTCACCTCCGTTGTAACGCAAAAACCTCCCCCTAAATGACTCAAATTTTTCCATGTGAAAAAACGCAACTGAGAAAGACATTCTCTGCAAAATCAAAAACCCTAACTTCGTCACCCCAAACGAAAATCCCAAATGCAACCAAAAATTTCAAAGCATAAAATGTAAAAACCAGTAAACTAATTGAAAACCTAAAGGAATCGAATCAAACCTTCGTATTCAGTGGAAAATCACACCACGAGATTAAGTCGTCTTCCCCAACCTTTCACGTCCTTCGAACACTATTACTGAAGAAGTAAAACCACCTTTCACGAGATTTAAGTCGTCTTCCCCAATCTCTCCATCACAATTTGTGGTCAGTGCTACGCCGCATAATAAAACATTCAGGTGGTCGACGATTGTTGTACCTTTGGACGTCAACAAATTTTACATAGAAAGGTAAATTTTTCATTTACCCTAAACACGCGTTTCACCCATCTCAGTTAACCTAAAAAGGTTTTTCTAAAAAAAAAAATTAATGAGACACGTGTTAATTATGTGTGCATACAGGTGTCAACAGAACTGGTACTGATGTAGAACGTCGTTTGCCATGCAATCATGTTTTTAACGCCATTCAAAAATAGGGACGAAAAACAAACATTTTAAAAGCACAGGGACCAAACAGTGATCAAGTTTCGAACAGGAACCATTTACAAAATCCACTTAAACTTCGGGAACTAAAAACATTTGTGTGTTGATACTGAAAAATAAAAATAGAGAGTTAAGAAAAAGTGGAAACACAATAAAGTATTAATACTATAGACAAACAACTTATTTAATATTGAAAATTTTAAAATATAATATTTTGTTGTTGTGGGATTATTTTTAATTCATAATACCATTTTATTATTCTTTCTCTTAATGTTTATTATTTGTGATCTATTTGAGTAATAAATTATTTTATATTTTTAAATATTATAGTTATATTAACTATTTATTTTCATTTGTTATTTACTTCAACAACTTATTTTAGAAAAGTTGGCACATATTATATGAATTTATTATTTGTATAACATTAGTAAATTTTAATCCTCGGTATTTTGTATATGATATCACTTTATTGTGATATCAATCTATTATTTTTATTTATTAAATTTTTTGTGCAATGTTTATAATAATTTATATTTCATTTCAGTTCTTAAAATTTTATCTTAAAAATTTTAAGTCTAATTTAATTTTACAAAAAATGAAATTTACGTCTACATATATGTTATAAATATATTTTGTCTCTAGTTTTAAATAATTTAACGGAGTAAATATCTTAAAAAAATGTAATATATAAGTTCAAGAATTAAAACTTCAAGAAATTAATTTTTCAATCAAATTAATCTACAATAAAACTAAAACTTCAAGAAATTAAAATTTCTCAATTCTAAAGGTTGGTTTAAGTATAGAAAAAAAAAACAAGACAATTGTTTAATTGATTCACAAATTTATTGTCTAGAACACACCCATTTGTCACGTGAATGAATGAGTGAGGAATGCCTTGGATTTGATTCAAGAAAGGTTTGTATCACCATGTTAATCATCATAATATTGTGAGAAGACAATATATAATTTATCTCATTCAGTATATCAGTCAAAAAACTTACATAATCGCTGTTAACTCAAAATTTTAAGACGATAAATTTTTGAGTTTCATACTGATATATTATTCAAAATTTTCATATTTATTTAATAATATCTTAAATCACACTTAAATTCTTAATAATTATCCTCACTTATAATCTATAATTTGTTCTTATCTTCCTAGTCCAGATGAGATTTCTAAGCATAAATGTGATACACGATGTCAAGCATAGGCTAAGAAAACCCCTTCTATCTTTAACTCTTAAAATTCTTGCATCAATGAGTGCATATCATTCATAAGCACGTTCCAAGCACTGAAGTTGTGGTCCCAAAAAGAGTCTTCGGTTTCTTGCTTAGCTGACACGTACAAATTCCCTTAATTACAAAGCTAGAACAGCAAACAATAATAGTAAACAGTTGCAGCATGTGAGCGTGCAGATCAAAAGTGTTGTCTTCCCACTTACAAATCTCCTAATAAAATTTCAGACTCACCATCCTTATGGATCTGAAAATATTACCAAAACTCCACTAAATTGAGCTAAATGGGCAAGCACAATGCCATCAAATCAACTCCTTTTTCATCTTCATACACTGAATAAAGGATCAGTTTGAAGCACACTAGTATTAGTGTGGCTTTAGGTGAATTAGGATGAAATATGAGATTACTTTATCTGAATTTAGATACACTGAATAAAGAATCAGTTTGAAGCACACTGGTATTAGTGTGGCTTAATGTCTGCAACTGCACTAAGATGAAATGTAAAAAAATTCAAACTTAGATACAGTTTATTAACTGTAGTTCAGTCACTTTAGGTGAAATTTCAATAACAATATACAAGGAACTTCATCTGAGATTTATGCTAAAGGAAATAAACAAAAGATCATAAACAGAAAATAAATACTTAGAAGCATAGATTATAAACAAATGTTATCAGTTGCAAAGATAAGTGATGAAAAATTTGCATGAACTTCCACATTGGTGTAATCTGAGGTGTATCTGGTTAGTCAACATAATGTAAATTACTAGCTAGAACTTAATTAACTGGTGTTGACTGTGTCAACATCCTCTGTTGGCAAGACCATGGTTTGGTGGGGTAGATTCATTTCCATTTACAGAGCTTACTAATTGACTTAAGTAAAATAAGATATGCTTTTGGCCCACATGAACATTGTTAGAACTGTCTCTAAGATACCACAATATTCTATAATGAAGAAATGATGCCATAATTATAACTGTCAATTTGAAATTAAAAGGGTTCTCACAAGAGGATAAAATAATGAAAAAAATTGAAAGTGGAAACAACTATTAAATATACAATGGCCCATGATTGGACCAGTTCCCATCACAATAAGTATATAAGAACTTAAATGGTGCAGTCTTGAAGTAGAAGATAAGAATACAAAAGGTAGACTCATTGCCATTGCAGAACTGCAATTTAATGAACACACAAAATTTTAATGCCTTTAACTTTTTCAGGCCTGGCATCTTCTTGTGCTTATTAAAGATTCAGTGTTAGCAGCCACTAGCATTCTTCACCCCACATATCTTTTTCTCTAGTGTTCTTGTGCTATAGGTTTGGAGCTCTACCTCCATTCTTTCAGTCAACGTTTATTGATAGCTTCTAGTTTCTGAGTAAACACTAATTAGCTATTTATCATTTACTCTAGTAGTATTGTTTACAATGTTGCTTGCATGGTATACTTATAAAGTATGATCTACACAAACAGGGAATTTTTTCCTGTAATTTAGTTATACATGTTTCTAGAGTAGGACACATGTTTCATAAAGAAAGATTAGAGATAGCTTGCATTTCTAAGGATTATGTCTGTAAAAACCAAACAAAGAGTTCATTGAAGTTTGAACATGTTAGATAAAATATTACATAAAGTGTTTATTCTTTTTGTCTTCTGTCACTTTTGTGTAGGCAACATGAACTTCAGGACACTTATACTCTTCATGGCCTTTATGGTGACAAAATCGGTAGCAGTAATGGAGAAGCAGACATACATAGTACACATGGACAAGATCAAGATGGAAGCCTTAGTCCAATCCCAAGGCCTTGCAAAACCTTGGTTCAAATCAGTCATTGATTTCATCTCTGAAGCTTCAAATGAAGAAGAAGAAGAAGGAGACCCTCAACTCCTTTATGTTTATGAAACCAGCCTTTTTGGTTTTGCTGCTCAACTTTCCGATAAGCAGCTTGAGTACTTGAACCAAGTGGATGGCTTCGTAGCAGCATTACCTGATGAACTATTGACCCTTCACACAACGTACAGTCCCCAATTTCTAGGCCTGCAGGAGGGAAAAGGACTTTGGAGTGCCTCTAACTTGGCCTCAGATGTGATCATAGGAGTCCTTGACACAGGAATATGGCCTGAACACATCAGTTTCCAAGACACGGGTTTGTCCAAAGTACCCTCTCGGTGGAAAGGAACTTGTGAAGCAGGCACCAATTTCTCTGCCTCAAGTTGTAACAAGAAGCTTGTTGGTGCAAGAGTGTTTCTACAAGGGTATGAGAAATTTGCAGGAAGAATCAATGAAACAATGGACTATCGTTCTGCTAGAGATGCTCAAGGACATGGATCACACACAGCCTCAACTGCAGCTGGAAACATGGTGAAAAATGCCAGCTTTTTCGGCTTGGCCAGTGGCTCAGCCACTGGAATGAGGTATACCTCAAGAATAGCTGCTTACAAAGTATGCTGGCGTTTAGGCTGTGCTAACTCTGACATATTAGCAGCCATTGATAAAGCTGTTGCTGATGGTGTTGATGTACTGTCACTCTCACTAGGTGGCAGTGCAAGACCTTATTACAACGATAGCATTGCCATAGCCTCATTTGGAGCAACACAAAAGGGTGTTTTTGTTTCTTGCTCAGCAGGCAATTCAGGCCCTTTTAGTTCCACTGTTGGAAATGTTGCCCCTTGGATCATGACTGTTGCTGCTAGCTACACTGATAGGAGCTTTCCAACTCAAGTGAAGCTTGGAAATGGAAAGCTTTTCAAAGGGTCATCATTGTACAAGGGCAAGCAAACAAATCAATTGCCTCTTGTGTATGTCAATTCCTCAAAAGAACATAGGACATCACAGTATTGCACCAAAGGTTCTCTTGATCCAAAGGTTGTCAAAGGAAAAATAGTTGCCTGCGAACGTGGAATAAACAGTAGAACTGGAAAGGGAGAGGAAGTGAAGATGGCAGGTGGAGCAGGAATGATACTACTCAACTCAGAAAACCAGGGAGAAGAACTTTTTGCTGACCCTCATGTTTTGCCAGGCACATCTTTAGGATCCTCAGCAAGTAAAACAATCAGAAGCTACATTCACTCAGCAAAAGCACCAACAGCTTCCATTTCCTTCCTGGGGACAGCATATGGAGACCCTGCACCAGTTATGGCAGCATTCTCTTCTAGAGGACCAAGTGCAGTAGGAGGAGATGTGATCAAACCAGATGTTACTGCACCTGGTGTGAACATCATGGCTGCTTGGCCTCCCATAACTAGTCCAAGCTTGCTCAAGAGTGACACAAGAAGTGTTCTTTTTAACATAGTTTCAGGTACCTCAATGTCTTGTCCTCATGTCAGTGGTATAGCAGCATTGATCAAATCTGTGCACAAGGGTTGGTCCCCTGCAGCCATAAAATCTGCTCTGATGACTACAGCTTCTGTATCAAACAACAAAGGTGCTGCAATTACTGACTATGGTTCAAAAAATTCAGCATTTGCTGACCCCTTTGCATTTGGTTCAGGCCATGTTAACCCTGAAAGAGCTTCTGATCCAGGGTTAGTCTATGATATTACCACCAAAGATTACTTAAATTACTTGTGCAGCCTGAACTACACACCCTCCCAGATTGTTTTACTGTCAAAAGGTAAATTTAAATGCTCCAAAAACTCTGCTCTTCAAGCTGGTGACTTGAACTACCCCTCATTTTCTGTGATATTTGGTACAATAAATGCTAGTGTGACATTCAAGAGGGTAGTTACAAATGTAGGGAACCCCAAAATTTCTTATGCAGTGAAGGTGGAAGAACCAAAGGGAGTATCTGTCAGGGTTGAACCAATGAATATCAGTTTCAGAAAAACTGGTGAGAAATTGAGTTATAAGGTGAGTTTTGTTTCAAATGGGAATACAACAGTTACTGGAGGTTCATCATTTGGATCACTTACTTGGGTCTCAGGTAAATATGCTGTTAGAAGTCCTATAGCAGTGACATGGCAATGATTGAAAAGGTCTTTTTAGTGGTAGTATTTGAGAGAAGCAGAAGATAATTTTTAACCTCAGAGCTAGCAGGGGAACTTTATTTGATGAATTATGATGCAGCACACTATTACTGTAACTTTGTTACCATCTTTAAGCTTTATTATTGAATAAAAGAACACCTGTACCATGTTTAAGTTAAAATAATTGTTTCTCTATTCTTTCCTTAATACCGATAGTCTCGCATAATTTATTTCATAGAATTGAGATGAAGCGAAATTAAAATATTTTTTTTTTACCTTTTTAAGATATTTTATAAGAATAAAAATATGATAGAATTATATATTCTAAAACGGACAATATTTCAAAAATGTAATCGTTAATCACAGAGATGTTGCTGGACTTACTGTCAGAATATTATTATTAAGTGGTCTTCATTAATTGATTAAATTAAGAAAAAATAATATCTATCTCTAATTTCTTTTACCCAGAAATGTATTTTTATCTATTTAAAATGAATATTACAGATGAAATAATAAATTTATATTTTAAATGGGTAAAAAATAAATTATACAAAGGTAATTCATTTACAGTTAAATTTAATGAAACCAAAATCATACTATTCCCCATTCCAAATAAATACTCTTTTTAGTCTGTATATAATAAAAAATAGTTAGTACAAATCACATACACTAAAAAAAAGAGTTGGAAGTAGGAAAAACCTCAGGAAATTTTTTTACTAAATTATATTAATTGAATATTTCTCTATCAGTATATAATAATCTGCCAAAATTATTGTTTTAGAAAGAAGAAAGTATTTTTTAAGAGTTAAAAATCCGTTTAAAAAAGATAATATAACATTTGTAACATCATTTGTGTTACAATGCATGATATAATAATACGTTCACAGTATAAGAAATCAAGGAAAACTTAGCCAAGAGAGAGAACAGACTAAAAACACAGTGAATTATATCAGATATTTTCACAAAAAATAAGAATATTATTATCACCTTCAGGGAACACAAGGAACAGAAGAAGAGAGTAACTCAGTGTTCCTTCCTCCTATGTTCTGCAGCAACAGCAAGAGAAAAAGCAATCAGATCAAACACAAATGTAAAATATAAATAATAATTTTTTATTTAAGTTTATTGAGTTTAATTAGACAATGTTAATATTGAAGGCGAAAAAGTAAAATGTGTTTTAGAGTTAATTAAGTCCAATTGAAACTTACTTGAATCTTCACTAAGTAAGAAAATAATACATAATTTCAAACATATTTTATAATAACATTTAAGTAGATTACATAATCATTTAAGTATATATTTTCGATTTAATGTTGGCTGAAAATCGTGTTTGAAATGTGTTAACAAAATTTGGTTAAAAAGATTAAATTCACGTATTTTTAAAATTAAGAGACTAAATTAGACCTAAATTTTAATGACTAAATTAGGAGACAAAAATATATTTAAGTGACATGTATTTAACACCATTTGATACAATACTAATACTAATGACAAAACCTAACAATTTTTAAAAACTTGAAACTCAATTGGAAATTTTCAACTAAAATATAAATTTAGGATAAGAAGACTATTTTTTTTATTTATTTTTTATTAATATAAAAATTTATTATTTTAATAATTAATTTATTTTTAAAAATAGGTTGTTAAGTAGTATCTTGGTGTGAAAAAAATATTTTTTTTCCTAAAATAGATGTCTAAATTTATATGTGGATTACTATTCTAATTCAATTTTTTAAATTAAATTTGCGAATATAGTGGTTAAATACATATAATTCTTACACTGCTAAAATATTTTTAGTTTACTTGACAGTTTATAAAATTTATGTAATTATACTATTTTATTTTTATTATTTAGTATTAAAGAAAAAATGTATACCAGTTTTTAATATATTTTTTCATTATATTCTTTTAAATTTTTTATTTTTTATAAAAAACTATTTAACAAATATTTAGACCTATTATCGGATAAAGAAAAAGATGTGAGATGTCACGTTTTGCTGATAAATAAAAAAGAAAAAAAAAAAAAGGTTCCGTTAGTTTCGAATTCAAATTCAAACGTTCACGCTCATCTCTCCCTCTCTTTCTGTGAGCCCTAATCTACCAATTCCTTCAATTTCTCTCTTCGAAACCTCCATTTCCCAAGCCTCGCATGGCTTCTGTAAGTAAAGCCTTTGCTCCTCACACTCCAATCTTTATTTCGTTTTCCTCTAAACCACTTTGTTTTCCCTTTCAGAAAAGGGTGCGCCCCGAAGATGCTTCTCTGGACAAGCGTCGCAGGGGAATCGGAGCTGAGAAAATGGAGCGACAGGGTGGTGCCGCTGCTCCTGGGAGGCACAGAACACCGTTTTCCGTTGTCACAAATCGCTCCGACCTTAACACGACGAGCGATGTCAGCGAGGCGGTTGATTTCACGAAAGAGGAGGTGGAGGCTTTGCTGAACGAAAAGAAGAAGGGAAATACCTATGATAGTAAGGTTTGTTCTGTGATGTTCTTGATTTAATCAATTAGTCAATATTTTTTTGTTCTTTTTGTTCTTGATTGTTGTGGTTTGTTTGGCAGAAAAAGATGGAGCAGATGACGGATCTTATTAAGCGCCTTAAGGCCTGCGTTCGCTGGTATAAAAGGATAGAAGAAGGGTATGTCCAAGAAAAGGAAAAGCTTCAGTCTGAGCTAGAGGCTTCTGAGAAGAAGTGCAGTGATACTGGTGTGTTTTATCTCTACGGAAATTTTGAGAATAAGTTGAGCTGATATGCTGATATACCATTGAAAATTTCTTATAACTGTGTTTAGAAGCATGCTAGCTACTATCTGTGTTGGATGGGAGAAGGAATTCGTATATTTTTGTATTGTTTGCTGTGTGGCTAGAAGTAGGTAGGGATTTAGGTGAAATAGAATTTACACATAAATAGTGACATTCATTCTTCAATATACAGTGAAATAGTTATCGAGTTATTGTACTTATTTGGTGATGTATTTATCTTGTTGAGTATTTCTTTTTTTAATTTGTTCTATTTGAAAGACCTGGTGATTTTTATTTTAAATCTATGATTGACTCTATAGCCCCTTCATGCCCAGATAGAATTTATCATTGGTTGTCAGATCAGAAAATTCATATGGAAAGCAAAATTATTTTATGACCATACAATTCTGTTTTCTCAGTGACTGAGATGAAGAATAAGATTGATGAGTTGATGGAGGCTCTATCTGATTCGAGGAAGACAATTTCTTGTCTAGAAGAGAGAATTGTGAAGGAAGAATCAGATAAATTGGTAACGCTGTCTGCCATCTTTGTTGTGGAGTATGTCAAGAGAATTTTCTTTATTTCCCAATGACCTCTTTTTTTTGCGGCTTCAAAATCTAGGAAGCGATTAATTCTTATGGTAAAGAAAAGGAAGCCAGAACTGAGGCTGAGAAAGTTCGGGATGAGAAGTCAGCTGAGCTTGAGAAAGTTCGGGATGAGAAATTAGTTGCTGAGAAGAAGGTGATTTAATAATATTTCTATATAAGATTTTTATTTGTAAAATATTGGACTACTGAACTTTACCCCCGAGTTACACAAAATTATTGACCTCTTGGGTATATTCTGCACTAAAAAGATGTTTATATTTTCTGCTATTTGAATCTTACAGACTCCCTCATTATCTATTCCTTTTGAAACCATTGAGTTTTGCAGGCCATTTCAAACGAAGATTTGTACAAGCGATCACAGGAGTATAATATGAGCTTGCAGCAGTACAATAGTCGTCTTCAGTTTGATCTTGAAACAGTTAATGAGGCCCTTAAACGGCTTGAAACTGAGAAAGCAACCATTGTTGAGAGCCTTAGTAATTTAAGAGGCCACAATAAGGCATTGCAGGATCAGTTGGCATCTCTTAAGGTCAGTTGTATCTGTATTTTCTCTCTACTTCCACGTGTTGTATGAATTTTTGCCACTGATTTTAATAAATATTTAAAATCAAATGAATTATTATGTGAATATTGTGATAATTATTTTGCTACATTAAGTGTGAAATGGAAGTGATTAACTGGCACTGATTGCTTACCTTATCCTTCTTAAAATCTCATAAATAAACTTGTTGTGAAGAACCTATTGCATTTTACTGGTACTGTTACTATTAGCATTTCTGTTGCATTGATGGCGTATATTGATAGCCGCTTCCTTTTGTGTTTGTTGCTTCTGTTCTTAATTTTTTCTTAATTTGTTTTTCAGGTTTCACAGGACGAGACTATAAAGAAGAAAGAAATTTTAGTAAATGAGCTCAAATGTCTTCGTGAGGAGTTAAAGCAACTTAGAGATGATCGTGACAGTCAGTTGGAGCAAGTACATGCTCTAACTGGAGAAATAGCGAGACACAAAGAATATACTGGGAAAACATGTACACAATTGGATACATTGATGATTAAAACAAATGCTCTTGAGGTTTGTTCTTTTATTTCATTAATAGTGCACTTCTGTGTCTAGTGCATTTATGTTATGATGGGTTTCTTTATAGGAAACTTGTTCATCTCAAAAGGATCAAATACACATACTGCAGCAGCAGTTGTTTTCTGAAAGAGAGAAGTTAAAGGTAATGTAGTTGGTTTTTATTCTTTGCATCAAAAAGTTGCTTACCATATAATTTTATTGCAGTGTGCTTTAGTGTTTTTGACAACTACATCTGAAACAAAACTACTTTATTTTCTTTCTGTTAGAATACCGATCTATCAGCTTCAGAAACAAGAACAATGTTTGAAGAGCAGAAGAGAATTATACAGGGGCTACAGGAGCGGTTAGCAGATAAAGAATTTCAAGTCGTAGAAGGAGAGAAGCTAAGAAAAAAACTGCATAACACTATTTTGGTAGGTATTTCTTGCTTTTTATATATATTTTCTTTGAACTTTATAATGTAAATCTTCACTTATAGGTCAATGATATTTTCTATTTCAGGAGCTCAAAGGAAATATTCGTGTTTTCTGCCGTGTACGGCCGCTCCTACCAGATGACAGTGAGGACACGGTTGTTTCATTCCCTACTTCAACAGAAGCGCTTGGTCGGGGCATTGAATTGTTACAAAACGGTATATATACGAACATATTTGTAACTCTGCAGCTTTTGTATTTTATGATTTACGTGTTTAATGTAGTATACATGCTTAGGCAAGCATCACAATCCCACCCATTAATGTTGAGCAGGTCAAAAATACAATTTCACTTTTGACAAGGTGTTCAATCACGAGGCTTCTCAGCAGGACGTTTTTGTAGAGATATCACAGCTGGTACAAAGTGCACTTGATGGCTACAAGGTAATTTCTAGTTTGCTTCCTTTCCGTTCAGTATTTGCCTGGCAGATCACAGTACACAGGAAATAATTATCAAAATGGCTAGCAAGAAAAGAAATAATTTTGTTGCTTTTGTTTGTGTATTTGGGTCTAAGCCGTGTCTTGACACAGAGGGCCATGGTTTGCTATGACAGGTGTGCATCTTTGCATATGGACAGACGGGTTCAGGTAAAACCTATACTATGATGGGTAGGCCTGATGAGCCAGATCTGAAAGGGTTGATACCCCGTTCTTTAGAACAGATATTCCAGACCAGCCAGTCTCTAAAAGATCAAGGATGGAAGTACACAATGCAGGTTAGTATACTGCATCCTGATTTTCAATTTTCATTTGGTCACATCTACTTATGGAAACTGAAAAATTTAATTGAACAATTCCAGGCATCAATTCTGGAAATATATTGTGACACCATCAGGGATTTGTTATTAACCAATCGGTCAAGTGATCATGCACGAACGGAAAATAGTGCTTCCACCAAACAGTACACTATAAGCCATGATGCAAATGGAAACACACATGTTTCGGACCTCACAATAAAGGATGTTTGTAGCGCAGATGAGATTTCCTCCCTCCTGCGACAGGCAGCACAAAGCAGGTATATGGTCTTTAATATTTTAATCATGCAAATGGTTGTATTGGAAGGTTCTTTGAGTGAACTTTCTGGATAAATGTTTGCAAAATCTACATGTTTTCTTCTTCCATATGAATTTTAGATGAGTTGTTATTCATTTTCAACTAATCAGTCAAAGCTGCTAAGTTTCCGTTTATGGTTTATAAGTGTACTCGATTCAGTTAGAAAATCTAATAATTTATGGACAACGTGCTCTTGTTATTTTCTACAATCTATGTATAATTGGATCATATTCATAAATAAAGAAAATTACAATTTGTGGCACTCATGTTTTTTCAGGTCAGTGGGAAGAACACAAATGAATGAAGAGTCATCCAGAAGCCATTTTGTCTTTACACTGAGAATTAGTGGGAAAAATGAGGTACTTTCTTAATACATATTTTGTTTCTGTTCTTTTGTCCTGTTGACATTATTTCCTGACTCACTTTCTCTATTTTGTAGAACACTGAACAACAAGTCCACGGTGTCTTAAACCTGATCGATCTTGCTGGAAGTGAAAGACTCTCAAGGAGTGGGGCAACTGGAGATCGGTTGAAGGAAGCTCAGGTATTCATTGCTATTAACTTGGGCAGCCTGCCAACTATTCTACTTTTCTTGTGATAACAGCGTTTTTATTAATTGTCACGTTCAGGCTATCAACAAAAGTCTATCGAGTTTGAGCGATGTGATACTTGCTTTGGGAGGAAAGAAAGAAGATCATGTTCCTTTTAGGAATTCAAAGCTGACGTACCTTCTCCAGGTTTGTTAACCTGTTAAAATTTTCATTGTTTTTGATGAAAAATTGATGTGGTGGTTGTTATCATATTCAAACTAGAGAGTGAAAATGTTACACTACTTAAGTATGATCAACTTTATATGTTGATAAAGGAAGATCTTAGTTTAAAATTGCTCTGTTCAATTCATGGCAGCCATGTCTCGGTGGCGACTCCAAAACGTTGATGTTTGTCAACATCTCACCCGATCAATCTTCCACTGGTGAGTCACTTTGCTCCCTACGCTTTGCAGCCAAAGTCAATGCCTGTGAAATTGGGATTCCACGGCGTCAGACTCATACATCATCATCACGCTCCTCAGAATCCCGTTTGAGCTACGGTTAAAAGAGAGCTACGGTTTCATCCATGACCAAAATTAATTGTTTATTTTTTGTTCTGCTTTAGTGGCAGAATGAAGAAAATATATATTCTTTTTTTCTGCTATGATAATTGTATGAGTGTAAAATTTAGAGAATCTAACTTGTGTAAATTGGTTGTAGAGGCTTGGCTTTAGCCTCCAATAGTATGAACAAATAATTTGTGTACCATTCAGGTGTGACGTGAGAGATAGATCTCAATTTGGCTTTTGCACTTGTTTATTCTAATGATTCTTGCTCACAAAGCGTTCTTTATCCACAAAAACTCATCCCAGAAGGTTAACAAAATTCTTGGTCCTTTTCTTCCCTCACTATTTGAGGTTAAACTTCGTTTTGGCATGATTTTAGACGACACCTGTAAGATGAGCCTTGAACAACGCAACAGAGATGTGTATGGTGGGTTCACAGATCATCCTTCATGTATTCTAATAAAAGATTTTTGTGCTGGTTGAATTGAAGTTTGAGTTTTGATCTTAAAATTTTCAATATTTTCTTTCAAGACATTTTAAACAAGACTATTATTTAATGTTTAAAAAATGAAATAAAAATATTTATAAATATACTTTTGGTAAATAAATTAAGATAAGTTGTGTAATATCCTATTTAATAGTTTTCATGTCACTAAATAAAATATTAACATCATGATCAAACAAAACAGATAGTATGCATAAACAGTTATAGAGTGCTGATACAGTCATTCAAAATAACCATATAAGTCCTTATCAATAAGCAAGGAGAAGTGAGTTCCTACGATTTAAACTCCAAGGAACCTAACCCAAAAGGTCACCACTGAATTCCAAACTCAATATCAGCTCCTGTTTAGGAAAGGGGTATCTTCATCTGGATTCGGCTCTGCTCACACCAACCGTAGGTGATCATTGCAAAGGAGAACACACAAGGAAAAGCAAACATAAACAAGAAGGGTAAGCTAACTTGAATAAGAGAATTCATGTAGTTTAATATTGAGTATCAATCAGAACTTATCACATTCGCCATAAACAGTTAAGCTTCCATAACACGGTACAATATACATGACTCTAGACTCAATATCCGGATTATGTAAAAGACATTGGAGCTCTTGGTGGCTTGCACCTATAACAGTTCCCAAACTCTGTAGAGTCTGGACATAAGGGGTTATCACCCGACTGTTTCCTGGGTAAGTCTCCTTCGCGTCTAGGACTTGATCAAGTCCAAAGACAAGGACATCCTGCTACTCCTCACGACATAATCCATTCTGCTCTATCTGAGCGTGAATGATTATTGGAGTTTTAGGATACCAACCAATACGGATTCCTCACATCCTTACACACACTAACATACTCATCTGAATTTCCCTTGAAATTCCATTCAACCACAACCTCTCTTAATTCATGTTCATTAAATTTCACCACACAGAATATTAACATAGCATTTCAAGCATATAAGAGACTAATGGTGCAAAGTTTCATTTAGACATATAACTTCATTCTTTACAACAGAACCACAAACCTCCCACTGCAGTGATTCTCGCTCAAGCTAGACAATCTAGCCCAGGCGAGAGGCCATCTCGCTTAAGCCAGTAAGTCTCGCCTGAGCGAGGCTCTAAACAGTGGCAAGAATAAAAACCTGGGCAAACTCTGGCTCAGGCTAAGCTGGTTCATTTAGATGAGAGTGCCTCTCGCTCAAGCAACTTCAGCTCGCCTAGGCGAGGCTTCATGCAGAAATAGGGTGGGTTTTCTGGTGTTTTCGCTCAGGCAAGAGTCACTCGCCTAGGCGAAAATATCATATTACGAACCTGTTCCCACATGCAAGAGTCCAGATTCTTCACACACAAATCAACACTCACCAATTCATGCAATTCAAACATCATTTCAACACTTAAACATGCAATTCAGACTCATTAAGCAGATTTTTATATGAATTTGAGTAAAAATGGTTAGCTTCCCTTACCTTTGCAATTATCACAAGTAAGAACTCTTTCACCTAGGGGCACCTCAATCTCACAACCTAAGGTACTGAATTACAAATGTTAAGTGTAAGAACAGGCCCAAACTCAACCCAGAAAGATGGAAGTCTCAAATTAGAAATTTGGAAGGCAAGGGAGAAATTGAGATTGACTTACGCGTAGGGAGGGGAGGCTCAGCTTGAGGAAGTGGTCCTGAACTAGCCTCAGCTCTGAATTCTGTAACAAAAGAGAATGATTCAGACTTTTGGACAAAAATTCAGAATGTTTTTTGGTAGAGAGAAGGCAGAGAAAAGTAGAGAGGGAGAAGGGTGCAAGGTGAGGGTGAAGTGTTGTTTCTGTGAAGTTGGTAGCAGAGAGAGAGGGTTTATGGATAAGAAAGAAAATTAAAGAGGGGTTCTCACATTCTCCCCATCAACAAAAATTTTCGACCCGAAAATTGAGACTTACCAAAGAATAGGTGTGGATAAGACTTTCTCACGTCCTCTTCTAATTCCCAAGTGGAATCGCCCGTTCTCTTGTTCCAGATAACCTGGACTAGATCGATGGATTTCCCTCTGAGCTGCCTCGTTTGGCTATCTCCAAGACCAACAGACTGAACCTCCATTGAGAGATCTTCTCTAATCTGTAAATCTTCTGCCTCAAGCACATGTGAGGGGTTAGGCACATATTTCCTGAGCTGTGAGACGTGAAATACTGAGTGGAGGTTGGCCAACTGCGGAGATAGGGCGATCTCATAAGCCACCGATCCAATGTTCCTCAAAATCTGATATGGACTAATGAACTTGGGAGATAGCTTTCTCGAGCGAATAGCCCTTCCTACACCAGTAGTCGGGGTAATCCTCAAGAAAACATGGTCTCCAGCTACAAACTCCAAAGGTCTTCTCCTTTGATCAGCATAGGATTTATGCCTGCTCTGAGATGCCTTCATCCTATCTTGTATTAGCTTGACCTTCTCAGTAGTCTGCCTCAGTAACTCTGGTCCCACTACCACTGACTCACCATCTTGGTACCAACACAAAGGAGGCCTGCACCTCCAGCCATAGAGAGCTTCATATGGCGTCATGTCAATGCTTGCATGGAAGCTTTTATTATAGGTACACTCCACCAAAGGCAGGACCTTGTCCCATGCACCAAGATAATCAAACACACACGCCCGCAAGAGATCCTCAAGAGACTGGATTGTCCTCTCGGACTGGCCATTTGTCTGGGGGTGATAAGCTGAGCTCATAGTCAGTCTGCTGCCTAGGGCACTCTACAATATCTGCCAGAAATGAGATGTGAATCGTGGATCCCTATCAACGACTATGCTCGACGACACTCCATGCAATCTCACAATCTCACTGATATACAACTGTGCCAGTTTCGTCATAGACATCCTCAGATTCACTGCTAGGAAGTGGGCATTCTTGGTCAGACAGTCTACTATAACCCATATGGCATCATGGCTCCTCACCGTCTGTGGTAAATGGGTAACAAAATCCATAGCAATGTTATCCCATTTCCACTTCGGGATCTCCAATTGTTGCAGCATCCCTCCAAGTCTCTAATGTTCCGCCTTAGCCTTCTGACAGGTCAAGCAAGGTGACACATACCGAGCAACATTTGACTTCATTCTCGACCACCAGAAAGATTCTTTCAAATCATGATACATTTTAGTCATGCCTGGGAGCATGCTAAAACGACTCTTGTGCCCCTCTTCAAGAATCATACCTTTCACCTCCAAATCTTCAGGTATGCAGACCCTGCCTCTGAACCTTAACACCCCATCACTTCCTATCATAAAGTCCTTGGCTTTCTCAGTTCCAAGCAACTCTACCGTTCTCTGCAGTTTGGGGTCAGATAGTTGCCTCTCCTTTATCAGGCCAAGGAAATCACTAGATGCAGCTAGGTGATTGCATCTAATGACACCTTCTCCTAAAACAACCTGCAACTGCATGTCTCTGAACTGCTCCACCAAATCCAATTCCCTAGCCATCATATAAGATACATGGACTGTTTTTCGGCTTAGGGCATCAGCCACCACATTTGCTTTTCCCGGGTGGTACAACAACTCAAAATCAAAGTCCTTTAAGAACTCCATCCATCATCTCTGTCTCATGTTCAACTCTTTCTGGTCAAACAGGTACTTCAGACTCTTGTGGTCACTGAAAACCTGAAACTGAGCACCACATAAATAATGTCTCCATATTTTCAGTGCAAACACTACAGCTGCTAACTCCAGATCGTGTGTGGGGTAGTTCTTCTCATGACTTCTCAGCTGTCTTGAGGCGTAGGCAACCACTCTTCGTTCTTGCATTAGAACGCACTTTAATCTCTGATGGGAGGCATCACTGTAAACCTCAAAGGGTCTACTGGTATCATGAATTACTAGCATGGGGGCACTAGTCAACTTCTGCTTCAACTCTTGAAAGCTTTCTTCGCAACGGTCGGTCCAAGCAAAAGGCTGATCTTTGCGAGTCAGTTGAGTCAAGGGTGCTATAATCTTGGAAAATCCCTCAATGAACCTCCTATAGTAGCCTGCCAACTCCACAAAGTTCCTAATTTCAGTCGCTGACTTAGGACGCTCCTACTTTAACACAGCTTCCACCTTGGATGGATCCACAAATATGTCCTGAGCTGAGATCATATGCCCTAAGAATTGGACCGTGGTCATCCAAAACTCGCACTTTGACAGTTTTGCATACAGCTTCTTCTCTCTCAAGATGCTCAGAATTGTCCTCAGATGCTTTGCATGCTTTTCACGAGTTCGGTAGTATATCAGGATGTCGTCGATGAAAACCACCACAAACTTGTCTAGAAATGGCCCTGAAGATTCTGTTCATATAGTCCACGAACAAGACATAGACGTTAGTTATACCGAAAGGCATCACTACGTACTCGTAGTGCCCATATCTAGATCTGAAAGCGGTCTTCTGCACATCATCAGACTTAACTCTAATCTGATGGTACCCCGATCTCAAGTCGATCTTAGAAAACACCGAAGTACTGTGCAACTGATCCATCAAGTCATCTATGCTTGGCAGAGGATATTTGTTCTTGATGGTCAACTTGTTTAGTTGCATGTAATCCACATAGAGCCTAGAACTGTCGTCTTTCTTTTTAACCAACAACACTAGCGCTCCCCAAGGTGATACGCTCGGTCGGATAAACTGTTTCTCTAGTAGTTCTTCTATCTTCTTCTTCAACTCTACTAGCTCGACGGGAGCCATTCTGTAAGGTGCTATTGATATTGGTCTTGCTCCAGGCACCAGATCAATGGGGAACTCCATCTCCCTAGGAAAGGGTAGGCCAGGTACATCTTCAGGGAATACATATGAGAAATCCCTTACCACAAGCGTCTCAAGATTCCCATCTCCACTCTCAACAGATAGTTGAGTCAGAATTAGGAAACACTAAGATCCTTCCTTAATTGCTTGATCCACCCGTTGTGAGGACAACAACAAATCTTCATCCTTTGAGCTGGGAAACAACACCTTTTTTCTCATTGCAATCAATGAGAATGTGATTAGCAGATAGTCAATCCATTCCCAAGATTACATCTAACCCTTTCAGAGGTAAACAGATAAGGTTTACCCTGTACTTGCGTCCCTCAACCTCGATCAAACATCTAGCACACATTGTCGAGGTTCTGACCAACCCAGAAGCAGGCGTGGACACCACCAGGTCATACTGGAGTTCCCTCACCGTAAGACCCAACTCTACCACTTTAGATTCTGACACAAAGGAGTGTGTCTCTCCAGAATCATATAAGACATGCAAGTTCCTACCAACAATCACACAAGACTCGATAATGAGGTTACCTGATCCAGCCGCCTTTGTACCCGTCATGGCGTACACTCGACCAACTGTCTGAGGTCTTGCACTTCCCCATGTCTGTTGTGGCTGAGACTACACTCCTACCAGTGGGGCAATCTCTGAGGAAGTGGCCCTCCTGGCCACATCTGTGACATGTTTGCCTGTCGCCAAGCTAAGGGTAAGCACTCCTCATGTGGGGCCCTCCACAATAATAACATTGCAGCCTGTGAGATTGATGCTGATGAGACTGACGTGAGAATCTACTAGACCCCTGAGGTTGAGATCTAGAGTAGGGTTTCCTCTTATCATCTTGTCGACTCGTGGACCTCAATGGTCCTCCCACCTTCTGTTGAGGCTGTTGTTGAGCTTCAACTTCAGCTTTTAACTTCTCCATTACCCTTGCTTTCTCCACAAAGGCAGGGAATTCCTTGATAGAGAGTGGAGCCACCATGAGTTTGAGATCACCTCTTAACCCATTTTCAAACTTCCTACACTGCCAATCCTCAGCCATCCTCAAGGTGTGGAATCTGCCCAGGTGCTTGAACTTTTCAGCATACTCTGATACTAACATATCTCCTTGCATCAGCTGCAAGAACTCAACCTCTTTGACATACCTCACACTATCTAGGAAGTACTCAACATAAAACTTCTTCTTGAACAACTCCTAAGTAACAGACTATGTGTTGTCTTCTAGCATCATCTTCATACTAGACCACCAGTGGACAACTCTCCAACAAGCAGATACTCAGAATATGCCATCCTATTCTCTACTGGGCACCTCTTAGCATCATAAATCCGCTCCATATCTCTCATCCACTGATCTGCCTCATCCGGGGTAGTCTTGCCATCGAAGCGGGATGGATGATGTTGAAGAAAATCCTCCAAACACCACTATGTACTCGTGGTGGTGGAGCTTGGGAAGATCCAGCTGTGGAACGATTGTCCCCCATCTGATGCAGAGCTTCCAAATGCCTCTACTGAGTTGACTCCGCTGCTAGCCTAGCAGAATCCATCTACTGCAAGGCCAGGTTGTGTTGATTCACCATGTTAGCATTCTGTTGCTGCATGGCTCTTATCATCGCCTCAATGGTCCCCACCAAGTGAGAGTTATCCAGGTTTGGAAGAGGAGGAGGGGGAGGCCTAGGTGCCATAGCACTGACCACACAAAGAGAGGAACCATCAGTCTAGCTAACATATACCACAACTACACCAGAACACTATGAGAAACACACAACAGAAACTAAGCAAGCTCACACCTACAAACCCTAAAGGAACTACTGCTCTGATACCAAAAATGTATCATCATTTTAATAGTTTTCACGCCACTAATAAAATATTAACATCATGATCAAACAAAGCAGAAGTATGTATAAACAGTTATAGAGTGCTGATACAGTCATCCAAAATAACCATATAAGTCCCTATAAACAAGCATAGTCTATACAAGGAGAAGTCAGTTCCTACGACTTAAACTCCAAGGAACCTAACCCAAAAGGTCACCATTGAATTCCAAGCCCAAGATCAGCTCCTATCCAGGAGAGGGGTATCTTCATCTGGATTCAGCTCTGCTCACACCAACCGTAGGTGATCATTGCAAAGAAGAAAACACAAGGAAAAACAAACATAAACCAAAAGGGTAAGCTAACTTGAATAAGAGAATTCATGCAATTTAATATTGAGTATGAATCAGAACTTATCACATTCACCACAAAAAGTTAAGCTTCCATAACACAGTACAATATACATGACTCTAGACTCAATATCCGGATTATGTAAAAGACATTGGAGCTTTTGGTGGCTTGCACCTGTAACGGTTCCCAAACTCTGCAGAGTCAAGACACAAGGGGTTATCACCCGACCGTTCCCAGGGTAAGTCCCCTTCACGTCTAGGACTTGATCAAGTCCAAAGACAAGGACATCCTGCTACTCCTCACGACATAATCCATTCTGCTCTATCTGAGCGTGAATGATTATTGGAGTTTCAGGATACCAACCAATACGGATTCCTCACATCCTTACACACACTAACATACTCATCTGAATTTCCCTTGAAATTCCATTCAACCACAACCTCTCTTAATTCATGTTCATTAAATTTCACCACACATAATATTAACATAGCATTTCAAGCATATAAGAGACTAATGGTGCAAAGTTTCATTTACACATATAACTTCATTCTTTACAACAGAACCACAAACCTCCCACTGCAGTGATTCTCGCTCAAGCTAGACAATCTAGCCCAGGCGAGAGGCCATCTCGCTTAGGCCAGTCAGTCTCGCCTGAGCGAGGCTCTAACAGTGGCAAAAATAAAAACCTGGGCGAACTCTGACTCAGGTTAAGCTGGTTCGCTTAGACGAGAGTGTCTCTCGCTCAAGCGACTTCAGCTCGCCTAGGCGAGGCTTCGCGTAGGAACATGGGTGGGTTTTCTGGTGTTTTCGCTCAGGCAAGAGTCACTCGCCTAGGCAAAAATACCAGATTACGAACCTGTTCCCACATGCAGGAGCCCAGATTCTTCACACACAAATCAACACTCCCCAATTCATGCAATTCAAACATCATTTCAACACTTAAACATGCAATTCAGACTCATCAAGCAGATTTCTATACGAATTTGAGTAAAAATGGTTAGCTTCCTTTACCTTTGCAATTATCATAAGTAAGAACTCTTTCAATTAGGGGCACCTCAATCTCACAACCTAAGGTACTGAATTACAAATGTTAAGTGTAAGAACAGGCCCAAACTCAACCCAGAAAGATGGAAGTACTCAAAATTCGAAAATTGGAAGGCAAGGGAGAAATTGAGATTGACTTACGCGTAGGGAGGGGAGGCTCAACTTGAGGAAGTGGTCCTGAACAAGCCTCGGGTCTAAATTCTGTAACAGAAGAGAATGATTCAGACTCTTGGACGAAAATTCAGAATGTTTTCTAGTAGAGAGAAGGCAGAGAAAAGTAGAGAGGGAGAAAGGTGCAAGGTGAGGGTGAAGTGTTGTTTCTGTGAAGTTGGTAGCAGAGAGAGGGTTTATGGATAAGAAAGAAAATTAAAGAAGGGTTCTCACAAGTTGAATAATAGTTATACTAATATTATTTTATTAATATCACATGATTTAAGTCAAATTAAGCATTGGGTTAGACATTATTATTGAGATTGAATCAGTTCAGTTTCAATAAATCATGAACTTAATTTATTTGTGTTGAATTAGTTCAAATTAAGTAATTGGAATGTATGGCACAATTAACGCTTCTAAAGTGAATAGAAATTGATTTGTTAATGAGTAATAATGAAATACGGAGGAACGATTATTTCATATGTAAATTTTACAGATAAAGAAAAGTATAATAAGATTTATATTTAAAATTACTTTTTAGCTTCAATACATGGTATTTTTAATCTTTTTTTTAATTCATAAGAGTGGATAATATAAATTAGAGATTAAAAAAATTGTATACACTGGAAGGAATGTTTTTTAATCAACTCTGGGATTTATAAATTGTATACACTAAAAAATTATATACACTGTTCTTGTTATGCTTATTAATAACTTCACATTTATAAATTCAATTCTAAAACCAGTGTTACAAATTATAGTATGTGAAGTAAATTAAGCAGGTTTAGTGAATGTATAACATCACTCCACGGATTAAAACCATTCAAATAGTCCGTTTTCAAGCCCCTCAAATCCATCCTTTTTCTTCCTCTCTTCTGATTCAATCTTCCAAAACACCACTCCACTGTTGCAAGTCTTTGAGGTACACCAGGTGAGAAAGACAGCAAACAGCATAGTAATCAACCATTCTGGGAATACAAGGTTGCATATGACTCCAACATTCACTCCTGGTAGCATACATGGTTTCGAAAAGGGTGCTATGTCATAGTCAATCAATGACTTGCAACAAAATTTAAGAGTTGTTACTCAAAGATTGGCCTGACATTTGCAATAGACTCTCTTCTGATCATGAAAGGTAGAGGGTCGAGTTGAATTGAAGATCGAATCAGGTTAGCTCATGAAAGTTGAGACGGATCGTTACCGACCAATGATTACACCAGATCGTCACGGGTCAAAGGTTGAGTTTGGTTAGTACAAGTCGAAGGTTGAGACATGTTGGTCCGGACCGAAAGTTGAGATAGACTGATCTAGACCAAAGCTTTAGACGTGTCAATCCAAACCAAAGATTGAGACGGTTGATTCAGACCGAAGGTCGGTTCAAGCTGAAGTTTTTGGTTTTTTAGTAATTGTTACTTATATGTTAATAATATATTTTATAAAAATATATTTTTTCATGCTTAAAAAAAATTCAATGAATTAGTCCTTGGAGACAAGACTTTTTGCGATATTTTGGCTATAGACTTTTTCACTTGAGAGTTTTTTTTGTCTTATAAACTTTTTTTTGTCCCAATCCATGTGGATTAGAGTTACAGATCAAATTGACAATTCTACTAATTTAGTGTTTTTTAAAAAAAACAAAAAGGCAAATCAAGTTAGGAAGATCAAGAGGAATTTATATAACTAGCTCATATACTTTACAAACCTAAAGAGAAAAAAATAGAATTAGAGATTTGAAAGAAAGGAAAAAATGCTTTAAACAAAAATATGACACATAGATTTTCTATTTTCTCTTGTCTTCTACTATACTCTAGTCAAAGAAAAAAAAATAAAAGTTAAAAGTTAAAAAAATAAAGAAAATATATTGAGAAATATTTAAAGAGAAAACGAAATAAAATAAAAATAATATAATTTATATTTAAAATATAACTTAAAATGTTAATCTTCATCATTTTTAAACCCCATTTATACTAAACATCTAAAAAAGCTCTTTGAAAAATATTTTAATTTAGAAGCTTTTAAATTCTTAAATTTAATTTAAAAATAGATTTAAGTAAGAAATACACCAAAGAGGACATTCTAGTGAAACATTAGATACAAGAGAAAAAATCACACCAAAGATCATTATTAATGAAGTTGATGAATGAAAATAGTTATATCTTATTTTATTAATAAAAATATTATTAATAACAAAAATTAAACTTTTATCGCAATAAATAATCTACTAAAAATGATATGATGTTTTTTAACGTAGAGATTTTTTTTTTTACTATACTGTAGAAATATTGAATTCTCACTTTTTTATAGATATAGTTTCATGCAAAATATTAACTAAAACTTTTTTTCTGTATAAAGGATTATATTTAAAAATTAAACCAGACATACAAACACATTTTTCAATTTCAAATGAACTAAATAAAATCTCATAAGAAACTTTTCATCACCATATATACCATTGTACATAATCTAATTCAATAGCTTTGTTGTTGGCAATGGTAACACATGCGAGTATTATTTATGACGGTTTGAGGCACCAATAGTTTATGTTTTCTGTATCGGACGTTGTTTCCGTTGCTAATACTTCTGAGGATTATAAAATAGTTCTGAACTTTGACTTTACATATTAACAAATATTAAACAGAATCAGATATTTTTTGTTTTCTTGTCTTTTTGTCTTCGGGTAATATTTTAATTCAACTTTTTAAAAGCATCAAAATTAACTTCATTTATTTATTTTTTTATATTTTATTATTTTTTTTACCAAAAAACTTGAATTATTATTTAAAAGAATTATCTTATGAGAAAAACTAAAGGCATTTTGTTTTAAGTAAAAGTACTTATTGTCTTTATTGTTACACATATACGCTAAATCCGTTTGTGTTGTTTTATGTATAGTTCTCACATTTTAAATATATTAATACAAAACTGATTATAAGCTTAAGATAAATTTTCTTTATTTTATGAAAAAAAAATTATTGGACTACTATTCGTTTAGTTTAAATTTTAATTTATACTTGAAGTCAATCCAAATTACATACCAAAATTTAATTAAACATTTATCAGGTTTAAATAATTGATTGGAAACAAAAAATAATTGTATACTCTCTTTGACTTTTAAGTTTTTCATACCGAAATTAAGAAATGGGATTTAATTTTAGATTTTTAATTCTTTTATCATTTATATTATTTAAAAAAGAAAGAATTAAATATATTTTGATTTTGGAGATATTAAATTTATCATTCTCAATTAATAACTATGAAAAAAGAAAAAAAAAGAAAAAACGTTCCTTAACTTGGTAGAAGTTATCAGTGGGACCAAGCTGAGAGAGATCCATTTCCATGCAATGCAATGTAATGCATCTTCTTCTTCTTCTTCTTCCTCGTCGAACCTTCGAAATCATAAACCTTTCTCTCTCTTTCCTCAAACAATTATTGTTTTTCACCCAACTTCCTTAATTCTCTGGTGCACCTTCTATTTGTATTAACAACATTATCCAAAAATTTCCTAATAATTCTTCACGCGATCAGTTTCAATTCAATGTTTTCTTGTGTCGTCTGTGTGCAATCAATTGCCCTTGTGCTAATTCCATCTGGGGTGTGACCCTTTTGCATGAAAGATCAAATCTTGAAGTTAAACCGATAATTCAATTGTGAGTTGTTTCCATCAATGGACAATTATGGGTCTTCACAACCTCCATATGGGTATCCAAGCCCTTATTTCTACCCTGGCAACACCCCTCAATACCCTCCTCCTGATCCATATGCACGACCACCGTATCCATATCCACCAAATGCTCCAGATACCTTCAACTACTCATACCCCCCACCTTCTCCACCACCCTCAGCACCTTATTCTAGCCACACACGCCATTTCACATACCCTTCTCCTTCTCATCCTCCACCATCACCACCATCTCATGATTCCTATGACATTTCTATGCCTCAATCAACCGATACTTATCCTTACCCTGACCACGATCCTCCAAGTAGTGATAGTTATAAGCCTCCTGTGGTTTCTATTCACCCTCCTTTGGATGATCACATGAGCATTGTCAGGCTGTCTGAGACCACAAGTACACTTGCATTGTTGACACAATCCCCTTCAATTTCAAATTACTATAGAGATGAGTTTTTTGGATTCTCTATCTACTCCCCCTCAGATTTGGATAAAGAGGACCCTACTAGACCTTCTGCTCAATCTGATGACTCAATGAGTAATCAGAGCTTGCAGATTGTCCCAGTTCAGAACAAAGCGTCTCTGCCAGTTCTGCTCCTGCATGGGAATTTGGATATTTGGGTTCATCGAGCCAAACACCTTCCAAACATGGACATGTTCCACAAGACTTTGGGAGATGTGTTTGGGAAGTTGCCTGTAAATGTCAACAAGGTGGATGGAACGGTGAGCCGGAAGATTACCAGTGATCCTTATGTAACAATTTCTGTGTCAAATGCTGTAATTGGGAGGACTTCTGTGATTAGCAATAGTGAAAATCCTGTGTGGGAGCAACATTTCTATGCTCCTGTTGCACATCATGTGGCTGAAGTTCATTTTGTTGTGAAGGACAGTGATGTGGTGGGTTCGCAGCTCATTGGTGTTGTGGCAGTTCCAGCTGAACAAATATACTCAGGGGAAAAGATAAATGGGAACTACCCTATTCTGAATAGCAGTGGGAAGCCTTGTAAGCCAGGTGCTGTCTTGAGATTATCCATTCAGTACATTCCAATTGAGAAACTCATCACATATGATCAAGGAGTTGGAGCTGGTCCTGAATATCATGGGGTTCCTGGCACGTATTTTCCATTGAGGAAAGGGGGAACTGTAACTCTTTATCAAGATGCTCATGTCCCAAGTGGTTCTCTACCTAATGTTATGCTTAACCATGGCTTGCATTATAATCATGGAAAGTGTTGGAATGACATCTTTGAAGCCATACGTACAGCTCAGAGATTGGTTTACATTACGGGGTGGTCTGTGTGGCACAAAGTTAGGTTGTTAAGGGATACTGACAATGCAACAGATTCCACCCTGGGTGAACTTCTTAGGACTAAGTCATCGGAGGGAGTAAGAGTGCTTCTACTTGTATGGGATGACCCTACATCAAGAAGCATTCTTGGTTACAAAATGGTTTGTAATGTTTCTTTTATGTTGCCTAATACTGTATTTCTGTTTTGGGGAGGATTAGGTGTGTGTTCGGTTTATTGTTTGCACTCATTCCAAGTCAGTTGAACAGGAAAGTATGTGTTACAATGGATTAATTTGAAATTGATATCCAATGTAGGACATGGTTTGCAAATGTCTGCATGTTTAAGTTTTTGCTGCATATTGTTATCATAATTAAGTCATTCTATTTCTTTTGGAAATTTTTTGATTGTGACAAGTGACAGCTTTGAAACTAACAATGGAAAGAAGTGGATGATGTTGGGTATGCAAATAGAAACTGAAGAACGTAAAAATTGTTCAAGAGTTGATTGTATATTTAACAAGGGCAAGTGAGTTCACTATTCATCTTGGAAGCCGCACTCTAAATTTTAGGAGAATCGGAGCATCTCATTTATTTTTGAAGGATTACTGTCATTCATTCTAATCTTTATTTTCATCTATTGTTTGTAATTTTGTAGTCCTTAGTTAATTCTGAGAATATGCTACTTATAATTTCCTTTTCTGTGGTATTCCTTCTTTCTATAACATGTATCATTTCTCACATGAAATAATACAGAGATGAAATGGCTTTCTTCATGCTCTGATCATAGTTCAGTAACAGTTAGTAAAAGCTATGTTTTTGTCTTTCCAATGACTGACATGGGCCTAAATAGGTCAATGTTATCTTCAAATATATCTCTGTTTGCAGTTGGATATTGGACTTTATATATATTGGCTTGTGGTTTTTCTTTTCCATATACAATTAATCTGTCTTCAAGTAATACTAATAATAGGTAACTTTCTATTGACCTAATCTAAATGATTGTTTCCATATGGTATGTGATCTTGCAAAGTCATTATTTTGTCCTTTTTTATTAACATTTCTAGCTTGGTTTATGAAATATACTTTATTTTGATTTTAAGACTTTTAAATAAATTTTGCTTTTTTCATTGAAATCTTAGTTTTATGATATGATTTTATTTTAATTATGCAAACTTATTTTGTTCTACATACAGGATGGTGTAATGGCAACTCATGATGAGGAAACTAGACGATTTTTCAAGCACTCTTCTGTGCAAGTGCTGCTTTGTCCCCGCATTGCTGGAAAACGACACAGCTGGGCCAAACAAAAGGTTTGGTTTGACAATGATTCTACCGTTAAAATATTTTTATTTACTGGAACAGTTGATTCATTGTCTTAGAAGATTTTAAACAATCTCCTCCTGTTCCAGTTCAGTATATATACTTTATGATGGACATACTACTACTGATGGGGTGGTTCCATTTGGTAGTTTGCCTAACTTCTTGTTATGAATGACAGGATTTATGACAAGGTTTAGTTTCTGTAGCGGTTTCTATTTCTGCATCTTTGCATTGGTCTCTGTATATAATATGTTCACATACTTCTACAACTCAGTTTTAGAGTTCGAAAATAACTTTTTTCTTTCTAATTATCAGGAAGTTGAAACAATATATACACATCATCAAAAAACTGTAATTGTGGATGCTGATGCTGGAAATGGCAAAAGAAAAATTGTGGCATTTGTTGGTGGACTTGATTTGTGTGATGGGCGATATGATAATCCTCACCATCCTATCTTTAGGACACTGGAGACACTGCATAAGGATGACTATCACAACCCTACTTTCACGGTAGTATATTTGTGTTTGGTTGTATTATTACTAGATTTATCCATCAATCATTTTGTAAACAACAAAAGTAAATGCTTAAATTAAAGCCACAAAGGTTTATAACTCCATTTTTTAGTAGTTCTTGAAGAAACCAAATTACAACAAAGAAACCAAACTTTTCCACTCATATTTAGAGCCTCACATATAATTAGAGTTGTCAAAATGGACTACTCAGCCTAGCCCACCAAGAGTTGGCAACTTGGTGGGCCAACCTAGCTGTTGGTCTCTTGGCAAGCGTACCAAATTTAACTATAGTATAATGATTTTGAAGTAAGAGTGTCGATCCCACAGGGAACGGATTCAATTAAAATAAATAATTATCTCAATCGGCGTATATACAAAGATATTCATTTGATTCATCATCATTTGTAATACTAAATTTGCATACAAGTAACACAGTAAAAGTAGAAAGTTTAGAAAAAGTTCATTAGGAGAATATAAACATACAACATTTGAATTTACCAATATTGATGCAACACCCAAAAATCATTTATACTGATTCCTCACATTTTGAAATCTATTCCTAGCATCACAATACATAAAGTATCATTGTTCAGATCAGATCTTTAGAAATATTTTCCGGTCAGATCTAAAAATCATAATTAGGAGTTTATTGATCAGATAGAATCAAGCATTAAAAACAGACAATAATACCAATATTGAGTAGAAACAGAAATGTTATATATAAATATCACCATATTACATCCAAATTTGAATTGATTACATTCAATCCCAAGAGAAAGGATTAGCCACACATGGCAGCCATTGAAATCCTAAGAGCTAAAGAAGAATATATAAAGATGATGCTTCATCGCCCTTTCCGTGGTTCTCTAGCACCTGATGCAAAAGTTCTTGCTTTCTCACCTTTTCACTTTCTGAACTCAAGGAATATAGATACTTCATGAGTTTTCGCATAAGCCACCTGATCCTCGTCTAAGCGAGAAGATACTTCATGCTGAAGAAAAGTCATCTCACTTGAGCAAAGCTATTCTCGCTTAGGCGAGAAATGCCAAACTTAACTGTCTTCTGCTCGAACTCTCGCTTGGGTGAGGTGCTTCTCGCTTAGGCGAGAATGGCTGCAAGTGTTCTTGCTTGGGCAAGATTGCTTTGGCTTGAGCAAACTGTGGCAGAAATTTTTCCCTTTTTTCTCTATTTCTTGATTTCTCATTTACTCTTCTTAAGTTCTTTCCTCTTCTACTTTAATTTATCTGAAAATACACAAAATAGGGATCAAATGATTTCTTTTATGTAGAAACTTGGACACATGTGGTTGAAGCTCATTTTTCTTAGATTAGGGAAAATCAAATATCATATAAACACAAATTACAAGCAGAAGTGCTAGAATTCCGTATGAAATTTACTAATTTTGGTACTTATCACTAGCTTACTCGTCAATAAGCTTCAAAAAGATGAGTTTTGACCCATTAGAGTTGGTGGGTCTAACGGATTGGCCCACTCAATTTAAAAGTTGCAAATTTTTAATTTTGATTTTTTTTTTTTTACTTCAATCTACTTTTTTCTAATATGAAAGTTGGAACCAAATTCCAAATTACTGGAATAACCTTGACAACAATATCATCATATTAATATGCATATATTGACCGTGACATATTTTAATATATACAAAATAATACACGTAAATAATAATTATAAATATCATATAATATGCATACCAAACACAAACATTAGATGAAAATTCTAGATAACATCCATCCAAACAATTATCACAGGTTGGTGAGCCACCAGCTCATCATAGGTTCAACTTGGATGGACTGGATTCTTGTTAGGCCAGGTTTGATTTTGGCTCGTCCCAAAATTTACGGTTCTTTCTAACTCAAACCTATGATGAGCTGGATTAACTTACTGACTTTGACAACTCTATAATATAATGTGTTGTTGCTATATAGATGGTCTTTGAACATGTAAATCTATTCCATATTTTTGACACATCTAAAATTTTCCTCAAATTCATGACAAATGCTCTCCTATTATAGCCTTGCAATAAAAAATAATGGAAGAATGTAGCTAAGAACTAAAAACGTTCCAATTTCAAAACATAGTTTGTGGCAGGAAGATCATATTATTCTGATGATGTTGATTGTACAATGATAGGGTAATACTGGTGGTTGTCCACGGGAGCCATGGCATGACTTACATTCTAAAATTGATGGTCCAGCAGCTTATGATGTTTTGACCAACTTTGAGGAGCGCTGGTTAAGAGCTGCGAAACCTAAAGGGTTAAAAAAGTTTACAAGTTCATATGATGATGCATTACTTAAGCTAGACAGAATAAAAGATGTTATCAGTTCATCTGATGATCTTGATCTTGATGAGGATAACAATCCTGCATCATGGCATGTTCAGGTGCTCAGTTGATTAGCGCTGAATGGAGATTTAGAATTTCTAGAAGCAGTTTATTTTTTTCTTATTTTCACTAGTTAAAGGAAATCATTAATATACATGCTTTTGGAATACAGATATTCCGTTCAATTGATTCAAATTCTGTCAAGGGATTTCCGAAGGTTTCAAGAAATGCATCAAGCGCAGTAAGTGAAAGGTTTTAATGTTTCTAAAGTTTCTTTCTCATTCTAGATTTCAATTCATCAGACTTGAGTCACCTTATGTTATGTGTGATGAAAGGATAGTTAAATATTATTGTGTTCATGCAGAATCTGGTATGTGGGAAGAATGTACTGATTGACATGAGTATACATACAGCATATATAAAGGCTATTCGCGCTGCACAACATTACATTTATATTGAGAATCAATATTTCATTGGGTCTTCATATAATTGGAGTCAATATAGAGACCTTGGTATGAAACTCTTATTTTTCATGTTTGCCTTTTTTTCCAGAATTCCTTCTTTTACTGTGCTGAAAATTTTGAAGGCATAAACTGTTATATTATCTTAGTTTTTATAAGGATCAAGCATCCTATGGGAAAATTCATTATGCAGAATTTTTATTTTACTAATTAAACTGAATGATCTACAAATTATCTAAAAGAAGAAAGACCACTTCCTTTCAAATCCATGTTATTTTGCAGCATTTTATATAGATCAAAGGCTCTGGAAATTACACGAGTATATAATAGCAGACAGTCTGGTACATTTTTTATATATCATTAAATTGTTTGTAGCCAAAGCTCTCTAAAATATACAGCAAACCTTTATGGTTTCCTTTGAAGGTTAATAATTGAATATTTAACTTGTTCTAACAGTATTTTCAAGGTGTTATCAAATGTTTAGTTCCTTGTATACATTCATGACATGTCAACTTTATCTTTTAGTTGCTCTTTTCCTTTGGCTACATAGGCAAGGAGGTTTGACCCTACAACCTCTAGCAAAATACTTGAACTTCTCACCACTAGACACTCCTGGTGGATTTTCTCTATCACAGACTGGGTGAAGAGGAATAACAAGGTTGATTAGATTGTTTCAAATATGTCCTTTTGACATTAAAACTTCCGTGTTTTTGCAGGTGCTAATAATTTAATTCCAATGGAAATTGCACTGAAGATTGCTGCAAAGATAAGAGCAAATGAGAGATTTGCAGTGTACATTGTTATTCCAATGTGGCCGGAGGGTGTTCCAACAGGTGCTGCCACTCAAAGGATTCTATTTTGGCAGGTATACTTCAATTCACAAGATATTTTTGTCTTACAAGGGTTTTGATTGAACTTTCATATTGTCAACCTGGAATCCTGCTCTATGAATCGTGATTTTTAACAAACATGACAAACATTATGAAGCTGGAACAACCTTTAAGTTGATAGTAGTTATGCAATTTCTAGCCCCAGAATATACTCTAAAAGAATCCTGGCTTCGTCACTAGTCTGAATGTTTTAATAAAAAGTGTAAAAATGCTTTAAAAAAATCTAGTATTAATTATTTATAGTTTATAGTTTAATAGAAATGAAAGGGGCTATGAGAAATATTCTTTTCAATTGCCTTCTATTCTGGCTTTCCTTTTATGAAATGTTTGAAATCAAGTCATTGAGATTTTTAATTTTTGACCCTGGCATTTAGTTGCATATAAGCTCTATTTTAATCATAGACCAGTACTACATTTTATTCTTCTATTCTTTCTGCTTTTGAGCAGGTAGCTGCTTTATCCAACTACTGAGCCTTTTCTTGTTACATTGAAGCAGCTGCTTAAAGGACTTGGTTCTTGCATTTCTTACTCTCTTCTCTTTTTCATTAATAATTTCAGCATAAAACAATGCAAATGATGTATGAAACAATTTACAAGGCTTTGGTTGAAGTTGGGCTTGAAGCAGCATTCTCTCCACAAGACTATTTGAACTTCTTCTGTCTTGGCAATAGGGAGGCAGTAGATGTGTATGAGAATGTTACTGTGTCTGGAAATCCTCCACCAGCGAATAGTCCACAAGTATGAATTCTATGTTTTCCCTTCTCAATTACATTTTTCTATTTGCACAGTGCCATGAATCTTTGAGTTTGTGTAAAGCTATATTAATCTAGTACCAATGAATAAAAGAAAAGTTTGTTCCAGATATTTTGATTTGACTATCATTATAAGCATCTTAAAGGGTCTGTTTTGTGGCATGCAATCACTTTCTAATGAATGTAACTGTAAATTTGTGTGGTGGTTCTCTTTTTCCAGGCAATTAGTAGAAACAATCGACGATTCATGATTTATGTTCATTCAAAAGGTATGATAGTTGATGATGAATATGTGATAGTGGGGTCTGCCAACATCAACCAGCGCTCTATGGAAGGAACAAGGGACACTGAGATTGCAATGGGTGCCTACCAACCTTATCATACTTGGGCAAGAAGACAGTTTTATCCACTTGGGCAGGTAAGCTTTTTTGAAGTCAGTACATTGTTAAATGTGTTTTCTGTTCCAAAGTTATTATGAAAAACTGTGTTTAGGCCCTAAACTATATTATAGAGTATTTAGTCCCTGTACTTTATGAAATTGAATGTAAACATCTTTTCCAACAAACAATATGTGGACAGTTTCTCATGTGACTCCACATGCCATTTGTTGGGAAATATGTTTTACATTGACTTTCATAAATATAGAGACTAAATACTGTATAGTTTAGTCCAGGGACTAAACACAATTTTTTATAGTAGTTTGGGACTAAAATTATATTTAACCTTTTTCTCAAGTCTTTATGGCAACCATTGAATGAAAAATCAATAGCTGAAGTTGTGATACATTATGTACTGGTATAACAATTTCTAATTCCATACACTAGCTTCTAAACTGCACATCTCACTCTTGGGGAGTTAAATCCAAGCAACCAGCCAACCTGGCCCTTGTCATCAGGCCAAAAAACCAGCATCTTTGGCTTCTTCAATTCCGCTACAAAATATGCATTTATGAATATAACTTTTGAAGGAACTCTATGTAACTTCTAATATGTTATGTTAAGCATGAAGTGAAAGAATATGGGTTGTGAATAGCTAGAATAGTAGAATAGTGTTATCACCAGAGTATGTTACTTTTACATTTATGTGACATTAACACATTTCCTGAACTGACTGTAATTCTTTGTGAAACTATACCATGAAGATCCATGGATATAGAATGTCACTTTGGGCAGAACATACAGGTACTATTGAAGACTGTTTTTCAGAACCAGAAAGCCTTGAATGTGTTAGGAGGATTAGAACAATGGGTGAACTGAACTGGAAACAATATGCATCAAATGATGCAACAGAGATGAAAGGGCATCTTCTCAAGTACCCTGTAGAAGTTGATAGAAAGGGTAAGGTAAGATCCCTTCCTGGTCAGGATGAGTTCCCTGATGTGGGTGGAAAGATTATAGGATCGTTTATTGCCATTCAGGAAAATCTAACCATTTGATCATTTTTTATGTTCACATTGTTGGTCATTAGGATGTACGATGAATGTAAATTAGAGACAATTTTGAAATGCAATGTAGTTGAAGGAACACCTGTGCAGTGTATATAGTGATAAAATCTTTTCCACTCATTTTCCTTGTATACTCACAAACCACTTGCTAAATATTATCACTCCCTCCTTTTCTATCAGTCTCGCTTACTGCTATAAACATGTTTTGCTAATTGTGACTAAGAAAACTACAGCTAAGAGGAACACTGAATCAATGATAATCTTGGCATACTTCTTTGCAAATCATCAGTAACATCTGAATCTCTTCACAATTTTTCTGAATGGTTTAGATTGTTGGCTTTGAAATTATGATTTTCTTACAACACGCATTGTCTATCTGTAGTGATTTATATGGGGAAGAAATTGTGATTTTCTTAAGCTTTCTAAGGAATTTAAGATTCCCAACAGAATATGCAGTTACTATCATACAAGTCACAAGCAACAGTTACTATCATCACCAATTAAAAACTGTCATTGAATTTTGATTCATAAATTGAAAACCCAACTGCAAATGATATTGTGTTGCAGAATTGAAATGTCATTACTAAAAAAAAACAAAACAATAATTAATACACATGGTTGCAATTCTCTGGTTGTGCATGGAAAAGACTTTGTTGAAACAGACAGAACTCACTTTGCTAATTTCTTCATTTTCAGAGATTAACTTGGTCACTTTCACAAAGGGATATATCTTACTACCAAGAAAAAAAAGAAATTGCATTGTTTCACACTGGTTGCATAAACACCTTCTCTCATTAAACAATCACATTTTCTCGTAAAATATCAATTTTAAGGGACCGTTTCTTACATTGAAGAATAAGAAAGTTGCATTTTCATGAGTTTCACTGGTTGTTTATATGTTGAAACTTTATTGTCAAGGTAGGAGTTGACATTAGGCATGCCACCAAAAAAGGGTAAGACACAATAACGTGACATAAATGGATTATCTAAGTGTCATTCCTTCCATTTTGGTTAAATGCAATTAGGTTGAGAGCTTTGCATGAATTGAATAGAAAGGTGGTAAATCAAACACAATGAAAACCAAAGCATCATACAATACAACTACATTTCTAAAGGTGAAAATATGAACAAGTTGTAACTTTTACAAAAAGCACCTATTCGGTAAGAAACAATCCATTGCCCTTTCTTCAAATCTTTTTAGTTTTCCTTAAAAGTTTAAACACAGTTAAGAGTTTCCTGTTTCTGGTACGTTGTTAAAAAATGCCATTTATAACAAGCATTTAAGTAAAAGTAGAATGTTTGTCACTGTTTTTTCCACTTTGCAAATTTTCCTACATGTTGTAGACTTTAAAAGTATTGGACCCTTGGTTATAGAGATTGGTTTCTCCTTCCTGCACCCCCATAATTTCTGACCACACCTCCTTAAAATAACTTTGTAAAAGTAACTCCTGAATTATCTGTTCTGGAAATTTTCTAGAACAAGCTTTCCTTCTGGAATTTTCAGAACATGACTTCCATAACAGAACTTTTGAAACTAAATTTCTAGAACACATGAAATGCATTTTGAAACCAAAATAGAATTTCAAGAATGAACTTTCCAAAATATAAGAGATACATTCAAAAATAGGATTTTTGGAACAAAATTTCCAAAACAAACTTCTTAGATAAATATATGATACCTTTCAGAAGGAGTTTTTCAAAACATGCTTCTCTTCTTCCTCCTCTCAAAGAGTGCAGTTGGAGCTGGTGGTGACAATAGCGACAATGGCACATGGTTTGGTACAGTAAGGAGTGTATATAGTAATTATGGGAGTACAAGAAGAAAAAATTATTGCCATGTATCTGGTGGACCCAAAATTTATTCACCAAGTTGGGCCACACCATAAGAAAACCAAAACCAAAACCAAAGTGGCACAAAGTTCATCCATCCTCAGAAAAATAGAAAGACACAAGACACCAATTAAGCTCCAACTCAAAACTTGTGTAACTTTATGATGAAGATAACTGAAGCAATCTGGTGGCAGCAATTTTTCCAGCATATTCTCTGCTATCACACATGGGCCATCCTGTCAAATTTGTGTGAAACAAAACAACCCAATTGCAAAACCAATCTTCAAAGCCAAGAGTTCTTCCTCCATGGTTTCAAGGACTGTCTGTGTCAGAAGGTGAGAGCATCTCATGCCACAAAATTTTATTTAGCTAGAATTTCCCTATTTGTTCCACTAACAAAGGATCCTTCAAGTGGCATCTTATCACTGACAGACCTACATGTACATGTCTGGTTTTGTTAAAATTATTATTAAGTATCCGAAAAAAAAATTTATTTTGTATTCCTAATCTTATATGTTTGAACTCACTGACCATTGTTTAGTTGAAAGTATACAAATATGTCACTTGATTTGTTCCATCGACTTAAGTTTTAGATCCGTCGGTGGTATTTACTACTCAGATAACCATAATAATTCTAGAGCTAATACGTGCAACAAATCTCGACTTCTAGAAAGAATGTATTTATTAGATAAAAGGTCAACGCAGGCTTTGTCTGTTGTCTTGATGCATCTTATCACCACTTTTATTGCACCCTTGCTATGTTTGCCATTCAAAGACATCCCAGTTCAGCTTATATGCTCACTGCTAAAGTTGTGTTGAACATAAACTCTGGCTGTGAATCAAAGTATAGTATAGGATGATGTCTGCATGTGATGTGTTAGCCACTAGCCTTACAGGGTATTCTCAAAATTGTTCTTATACCTAAATATATTCAGTACTTTCAGTGTACTCTACATGTTTGAACACTTGCCAACATGATGTACATATATAGTATAATTAGCAATAATCATGTTTTTTTAAGCATGATCCTTGAATTTGTATGTATGGAATAACATGTGTTCAAAGAATTTTAGTATTTCAAAGATTATCTTCTAACTCTATATATCAGCATATACCTTGAGTTCAGTGAAAGAAAATACAAAATGATTAATTAAGTTGGTACATGTTCATTAAGTGGCTACTTTGCTACTTATGAAACAAATTTCTATTCCACTTTTTTCCACATTGAAAATATTTTTTTATTATTTATATTTTACAGTTTTCCATGTGACATCTATGTTAGAAATGGTAAATAAATATATTCTCATGAATATTATTCAAAATTATATAGCATTTCTATGTTGATAGGATACAAGAATGGATATATCCAGTGTTGTATTTAATTCGGCATGAGAACGAGAATGCATATATGTATTACCTGATTAGGTAACTTATAAAATTTATTTTTTCTATTATATTTGTTCATCTTTTATTTTATTTGAAGAATTTTTTTCTACACAATTTTTCATCCTATCTCAATTGTACAATTCATTCGACATAATTAAGTTCACTTAAGTGTTCAAAGTATTTTCTCTTTCGTTATAATCTCAATTACACTTTTTTTTTTCTATTTTGTGGGTATGTATGTGTATGTGTTTTTTTTTTTTTAATTTTGTATTGTAAAAAATGTAAATCTTAATTTTATCGAATCAAATATTAAATGGTGTAAACCATTCATCAGTTTTATTTGTAACATAAAAAATTTATCTTTTTTTCTAGGATTTTTTGTTTCTGTTTATTTTAAGGACTCTTCTATTTTCTCTTGTAAATCATTTCATATCTACAAAATTTACTCAAATCTATCACATATTTTTTCTCTTTAAAATTTGTGAAAATAGTAGATATTACAATTGTTATAAAATTTTGATTAAGTGTAATTATTATTTAATAATATTTTTTTATTGTGACTTTATTGTTTAAAAAAAATTCAATTAATAGTCAGAACAATGTAAGCGTAAGTATTGATATGGTAGAGATACACCTACTACTTTTACACTCAATAATGAAAATAAAGACGAAATGGATTTCAAAATTTTGAAAATAAGAATAATTATAATCAAAATTTTCTAAAAACCCACACAAGTCAATATATTAATATACCGTTTACAAGTCAATATATTAATATACCGTTTACAAGTCAATATATTAATATACCGTTTACTAAAAAAATACAAATATTATCTAGACTTTAATCAATAACTCTATCGATGTAAAAGATAGATATATTCATTAATTGTTTATATTTCCACGGGAAAGACAAAAAATAATAGTTAAAACTTAATTTACATAAACAGAAAAATGGATAGGTCTTGATCGTAAACTCATCGTGAAAATCACTCATAAAAAGCAAAAAAAAAAAAAAAAAATTTTATAAAAAATTAAATAAATTTAAAAAAAATTATAAAAATATTATATAATTTAAATTAATAAAAAAACAAAAAAAAAAAAAAAAAAAAAAAAAAAAAAAAAAAAAAAAAAACCTTGATAAAAAATTAGAGAACTCTAAAAAAAATTATAGAAATATCGTATAATTTAAAATAATAAAATTTATTTATAATAATTATATTTATATTAAAATCTTTTAATATTAAAATAATTAAATTTTATTATTTTTAAACCATTATCATTTTAAAAATTCTATTTTCTAAGATATTGCGATTAATATTTAAACAATATAAAAGAGTGAGTTAACGGATACAGATACATTTTTTATTCAATTATAAGAAGACATATATTTTATACATCGAAAAACCAGAGAGATAAACATCAATTTTAAATTAAAAAATAATTATAACTATAATAAAATCCGCATTCGTTTTCCTGCGATGAAATTTTGTAGTGTAGTGTTCCAAAATTTTCTTCCAAAAAGTTTGTATTTTGTGAAGCTGTTGTAGCCAATCACAGAGTTAGGCTCCAAATTCATGTATTCTGCAAAATTCTTCGGGTAGCAGTTGCAGATCAGAGCCGTACTAAAACAAAATTTAAGTATGTTCTGTTATTCCAAACTCATCGATGTTTCTTTTCAAAACATAACAATCATAACACAACATTACGAGGATCAGAGACAACTTTCTCCCTCATAATGCTCCTTTTACTTCAATTCAAATTAGGCCAATTTTCAATATAATATCCTCTCATATTATGTGTGCTTCTAAACTAATCCGCGTATACAGAGAGGAGACAAATGCATTGAATATAATGGGTAATTTTTATTGGAAAAATGATTTCTTGACTATTAAATGTTGAATTTTTTTTTTAATAATTTTAAGTGACATTTTTTAAATAGTTTTTCATTTTTTTATTTTTTCATTCTCAATGTTTCAAAAACCACTTAAAAAATGACATATTTGCTGTAAGAGAAAGTTGTCAAAATTTAGTAATCAAAATATCATTGTCTTTTTTATTAATGTAATTTTTGAAACATAAAATGTACCGAAAGCTTTTATATTTTTTAATTTTAATTTTAATTTTTTATTATTTGATTGATGTTGCTATTGTTTTATCATGTAATCTTATTTATTTATCTAAAAATGTTAAGAAATGTAAAGTTTTATAATTAATATAAAATGATATAAACGTTGATATAAAATTGACATGTTTTTTATTTTTTTATTGAAAATATGTTAGATAATGAGTTTGACAAATTCTTGGATAACTTTGATGTCATTGCTTATAGTAAAATATTATTGTAATCACAATCATTGATGTTAGTATTATACACTGGTCTTCATCCATCGTTAACAATTTTTTTTATGTGGAAGTTAATCAAAATTCAAATACTTATTTGTGAAGTATGATGAGTTGTTCGTGAAGAGCTTAAAATTCAACTTGATGTACTCGATATTGGTTTCACGAGAGTTCTAGATTTTTATTGAATTTTCCTTACATGCTAGTTACTCGTTATATTTTAGAGATTCTCCTCATTTTTATGGGTCTATCTCAAGATTCCACGATAATGGTGTAATAATTCCACTTTTTGTAAGTACTATAAGACTTATAGTCTAAGAATAATTTTACTAAAGCCTTGAACGTCACATTCTTATTGAATATGAGAGTAATTTTTTTAAAGTGAAAAAAGTGATATTCGTGAGTAGTCAAGTTTGTACGAGAATTGATCGTCGAGTTGTTAATGAATATCAACTACAAGTAGAAAATTCGTCGAAGTTCAAGTCAATAAAAAATACAAAAATTATAGAATATATTAATTCAAAATCAAAAATAAAATTGAGTGAATAACCTATGAAATCGATATGAATTTATGTATTTTTGAACTTAGTTAATGTCAGCATAGACTCATGTTTTAGGTCCATTTACATGTGACTTCTAGGATTAGTTTTGTGTATATATAAACACACTTTGTAACATTTTATTACACAACCAATACTATACAATCCTCTTTTTCATATCTTTCTTTGTTCTTTGTTTTATACATGGTGTCAACACCGACGGACCTTCTTATAGATATAGGAGAGTCATGACTCCCCCAAATTTTTTTAATTAATTTTTTATATACATTTTTTAAAATTATATATATATATATATATATTATTTATATTAATTTTTTTTTTCTTAAAATCTCATCCATAATCTTTTATCTTTAACTTTTTTCTTTTGTATCTCCACCTCTTTCTCACCTCTCCTTTTTTATATCAATCTTCACCCTCAATTTCTCATATTTTTAAAATAAAAAGACATCATGGTAAAATAAAGGAGTTAAGTAATATTTTGAATCAATCAATTTTTTCTTTTGAATAAGTTCATTTTGTAGCTTTTTTTAAAACAATCTATTTTCCTTTTACATGTGATAGATTTGTCTACTGTGTACCACAAGGCGGTGATAAAATTTATTTTTTCTTAATAGGCGAGATGAGACAAATTTATATTAGAAAAATTACGATGAAGAGTAAAATAATTAATTTTTTTTCAAAAGAAATGTTTGTGATGAAGATGAAAAAAATGCATCAACATCAATTAAATTTGAGAAATTTCATGAGAACCCAAAAATTAAAGACAATGATAAAACAATTATTTAAAGTTTTTAAAGTTATATATAATGAATTTAAAAAAATCTAATTTGACATCCTTAAATATTTTGTCAAAGTTCACTACTGGATGTCAAGATCCCAAAATGAATCATGATTGATAATAAATTATTACAATAATTAATTCTTCCTAAATCCTATACTCTAAGCCGATTTCGATACATCTAAATAATATATTTGACTACTAAATATTTATTATTTAATCAATTAAAAAAATTCGAGTTATATGCATTATTCCAATTTCTTTAAATTTCATATTATTTTGTTAAATGCATCTTAGTACTAGAAGTAGAAGTGGTTAAGTTGAATCATTTAAAATTATAAAATGAATCAGATTTTGAGGTAACATTATTTAATAAAAAAAAATTAATAATATAAATTTGTGATAGAAAATTTTGATTCTTATTCAATGACTAAAACTGATTTAATAAATACCTGTAACATCCCGTTTTCATAGTTTTCAAACTATTAAACAAAACATTTAAATTTTTAATAATTCAGAAGCAGATGATGATGTGGGTCAGAAAATATGATACAGTCATCCTCAAAATAACCATACATACAGGTTTCACTAAACAAGGGTTACAAAACACCCTAAGCATCTACTGGAGGAACATGTGACTAGCACTACTGGAAAACATCCGGGAAACC
>Ga0214542_1001131_pt1 | contig 53676 bp, 18 predicted proteins | sample CNSS1metaG_FD_160096 | JGI IMG/M metagenome (GOLD analysis project Ga0214542, IMG submission 160096) | Root nodule microbial communities from cowpea collected in UCLA plant growth center, Los Angeles, California, USA - CNSS1 | ecosystem: Host-associated > Plants > Roots > Nodule | place: USA... | reverse complement strand
TATATATATTTATTTATTGTCCATGCAAAGAAATTAGACTAATAAATATAATCTTTTTAAATTGTGTTGGATTTTTTTGACGTGTCAAATGACGTTATAGATTGATATTTAAACTACTTACATCATTTAACATTTTTCCAGCTCAAATATCTATCAAGAATGTCGTTTAACACATTAAATAAATTTAATGTCATTAGATTAAAATAATTATTTTCATTCATTTTTAAAAGTTAGAAATGAAAATGTATCAAAATTTGAAATATATTAAATATATTAAAACTATAAAAATTTGTTTTTATTTATACATTAATTTATTTATTTGAAAAAATTTGGAAGGTGGGGGTGGAGGATGGGGGCATGACCCTCCGCACCTTATACTAAGGTTCGTCATGTATGGTTGACGGTGAAGACCTAGTAATCATGTGGAAAGTGTTTTCATAATGTTATAAACGTACATGCATTTGAGTTTGAAATCAGTTCTTTGTGATCTTGATGAGTAAAACCTATTATGAGACTTCGTCAAAAAAAAGAGAATCGGTTACAATTATAGCGATGAAACTGATTCCAAAGAAGTCGTGAATAAAATCAATTCTCATGTTGATGAATCCGATTCATGTACTTCGCATCAAAGAATACATCATTTTCAATTGCATAACCCACTCAACAAAGTTTTTACCATTTGCTTTGTTAATTAGTTGTTTCATGAATTAGTGGTATGATGAAGATATATTATAATTAGTTCATGCAATAAAAATTATACTATATTTTTTAACTTTAAAAATAACATACTTCTCATTTAAAGATGTTTTTAAATAAGTTATTTCAATACCATGCATCCTTGCACTATTTGTTTTTTCTTATTTTCTTTTCTTTTCTTTTTATTTTTATGTTCTTTCGGTGATACTTTATTCCACTCATCCTTTCTAATTCGGATAAATAGTTTCTCCTACAATAACAATTAAGATGTTTAACAATAATTAAAATTTTTATAATAAAAATATTTTTCTTTTTCAATTATTATTAAGATGTCAACATATTTTTAATCCTAAAATTAATTAATATCTAAATATTTATTTTTTATAAAATTAATTGTATTTTTTTTAATATTGAATAAAAAAATTTTAAATAAAAATTTTTAACTCACCCAAAAAATATTTCATATTACTTTTAACATTAAGTGTAATTTTATAATTTTATTTTTTTATCTATTAAAATTTTATTTTTTACACCGCCACCTACTGAAATGGATTAATAAACGTGGCTTTCTATTGCTTGTAGCGGCGTTGCTTTATCTATAGTTAAATCACTCGTAAATTTTCATAAATTTCATTCCAATCGCAGCCATTTTCATCTTCAAATTTTTTAAAAATGAACACAAAAACTCTACCCTTAAATTTATCGAAACCTATCCACTCATTCTCCTTCAAATTTATATTAACAAAAGAATACATCCAAAGTCTATTTATATATGATTAATTGGACGATAGTATACAACGTTTATTATCATTTCGTATATTATTTATTGTAAAAAGGAATAATAACCACTTACACATTTCCACTTTTGATTTACTTTTTGGAATCTTTGTTTTTCTTCTTTTATATAAATTATTAATTTGCTTAATTTTTCCTTTAACTTGCAGTTGGCGTGGTTCCCTTATTATACAAATTTATTGGGAAAACAATGTCTAGAACATGTAACCAAACTTAAAAAATTCCCAACTTCCCTAATTGAAAAATAAAACAACAAGTTATCAATTATCTTCAATATATTCCCTTTAGAAACAAACGATCTTGAATATTTTTTGTGGGATATACTAAGAAAGATATGTTATCTGGTATTTGGTTAGTGTGTAGGGTTTTGTTGATTGTTTGAAATGGTGCACTAAATAAGTAGATTAATCGAGTGGACCCAACATGCAGACAGAAAGGCTTCATGATTGAATTTGATCCAGTATAGTCATATTTCAGTGGAATTAAAAAAGGGATTGTTATATCTTCACCAAACCTTTGTCACCCAGATTTAATTCTCATGTTCATATTCTGTACTGAAATTTGGTACAAATCCAAATGTACAACTAATATATAAGATACAAGATTAACGCAGAAGATACATGATTCTGTTTATTTGAATTTATTATCAATTTAAGAGTTTATTTGATATAGAAAAATTGTATATCTTTTTTGTACTTATACACCTACTTAAAATAATTATTTTAGCATATAGTAGAATATATTAGTGACATATAGTAGATTTTTGTGTAAAGAAAGAAAAAAGAAAAGAGTGAAAAATAGGTGTTATTATTAGGAAAAGGAAAAAGTAAAATGATTATGTGAATGTAACTTGGGTTGAAACCCTACACATAAACTTTATATGGACATGATTAGGAGCAGGGACCCGAAGATGTCCAAAATCACATGGAAAGACATGCATGTGGGGATTGTTTGGGATAGGCAATTACTTCTCCTAAAAAAGTTGACATCCATCATTCAATTTTGCCTTTGTTTACAGTGTAAAGTTGCTTCAACAATAGTGCCACAATCTGCATAACCTTACTTCTTTTGGGACCAAAAAATCACACATTGCATATTCTTCTTTCATTTTCAATCTTCTACATGTCTTGCCACTGCCATGCCACAACCCTACACCAAACCTTAAACTTCATCATCATCATCATCACTCAAAACTCTTCATTTGCTACTCATTCATCTCAACTCAAACTCAAACTCTAAAATATCACACAAGTCTTTTTTTTTACAGTCTCCAATACTTTTTCACGGACACAGTTTTATATTATACAAATATTTCCTTAAAACTGTTATCGTTGACACAAGTTAATTTGCCGAAAAGATTATAATATAGACTCCCCTAGTTTGTTTAGAGTGAAACTCTAAGATGCTTTAACCTCTAATCTCAAAACAAAAAAGGATAATTGATTGGTTGGACCTTTCCTTTATTGTCCTAACCCCACTCGTCTACAAAGGGTTGGCAAATGGATTAATTCCAACCCTAATCAGGTTTTAGGTTGTAAATTACCTTAAATTTGGTGGTTCTAGTAAAATTTTCTTGATTTGAAGAGAAAAAGTAGTAATGAAGGTAAGATTTTTGTGACACAGTGAGGGGCAAGGATAGTCATAGATGTTTTTGTGTAGTTGATTTGGTTTAAATGTTTCCAATAATGTATGATGTTTGTGTGCAGATAGGAAACTTAAATTGACACACTCATATATTACACAACACCACTCTCTGCGAGAAAGGGAATTGCACCTAACTCAGTCACTGCATAATGAGACCCCACTTCTGTGATCTTCAAAATCATCACCATGTGACTTCTCTCTGATCAGGTTGTGCTGTGATACCCCTCTTCTTAAATTATTTCCCTCTCTCTATCTCTAGAGTACATGCAATCAAAAGAAGTGCATCACATGTTTTAAATTGGTGTAAAATGAGATTAATGGAGGAAAAAAATGAAACGTAAAACTCCACTTGGGGAGAATACTGAAGGAAAAGAAAAAAAAAAGGATTGGGTCAATGGTTGAGATTTGTGATTAAAAAAATGTTACACGTCCATTCCCCAACCATATATGTGTGTGTGCCATATGTTTGTTTAGGTGTTAAATTATTTTCAAAGTGATCTCATGGTTTATGCATTCAATAATTATGGTAAAATAATAATCCCAATAATGTAGAGGGTGATTATGAGTGGAGCTTAGATTAGGACATGCCATTATTTAACTCTTCATCACTTGGTAGAATGTATCTTGTTTCTATAATTTGCTGCCGGCGCAAACTATTAAGCGACAGCAACCTAAGCCTTAGCAATTATGTTCATTAATTAACTCTTTTTCTTGATCTCATTTAACCATTTAATATGCACTTCATGCACTGAGATTGGAGCTTAATTATATAAATATTCCATTCTGCTGTTGGTTTAACGTAAAGGTACAACACAGTATCACCAGGATTTGGAACTTTATCAGCAACCAAAGGAATCTCGTGGAGTTGTATTTCAACGAGGAGAAATTGCACAGCTAGGATGAAATGACAAACACCGATAAATAAATAAATAATAAATAAAAGGAAACACCACATGTATGTGTAAGTGCCACGAAAAAACCATATTATTCCATTTATTATTCCTTCTTTTAGATGTCGATTCTTAGAGTATTTGGATGAAATTATGAGAATACAAGTTAGAAGAGGAAAAAAAAAGTGATTGAAAAAGGCTGAAGAAAATGGAAAATTAAGAATTTAAGATGACCCTTGACACATGATGCACGAGTTGTGTTCAACCAATTTATGAGAGGATAGTGACCATCTTACTTACCATCTTAGCTACAAAGCACTGGTTGCTGTTGTTGTATTATTAATATTCATGACGTAGTATTTGATTATCATGGTTGTTGTTTTTTTATTGTAGATATCTTTCATTAATTATATTATAATATACCTCAGAGCTTCTAACTCTGATTCGACCCTCAACCGGCCAATTCATTTTAAGATTAGGTCAAATTATTTTTATATCTTCAATTGGGGTTGTTCAAAATTTTAAGTTTATTTTTTATATATAGTAAATTTAAATAGTAACATGTATATAGTACTATTATTTCATTTTTTAAATTAAGGGATTTTTATTTTTATTTATTTTTGTGGTTTTCGGAGTTTAAGTTTTCATTTAAAGTAAATTAAATCACTGTCAAGAACGACGGAAACGGAAAAACTTACTCATGGAAAAAGATGAAGAGATTGAGGACGATATTAAATAACACAAATTATGTATTCTAAAGCACCTTTTCTGCCGGAGGCAACACATTTAGCTGATTATGATGGAAAAAAAATAATACAAGAAATGACTAGATTCCCATTTCACTGGATTTGATATGTCAACTTTCAAGAAAGTAAGAACAAATCACCATCCATTTGAAAAGACTCGTACAATTTTCTTTTTGAAATTTATGTTTATTGCTCTCTCTTTGTTTATCAATACTGGCTGGTAAAATTATTTGATACCCTCTTAATTATATAAATCATGCAATCACTTTCGTAGTGATCATCAAAGTTACTCTTCGGCTTCAATTTCAAATAAGGGTCTATATTTTGATGATCGAAAATCGACATTTGTGAGTGGAGGAGGTTGATTTTGATTTCGTGTTCATTACTGGATTTGTTTAGTTTAAATTATCCTATTGTTTCCAGATTTTATCCTGATTTTTGTATTTTTTTAATAATCATTTTGTGTTTGAATGTAGTATAAGAAAAATTCTGTGTAAAAACAATAAATTAATGATTATGATTTGCGACATACTCATACAAAATAAGAATGAAAGGTTGCTTGTTAAAAAGGGAAAATTTGAGGAAACGTTGTTTTCTTCAATAAACCGAGATAATGTTAATTATACACTATTTATTCCGGTCGATATATATTCCTTGAAGTTAAATTTACATTTATTTAAGTTCTTATTTCATCTAAATTCGTATTTGAAAAGATAAAAGATTCAAATCAATAATTTTATAATTTTATTTTAAAAAAAAAAAATTGTGTAAAATTATTTGATAATTATTTTCAATTTATTCACGTGTGATTTTCGATTGACTATTTCGTAAAATGTGACATATCGTGAAAAACATATTTTTTATGGTTTAGTGAATCTCTTTCAAAATTTATTATATAACTCATTCTAGAGAATATTTACTTAATATTATTTTATTTAAATTAGTTTATAAGAAATATTTATATTTTTAAAAATATCTTTCAATTTTAAAAATTAGTTATTATTATAAAATTAAGAAATAAAGATCGAGATATTGTAAATATTTTACCATTTTTATATTCTTATATTTATATATATATATATATATATATATATATATATATATATATATATATATATATATATATATATATTTAACTCCTAAAATTCTCATCATCCATAATATTTTACAGTGTAGTTATTTAACTCTTAAAATTCTATAAGTCTATATCCTAGTGAATATGGAACTTAAGCGAATGATATTTATAGTACAATTCCCATTCATTATTTATTAACATTAAATATAAAACACAGATCAAATTAACTTTATGTAACAAATTAAAAATCATCTCCGGCAAAAATCCCACCAACTTTCTAAATTTGAGTATTATTTAAATATAAAATTTAAATTAAAAACTATAAACATGGTTAAATATTTACAAAATTTTGGTACAATTTCGCATTACTCTAAAGTTTCTTTAAGTTTTAGAGGACTACTTTGCCTATATTGTTGGATTGTTGTATTAAGGAAACAATTAGAACAAAGTGTCACTTGACAATTAGGATGAGTCTAGATTTGATAGAGAGCTTAAGGGAGATTTAGTAGATCAATTTGAGAAGATAGAGAGGTGATTATAGTGTTATTTATTTTAAGGGTGTGTTCACTTGTGGAGATTTTTTTGGAGAAGAGAGAGAGAATGAATTTGAGTTGATTAGAAGATGAACTTTTTGTTGTTAATTTTAAAGGATTTGGAAGTGAAAGTGAGTGGATAAAGTTTTTGAGTGATTTGATGGATGTAATAAATTAAAAATTTAATTTAATTGAAAGAAAAACAAATTTATCAAATTATGCTTGATGTTAAAAGTAATCTAAAATTCTATTTAGATGAATTAAATTTATTTTATAAAAAATATTTAAATGAATAAATTGAAAAAACAAATAATTATTTTAATAAAAAAATCATAAAAGTACAATATATTTACATTTTTTTTTCTAAGTTGGAAATTAATATTGTTGTAAACGTAATTTTAAAATACTTATATTTAAATTATTATCATAGATATGGAATGTATAAGGGTCTTTTACCATCACTCACCTTCAAGTGAGCATGGTGGAGGGGAGATGGAACAATCAGATAATCCTTGTATTCCTTTCATTCTCTTACTCTCAAATATCACAAAATGAAGGGTTAAATATGTTTTTGGTCCCTTAACTTTTAGTGAATTTTGGAATTAGTTCATTTTGAAACTTTGGACCAATTTAGTCCTCCATCTTTTGAAATGCGTGGATTTAGTCCTTTCAATCAAATTTTGTTAAGTTTATTTGACATTTCAAGCGCGTTTCATAATAGTATTTGACTTAACATTAAAGCAAAAATATGTCAAATAGTATAAACAACTCAAATACAATCCTGAAATGCGTACGAAACATCCAATAAACCAACCAAAATTTGATTAAAAGGACTAAATCCACGTATTTCGAAAGATCAAGGACTAAATTGGTCCAAAGTTTCAAAATGGACTAATTCCAAAATTTACTAAAAGTTAAGGGACCAGAAACATATTTAACCCCAAAATGAATATGTGTTTCACACTCAAATCGTGTTTTGCTATTTCCTTTGTATAGTAAATCAATATAAGTGAACACAACATAAGAGATAAATGAATAAATTTGAAGAGAAAATTTATCAAAAAAAATTATGAATGATTGGATGGATGTGACACATAAAAAAATGTTTTAATACATAACAAGTGTAAGATTATTTTTTGCCTCTATAGTTAAAATGGATAGAAATTAAAATTTATTCAGGAGGTAAAATTAATTTGTAATTAATGGAAAATATAATCTATTCAGTTAGAATAAAATTTTAATAGGTGTAATGAGTTTAAAATAAAATATGATTGATTGAAAAATTATTTTAATTATTTGTTGAATTAAAAAAAATTATTAGTTGTTAATTTTTGTTATTAAAAGGTGTAGTGGCAGAACTTTTATAAAAAATTTAAGGGATTTCAAATTAGATCTTTTATTTTATATATAGATGATTTATCAGGTTTAGCTTACGTAGATACATTTTTTTTTCATTTTTATTACAAGCCTTCTTCTTGAAAAAAAAAATCTTTTACAATTTTTCATAATTTTTGTAATATAAATTTATATCTCTCATCTATTTAGAAAAAAATAAATATTATCATCCAATAATACATATTAGACGAATAAATCATATGTCCGAGGAAAACAAACTGTTTAAAAATAAAACAAATACAAATCGAACTTACTTATAAAAAGAATTTGATCAATGCATGATGTTCCTTTAACTCTCAAGTTTCACTGCGGTGCAAATTATTTTTGTAAAGAATAAGAGATTGAGGGTGAAAAATAAAATAGAAAGGAAGAGGTGAGAAAGAGATGTGGAGGTACGGAAAAAAGAGAAACAAAAGAAAGATGAAAAAAAGTCAGGGGATTTTTTTCTAAAATTAATATAAATAATAGAACAGGCATAAATAAAATTTTAAAAAATATATAAAAAAATTAAATTAGAAAACTTTGGAGGATCCGTGACTGCTAGTTGTTGAGCTAATAAAAATAATATGTTTTGTAAAGTCTCACATTACCTAAAATAAGCTAGGAAGAAAAAAATAATAACGTTCTACTATCTTGAAGGATCAGAGATGGATAAATGAGAAAAATGAGAGTAAGATGTGTCTTGTGTGAGTGATGTCAATTTTTTTAATTGAAACAAGTCACAAACTAGCCTGACTTGATTCGTGGGTTAGTTCGCCGGGTTTGCAAGCTGGATGGATCGAACTGGTGTGAGTTGGAAGATTTAACTGTCTCAATTTTTTTTTTTTTTATAAATTGATCCGTCAAACCTAACCCATTATATGTATACAATAAACATGATATCATTAATATATCAATATATATATATATATATTTATATTTATATTTATATTTATATTTATATAATATGCGACTATTTAAATTAAATTAGCTTATTATTGTATACGTGTTTTTGAACTATCATCTAAAAAGAGATATCAGAATCTCAACGATAACAATTATTTTTAAAATATTATACAAAGTTATTGTAAATATCACAAAAATTTACAGCACCTTATGACCATATAATATATCCCAAACATGTTACATCAACCTAATCACCAAAATTGAAAGTCAAATGACTATCCTATCATCGTTTAATAATAGACTTTGATTAAAGAAAAAAAGAGGCTAAGAACAAATAAAATTAAATTTGGAGAAAAAGATATCAAGTTAGTTACAGAAATATATCAAAATAAAATAAATTTATATATATATAAAAAAAACTAAAAATACATTGATGGAAAAATTTACATATAAATATTACATCAAATCAATTAATGATATGGCAATTCTCCAAATCCCTATATTATCAATATCGGATGAAAAGACTTAACAAACGAAAATATATATATATATATATATATATATATATATATATATATATATATATATATATATATATATAAACTGTTTAACAATCAAAGCTAAGATTTAAAAATTTTAGTTAAAATCGTGTTAAAACCAATAACTTTAGATTGAACAATGGATTTTCAAAGTATTAACCTAACATCCACGTTAGTTTTTCACTTAATAGCAGCAACAGTATTTTGTGATGTGTTAAAAAAATGTAGTATTTTGTATAAAGTATTAAAAAGAAAAAAAAGAAATTGCATTGTTCCAGGAGTGTACGGAGCAGTATATAATAGGCAGCGCTATTTAAAAGGCAGCCGTACTTGGAAAACCTAAAACCATTAACTCTGATTCGTTTTGCTTGGATGTGGTCAGCAAAAACAATTAATAGCCTAATAGTAATATTAATACACCATTAATTTCTCACTTAATTGCCTACGCTGCTTTTTGCATCTACCCGTCACACCACATTATACTAAAATCCCCACCAAAAAGAAGCATCGGCTTTTACACTTTCAATTTTCTAGTTCTTGAGTTATGCCAACTAACCACGCCCTATACTGTTTAGTATCACGCACAACATAACCGATAAAGTACTGACTTTTTACCTTTGATGATACAAGGTTTCATACGACACATTTTGGTGATTATAGAAATGATGTTATAAAGATGTGTGAAGTTATGAAGAAAATGTGTGAAGACTTGAGCGTTGACTGTGTCGGCAATGCCTCAGTCACGAGTTTTGTGATGATGGAAAGATTACGGTCCACTTGCCATGCCACCATGCCACAACACAAACACAAACACAAACAGGATAAGCCATTCGCATTTACGGCTTTCGTGTGGGGCTGTCGAGTTTGATTTGTACACAATGTGCGTGTTTCATAACTTGAGAAAGAAAAGAGAGCACAAAAACTATGCAACAAAATAAAAAAAAAATAAAAAATTCAATTCTCTTCTGTGCATTAAAGAAACTAGAATGCAATGTTTCTCACTTTTTTTTTTGGGAGTGGGGGACAACCTTTCAATATTATCACGCGTAGTCGTTTAACCAACTTAGAGGGTTTCCCTCAATTTCTATTACTTCATTCAGGCTAGGGGCTCTCTCTTAAACTCTAACATAGGGACCAATATTTTACCATACTTTACTTTGCTTCATGCTTATATATATAAAATATACGATTTTTTTTTTCCTTTTTTTACTTACGTTTTACTTTTTTTGCATCAACTCAAGATCATCCAATTCATAACTTAGAAATGATCTTGTAAAATTTGAGAACATTTTACTTATTATTGGACGGAAGCAGTTTTAAGTATTATTAAGCTAATAATGTAAATATAATACAGTTGTGTCTTGAAAAAATGGCGAGAATTATACAATTTCATAATTAAATGCTCATGGAAAAGACTTTGGTGATATTAATATCTCCTCTGTGTGTAATAGTTTACTTTTTATTCGAGCTATAATGTGAAGGGTATTAGTCAAACGTCATAATGTGGGTTCACTAAGAAATATAAAAAGGTTATATAGTTTGAAAATTGTTTTGGTATATCTAAGTTCAAGTTCAACATCGATGTTAAATACAGTTTAAATATCTTTTTTCTATTTCCTCCATATATTTTTTAAAAGATAATATTTCATAAGGTCGTTTGGAATAATTTGGGTCGAATCAGAACAAAAATAATATAAATTTTTATATAACAAAATATTTATATTGAAAATTATTTCGTCTGATCACTATAGTATTTGAAAACATTTTACTCTTAATCGATCCAAATTCGTGTCAATTAGTAAATTAAGTGACAGGTAATTTTCAATTATAATGTATTGTTAGGATTAAGGTATTTTGTTCACCTAGCATTAATATCTATTTAATAAGTAAATTATAATATTGTTATTAATACATTTAAATTACTCTAAATAACATTAAAGAAGTATTTTTAATAAACAAAAAGATGTTTTTATATGAAAATAATACCTAAACATTATAAGAGGGATAATGAAAAAAAAAGAACATAAGAAATGCTTCCATTTACGTGTTTCCATATTTATTGGCCAGAACAATTCCTAAGAAAAAAAAATAATAGAAAGAAGATATAATTTGATAAATAAATGTATATATCTTTTACATAAATGACCATGACATACATATTTTGTTTATTTGATATGATAATTTGATAAAAATTTATTTTATATACTTGGATAAAAATGCGGATTAATCCAAATTAGTGATAATTATATTTAAAACAATAGAAAAATATATGTAATTTGATGAATAATATATTTAAAATAATAAAAAAATAGCAGGTCAATTATATGCCGAATAAGGTTTACAATTATTATTTTTAATTATGAGTGCACAAAGTCAGCTGTCTTATCAATTAATCGATTAAGCCTGATAGATATGATATAAATCATAAAAAAAAGAGAAATATATAACTTCTTTAATATATATGATCTGCTTTTACAAGATTAATTTTCTTTCTGATATATATATATATATATATATATATATATATATTTTATGAGATTTATGATTTTTTAAAGTTTTATTGTACTAATTAACTGTATTGTCCTCTTATCTGCTTCATAAAGACAACTGTTTATCTTTCTGTGTAAACATGAGAAATATAATCTATTTAGTTATTTATATTTTTAAAGGAATAAATGAATACTAAAATTTATAGTATAAAATATTTCGACGCGATTACTTTTAACAGCCACACTGACATGAACGAAGTTGGTATTTTAAGTTTTAACCACTAAATAAATATAAAAATAGCAACGAAAATAGAAATTTTGATGAGTAATTTTATTTATTTAAAGCGCTAAAATTGGTAGAATCCCTGTTGCAAAAACCAAGTAAAAAGTGTAGCGTTGACTAAACTCAACCAAACATCTTATTCAATTACAGTGAATAGTATAACTTTACATTGACTTTAGTTCCTCCGGAAGGGTTATTATTCACTAAAGTAGACCTTTAGTGCTTTGGAGAAAAAGAAATTTAAATGATGATACGTTGAGTAGACCTTGGGGTTTTATGAATAATTAAATTATTTATTTGGCAGAAATGTTTTTTTGTGTGTGTATATAATCGAGGGAAAAGCTAAGTACATGAAAAATAGAATTATATACGTGTAATTAATTGTGATCGAAGGATGGGTTGAAAGGGAAGGGGAATAATTAAAAAATGGTTTAATTATGAACAGGGGTTGAGAGTGATTGGAAGCGGTTTGTACAAGGGGTGTTTAATGATAACAGGATCTCAACTGTCACAAGTATGTATGTATGTACATTATATTGAGGATTGTTTTGGATAAGCTGGTGGTACTTAGGGTTAAGGTTAATTCCGGAAAAAACGATGATGGAGATTAATCGAAACGGATGGTTTAAAAATGTAAAGAGAGTGAGTGAGGGTGGTGGTGATGGTGGTGGTGCAGGAAGAGGGACCACGGGGACAAGAGAATCTGTGAAACGTGGCAGAATCACATGGCCATGGCCTCTCCCCTTTCATATATAACTGACCACACCACCTGTCACTGCCCCTTCTCCCCCCTCCCCTCCCCTTTCAATCCAATTATCACATTTTTCATTTTTCATTATTAATTTCTCCACAATTAAACTATTTCTTATGCATTATTATTAACAACTGTTTCACCCAAAGAAAAGGAAAAAGAGAAACCAGTTCGTGTTCGTGTTCGCCTCCTAACGTCACCGTCGGAATGATGAGGACGCGCCCTTTTCACAGTTTAGTCAAACGGGACCGCAGCAACGCCGTTTCCTCTAGAAGGACCTTCTTCACATTATTAATATATATATATATATATATATATATATAAATTAATGTTGACAAGTTTATTATGCCTTTTTCATCCGGTTTGTTAACTCTATAATTCATATTTTTGCCAGGTAAAAGAAGTATAAGGATGTGTGAATTTTAAAAAAGGCATATGATTAAATGATTTGTTAAGATTTTAGCTTACAAAAAAAGAAAGATGATATCGCTGTTACAAGGGACTTGCTTAGCTGGCATCCCGTTTCTCTCGGCAGAGGGAGAGAGAGAGAGAGAGAAAGAGAAGAAGTAGTAGTAATGCTTTGTTTTTGGACGGTGGGTCCCACGATGGATGGTCCTAAAATCGATGTTGACGTCTGAATCCCCGTCCTCGTTGATCTTCTCTCAGCACAGACCCCTCTTTCAGTGGGCCCGAGATGCAACTCATCTGTTCTCACCTTCATCGTCGCTCACGTGTGGCGTGGGGAGACACGCGCCTACGGCAACTGGGCACGTGGCCCAGTGCGGTCTCTGGTTCAGTGTTGTTGGGCGTGGGAGTGGGGCGCGTGGAGACCAAAGTTGACCTGTCCCCTTGATCTCTCCTTCATGTGCGTCGTGAGAAGTTATTCCCCACTCGAACATACGGAAGCCGACCACAGATAGTTCTCATAGGCCACTCCACACAGAAATACCACCCTTACTTTATTTTTTTCTTTATTATTTAATTATTTAAATAGCAGAGTGGAGGGTTGAAATCAAACAATCACTCCCTCTTCTTGCATTATTTCATCTTAAAAAGATATTTATATATGGCAATATATGCAGGCATTTCAGAATTATGATTCGTCAAATTTGGTACGCGTGTTTTGATAGATATATTGGTGTGAGTAAAGAGAAAAAAAACTTTATTAAAGTAAAGGAGGTATGATACTAAAATAGCAAGGCTAGGTGAGGGAAGATGATAGTTTAGGATGGGTGAATAAATGCTAAAGGCAGAATAATGTCATTTCATTTATTAAAGTAAAATAAATGGGGGATTAGTAATTTATAGAAATGATGATTTGGGTAAATAGTATGATCCGTGAGTTATTACTGGGCGCGTGAAGAAGGGAGGTAGAAAGGTGGAGCCCAGGATGATTCTCGGTCCCCAAGGCTCTCAATCGATGAAGAGTACGGGCACCTGATTTTGTAGTGTATGGTGTCTGGGGTATGCACGAGCTGTACACTATCATGGGCATCTTTCTTGGCATTGCGGTGCTGCCACGGCTCTTTGATGCCTTTTACCTATTTCTTTCCCTTCCTCTAAACCCCCACTTCAACTAAATTAAACCACTCCCAAATATCACACTCACCATCCAAAAACTTTTTCACAATATCAATCAAAATCATAAATTTAAAATAAAACAATTCATTCCATTATTATGGCTTCCATTCTCCCTTATCTTTCCCAATTTCCACCCTTCTTCTTCTCTCTCTCCCTTTCCACCTCTCTCACTTCAAACTCCCCAGCCCCCTTTTCCTATGACCCAATTCCATTTCCAAATCACCAATCCTAATTCTAATTCTAATTCTAATTCCAATTCCATTCTTCCCTTCCTCCATTCAATTTCCTCCTCATGAAGAGGGATTACCAAGACAGCTGCGCCGGAGGGGGTGTCAAGGGTGAGTGCTCCTCAATGCCAAACGGCAAGGCCAAGATGTGGGAGGAAGACCGCCACCAGCAGGGGGGAGGGATGGATGAGTTGCTGGCGGCGTTGGGCTACAGGGTCCGTGCTTCCGACATGGCTGACGTCGCACAGAAGCTCGAGCAGTTGGAGATGGTCATGGGGAGTGCCCAGGAAGACGGAATTTCCCACCTTGCTTCCGACACCGTTCACTACGACCCTACGGATCTCCATTCATGGGTCCAGAGCATGCTGGCTGAACTCAACCCCGAACCCACCAACACCATCCTCGATCCCTCCTCCTTCCTCATCCAAAACCCCTCCCACTCTTCCTCCATCCTCACCACCAACTCACGCGTTTTCAACGACGACTCCGAATATGACCTCAGAGCCATTCCTGGGATAGCCGCATACCCCCCTCAACCCGCCCCCACCATTAACTCCTCCACTGCCACAACCACCACCACCACTACCACAACCACCAAAACCGTCGAAGAAATCGAAACGCCCACCAACAAGCGCCTCAAGGCTTCCCCAATTGAATCCTCAGAGTCCGCTTCGGAGCCCACGCGCCCTGTAGTCCTCGTTGACTCGCAGGAAGCCGGCGTGCGTCTGGTGCACACTCTCATGGCCTGCGCGGAGGCCGTCCAGCAGGAGAATCTGAAGCTGGCGGACGCACTGGTGAAGCACGTGGGCATACTCGCAGCGTCGCAAGCCGGCGCCATGAGGAAAGTGGCGTCGTACTTTGCCCAGGCCCTGGCGCGTCGAATCTATGGCATCTTCCCTGAGGAAACCCTCGATTCCTCCTTCTCCGACCCTCTCCACATGCACTTCTACGAGTCCTGCCCCTATCTGAAGTTCGCACACTTCACCGCCAACCAGGCCATTCTCGAGGCCTTCGCCACCGCTGGGAGAGTCCACGTCATCGATTTCGGCCTCAAACAGGGGATGCAGTGGCCCGCCCTCATGCAGGCACTCGCATTGCGCCCTGGCGGTCCCCCAACTTTCCGCCTTACCGGAATCGGGCCCCCGCAGCCCGACAACACTGACGCGCTGCAGCAAGTGGGCTGGAAGTTGGCCCAGTTAGCCCAAACCATCGGCGTCCAGTTCGAATTCCGCGGATTCGTCTGCAGCAGCCTTGCAGATCTCGACCCGAACATGCTTGAGATCCGTCCCGGAGAAGCCGTCGCTGTCAACTCCGTCTTCGAGCTCCATCGCATGCTGGCCCGACCCGGATCCGTCGACAAGGTCATGGACACAGTGAAAAAGCTCAACCCCAAAATCGTAACCATCGTGGAGCAAGAGGCGAACCACAACGGACCGGTTTTCTTGGACCGGTTCACTGAAGCCTTGCATTACTATTCGAGTCTCTTTGACTCGCTGGAGGGTTCTTCCACCTCCACAGGGTTGGGTTCGCCGAATCAGGATCTGTTGATGTCGGAGTTGTACCTTGGGAGACAGATATGCAACGTGGTGGCGTACGAAGGCGTGGAGCGCGTGGAGCGTCACGAGACTTTGAGCCAGTGGAGAGGAAGAATGGGCTCTGCCGGGTTTGACCCAGTTCATCTCGGGTCTAACGCGTTCAAGCAAGCTAGTATGTTGCTGGCTCTATTCGCAGGCGGTGACGGGTACAGGGTGGAGGAGAATAACGGCTGCCTCATGCTTGGGTGGCACACTAGGCCACTCATCGCCACCTCCGCGTGGAAGCTTCCTGCGCCCGAGTCCTAGTGGGTTCACTCTCTGGGTCCCCCGAGTTAACCAGCTGGACTGTACACTGTAGATTAATTGGATCGTGGATGATGATGACGATGATGATCGTGGTAAATCGGTAAAAATGGTTTGATTGAACTTGTTGGAGTGGAGTGAGTCAGTGACCGAGTCAGGCAACGAGGCAGAAGGAGGATAAATAAAGTGAGAGGAAAAAAAAGCTAAAAGAAAAAAAAAGAAGAAGAAAGACTGTAATTTGTAATTGTACTCCTAATTACCGTTTCTCTTTTAGTGTTTTGATTTTCCTTTCTCTATATTATTATTATTATATTATTATTATTACTATTATATAATTTGTTTAATTCTTCTCAAGTTGGATGTTTTTTCCTTGGTATTTAAATGTTTATCTTGATGTGTGAGATTAACTTGTTATAGTTTTAACTCGTTCACCGTGTGTCAAGTGGTTGTTGGAGGAAGTGGTTCCGGTGAGGAAATTCATTGTGGTAGCTTTTGTTGTTTGGGTTTTTAATAAATCTGTAATTTTACTCCTGTCAACCTTTTTTAATAACTTCCTTCTTCTGATGAATAAAATCCTTGCATTTGGGTGTGTTTCTGTGATTTTCATTCTTCCTCTTTTTTGGCAATAAGTTGTATGAATGTGATTATTTTTGGTGGTGGGGAGATGGAACTGTTCTCATTCCGAAAATGAAAGTGATGTGACTGGTGTTCTTTGGGTATTTAATCTACATGGAAAATCATTTTTCTTTTGATTTTCCTTTTTGAGCACATGATAAGATCATATGATACAAAGATTTTCAGAAAGCTTTCTGCCACCAAGAAAAGGATAATTGAATTCACATCCAGTGTACCTGGAAACAACTATTTCATTCAAGGCTTTTACCTAACGGGTATTGTTAAAAGCAGATTTGCACGCCACATTCACATTGCTGACTCAAATGATTACCCAGATCAAATGCTTTCACTAAAAGTAACAGAGGTAATGTAAAATTATCACACACTTTATTCAGGTTACTTTCATGTTTGAAGATGATGAGGTTCAAGTTTTAGTTTGGTATTGATCTACAGCACACAAATCAAGACGTAACTGTTCGACGTTAAGTGATATTTAATAACCAGGTTGAACATGTGGATCGGTACTAATGGAACCACATTTAATACACAACATTCAACCTCCAATCATACTTAATTATAAGCTTGAAATCAATATTGTACCCATGAAGAAACCTGTGTGATTCGATTTGAATTTTTATTCACTAAAAATATTTATTCAATTCAGGTAATTAAAAGTGACTTAGTGGTCATACTAAGTTTTCTAGGATTTGTTGAAAATTTTCTTGTTTGTTTTCCAATAAGAACATGAAAACCTTCCACCTTCGTTCTTGTTTTGCCATTTCTTATCATAAACTCATGGCAATAGATTATTATGCACGCTATCATTCACCAAAAACAAATCTTGTTTATCAAACTTTTGTTCATACTTTTGTGAATGTTAGAGGTTTCGAGAAATATACAAACTTTGATAAAAACTTGGGTAGAGATATGTTTTTCAATACAACTTTTTACACATTAATAATCAATTTGCAAAGGTATCCAATTTGATATGAAAGTTTCCTTTGCATTTTTAGAGCATAATGGATGTGAAAAGGGTTGTAACTTCCATTAACACATATTCCATTTCTCAAAATCTTTGAATACATGTATAAAATTTATTGAGTATGTCAAATGTTCTCAATAGACCAAGGAAGACCCTACTAATCACTTCTCAACTTTTTTTCGACGTATAATATATTTCTCGATTCTTGGTATTCGGTAGTGGGTACTTGCAACAAATACTCTAACGCTCAAGTTAGTGTCGGTAAGTATTAGTTTTAGACATAAATTCACAGAATTCTTAAGACACACTTTTATGTATTTTTGTTACCAATATATATTTACAGGACTAGGAGTTGAACTTGACTTTGTTCATTTGCTAATCTTGACCTAATCACGTTCTAATCGTAGATTACACATTAATTCCCAAAGTATGCTTGTTTTGTGACTATCTTGTCCTTAATCAAGTTTTAAGACTTTTTGATGAGGTCAAGAAAGACATACCTGCTTCATACGGCTCACAACCATGTAAAGTTGTCAAAATCTAAAACTCGGATGATTAATAAATATATAAAATATATTAAAGCTAAAAAATATTATAAACTCTCTCTCTATATATATATATATATATATATATGACCTCATAAAAAAATTCAAATATAATGAATGTCATTTTTTTTAACTTCAAAATAATAGTTAATATGTGCGAGACTTTCATTCTAATGTTCCCACTTTAATATCATTATAATATAAAATTTTATTTTTTTATTTTCGTTTAATTTCTTTTAAAGAACCACATGAATATTTGTTAGTATTAAGCGAACCCTTTTTATTGTTGTTCAAGTTCTTATATATCTAAGCTTCAAAATAAGTTTGACAAAATTTGAACTTTTACCCATAATCTTCCTTTGTTTGAGATAATTTTATTTTCATTGCATTGAATTATTAATTTTTTTTTCAAGAAACTAACTCATTACTTCAAATTTGACCAACTAAATACTATTCTTGATACCACAACTTCAATACCAAATGGGTGTTATAACAATACCAAATGACATAACCAACTAATAACAAGTCATCAATTAAAGTTGACCTGTTAATATTGCGTGAACAATAAATGTAACTTTACCACTATAAATTTAATTGATCATTTAAGAAAAATAAAATTTAATTAAGAACATTAAAATAGTATGACAAAATTAAAGAAAAATTATGATAATAATGATAAGAAGCCTAAGTACTCAAATATTAAAATTTATGTATAAAAATAATAAAAATACTAAAGTAGTCCTTACCTCAAATAAGGTTGAAGTGAAAGAAGAATCAATTGGAGAAACTAATGTTAATTACGAAGAAATCGTTATGAAATTGATTTTCATAAAAGATAAAGAAAACTAATTAACAACCGATGAGTTAAATCGATTATCAATACTATTCAAGAATAATCTCAATCAAATAGAAAAAATGCTCGAAATAACAATGGAAGATAATTGAAATTTGACATAATAATATAACCCCGGAAAATATTTTTTGAATAGCTGTAAATAAATAATTTCTTGAATGTACCAGTTTGATTTATTCTTTATTCTTGTTAGAGCCTAATTTGATGTGTCGCTTTGAATCACATTGGCTTAATTATTATTATTATTATTTAAACAACGTGTATGAGTTTACCAAAAGAAAAAAAAAAAACGATAAAAGTGTGGTTAGCATGTGGTACATGAACATCTCTTTAATCATTGCTATGGTGCATGATTAACTTTTCGAAGATTGAGATCAAGTTATGTAAAAGTAACTGGTTGAAAAAGGATAGGTGTTATTTGGTCTTTAGATTTTCTTTTCTTTTCTTTCAAAACTGTTTCCCATCGGAACAAACTTCTATAATGTAAGGATTAAATACTCTTTAACTTTACAAGATTAACACTTTTCTCATCTTTCTCGTCTCTAAAGTTGTAAGCTATTACACATTAACTTCTTATTAAGAATTTGAAAAACAAAATTCTAATTTTTATTATTTTAAAATTTTAGATTAAAGATACGTAATTTATTTTAAATTTCATTATTATTAAATCTTGCAAGTAAATTTTCATCCCAATATTTTTGTGAAGAATTGGTCCCCATATTCTTTGTATTAGATTCCTACCACCTCATTTTGCAAAAAGGTGTCAACGGTAGGTGGCGCAGGATCACATGCTAAACCACATCGTAGGGGCCATCCCATAATTAAGGGACATTTCGGAAAAAAAGTATATATATATAAATATTTCTACGATTATTCTTACACCATTTGTTCTTTCAACAATTTACAACTTTTCATTTCCTCATGCTAAATTATTACACTATGCATAAGGACAGCAAAAAGATTCCACTTTAATATACCTTTATTTCTTCACTTAAATCACTATCACCTTAATATGGTATAGGTTAGGATTGGGTTGAAGATGAAGTCTGGTTTTGGGTAACTCAAAGCTAAAGCACAAATATAATATAAATATTTCAAAAAAACTAGTTTCAATCAAAAATTATAGGATTTATTCTAATTGTAAGTGTCTTGTTCATTCTGATAAATTTTTAGGTGGTCTTAGATCATCACTTCTTTATAATATTGATCATCATTACATATGACACGTATTAAATATCATTAATTATTATCTTAAAAAAATTTAAATACATGTTACCAAAATTGGTTAGAACTTTATAAGAAACAGTGTTCCAGGACCATCTAATCTTCCTATTAAGTACGATGTATGTGTTTTTTTATAGTTATAACAAGACTTAAGTTCTTAAATGTATTTATAATTAGAAGGATAATGTTATCTTACTTGAGAATGTAACCTAATTTGTGTTATGCTCAAGATAGAGAAAGTTTTCTTTTTTTTTTTTCACAAAATAAGAGTTTTTCTACATATGTATCGTTTGTGATAGTTCAAGTGTGAGTCAAAATATCCTACATTAGATTGAATAGACAAAGTTAAACACTATATAAGAATAAAGACTCATAAGATCATTGCCTTAAAATGTTGGTGTAAAAGTGGTGTCAAAAGTTTTATATGTGTAAGACTAATGTCATATAACTTTATAGAATCACACTCTCTTAACTCTCTCAATAACTATAACCATAACTCATATATGAAAAATATATATAAACCCATCAGTGGTATCCGAGCCGATGGTTCGGGATGACTGACCGCATACCACATTTTATTAATATATACAAAACATATATACAATATATATATATATATATATATATATATATATATATATATTATATAACTTTAAGTACTAAATGAGTTTTATGTTGCGTAACCAGTCAAATATATTCGACTAGTACAAAATCAATGGTCTCTTTAGATATTTATTATAAAATAATCGTAAAATGTCATATAAGACATATAAGATCTTACAAGAAATCATATGTGCAACTGTGATATAGTCTAACCATACTATTTGTTCCTTACATTAGTTATTTTACTTCTCATATCTTATTGTTTATATTATGTTAAGTTTTTCCTAATTGTCTTATTACTCAATTAACTGATTCAATAATAAATTTGGCATACATAAAAACTTAATAAGACGTAAGCTTTTATGCAGGCAATCGTGCGTTATCATCGTGATTTCATAAAAGTTATGTTAAACCAAAATAAAAGTTTAATTTTTTATCAGAACTTCATTTAAAAGAAAATAATTTATTCCTATTTAAATTAAACAGAAAATAGTTTGACCCAGAATAAGTCTAACCACAATTTGATTGTGACGAACAAAGCATTCAGGGAGTGGCTTATAATATTTTAGAAGTATATTGTTATAACTATTATCCATATAATAGAATCACAAGAAGGATCCATTTCATATTGCAAAATATATATTTGCTAGAATTGAAGGAAAGTGAAAGAAAAATTACCAAAGTGAAGGGCACACTATCATAGCGAACGGTAGGTACCATTCATTGCAAATTGACATCTCAATTTACCTTTGTGTGAAAAAGGTACATATCTAAGACAAAAGTTAAACATCGATGCTAAAATTTTATGTAACAACCAATTAATAATTTGTAACAATATTGAAAGTCTTTGTTATAACGTTAGAAGTCATGCGTCGATCAGAGATGAGACAATTATGTAACGTCTTATTTAAGTAATAAAATAATTAAATGAAAACATTACACAAAATAATATAAGAAGCTAAGTCAATGAGTATAATGTCGCTCCTACAAGTATCAAGGTACTTTAAAGAAAAATAATCAAGGACACACCACGATGTCGATACAAAACAGGGTAAAGGGTCTAAAGTATTCAAAATACAGGGCCAAGATAAAGCGGTACATGGACCACAACCCTATAGGAAGATACAAAAGCGGAATCCAACTCAAAGCTATGCAGCGGAATCACCATTTCCCTGTTGACCACGAGGATTTCTTGCATCTGCTCACATCAATAAATCGACGATCGTCGCAAAAAAGAGAAGACCACACACATAACAATCAAACAAGCAAAGGGTAAGCTAGAGTAGAAAATAGTTTATCATATAGTTACATACACTTTCATAATCCAAAATGCATATGTCAACCAATCATGTTATGACATTCACACAATACACTAAGACTCAAGACACGACTCATCCGGATACATATAATTAGTCGGATTCAGCGGATGCTTGCACTTGTGGTGACCTTTACTGCTCTACCGAACTAATTGTTACATCCCACGCACAAAGTTAATGTTTCAAGCCTCCTGCTACTCTCACCACTTGAGTCAGTACGCTCTATCCCAATGAGGCACCACCACGCAAGCATCGTGGAATTATGTCCTGACCATTGAAGACACTACTAATTAAATCAAATAGGATCTCCCTCATGGAATCTCCTATATTATATAAATGGAATGCAAATTTTACTTTACAAATCGATTTTGTAACATTGAGTTAGATTTAAAATTTATATTTTAATGTATAATATTACAAATCGATTTTATAAAATTAAGTTGGATTTAAAATTCAATTTTTAGTGTACAGTAATACGAATTTTAATTTTTAAATATTTAACAAATTCCCTCGTATGAGTGACCGAACAAACTTCAAAATATTGGCGCATGATCAAAATAATGAGAGTGAACTGATGGATAATTAGTTGAGGTGGTGTATACCTAATTTCCTTGAATTTTTGGGTTATGTTAATGAAATTTTAATACATAAAAGTTGACGAGCGTGGGTTTATGACGTAACTACTTTTTTTTGCAAGATAATAATAATTATTTTGCAGAACTAAGGTGATGGTGGTTCAATGAAATGAGAGATTTGAACACCACTCCAAGATGTCATTGTTGTAGCTTTTGTAAAAGTAAAAAAAAAAAAATGTTTGGTTTATGAAAGATTGAAAGAACACACCACCTACACTCTCATAATTTGAATATGGCACATCTTCTTTAGCCATTTTTGTTTGGCTCTGTCATCATCATTTAATTTGGGTGTAAGAGAAGTGAGGGTTGTTGCCATGAAGCAAGGGAATTGATAGTGATTGACATTAAGAAGAGGGAAGGTTCAAGGTTGGTCCATGTTTATCCTCTACCCTATATTATTTAATCACACTTAACTTTTACACTAGCTACACCACACCTAATCTAATCAAGCTTTTAAGTTTAAACCAAACATTACTCAAAACTTCTATTCTATTTCCTCAACTCCATTACCCTCCCCAACTTTCTTTTCTTGCAAATTCTAACACTCTATTTCGATAAATATATTTAACTAAACGTTTAATGCCACGAACACTTTACGTTAATTGCAAATATAGTGAAAGAGAATGATAATATATAATTTAGTTATGCAAAAGTAGTAAATTATTTGTTGGAAAATTTGAAACTTGTGCCTAAGCTAAACAATTTGGCGTGAGGGTTAGTTAGTACGTAAGATTGAGACCGGATAATCCTTCCTTGAGAATGTGTTAAAACTAGAAAGAAAAGCACGATGTGGTGTGTGTTTAGTAGGTTTGCATAAAAATATGATTGTTCTTTTTCTATGATTTGTTTTGTTCCTCTAAATGGTACTACATGGAGGAGGGGGTGGCTTATAATGAGTACCCTTTATTGGTTCTATGCGATAATTGTACTTGTGTATATGGGGATATATAGAAACTAACAACCTAGTAAAGGGAAAAAAACTATATTAAAGGACCGAGCATGCATCCCAATCAACATTAATGATGCAATGCAATCTTTGTCAACTACATTCGAGGTTGGTTTCAACTCCCTTTCCCATTCTAAGCTAAGCCAAAATAAAAGCACTAGCTGATGCCCTTAATAATCATATCAACAAAACATTTCCTTGTCAAAATTATTGCTTACACGAACAAGCAAGCAAAGCAACGCAGGATTTTATTCTCAAAATCTTCAATTCCAAGTACTTGTACCAAACTCAATATATGTTTCTCCTTTCATTACATTTTGACCATCCATCTAAAAAATAAAAAATTGTTACAAATTCAAATGTGAGTCTAAGTTTTATATTGAGTAAAAATAAAAATGTTGAACACCATATAATCAATGTGGACACCGTATAGTATTGAGCGTTTTAAAGATTTTTGATTAAAAGTGGTGTTAATCTCTTATCTGTAGATTGAGCTCATGAATGAAGATTCATAAAATTATTATTGATATTGTATCTCTTCAATTTTTCGATATAACCAATTATTGCACATTGATTAAGAATTGAAGTTGAAAATTTTTTTTCAACTCTTCGAGATGTCTCTAAAAGATAAAAACATAAACTTCAAGACAAATAATATTTCGATAATTAAAAACAAATCGAACTACGGTGTAAAAAAATTAAAAGAAAATAGTCACGTGATGTGAATTATATATGGATGGTGAGATTTGCATATGGGTGAATGGATGTTAATTTGTACGATGTTTTGAAGATAAGTATGAATGGATGTGGTCCATATAGATAGATATGTAGGTAGCAGAGGTGTATGTTAACAAGACCGGTGGTGGTGGATAAACATTGCACCAAAGGTATGGCAGGAAGAAATTAGAATGATGATTAATGATATAATTAATGGTGTTGTTAAGTGAAAAGCAGAATAATTTTGACCTTAGGGTCAGAATCAATGAAAACAAGTGTGAGCAAACAAATTTTATGGTGTAGGGTTCTTGAAATGGACTAGGGGTTCACTTCACTGTGACAAGCTCCATCATGAAGCACTAGTTTTTTCTACCCTGAAAAAAACATGGGGGCCCTCCAACCATGAAAAAGGTTGTTTTGCATCCCCACTTTGAAGTGCACAAACCCCTTTTCCAACCAACCACTTCTTAGTTTTCCCTTTTCCTATGAGTAGCAGTAAATCACTCATCACATATTCTCCACTGTTCCACTCAAAAAGCTCCTCTTTTGAATGAATAATATATCAAAAAGCAAGCAAGAACGAAACCCTTTTGCTTTCCAGGCCAATTGTCAAGCTCATACACCTCCTCCACCACCCACACAACTTTTCCATCATCCAATTAATCTCTTTCTTTCACCATTAATTTAGGACTGAACAAAACAAAACCCAGTAATATTTCTCCTTCTTTTTCGTTCACTTTTATAAATTATACAGTTTTTTCTAATACACAATTTTATATTTCAGTCTAATAAAATTGTTTTAGATAATTTTTTTTTTGGAAATCTTAATTTAGTTAACCATTTCAATATTTATGTTTCCCCGAATTTTTCCTTTTAGTCCCCAGCTTTCAAATTTCACAATTAGTTTGTCTGTCTTTTTTAAAATTTTTATAAAGACCAGGTTGTAGTTGTTGTATCTAGAAAATTTATATTTAGATCTCTGTAATTGTTTGGTTTTAGTGTTTGTTTTAAGGGTTAAGTAGGTTTTTAGTCCTTGAATTTTTATCCAAAATTAGAATTTGTCCATGTCTGAAATTTTAATATATTTGGTCCCTAAACTTTAGAAATGAATGAATATAGTTAGTTTAACCCAATTATGTTAACTTTTTTTACGTGTCGAACGCTTTTCATATTAGTATTGAAGTTGTTTACAATGTTTGACACATTCCTGGTTCAATATCTATTGAGAAATGCGTTCGACACCTAAAACAAAGTTAACGTAATTGAATTAAAAGAACTATATTCATTTACTTTTAAAGTTTAGAGACCAAAATATATTAAAGTTTAGGGACCAAAATATATTGAAGTTTCGGACATGGACGAATTCCAATTTTGAGTTAAAGTTCAGGGACTAAAAACATACTTAATCATAAATTTAACTTTGTTAACTTTATAGGTTGAATCATCATAAAACTTAAATTTCAAGATTTAAAAAAGTCTTAGTTTAATAATTTTTTTGTAATAATTCTTGTCATATTATTTTAAGGGTTAAATATATTATTATCCTAAAAATTAAAATTAAGTCATTTTTAAAATTTTAAATCAATTTAGTCCTTTATATTTATTTTCGTAAAAACTTCCATGTTTTTACATTGGAGAAAATAATGTAGTATTTGGAAAACTCTAAAGATAAATTAATTGATGAGAAAAAAAAAGTTTTTTTGTTGCTATATGATTTTATTGAACTTTAGGAGGTTGCATAACCTCAAGCAATTAAAATATTACCCAATTGTAATGAATGTTACCTGATTCATATTGAGAAGCTAGCTCGAGCGATAATATTTTTATATATGATTGATGGTTTTCAAATGAATATTTATCAAAGTTCTATATCAAGTAATATGAAAAAAAAAAAAAACAAAAAAGTGTTGTAAAAATAAAGAGTCATTTTTAGAGTTTCCACCATAATTCATCAAGTTTATAAGATGTATAGGAGGTTTGGATAGTTGTATGTCATTGAAAGATTTACAAATTTGTACACAAAAAATTGTATGAGAAGGGTTTGCAATTTTGTCTACAAAAATTTGTGTGAGAAGGTTATTAATTATTGTTAGAAAAATCAATATATTAGTAATAATACTTTGAATATTCGTATGTAACCATAAATGTGTCGAACTATATTAGATTTTTTGTGTGCTTTTTATATTTTATTTATGCTATTATTTACGGGTGTGCATTTGATGAAAATATTTAATATAATTAAAATATATAATTAAAATATTAACTACAACAAAAATCACTTTAGGCAATAACACAAAATTGTGACTTCAATTATAAAATTCGTGAGCTAAATTTTAGACAACAATTTTTTAGGTGTGGTTTAGGTGGGCGTAGTTGTAGGTAATAGGTCACAGTTTTCAATACGACAAAAGTTTTAAAATCTTTGCTTAAAATCCTCATAACAGGCAATGATTTGATGTACGTGTTTTTCAAAACTTCACATTTTCAACACTGTGATCTCGATCTCTAAGCATTTTTTAGTCTAAAAAAGAAATTCAAATTTTTGCGTTTTTGAAACTGAGTTTTGCGTTTTCAGTCAAAATAAGAGGAAAGAAATATTTCTAATCTAAAAACTTTAATTTTTAGTGTATTTTAGACCAAATTTTATGGATTAACCCAAACTTTTTACAAGCAACATTTATATAAATGTTGTTTACGATAGTTTTTAAGCAACATTTTATATAAAGTATTGTCTTACTATGTTTAGACAAAACTTTTATACATATGGTCTCATTTAGTGTTGTCTAAAGTCATTTTTAGTCATTTTTTATGTAGTGATTATCATACGCTTACTAATATTTTTATGAACTTTTAATTTTATGGGTAAATGTCATTTATGGTTAACAATTATAATTTTATTACAAATTAATATTTTATTTAATCAGACTTATTACAATTGAGTATTAAGTTTCTCTCTAATATCTATAAATACTCTCTATTTGTATGAGAATAAACATAACAAACACCGGAGCTCATATATATGTGTTTTGTTTTCTTCTCTATATTATCTTTTAAAATAGTTGTGTTCTCATAAGATTCAGAGATCCTTCATTGCACTCGATTGATTTGACAAATTTGTATCTTGGGAGAGAAGCGCATATGATTTTGTTTTGCCTTGTGCAGTAGGGGCATTTTCTCTCTAAGGAAAACACTTTATGTGTCTCAACCTAAGATATTTATACTTCTTTCCTCATTTACATTTTATCTCTTATTCTTATAAGAATGGTTGGGTTTAATTAATATTCTTTGATTCATATATATGTTTCGGTATTACTATTGCTTTCATAATTACTATTATATTATTCATATTTTTATTATTAGTAGTATTATTTGATTATTCATTAGAAACTTAATTACTCATCTACTTATCAAAAAGTTGATCTATCAACATGGTCAAGGGGGATGCGACTAAAGCCTATAAATTAGTTGCAACAATGGACTTCCAACTCCACATGAATGACAATCCTATGGAACGGAGTTTAATGGGTAACAACAAAGTTATTGTTGACTTAAGTACACCAAATAATATGAATAAATGTTATCTCTCATTCCTATGGCAATGTGTATTATAAATTGTGACAATAATAAGGTTGAGGTATGTGCATTATTATACTTAACTTATCAATATCTCTTAATTAACCCAATGACAATTATTGTAAGGGTGTAAGTCACAAATCACCCTTTGAAGGTTTACCTAGTGAGTGTGATGGTGGGGTCGCCATTGTGAGACATGGACAAGTCTCTAAGTGACACTCATGAAATAAGATACATGCACAAGGCCGTAACGTGCAACCATTGATTAGAACCTAAAATGAACATCAATATTGTTTGTGTTATTTACTAAAATCCGGTCACATGAGATGTAGCTCAAGACAATTAAGACTCTTCATTTTCTCAGGTGGAAGTTTATAAGAACTAGGTATAAGACTAAAATCTGGAAGGTTCTTTACGTTGAACTACAATATTTTGTTTTAAAAGATGATATATTTTTGTTTTATTTTATTTTTTAAATTATGTGAGGATTGTTGGAAATATTTAATATAATTTAAAAAATATATAATTAAAATGTTATCCTATTATTACTAATATTTTTATGGACTTTTAATTTTTATCGATAAATATTCTATATGGTTAACGACTATAATTTTATTTAATCAGACTTAATATACTTCACTCTTAAGTCTCTCTAGTATTTATGAGTACCTATAAGTACGTTGTATGAAATAAACATAACAACATTGGAACTCATTATAAAAGTGTTTTGTCTTCTTCCCCATATTGTCTTTTAAAATAGTAGTCTTCATAAAGTCCTTGATGTACTCGATTGATCTGACGAGTTGTTGTATCTTGTAAGAAAAACATATATGACTTTGTTTTGTCCCCTGCAATAGGAGCGTTTCTCCTTTGAGAATAGCGCTTTGCATGTCTCAATTCAAGATATTTCTACTGATTCTTCATTCACTTTTCATCTCTTATTGTTATAGGAATTGTTGGATCTAATAAGTATCCTTTGATATATATATATATATATATATATATTTATTTTAGTATTATTATTGTTCTAATAATTCATATTTTAATTATTAGTAGTATTATTTGATTATTCGTTCTCTAATTAATATATATAAACAGATAATTATTCTCTTATTTACTAGTAAATTTTTGTCGTATTTTTTTGTTGATATGTATGGTATGAATAGGATCGAAAAGAAAGTTATATATTAAATATTTTGGTGATGGTTGCATTTGAGCTGAATGTGAATAGAATATGAAATTAGCGTTGGCTATGGTTTACGATATCTGCATCGATGAATCCCATGAATTAAGAATAGTTTAAAAGATATTGTTTGATATAAGTGTCAAAAGCTGACCCTTCCATTTCAAATTCTTGATTTGACCTTCTATCCTTTGGATGCCCATTTTGTACTTTATTTTTTATTCTATATTCTAAGCACCTATGCTGTTTCTTTACCTTTTATCACAACTCACCAACATTAATTTAATATTTAACTTTCCCTTTTATTCTTCCCAACTAAACATTTTTTCTTTTTCTCTTCAAATTCATTTAGTAGTTTTCACTATAGTAGGAACCGTCTATATTTCTTTTTTCAACAAAATCAGCAAATACCATTTCAAATCAAATAATAAGATAAGCAAGTACATGGTTTTGGGATAAGTTGATGTGACAATTTTATATCCTCTCTATGTCTTATAATTTATATCAATTGGATTTGAAAAACACAAGAGAATGTTGTTTATGTGTTTATCAAAATTTTGGAATTATGATTTCACCCAAATAACTTAAACAACATGTCATTCCAAATTAATTGTGTTGAATTTACATTTGCGGTGTGTTTAATGAGATAATTCAATAGAGTAATACTTTATTTAGATAATTTGATAGCATTTCGTTGTATGTTTGAATGAGACAATTTAGTAATTAATTTATTTTAAAAATTTGAAAATTTTCTAAGAAAACTATATGTTTAGATGGAAAAATTAAAAAAAAATTGAATTTGAGAAATTTTAAGAAAGTATTTTAAATAACTAAAATGGTAAAATTTGAAATTTATTAAAAAAAGAAAAAAATTGAAATTTCACATGTTGTGAAATTACTTATTAGTTAGCAAAAAAAAAAAAGTCTACAGGTCCAAGGTTGAGACAGGTCAAAAGTCAAGCTCATGAGTTGGGCCGAAAGTTGAGGCCAGTTGGGCTGGACGAAATGTAAAACCAGGTCGGGTCGAAAGTCAAGACAAATCAGGGCGAAGGTTGAGTAGGGTTGGGTCAGGCCAAAGGTCGAGCTAAGCCGGTTCAAATCGAAGGTCGATCTGAGCCAGTTCGGATCAAAGATCAAGTCTGATTAGGTTGGGTTAGGTCGGGTTAAGCCAAATGTCGAATCGGTCGGGTCGGACCAAAGCTCAAGTTGGATCGAATCGACTCAAAGGTCGACCCGAGCTAGCCTGATCCGAAGGTTGACCCAAACAAGCCCAAGGCAAAGTATGAGTCGAGTCGAGCCGAACCAAAGATCAAGTTGGGCCAACCCAAGACGAAGGTCAAGTTGGGTCAATTCGAGCCGAAGGTCAAGCTAAGTTAAGTTAGACTCAAATATAGAGTTTTGTCCACCATAAAATAGAAATTAAATTATTTATCTAAACAAGAACATTAAAATTTAAAATATTTCAGTTACTTCATCCAAACTAATTATTTAAAAAAGGAAAAAAAATTCAATTACAATTAATTTAATTACTAAATATTTCAATTTTTTATTTTTGAATTGTTAAATTCCTCGTTGACATACAAGTTAGGGTTTTCACATGTTGAAATGTATTTAAGATTTAACAATTATTTTGAAGAGTCTATTTTGGACGGAAATTTTATTTGAAAAGATGGTTAAGTTTTGGTTTGTGGTGGTGATGTAAGATGTTAATTCAGTGGTAGTGGATGCTGATATTTTCACTTGAATTCATGTTTGAGATTGAAACAATATCCAGCGAAAAAGTTGTTTGGTAACAAGTTATTGTGGAGCCTAGGTTGATGCTGTGTTCTTTTATACCCCCATCTGTGTCGTAGAATAGTTGTTTTCATAATAAATGCACTATGTTCAAGTCTAAAGAACAGTCACTTAGGAACAGGACCACCTCCCACTTACGCCCCTATCTTCTTTCTAAACCCCGTTTCATTTTTCACTTTCATTATATAACTTCACCAGTCTTTTAAAGGATTATTGGAAACCTTCGATATTAATGAAGTTTGAATTAAACTACACAAAAGTTTAATATCATTCTAAACTAGAAAGTGAGTTTGAGGGAAAAAAAGAAAGAAAGAAAGCGAATGAAAAAATATGGATTTTCTAACCAAAGGAAATTGAGTAAAATGTAAAAGTTAGGTTTACAATAAATTTGATTAATATGATAGAACAATTTTAGTTGTATATTAACATATTTAGATAATAATTTGTATTTTTTTAAATGCAAATTAAAATTAAATTGAAATAAAAATAGAAAATTTTAATAAATAAAAAAAATGTATTTGAAACAAATTTAAGTTCATTATCACAAAAGTATTCAAATAGAAGAGTCTAATTTTATATAAAGTATGACCAAATTTTCAAATTTTAAACAAATTTTTTCAATTAACTTGAATGATTGAAACAAAATTTATAAAAGAAATCTTAAAATTTTGTATTATTAGTAAAAGAAAACACTTATAACCATTATTTTTCACCACATAATAATTTGTGGTATAACATTTTAAAAAATAGGAAAGATTTACTATATGGTTTATTGCTTAAATTATGAAAAATGTTTTACTTATTATGTTAACTTTTTTTCCCAAATTATTAAATAATTCCATCTCTAGTAAGTTTTCCTCTTTCTTTTCAAGCATTTAGAAAATAAAATGATACTTTCCACCAACACATAACAATATGTCCATTTGACAATTTACTCTAATAATAGGATAAAATGAAAAATCAAATTAAATACTATTTATAGTCATCAATATAGTATTTTATCTAATTATAAATGTTGCTTCACATGTTTTATCTGATGTAGAGTATATGTTTCTCCATTTTATATCTTAAAACATGCTTATTTGTATTTTACATTTTTAAACAAGGGCTTTAACCATTTTTTTAAAACAAACATCTTAAAAATATTCATTCACACGTAACCACAAACGTGATATGAGTTTTTCTCTAGTTTCAATGTTTGACAATAGAATGAGAAAGATTGAAGAGTGCCACTTTTTATGCAAATATCCATATAATATCCTACAATTATCGTTGATGAAACGTTGACTTCTTCAATTTTAAAATTCAACTATACCTTTATATCTAATATTTCATGTATCTATGTGATAACATATTGTACTTTCACTAGTAAGGAGGACAAATATTTAAGTAAAAACGAAGATATATTTTAAAAAAAAAAATTAATAAAACAAATAACTTAAATTTTTTATACAACACAAGTTTGTTTTCATTATATTGGCAATGTAATAAAATTTAAAAAAAGAAAACTCGACAGAGTACAGAGAGGAAGAGAAAGATGAAGAGATGTGGAAAGGGAAGAGGATAAAGGACAAAAGTGAGGCACAGTCAAAATTATGGGCCTAAATTAACCATACGTGACCCAAGACGTTATAAAACATATCCAAGTCCAACATGCAGCAAATATGCTTTGGGCTTATCATTTGACAAAAAATCTCACAGCCCATCCCTTTGGCCCAAACTATTACGCAAACACTACTAAAATTAAAGTTAAACAAATGAACGTCTCAGCAAAGTCAACAGTTTTGAGATATGTGTAAATGTTAATATAACAATGTTTTTAGAATCATGAGCCATTTTATTTTATTTTATTGAATTTCTTTTTCAGCAGTAATCATCAAACCACTTTTTATTTTTCTTGTAAAAACTATACATTGAGCAATTCGTCCCTTCTTCACAACGGGAAACAAACAATAATTCAATGAACTCCTTTCAGATCTTATTTCACGTGGTAATTAGCGACTCGATTTTTTTGGTTTAGATTCTATATGTATTTAACATTTATGTACATGGTACTTTTCGTTCCCCCACCTTTTTATCGATCTCTTAATTTAGATATTCAAAATATTATATAATTATTTTATTTTGTTTTATAACAAAAAAATTGAGATTTCTTGCATTTTTTCTATATAACTCGATTTTGAAATAGAAAAGAAATATTATCTTCTAAAGATATTGACCTTTGAAAATTATAATTTTTTTATTTTCTTAAATTTAATTCAATTTTATAAAACTAAAAGTAAAATTTATACTAATTTGTCTAGTATATTATGAATTAACCTTATCATAATTAGTGTAGGACTTTTAATCGATTTCAAATATAAATTAAGAATAAAATAACATATTTTAACTTTTAATTCAATTAAAATTTAAGGTAAATTTTACTTATTATTAATTCTGAATAAAGATATAAAAGATATTAATATAGTAATTAAAAGTTAGTTGGAGTGTTGGGACTAAATTTTATATTACGTGAATAATAATAATTGATAATATTAAAAAGAAAAAGAAAATTATAGAAAATAATAATAATAATATTATAATAATAATAATGTTTATGTTGTTTTATTCGAGTGATTTTAAATATATGTTTGAATTAGGATTAAATACCGAAATCAACTTTTAAGTTTTGTTAAATATTATGTTTAATTCGAGTTGATATCTTTAATTTCGAATTCAAATTAAAAGTGCCTTGAAATTGAAGTTAACTTAAGATAAGTGAACTTAATTTAGTTAAAATCCAAATGGCACATGACTCCATGTTGCTGTATATTTATTTTCAATAGATTGTACCTGAAAATTATATTATAGTCTATTGTGTAATATTGTTTATCATATGAAATACACTCTATCTTGTGTTGTGAAAATTTTGTATAGTCTACTATGTCTGTTTATTACATGATAAACATTTTACATAATGTTTGCTTAAAAATAATATTTAGCATTTTTTTATAAAATGCAATAACATATATATATATATATATATATATATATATATATATATATAATTATAATACAAAAATATTATTAAAGTGCAAGTACCAATGGTAGAAGAATAAGATGATTGTAGATTTGACTACTATAACATTTCAAAGCATGAAATACAAATTCATTTTTATCCCCCATAATCACATAATCAAAAAGTATACAAAGCTTTCATTTTATCACCATCTCCGTAGATATACCTTTCCTCATGAATTCAGGATTTCAAATATTAATTAAATAATCTTTTAAATAAAATAGAAAACACAACAAAGAAAACATATATCAAAAGATTAAACTTTAATGATAAGTAAATTATAATTATATAAATGTGAAAAAAAAATTGAATAAACGTTACATAATTATAAAAAAAAATGTTACATAATTATAAAAAAATAACCAAATATATATTGGAAAAAAAGTTACGATAAAAAAAGTAATATAAATTTTTAAATTATCAATGTTCCAGTACTTTAAAATGAAGATGAGAAAGAAATTGATATTTATATATTCATTCTCATCTTATAATTAATTTAAAATCAATAATTATATTCAAATTTAGTTAATACAGAATTTTTTTTTGTCAAAATTGTGATCGGTAACCGTATCATTAGCTTTGTGAATAAGGATGAAGTTAAATGTTTGTAAAATTATAAAGAAAATGATTATTTGAAACATTTTGACTTACAAGAATTATTTATAAATAAATTTTTTTAATTCTATATATAAATAAAAATATCAGATTTTAATCTCACACACGTAATTGAAAAAAAAAGCTATATAAATTGAAGAATAACTCTTTCCATATTTTTCTGTAAATTTTAATTTCAATCTTTAACTTTAGGCGCAATTTTTTGTCGCTAATTACTCGAGTAAAATTTCCAAAGAAATCCAATCACTTAAACTCAAAACACAACCTTCCTTGGTCCTTAACCTCAAAAGCACTCAAATCTATATTAACTCCTTTTTGTCCTACATGTCGGTTAACTTCTATTACTGTACGTTTTACACTAAAATTAAAAAAAAAAATTATTATTAAATTTTAACTACTTTTCATTATAATATTAGATATTATTTTTTAAGTGATTTTATTCTTCTCTACTACTTTCTCAGAACCCAGAAGAAAAATTTAAGAAACCATAATTCTTTAACTCTCAAACTTTTTGAACGACCAGGCTTCAAGTACTAGAATCCATTTTCTAGAAATCAAAAACCAGTTAACGTTGAATGAAAAGAAACCACCATAGGTATAAATTTGTAAAGGAAAAAAAGAAAATCATGTGTGCTAACAAAGAAGAAGCCAATAGTAACATACATTATTGAATATTAAGCTGTTTCCGATGGATTGTACAACAAAAGATGAACATTATACGTAGTAGCTAAAGCACAATGCAGTACAGAGTCGAAACTTATAACGTTTTCAGATGTAAACGTTATTATTATATCTTAATGGCTTAGGATCTTTAAACCCAATGATTTATTCAACCATGCCTTCCATCCACCACTGCTCTTTTGAGATACAAGCTCAGATTGTGGAGCTGTTTTTGATGAGTAAACCTGTTTTTTGCACAGCACAAAGTTCCTCACCCCAAAAGATCCTATCGCTTCCAATGGACTCACGGCTATGTATTAAACAAGTAGCACCGAAAAATAACAACAACAACAACCCTTTTAGCTTTTCAGAATCAACCAAACTTTATAATATGTTGCACTGTTCTATCAATACATGTATGGATGAAACGTGTTATGTGATGTCATTTAGTTACTAATTAAAATAATGAAAGCTGTCCATAGTTTAATACTTCGTACAATTATGATAGATTTAGATATGAATTTAAATGTAATTTTAAAACACAATCGTTTTCGATATGACAACTGATTGAATGATTTCATATTGGTTTTAATTATTAAATTATGAGACATTCTCCGAGGAAAAAAGAACAAACGATAAGAGAGGCATGAAAACATCATTAGAGGGAATAGATTATCGAACCCAAGCAAATGACAGTCACATACTTCATTACAAATGGTCTTTCTGATATAACTCGCATATTGCAGAGAGACCAAGCTCACAAAAAGACAAATACTAGTACAAATTCATGCACCAAATGAAAATGGGAATAAAACTCAGTGGTTGTTTTCAATATTATTTTGCAATTAGAATGAGAGTTACACCTCTTATTATATATATATATATATATATATATATATATATATATATATATATATATATATATATATATATATCAGAAACGAAATTGACTTCACCTCATTGTAGAATAACGTCAAAAACAACTTACAAAACTCATAAAATTGCATTTCTTGAAAATAAGATTTAGATTCGATTCCTTAAATTTGTTTCATGTTATTTTTCTTTAGAGTTTTATTCTGTAACCAAAAGTTTGTACTAACGAACAACCATGAATTGAAGATTTATCTTTCAATTTCATTGTTTTAACCCTTATCATATAACTAAAAGAATTAAGTGATGTACGTAATTGAAAATATATGATCCATATCAGAACTAAAAGTGAATGCTGTCAAGTGCAAAAACTAAAACGAAACTTCGTGTGAATATATAACATCCAAATAAGCAACTAAAAGTGTTTGTTTAAACAACTTTAAAAGTTTGTGGAATTTGAAAAAGGATTAAAGAAGAGAAGAGAAAGAAGAATACCATCAAAGCCAGCATTTGCACAGTAAAGAAAGAAATTGGTGGCATCAAATCCCAGAACAGGAAGCCTCCCTTCACGAGCATAGGATTTGAGAGCAGTTTCAATGACCGCAGAAACAACCTCTTTCTCGTTCACCACAAACCTTATGGGTCCCGCACTCCCCATTATGTTAATCGTAACCAGAAACCTAGTACTCTTCCTCCTTGTCTCATCCTCGTACCTTCCCTTCTTCTTGTTCTTCTGCAACACCATCTTCTCAAAACCACTCTTCATCTTCTTCCTTCAAATTTTGGCACCCACCCACCCAGATGAAAAATGGCCCCAAAAATCGCAGCTTTTCAAGGGTCGAGGCCCAGGCAGCGATAGTACCACACAGTTTTGGAGGATCCGAAGGAAGAAGAAGAAGACGACGCGTGAAGTGTGATGCCACGCGATGAAGCGGTGGAGCAGAGCATGAAAGAAAGAGATAAACTCAAACCCAACATTCAAGGCAAAGTAGTAAAGAGGATTGAAGAAGAATGCATTAACCACGAGTCAGAAGAAAACTACAGAAGCTTATGGTGTCACCATGATTCTGCCTCAACTCTAAGTTTAAGCACTTTATATCCTTTTTCTCTATGTATATTAATAATTCATTTCCTTTAGTTGCTCTAATTATTTTCAGAAAATATGTTATTCCGTCTTGTTTTAGATCGTTCATTAATATTAATATATATATATATATATATATATATATATATATATATATATATATATATATATATACTTTTGACTTTATTCGATTTGCTCCATCCTAGGACCACCTTTAAATTATACTGTTACCCAATGTGTATTCAGTATGTTGTATTAAATGTTTTATTTGTTTTCCATTGGTAAATGTATTATTTATTTGACTCAAAAGTTTATTAGCATTATACTGAATTTTTTGGATTTTCTGTTGATTTTTTTTACTTCATTTTCAAAATATATTAATGAATATTAATTTTAATGTTTTAAACTATATTAAAAAAATTAATATACCAATATCAGCGAATATTTAGTATAGAACGGTACCAATAAATCCAAAAAAAAAAAACTGAACTTCATTATACTAATCCCTTTATTTATTGAAGAATTCATTCAAGGTTGTTTTGAATATATGACGAAAAATGTGTTAATTTCAATAGAATATTTATAAAATATTCAATTTTACTTTTATTATTTTTACATTATGATATATATATAATTTGAAAAAATATTTTATTTGGTCTATGAAATATGGAAAAATTAACTAAAAAAATTGTTGATATAAATATGCTAAAAATAATATATTGTCTTGCATCTAAATATCCCGATAACACCCTTTCTAAGTGACTTGCAACTAATTTATTATTTTGCATTTAAGTCTTTTTATTACTCTTGAGATTTAATAAAAAATGGTTTACATAATCCCAAAACTTTTGTATTAGACAATCAAGTTCTTTTTATTAAAAGATTCAAAATATCGTGAAAGCATTGGAAAATATAATTAAAAAGGTGGTTTCATCCCAAGATTCTTTTCTCTGTAAATTTCTCCCCTTTACAAAAGCTATTGAATGACTAAACCTTAAATTTAAAGCAAAATATTATATAATAAACACCATACGATTTTAATAATGACTCTGCAACGAAAATCCTTATAAACACGAATGCGTTAAAAGATAATATAGAGGATACTACAGAACAATTTTATAGGAGTTTCCTCACAAATAGGAGAGTTCCAATTGAAGGGGTATGGAATTGCAGCTTTTGAAGGTGTAGTGAATGAATGAAGTGATCGATGATAAAGATGAAGACTTTGATTTTGAGGCTCTAAATTGTGCATTGTTATAATTGGAATGAAGAAGCAAAAGTGGAATATCCCTTTGGTGGGAGATTCTTTTTGAAGGGCAGGTAAGGTCTTCGATAAACCTTTCTTTATTCTTTCTTTTCTTTTCTTTTCATTCATAAACTAATTCGTCAAACTTAGCATCTTCTACCTCCTAAATCTACCTCCCAAATTATTTATTTTTTTCTTTTCAACTTCACATCAATGCACCCAATTCTTAATTGCTTTTATGGCTTATGTTTTTCTTAGTCTTTCCAACCTTTTTCGAATGGTTGGTTTTTAAAATTTCCCGTTTTAAAATTTTGATTCTTGTCGTTTTATTTTATTTTTTATAGTTTTTCTTTATCTTGTGACAAGCAGATTATTTATTTTTTTAGTCCTTTTTAAATACTTTTAAACAGACAAATTCAGAATGAAAAAAAAAATCTAAGAACTAAAATAAAAATTGAATATTGTGAAGAGACTAAACAAAATAATAAAACCACAATACGAGGAAGGATCAAAAGTAAATATTGTCGATTTCCACTAAAATGCTTTCTCTTTACTTCTTCCAAAATTTTGTGAAACCCAAATAAAAAATGTTACGAAAAGAAAGATCTTAAAGTTTACAGTGCTGCTACGATTTGATATTTGGCTCTTGCAAAATACTCTTTGCTTTGCAGAATCTGATGTGACAATAAATTTAAGATTTTAAGCTTTTTAGTTACTAATTATTTTATATTTGATTTAAAGTAAATAGTATTTTTCGGTGTATTTTATAAGACGAATACTTTTTTATATTATAATTAACATATATAGTAAATAATTATTTTCAATATATAACTTAAACTTTAGATTTGTAATTAAGATTCAAAGGATATTGTAGCTATCAATAATTCCCATTAAATTTAAATAAAAAATCATGTATTAAAAATATAATAAAGTAATATATACATTAAAAGTTAAAAGATAAGTAGCTTGAGATTTAATATTTTTAAATGAAACTAATGCTAATCAATAATTAAAATCCATCTTGTATAAAAATATAAATTGTTTACTATACTTTAAAATATATTTTAGGAATTTAAAATTTTGTATTTATTGTATAAATTTCTTTTGAAGTCATATAATATAAACATTTATCTTGTGTAATATAAAAGTTAAAACGTTATTTTGTCAAAGTTTTTTTAATTATATTTTTCATTTACAGTTTCAGATTTTGTTCAAAATAGTTATTATGTCCCATTCTACCATAGTGATATTCAAGTTTAAAATAATATTTATGTAAGAGTTAATACCTCTATTGTCAATTGAGAAAAGACTATCATTCGTATTTTATGGTGAATAATTGGACACTTGGCTGATTTTATAAGTCATCGATAATTCGGACTAAAATATTTGTTGACAATAATTATTGCTATTTTTTAATCACTCAGCAGTAATCATTATGCAGTTATTATATAAAATATGTAGTCTTTTACCGGTGTAATGTATGGAATAAATATTTACTTTATATAATTAATATTTGTAATAAATAAATATTTTCTAACATGCAATAATGGTGTACTTAAAATTACAATAAACAGATATTGTTTTGTATACAAGTTTTTTTTTTTTAATTTAGAATGAACAATTTACTTTGTGGTGTAAGATTTATTTGTAACCATATATTGATAATATTGTCTTGAATTTTATTGGAATTTAATTTAGAATAGACACAAAAAATTATAAGCGTAAAAATATAAAGATAAAAGATGGTGGATTAATATGGTTCGTGGGAGTTTTGTGTAGGCAGTTTGTTAATAAAATGTAGTTTTAAGATGCAAATATAAAAGCATATAATTAAGAGAATGTATTTAAAATGTTATTTTCTCATTTATGATGTAAGAGTATAATATTATAAAATTCAACCAGACTAAATTACATGAATTTATGATTGAACAAGGGTGTAATTGACCGAAAATGTATAAATACTCTTAAATGAGGTAGTTCCTCTAAAATGAAATTCTACAATAATAATAGCTAATATAATAACGTCTTTGTATAGTTAGATTGATGCTTAGTTTTAGATAAGCTAATTTTTACTAACTTTTATTATATAGAAAATGTTTATTTATAAAACAAAAAATCATTCAAACACTCAAACAAACCTTATATCTCCTAAATGTTGGTAAATAGTTGAGTCTAAAATCTCTTTCACTTTTCTTCTCAACTTTTACTATCAAATCCAAAGTATAACATTTTGAAATTCTTATTTTAAGTATGTCTTACCAAAATATTTTCACTTGATTCATTCTTATCACTTAAGATCTACACATGAAGTTCAACTCAATAAGTTAAGACAAACTCATTGAACAAATAACAAAAATAAGAGTATGAGAGTTTGACTCAACTTCTCATCACTTAATGTCTTAATTTACATGATTGAAACCATTAGTGAAGTAAGGTCATCTCCTTTCAATAATGAGTTTGTATATTAATACCACAAACAACAACAAATTGTAAGTATCGTCCGTTCTGAAATATGGAGATACTCCAACACAATTTTATTCTTAAAAAAATTATCTCGAAAGACAGAGGAAAAAAAAATATTTAAACTGTGTCTGACATCGACTCTTAAACAATGTGAGACTTATTAAGTGCAGCGGAACACTTCATTTTCTCTATCTCTTCCACCCCTTGTGTATTTTTTATGACCCTTCTATATATTTTTTAAAATTTCAAAATTTCCCTTCTCTGTTCTTAACATGTCAGGTATAGCGAAGATGTTATTTCAGAATATATTTTTATTTTTCTTCTTCTGAAATTATCTAAATAGTACTAAGTTTAATTATTATTTTGAAATATCCTTTGAGAAACATTTGATTATATTTCAGAATATATATTTGACATTGTTTTGAATTATGTATCTGGAACCCTCTTCATTTAACCTTTTTGTTAACAAAAATGTATAATTTATTTATTTTTAATATATCTCAAATAACATGTATTCGGTAATTGCTAAGGATTTCAAAAGAAATATTTATCCATCTAATAGACGTGTGCGGATGCAGGAAGAAAAAAATAAAAATAAACTCCTTAACTATGTTTGAGATTTGTTATTTCAACTTCATGCTTACTATTAAATCTGTCACAATTATGAATGCTTCTTTAAAAATATAATGAGATAATAGAATGCACTTTCATGCTATCCATATAATGTGTTGGCTTTTTCTGCTACATTGCCCCTTTAAGAATTAAAGTTTGTAGTTAATTCGGTAAATTTTGAATTTGCTATTTGAGACATGTTAGTTAATTTAGTGATTCTTTTAAAGATAATTTCTTTAATTTGAAATTAGTAGAAACTTTAAAAGATAATTTGTGAAGCTATTATAAGTGAAACTTTTTAAAAATATTGTCGTTTAAATTTAAATTACTTAAAGTTTTATTTTCATCTTACAACCTATTCTATCTCATTTTCATCTCAATCTTAAGAAAATGACCAAGTATATCCAACTACTTCGTCAAAGAAAAGAAGTTATACACATTGTATGTTATGTTCATTAACTATTACAAGCATAAAATGTGTTAGAATTGCAACTTAAAATTTTCAAATTAGTTAAAATTTAATATAAGGAATGTCATACACTTTACAACAGTCAAAAGTGTTGGTGGGTATTTATAACAAAGATAATTTAAATAACTTACACAAAATAACACTCAAGTTTATGCGTATTCTATTACTAGAAATGAAAATATGGATCATTACTCAACAACTAACAAATTATTTTTCGTCAACCCTTCACCAATAATGGGGAATTCTGGGGACAGCTGCCATTCACCATCTACTAAGAATTTAATTTCATACCTACACAACAATTATTGTTTTCGAGTTTGAAGAATACTCCAGGTTATAAGGTGAGTTCAAAAGCTACACAAGTTTAGAAAAATGGTACCTTCCTGGCCTGAGCAACAATGTTGTTGAAAACTTCGTGTAAGAACCATTATATTCCGGTGAAAGGTGCTCTCCTTGGCTCCAGCCATCAAAGGATCCCATAACTTGCACGCTCTGATGGAAAATGAAAGTTCAAACGGGCAAGGCATTAGCAAATATATTAAATTTTTGAAGCCACACTATACCATAATGTTGCAAGGCTTCATAGAGCAACTATTTTGTATCCTGAACATTTAAACCGAATACCTGGTGCTGAAAATCAAATTTCCAGAGATTAATGTACTAATATTATACTCTTGTACTTGTACATGGGATGCAACTTCTCGAGAAATCAAATCTCAGGTTTGAAATAGCTTGATAATATAATATGCATTGTATGCAAAGAAATTTATGTGTTTATTGACAAAGCTGAAGCTTTTTGTGAGACTAGTAAGGAAGGGAGAGGGAAGAGATAACTTCCACTGATTCAAGTTAGTTGCATCAGGTAATAATTCTATTACATTTTTTATACATGCTACAGAAAGCTATATAAATTAATGAAAGCAATACACGATTCCCATAATTTCAAACCAAATTCTTATTTAACATATTTGGAGGTTTAATCTTGAATTTGTTTACCTCAGCCATGCCAATCCAAAACACGGAAACCTTCTTTGATTGTGCCGCATCGACATCCTTTATTTGTTCCTTCAGTTGGTCATGTACGGCTATGTAGGCAAAACAAGGCATTTGCATCGATAAGGACACAAAAGAAGCCAAGTTGGCAACACAATGCTGTGAGGTTTCATTAATATATTCTACACAAACATCAGCAACTAGTTATCCGGAACTATAAAATACACTTCTGGATCATTATACCTTCTAATCTAGCAACAAGGTGAGAATGAATGTACTTTCCATTGATCTTCCTCGAACCTTCTGGAATACCGGATTGAGCTATTTCTTCTGCTAGTCTAGCTAAAGCCTAACCCCAAAGTAAACCATTCATTATGTCTCAATATGATTCTTATCAGCTTTTAACGTTTAAACAATTACAGAGCAGCAAAAGAATTAAGAGAGGAAGCCAAGTATCAAGCATACTACAATTACCAATGCATGCCTGAAGAGCACAATAACTGATTGAGTGGAGAATTAAACAGTAATTAGTCCGTTGGATGACATTCTTTTACTCGTGATCATCTTATACATATATAATCTAGCTTTAATTATTAAAAGCTTTATCAAATAAATGTAATTGTTGAAATAGTTTTATAATTTACAATCAGCATTTTTTATCTATATATTTTCAGACACAAAACTTTGATATTATACATTAAGTTATCACTTCAACATTATACAAGCTTTAACAAAATTTTAAATTAATATTATCCTATGATAACTTGATTTATGTTTTCAATATCGATGACTTGGAGTTCTTTTGAAGATAAAAAGAGTATAACATTACAGCAAGCACACGAAGGAAGAGTATTCCTGAGGTGCAACTTCTGTATGAAATGAGAATAGAAGAGATAAACTTCCACGGAAAGTCCTGTAAAATTTCGTGAGTCGGTTCTTAAATCAATAGTAATTAAGATACAACAGAGTATTGAAAGGTATAAGTATACTCATTCAGTTGAAAAGTATGAAAACTCTAGATCACCAAATATCAAACCAAGAAAAGTTGGCAATATATAACAGCATAAAAAGTGAGAAGGTAGATATAAATTAAACCTGAATTTCAAGCTCCATGACACCAAGTTCACTTTTGAATTTAACCAATGCATCCTCCTTTACGTTCAACTGCAGAGAAAAAAAGTCGGTACAGGATGTTAGCGCAAGGAACTTTGCCATTCATACGTCTTCATTCTAACTTCTGATCATGGCGTCTATAACCTATGAATTCAATAAATAACCAATACTTGCTTTATTACCATCCCATGTGCATATTATGACATCAGTGAATCGTCTTTCCAATGAATCATCTATAGGTTGGCACAAATAAGATTTCCCAACTTTTTATACAAGAATGTGATTCAACTTTGACCATTTAGGCAATTAGCGTAAATTGCAAAAACAGGAAAAGTCACTATCATTAAGAAAATTGCACTTTAGTGTCAATGTAAGGGCAATGCAAAAGATATCAAACATAATGCAGAACCTGTCTTTTTAGGAATCGATTTTGCTGGTTGGCTTCACTAAGCTTCTTAGTGAGTTTTTCTCTCTGTGCGTCAGCAAGCAGTGCCATTATCTGATTAACAAGATTTGGAACAGAAGGTCTAAGTATGATATATTAATTTCAAGTTGCAAACACGGTCACAAAAAGAATGTATTTTGAACAAGTGTAATCGCCCTGGCCAAAAACATACTAGCCATTTCTTAGAATGTGAGATAATTTAAGCCCAATAAAGTAAACACAAACTGAACATGTAACTTCACCATATTAAGTTATCTCCCAAAATAATCACACAAAGGAAGTGAAAAAATACAATTAGTCTCGGCTATTGCAATCTCTTCAAAATAACTGCACAAAATAAAGGTGTTTGTTCAGTTATTGGAACTTAGAGAACCATTTCTTCGGGTTTGATTTCTCTTATTTTAGAAAATAATACCGCAACTAAAAACAAATGTGAGACCTATTTAAATAATATTTCACCGAAAAAACTCAACTTCAAAACTTGAAATAGTTTCTCTTTATTAGCTTTCCTTGATCCTTACATTTGATTTGTCCCAAGTCTATTTGTTGTTCTGCATCCCCGTGAAAGAAGTATATTAACGGAGAATCAATTTTTTTAGAGGATAAAGTAATATAAGGTGGTGTTTCAGAAATAAAGACTGCTTACCTCTCAGCATCAAAAAAAACACAAAGCCAAGTAAAGGAAAAATGCACAAAGAAAATAACACCACAGCGAGTGAAGGATTCCAAGTCTGCTTATTTTTCACTTTTTCTTACGCAATAGACTATAACCTAAAGAACTTCCCAGTTTATTTTCACAGAGAAGCAAACTGAGACAAAAGTAGATAAAGAGAAGTGGTTTCAACAGAGTGAAGGATTTTTTATAGCTCACAAGATACATTAATACTTCAAGGCCATGCTAAAAATAATCTCAAAACAATGGCTTCATCTGCTCTCAAAAACGAGAAAAATAACATAGTCAGACAATTAAGAAGCATTTCCTAAATTTCAGCTGTTTTCAAAGTTAAGAACATGTCTGTAATCAAATGGTAGTTGTGCGATTTCAAAAAGACAGTTGTAAGTTGGATAAAGAATACCTGTTCACGGGTAGGTGGTTGTGCCAAAGTCTCCACTTCTGAGTCTATAGGTGGATTCTCACCTTCAAGCGAATTATCTCCATTAGATGCAGATTCCTGTAAACTAGTCGGCATGGAGTTTGGTCTACAGATTAAATGCCTTTTAGGATTCACAGAAGTAAAAGCTTGACAGGAAGAGGCCAGTCTGTGAAAGTCCTGTGTAGAACTTAAGGCAGCCACAGTACATGGAGGTTTCTTAGAGCTTTCCCATGCTATTGTTCTTGAAATATTTGAAAAGAATACTCCCCGTGTTTCAAGATGAGGCCTACTCAAATTACGAAAGAAAAATATGGTGATTAGTATCTCAACTTGAAACATGATAATAATGTATAACAACGTATACAATTCACCAAAAGCAAAGACTACTACTTTATAACCCCCCTCCCCAAAAAAAAAACTTCCCTTTTTTAGGGTTAGGGGGAGGACCAAAGGAGAGGGAGGATGCAGAGGTGGCATTAAGAACAATGATAACGCTTCACACATCCTCAAGGTTAATTCATTATTATATATTGTGTAGGTTTACCTTGCAATACTTATTTCCATTATGAAGTGATTGTTACTTCCCCTGCCAAAAAGAGAAAAGAAAAAAGCAGAGCATCAGGACCTGTTCAAGCAGATATAATGAATGAACGGGAGTAACTTTACAAAACCAAAATGTCAGGATAAATTACCTAAAGGGAACACATGAAAAGAATTCTGAGAAAAGTGTTTCAAATTTTGTTTTACTGTCAAGTTTCAACACTTATAAACCAAAAGTTAGAAAAGATTCATGTCAAATCATGTGAATTAAAGTATTTTTTTTAATTTCTAAAAGAATATTTTCGTTGAATATCACCAAGGTGATCCAGCCCAATTAAAATGTACATGAACTAATTACCTTAGGAAATTGAATTCAATGACAAATAATTTAAAATATCAATAGAGAGAACTAGGTTGTGGTGACAAGATTCATCCTCGGTGTCAAGTAGCTTAGTTTCACATCTATCAGGTATCAACAATGTCCCAGTCCATCAACACAACAAATTTCTTTTTCCTTCATAGTATAGCTCATTGTTCATAAAACGTTCAAACTTAAATTGTCATGACTTACTCTATAAACAAATCAGTCATGTTGATAAGATTTCCATAGTGGCCCAAAACATTCTTTAAACCCAGAGATTCCTCAAGATCAATAATGAAACCTAACTTCAAATGAAGGTGATTTACTGGTTCTTTACTTCTTTATTTAACTCATTATGAGCTGCTAATTACCAAGGATACAACCCTCTGCTATCATCCACAATTAACAGTGAACTCTAAACGGGAGTTTCCAGCACAAAAGGTTATCTCCAACACGAATGCAGATTCACAAACTTCCCCCATGGAAGGAGCCACTAGTCCCCTAACATACAGATAATCTCATCAACAGTAATTAAAACTATTTGGCACAACAATACCCAAAGCAATTTACAGTATTAGAAAGCACACAAGTATGTGAGGCCCAAACATCGACCACAGGATGATTTTACTGTTTCCAATCCAAAGTCCTATTCCACAAGATTTTACCATGAAACTCTACTGAAAACTGAAGTTCCTTTGTTCTTGAATGAATTGAGTATTTAGAAGAGCGACACAAGCAAGAGGGAAATTCTCGTCTGTCATGAATCTTGCGATACAGCTGCGAACAAAACCGAATCCACTAACATGATTGAGGATTAATGATGCTCTGGGTAACAACTAGTGGATGTCCCTGATAATACTAAACTACACTCTATTGTTCAGAAAAAAAAAAAAAAGTTATTAATGAACAAAACCTCAATGTAATGTAAGCACTTACACACAGAGAGTGTGAAGAATAGGAGTAGATGGTTGAATCCCTTGTGCTGTGCAGTGAAGTTGGTTCAGATCACACCGCTATGGTTCATGTTTACTCTTTTATCAAGGCCAATAGTGTGAGTGATTTTTGTGGCCAGGGGTTGGAAGTGACACCGTTTTGATAGAAGATGAAATTTAGAAAATGAACAAGCACAATAATCAGCACGTTGAGTTTTGCATCAATGAACGGTGGAGGATTCACCGTGTGGTTTGGCCTCTTCTTTCTTAAAAATCATCAGTTTTAGTTTGATTTTATCATCTCCTATGTGTAAAGCTGATTATTTTTCACCTTGAAGATGATTGTTTATGAACCTTGTACAAGAAATATTATAAATATTAATGCTTCATATTTTAATATATTCATAATTTGCTATACATAAGCGCATATTATTGACTATTAATTTTATAATTAAATGATTAAGATTATCTTATAAAACATAAGGTTCCCTTTTAAGAATTGCATTTTTTTTTTATAAGTTGAAAAGCAATAGCATGAGTTCATAATGAAAAATGAATGTATTTCCATCAATTCTTGGTGGATAATGGTTTAATGATATCTTTTGAATCTCAACTCTCTCTACAATATAATTTTATGATTTTCTTGGGACTCAATTATGTATAGATAATATTTTATTATTTTCTTGAAACTCTAACATATTACTACATGAAAATCTATATGTGAATGGTATGTTTTAACTCACAAAAAAGAAGTATATAAAGTAAAGGTGATTTTTCTACTTTAGCACATTGGCAAGTGATCCAGATATACTTTGTAACTATCAGTGATTTACCTAGGTATCATATAAACCATATAGCACCAATAAATGTCCAAACAATCAATATAGAAAAAATTGATATATGACTAGCGACTAACATATAAGCGCAAAATCTATATGTTAAGTTTCTTGCACATTATTACACGGTACTGGAAGATGATTCTAAACTACACCTAGAGAAACAACCTCTCCCATTCTTCTTCACTAATTACTACTAATTGCAACACCATAGATGGCAAACCAATATTGAACAATTTTGAAGTTGTGCAAAAGAGTAAAAGGGTAGCATAATATGAAACATAAGGTGTTGCTGGTTTATGAAGCTGCAAGTCTAAACTTTACAATATGCCAAGTCTTGGACTGTGGTCATCATGTCTTGGACTGTGACCTAGAGATGCCTTGAACCAGGAATGTCAATCCAATGCAACTGGAGTTCCACCTCCCCACACTCTACATTTCTTAGTCTAAGAACCAGGTTTTGCACAACTTTGCCATCCTTCCACACAATGTGACTCTCTTCAGCCAAACAGTTTTGTCTGCTAGGTAACACTTTTGTAACTATGGTATTGTTGGGGAGACCTGTCAAGCCCATCTTCACTGCTTCAGTGAATGGACCAATGGAAAAATCAGCATCTCCCATTTTGTCATCTAAGCTGAATGTGTCCTTGTCATACACATGCTGCATCAAAACATAAGAACATTATTGCTAGAATTTGCTGATAAATTGAATTGATCTATATTTTAATGATCTTCCATATGCACAATAAGCAACAGACAAGGCTGAACATTGTTTCAGAAAAACACGCATAAGTTATTGTTTATAGACTCTAAAGTTTACATCTTTTGATGCTATGATAATATTCATATGGCCTTACTGTGTATTTAACATGTTTGTCTCAGATGGTCTATATAGCTTTCATTTTGTTCATTTTGTACCAAAGTTTTGTTCTCTGGTATTGCATTGAAATTTGAAACACAGACATTATAAAAAGAGTTACTTACAAGATGGATTGGAGCATGAGGATCTGAAATAGACAGGGTCAAGTCATCGTTCCATTCAGGATTTAAATTCTTCTTGACCACCCGAGTCTTCAGCTTCTGCAAGAGACATAAAATGCAGCAATGAGATGGATGTGTAAAAAAGCACAAGGTTTCATTCTGCTATCTACTATTTAATGCCATGTAACATAACCCAAAATTTGGAAAAAACACATAATTAATTATACTGAACATTCTAACTACTGTGTAGATAGAAATTTAAGATATAACTTAATCACCCCTTACACATGAAGTTTTCTGCATATCCATATTTAAGTTATTGAGTTGCAGTGCCAGAGTGCAGAATCTAGTTCTAGTGAAAAAAAATAAAAAAGGTCAGAAAAGACTACTTTGGGATGCAAACAGGAATTTTATCCTCACTTTTTTATTAGAAAGAAATCCCAAAAACAAAACAAGAGAAGAGGGCCAACACTTGATTTAGCTGATCAAAGACAGCTTAGACAGAATTTATTATAATTTATGCGCCGGCCATATCCATTTTTAACTCAAAGTAACTTGCTTGTTGAAAAATATTTTAATACTTCCAAGGTTTCATATCTTTGTACAATTCTAATTTATTTTAATCTGTTATTACTGGACTTGTTGGTTTGCCTCATCTTCCCCACTTACTGTACATGCAAGTTGCAAATCTTCAGATTTTGTCTCTATATTGAAGGATGTAAGAGAGGGAGACTATGAGCTTCCAACTTGAATTAGTCACTTTCTCTAAAAAATGTTGACTTACAGAGATACTATATATTATTTTAATTGTTTCAAATTCATCTTCTTCTCCAACAAAGTTCTAGAGCCATCTATGGTGGATAATGAGATGACACAAAAAATGAAACAGATACTCCACTTTTAGTCAAGAAAGATGAGCATGCATCAGAGTTAGAACTGCTAACAAAAGAGGGGGAAGGGAATCAGAGAATTAAGATGAAAGAAGAAGACACAAAAAAGGGGATTAAGAATAGAGAAGAGAAATCAAGAGAAAAATTAACAGAGAACAAGTCAAGACTTTCAGGAACATGTCGCAGAAGCAAAAGATGGAAGAAAGTGAGAAAATTGATGATGACAAAAGTGGAAAAAAACGTACCTGCTTGCCCAGTTTGATGACAACATAAGGATCACTGCTCACCACATCCCTGATTGCAAGATTGACACCTCTTTCAACATGAATTCTGAGCAGACCCAGCAAGTTCTCCATAGCTAAATGTGTAAGGAAATGAAGAAAAAATTGAATTTTTCAAGACAGAGCAAATGGTAATAGGGACCCCTAAACCATGAGCAAAGTGGTTGAAGCTATTTATAATATAAGAACTGTTAATTTCTCTCACTATTTTTTATTATTATTCTTTTATGACTAGTTCTCCTCTCTTTTACTGAACAAGAGCTTTTATGAACTTTGTGGTGTTCAGATTCATTGTCAGTAAAAGTCACAATAGTTTCACTTTCAAGAACTAATTTGATAATAATTAAATAATTTCTTCGATACTCCTTAGATCAGTATTATTTGGTGCAACCTCGTCCAAATTAACATTAAGGAAGAGCAAGTCTTCTAGTAAATTATAAAAAATATACACTGTCATTTAATTATAATTGATGTTGTCGTAATTTTTCGTAAAAGTCACAATAATTTCACTTTCAAAGTTTTAATTTAATAATAATTAAATAATTTATTTGATATTCTTTTAGAGCGATATTTCTTGGTGCCACGTCATCAAAGCAGAGTAAGTCTTTCCTGAATTATAAAAAGCTAACCTTGTTGTTTAATTATAATTTATAAAGAAAGTTGAATAATACCAGTGTACAAGTTGAATAATATATAAGGAAGGATAAATCTTTATAAATTTATTGTTAAATTTTAAAAATAATTTATAGTATTAATCTTTTGAATGGAAAGTGATTTGATATATTTATGATATGTTGATGTCATTTTTTTTAATATATAATTTAAGTATGAATAATTTTAAATGTGATTAATTTTGTACATTGTGAAATAAAGTAATGTTATTATACTATGAGGTCATGCATTTATATCTTTTTAGTTAGATTAAATAGGTGAACATTTTGGTTTGAGTTTTATTTGATTAATTAATTTTTAAGTCTTTATAATTAAGTTTAATAAAAAAATTATATTTTTTAATTCAGTTATGAATTTAAAAAATATCTATTAAGTGTTTATAAAATTTATATTTTATAATTGAATTTTTATTATTACTTGAAATAATTATTTATTTTGTAGTTTCAAGTATAAAATTATAAATTTAGACAATAAAAACTAAAATTAGATAATAAATATAATAAATTCTTTTACGAAGAGTTAAAGTAAAAATATCCAAATTAACAAAATAATTAATTACATCATTTAAAATGTAAAACAACGCTCCAGATAAAATGTAAATTTTTTTAAAAATCAGACAATTAAAAATGTAAAATATTGAACATTAAATAAAATAAGAGTTTTAAAATTTCTCATTTAAAAATTCTATAGAATTGAATTAAAACTTAATTAATTTTTGTAAGTAATTGGAAATCGAATCCAAATATTACTACTAGGACAAAACTAAAAGAAATGGAATGGAAAGTGTGAACTGTTTCTCAATACTTGCATTCACGTTTTTGCAATTTCTTTTCCTTATTAGGTGAACAATTATCCACGTTTATTTTATTGGTACCCATTCAAACTGTGTCAACAGTTACTAAGTTGACCCATTTTAAAAATTCTGGTGGCTAAAACAATTATAAACAAACACGTTAGAAGTGGAAACAGAAACAAGGTTAAAAGATGAAAGATGTTACTTTGTGTTATTTTTTAATTTCATTTTTTTGTCTTTTTTGTTTGGCAAATTTATTAATTGACATCAACGGCTGAATCCACATAATCTCAAATTGATGTGAATGAATATACAGCTAAAAGGTCGACGAAATAAAAACTGAAACTATGAAATATATTTTTGTTGTTTTGTAATGGAATTTGATGTCATAAATTATGTACATGCCTTTTCAAATTGCCTAGCCATCGAGTAGGACCAACTATTCTTAATTGATGATAGATATAACTAGCTGCCACTCATCTTTCTTGTCCTTTATTAAAGTTTCACCGTTCTGATTTTTCTTCTTCAAATAATACTATATTGAATAAAAAAAAATAGATAACATATTATTCTTGTTTGATATTTATGATCAGAATTTAGTACAATTTTATTCATAGTAACATGATTGGACCTATGAATTGTTTTAAAACTATAAGTTATATATTTAAAAAACAAACAGACATTTTGTTGTTAAATAATAAAATCTATAAATAAATAAAAACATCTATTAAAATTTTATTCCAGAAAAATGATTATCTTTATGAAACACTTTTTATTTATATTATTCGACTTCTTTTTAGAAATCTACTTATTTTTTTTCTTTATTTTTGTATCATGGTTCATAATAGGAATCCTAGTAAATAATAGAGCAATTTATTCTATGGATTTTTTTTAAGTAAGTTCCTATTCTCCTTTTTAGTGAGTTAGTTTTGGACAATTTTGGATGTTCAGAGGGTTAGGAATGTTACATGTAATTTTACTATAAGATAAAAATGAATTTCTATTATATTTTGATCCTGTGGCTCTCATATGACAGAAGTGGTTTTGGAGAGCTCAAACTTATATGCGAAAGTTTTCAGAGGTAACAAAATCTAGATTAAGTTTTAATATCATAGGTTAAATAGGTTAAATGATTTGAATACAAAAGTGATTTGCTCACTATATTTTATTTTATGCAAGCTTTATGTTTTGTTTGATCCGTATACATTTAGTAATTTATGTTAGATTGAATATTGAAAAGTTAAAATAAATCGATTGAGTCAAATCAAATCGGTTTATATTGATGTTATTTTAGAATGAAATATATATATATATA
>Ga0214542_1001130_pt1 | contig 53676 bp, 23 predicted proteins | sample CNSS1metaG_FD_160096 | JGI IMG/M metagenome (GOLD analysis project Ga0214542, IMG submission 160096) | Root nodule microbial communities from cowpea collected in UCLA plant growth center, Los Angeles, California, USA - CNSS1 | ecosystem: Host-associated > Plants > Roots > Nodule | place: USA... | reverse complement strand
ATGAGTTGCTCCCTATTCTCTCATTCTCATTCTCTCTTGTTTTTTCTCTTCTCTATTATCTGTCGTCATTCTCTATGTTATTCACTTTATTTCATAACAAACTCCACCTGATACCATAATGATTGAAACATCCAAATTAACTTACTAACCAATAAATAACAAATATCAGATAATATTTAATAACTAATGAGTTTGACAAAAGAGATTATATTTCTTAAAAAAAAAAATGAAGATTAAAAATACTTAAAATAGTAAAACCAAATTTAAAAAAAAAAATCATTATAATATTAAGATCGAAAAGCATTGTGTACCTAATTAAATTCTTTTATTGCCCTTGTTGATAAATGAATTATGTGTTCAGATCTATGGTTATTAGTTAACTCTTTTTTCTTTTTGTTCGCTTACACTAATGATTTGATGCATTTTGCCTCGTGCTTATAGTTAATTATTGGGTTAGTGAGTTATAGTTGTCTTTTGAATGATGGCTAATAAGATAAGTCCAAAGTGATTTCATTTGTTAAATTTATATCTCTTGCATCTTAGAATGGGAAAAGGGAAAAAAATGCAAGTGGAGCAAGTACACTATTTTTGTGAAGTGAAAAGAATAGCATCAAATATTGACACACTGAATAATCATCTAGCATCATTATCAATCCAGAACATGTTGTCACCTTAGAGTTCACATGAAAAATAACTATTTTATTTAGGGGGGTCAAGTGGTTCATTTTGAATTCATGGAAACTGTGTAAATGTTGATGAAAAACTTTCATTAAAAATACACACTTGAATGTTGCACACCAATTATTGAGAAGAAAGTTACAAAAGTGTGTAAATGTTGTATCCGTGATGTTATGTTCATGCATATGGGAAAGTTCTTTATATGCTCCTATCCCTATTTTATTTTATTTTTTTCTGTCATTGTCACGGTGTAACATCGCAAAGTTAGATTTAATAATTATTTGAATGATTAGGGAACGTTTAGTTAATTATTTATAATGGGCTTAAGTTAAAAGAAATGAATTTTTAGAGAATGGGCCTTGAGGGTCCAATAAGAGATTGCTATTTGTAAATCCTAAATCACATGCCCAGCTAAACGTTTGATTGGCATAGGATTAGTAGAGGAAAGGAAAGGGGAAGAAAAAAAAATGATTTGAAAGGATGAAAGCACCTATTTAAAAAAAGAAAAAAAAAACTGAAAATGTTGTGAATAATCGATTATAATGACATTATTGATTATGGTAAATTGAAATTGACCCTCTCCTCTCCTTTTCTTCAATATAAGATTAATAATACTTTTTAAAAATTAATATTATATAAAAAATAAGTAAACTTTTGAAGTTATTTTTTCAATCCAATATATATTATTTTCATTTTTTTTCTCTCCTACTTGCTTTACTTTCGTATCAAACATATGATAAGTGAATGAAGTTCATTACATATTTTTCCTTTCCTCTTAATTGATATCACTATAGTATTTCACATTTTCAGTAATATTTCCTTAGTCACATTTATTCAAAATGTTAGCATAGATAAATTTGATATCTACGGTAATAATTTTTAAAATAAACGTTACTATAAATAACATGGACACAATATTATAATAGCTTTTAAATAAATGTTTTTAAAAATGATAAAAAATATCATTTTTTTTTATAAAAAAGAGCATATTATTATTATTATTAGTGTTATTGTTTTTATTAATTCTACTTTGATTTTTTTTAAGTATTTTATTACAATTTTGTTTAAGAAAATTGAAAATAAAATAAATACACTTTGAGAAATCAGTAAAATTGTCCGAACGTACAAATAGTTCAAATGAGATAAATTATGTATATTTAATTATTTAGGTTAAAAATGTTAAAATATATATATATATATATATATATATATATATATATATATATATTCAAAATTCATTTAATAGATTTGTAATCTCTCTATTAGTGTATTAGTGAGAGTCACTTTTTTTACGTTATAGACATCTGAATAATAATAACATGAGAAATATAGACATATGTGAATTAATGTAGATGATAATTTATAGAATTTGAAATTTTGCATGAGGAATCCTAAATTTACTGATATTGGACTAATAAATTCATAGATTTGCATGTCACCCAACTTTTACTAATTTATTTTACACAATACAGTGAACTACATGCAAATATATGAATTTAAGTAAGCAAATGTATTTTGAAAATTAAGTCTAAGTGTTTGTAATGTTGATGTTTTTGTATTATGACATGTGGTGTAGTGTAGTCAAGTGGCTCATAACGATTCTAATATAGGCTTGATTAATTAATTGTATGTATATCCATGAAAACAGACCGATGAAATTTGAATTATATATATATATATATATATATATATATATATATATATATATATATATATATATATATATTAATTAGTTGAAACACACGTAGTAAAATTATTATTTATCAATATTATAATTATAAATTTTATAACTTTGTTGTAAATAATTTTTATTTATTTTGTAGGTAACTCATGGAATAGTTATTTTAGTTTATGGAAATCAGTAAGTTCTGAAGAAAAGAAAAAACGTCAAAGTAGAAAAAAATTGTTAAATTTGAAAGATTTGTCATTAGTAAAATAATTATTTTAATTTACAAAAATATTACTTAAAAGAAAAAGAGAAACACTAATTATATACACAAAAGAGGTTGTTAGTGGAAAATGATAAGTGGATCGATTACATGTAACAAAATAATAAATATCGTTCTCTCCAAATTGATTTGTAAAACACATAACAACTCGCAATTCACAACTCAATTAGACAACAAAGTTCATAAAAACACTAAGAAACTCATTTTTGTATTTTATCAAATAGTTGTTGTGCAACAAAAATTTAACATAGAATATTTACTATTGTCAATATTAGATTTCATGCATTTCATTATCATGTATTGAAAAATATCTCAATTTTAATTTTATGTTAAAATCAACTACAATTGTCACGATTAGATTTCATCCATTTCATTATTATGCATTCACAAATATCTCAATTCCAATTTCATGTTAAAGTCAACTCACATGAATACCCAAATCTTATTCATAGTGACTTTATGCCTGTGATAACTCATCAATTTCTAATTCCTTTAATCCTCAACAAGTAATCATGCATTAAGTTCAAGAATTTTACGATTACCAATAATGAATCATGTTTAATCCCTAGATACAAGTTCCATTTGGTATTCAATTTTAGTTATAAGTTCAAAAGACATTTTCCAACACCTCAAGAACCACCAATCAAGCCACAACAAGCATAAAAATCAAATATTAACATTGAAATAGAAAAAAAAAACATATGTAAACATCATAAAATGCACAAGATTTAGTTTGTTACATCTAATATCAACAAATAGGGTTAATTTTCCATGGTGGAGAACTTAGTGTTTACAAATTAAAGAGATAAGGAAGAAATTGAAACAAAAGAGAGATGCACGCCATTCCCCATGGTTCTTTGCGACTCATCGTCCTCCTTCGTATTTCCATCTCTAATTTGCGACTCATCGTCCTCCTTAACCAGAACGGGGCAAAATCACCACTGATGAAGATTGAAGTCCAAGGAGGAGAAGAGAGAGCTTCCTAGCACCCCAAATAACTTTTAAGGGCCTCTCTCAGGCACTCTAGGTGAAGAATGAAGTGTGGGAGGATAGAATTTCCCAAAACCCCAAGGAAAACATTAATACACACTCAATTTTGACAAGTTAGTGACGCCACTGCTCAGCACCACTGAGCGTTATCAGTACAAATGCAAATCAATGGCCTATGTTAAATTGGGATTTAGCATTTTCCACCGCTCAACTGCGTGCAAGGGCTGGTGGCGCTCAGCCCCAGACAGTTTAATAACATTCTTTAAATGATGCATTGGGCGTGATCCCAGTGGCATCCACTCGTAAGACTGGGCATAATTTACCAAATTGTACTGAATTGTGGATTATCCATACTATTCTACACTAGAAAAATTGAACTACTTTTAACAAAAACTAAATTGGACAATTGTATAATTGAATTAAAAAAAAACTAAAATTGTTGTGTTTACAGTTCAGTTAACTGCTTGAACTGCCTTTTTTATTTTTTCCTTTCTGCTCATTGCCGTAACAGTTTGTTTTGTAGTTTAGTAAAATAGTGACTAGGAAGCAAAACGAGTACGTAAATTATTTTAATGTTATTTATCATACTATTTGACAATCATGTCTATATATCGTCGAAGATATACATTTTTTACTTTAATCTAACATGTTACCAACTTAAATTTTTTTATATTATCAAATAATTAAAAATAATAATTATTAAATCAAATAAGTTTGTTATTTAAGTTAACAAATGATGTTTAAATATAATATAAAAACATATATATATATATATATATATATATATATATATATATATATATTTATATTTGAGCAAGGATTTAGAAAATAATTAAGAATATTTTTTTATAACTAAAGTTTAAATATTTTATTATTAAAGTATTAAAACTATAAATAAAGAAAAATATTCCCATTATCTTATTATATATTTGCTTTTCCTAATCAAACCACATCCATTTTAATTTTTTTTCCTCTTCCAACTATTGTATCTCCTAAAAAGAAGGAAATTAGAACCGACAATAAAAAAAAACTTTGCATTCCCAATTCTAATTAAAATTATATATGCCTCAAATAATCAAAACTTTAAAAAATAAAATAAAAGACGTGAAAGTTCATTTAATCATGATTGTATTAATGGAGTTTCTAAGTATATCTCGCTAATAGTTATAGTATGTTAGAAGCATTTAATTTTTCGGGATCATGTGATTAAGTATGTCTTTTTCTCTAGCTAGTTAGTTCTACTATTTTGATTTTGGTGTATTGAAATATTATGTACTTGATTTTGTCTATGTTGAGAAATGGATGACATTACTTTTCTACAAGAGAAAAAGTGGTTAGTCCTTATCTACTTGCCTAATGTCTAACATGGATTACATTACTTGTTTGCACACAAAATTTATTTTTGATGATTGAAGATGTATTAATATTTTGATGTTGTTTATAGGAGAACCTACGGGAGAACCTATGTATTAAGATGTATTAATATTAAGATGTATTAGTTTTTCTAAGCACTTCCAAGTATTATTTCCTAAGCCCTTTCAAATTATATAAGTTAGATTATTATTGCATAGTGCAATCATATATAATAAAATTAATATAATTCGGTTCAAAAATTGTACACTTCAATTTAAAAATATTGCATTTCAATTCAAATCAGTGTAATTCGGTTCAAAAATAGTACAATTTAGTTCAAAAATAGTGCAATTGGTTCAATATCAGTACAATTCGGTTATAAAACAGTTCAAAAATAATGCAGTTAACTTCAAAAGTAGTGTAGTTAAATTCAAAAATAGTGCAATTCAGTTCAAAAATAGTGCATTTCAATTCAGAAGTAATGCAATTTGTAAAACATTTCAGTTTATAATAGATCGGTTAAGTTCATATTATAGTGCAATACAGTTCAGTACAATTCAATTTGTTAGAAAAAAAACACTTCAGTTCGTTTGAATTGTTTTTCAGTTCAGTGTAGTTCAGGTAAACAATTTTTTAGTTCAGTGCAGTTTTTAATAGTGCAATGCAGTTCAATATGATTTGCCAGGCCCTACCCACGCGTGTATTTGTATTAAATTGATATTTTCTTGTTTAAAACATGCTTTGTTAAGTTCTTGTTTGTTTTTCTCTAATAGAATTGCTCTGTATTCATTTATTTCAGACATTTAAACAATGGTACTAGAAGTAAAACAAACATAAAACAATTAAAATACAAAACAATACAAAATATTAAACTTGAGGGTAAAACTAAATATTGATTTATTCAAAACAATATACACACAAAAATAGAGAAACAGGGACCCTATCGTACCCTCTTTATATATTAGGGTTAAATATAATTGGTCCCTTAACTTTTAGTGAAATTTGAAATTAGTCCATTTTGAAACTTTGGACCAATTTAGTCATTCATATTTCGAAATACGTGAATTTAGTCCTTTTAATCAAATTTTGTTACATTTATTTGATGTTTTGTATACATTTCAAGATTGTATTTGAGTTGTTTATATGTTTGACACATTTTTGTTTTAATGTTAAGTCAAATACTATTATGAAACACGCTTGAAATGTCAAATAAACTTAACAAAATTTGATTAAAAAGACTAAATCCACATATTTCGAAAGATGAAAGACTAAATTGGTCCAAAGTTTCAAAATAGACTAATTTCAAAATTCACTGAAAGTTAAGGGACCAAAAATATATTTAACCCTATATATTACAAGTAAAAACACATGAACGTAGTGCATGTGTGTTCATTTTTTTATGATAATAAAAAATAGTTTTTATAATTTTATTGTAAATATTAATAATTTTTATATTTTTTTTGTAAATATTTTGTAGAATGTTTTATAAATAGATGGTTAAACTTAAAAGAATGATCAAATCGAAAAAACAGTTCTATAGGTAAACAATTATTTTAGTTTAAAAAATATATAAAGGGTAAAATTAGAAAACAAATATAGACATCAAAAAAGGATCTCTTTTATATATAGGAATAGATATTATAGATTATATGAATTGAAAACACGCAATTTAGAAATTTCTTATCAAAAGTTGTATAAATAAACTTGAAAGTACATCAATATTTAAACTTAAAAATAAACTTTGATACTACTTCTCACTTAAAACTTTAAGGTTTACTCTTAGTAGTTTGTGTTTTTCCTTAAATGTCACTTAACTTTTTTATTTATTTTATAAAATATAAGTCATACTCAAATTTCTACCAATTTCAATATTTATGGATATTTCTTTTCTTATATTACTCAACTTGTTATACTTATACGCAATATGAAATTTTTCATTCATCCTTAAGTTCCTCACAAATTTTCCATAAAACATGAGTTGAAGTTTACCATAGATTCCTACCACAACTTCAATTCCTAACTTATATTTGTCCCCGACTATTTATCTCAACACACTTCTTTTCTGACTCTAACTGGAACTTTTCACAATGTGACATATTTGTTTATGTATAATCTGTTAACTTAATTCTGATATTATTATTAGAAAATTTTTACTAGAATAAATTAGGAAGATTCTCTCTACCTATTGCTTATATATTATAACACTATTTCTAACATAAAAGTCTTAAAGATAAAATATTGTCTTTGTTGTCTAATGTTCCTCAACTTTTTTTATTTCTAATTAATATAAGATTTTTAAAATTAAACCTCGAAGACTTATACACCCTACATAACATTTTCATATAGCTTTGAAACTACTCCACCATACTCTCAAATTAAAATATCTTCTTATATAAATTAAAAACATAAATTACAAAGCCCCCACCCATGTTATATATAACATTTATTTTACTAAGCTTTTAAAATAAACACACGATAGTTTCAATCGAAAACACAACACAACACAATAATAAACAATGCACGGAAAATGCTTTTGTTGCAACTTTGGAATTTTCTTAGCCTTGTGGACACATGCATGCTTTACTTCTTAGATGTAGAGGCTTTTGCAATTAATTACATCTAATCAACCATTGACTTCCTTCAAGTAAACTTCAAATATATCCAAAATTAATACATAAAATTAATAACTTTTCTGTTTTTATCAATCATTAAAGAAATACTATTTGTGATTTAAAAATTATAAAAATACCTTTAATTAAAAAATGTCAATGATATGCCTATACATTCAAAAAATGAAATAAACTAAAATTTGTGATTGCAAAATTGTAAAGTAAAAGCAAATGAGGAAGAATATAAATAAAGTCTATGAACAAATTGAATATGCTAATAAATAAGTTTAATATACGGTAATACGTTGGCTTTTTTCTTTTTTTAAATCCGTGTACTATGGTATTAATTAAATTAAATGATAAGTGAATAAAAGAAGAAAATGTAGAATACGCGTATTTATTATCAAAATTTATATGTGTGACAAGTATGTTATGATTTTTCAATTTTCTAAATCTGATTATACCATCTATAGAGTTCAAAGTTTATTTTTACTTCTTATAATTTTCCTGTTATTTTAATGATAATTTCTAAATTTTCTTGTTAGGAGTCTCAATTAAGGCATTGTGCTCATGGATGGTTCAAGAGTTTATAAGTTTTAAAGCAAACTTAAAAAAAAAATGAGATCTTTCATTTAAAATTTAATTTTTAAAGTTTTATTATGCAAAATTATTTATTAAATTGTCATATTTAATTTCATTTAACATTTCTTCTTCAATAAGTAATTTGACGACATTATTGATCTTAAATAAGCTCTTATATTTTTAGTTTTGAGAAACTTTTAACATTGTACTTGTGAACATTATTTTATAAGCTATATATGCATTTGAAAAAGAATCTATTATTTTTATATAGTTAAGAATGTCAATTAGTTTATCATTTTCTAAACCTATAATTTCTCTTAAGATATTTAATTCTGAAAATAAATCAAATTAATCAATATCCAATAAATTATCATGTTTTAAAGATTTTTTTTAAGGTTTAATCATTTTTATTTAAAAAATGTACAATCTAGTGACTTTAATTTTTTAGCACTAAATAAAAAACATAAATATTTTGATATGTTTTAAATTGTTCAAATCTACTTTGAAGTGCGGTAATTGTTTTATCTTCAATATTCAAAAGGTAATTGTTTTATCTTTTCAACTCAACAGTAAGTTTTTTTTCCTAAACTTAAAATATCTTTCTACAAAAAAACCCAACTTTGAATTATGATTTAATTAATATACTATCCACCAAAATACTAACCCCTAATCTAAATAATAGTTTTGTTGAAAAATTTTAATTTCTCGTCACGATACATACAAGAAAAAAAAAACTCTCAAACTCGTAAAACAAAAAAGTATTGAAAAATAAAACTGGACAAAAGGAACACATTTATAATTTTAATATAAATCCAAAACTGACTAAAAACAACACTAACTAACAAATAGAAAGAAAAAATATAATTTTATAATTAATTTAATAGTAGTATATTATTACAATAAAAATTGTGAGGCGTTTTTTCTTAAATATAATTTTATAATTAATTTAATAAAAAGTATTAATAGAAAAAAAAAATTGAAACCTTATTTATTTGGAGGTCTAAAGTGAATATATGTGAGATACAATTTCTAAACAAGTTTTTTTTTTTTAATAACACAAACTTTTGATTGAACAGGTATAATGTTTTAGTTAAAATAGTAGATTTTTTTTGTTAAATTCATTTGTAAAACAATGTATCAATTATAACACATAAAAAGGTTGAAATAAATATTATCCTATCGGTAATATTAAATTTTTATGATATACATAATCGTAAATTGATATGTAAAACAATAATTCTAAATTAAATTTGTTTTCAAAACAAATTATTGTGTGGATTTGGATCTCTCTAATCCAAAATAATTCACATTAGAAAAATAATCTATGTAAAGGAATCTCATTTATATTTAAGAGTAAAAGTTTAATAAATCAATCAAGTTTAATCTTATCATACAGTTCATTTCTGTTCATCTCAATAAATCACATTTATTAATTTGTTCCTGTCCATTCCTTCACTCTCTTTTTTTGTTGACCTTTATACCAATAAATGATTGTATAAACATTGCACATTACATTTTCTATTAATCCCAATTTGTTTTCTTTTTTAAAGATTTGATTTAATAATAAACATTGCACATTACACTTTTTATTAATTAACCACAATTTATTTTCTTTTTGAAAGGTTTGATTTAATAATAAACATTGCACATTACATTTTTTATTAACCACAATTTATTTTCTTTTTGAAAGGTTTGATTTAATAATAAACATTTCACAATACATTTTCTATTAACCACAATTTGTTTTCTTTTCAAAAGGTTTCATTTAATAATAAACATTGCACATTACATTTTTTTATTAACCACATTTTCTTTTCTTTTTGAAAGGTATGATTTAATAATAAACATTGCACATTACATTTTTTTTATTAACCACAATTTGTTTTCTTTTCTAAAGGTTTGATTTAATAATAAACATTGCACATTAAATTTTACTGACCACAATTTGTTTTCCTTTTCCTTTTTGAAAGGTTTCATTTAATAATAAACATTGCACATTACATTTTCTATTAACCACAGTTTGTTCTCTTTTTGAAAATTTTCATTTAATAATAAAATGTTAAATATGTTTTTTATCTCTTAACTTTTAATAAAATTTGGAATTAGTAAACTTTGAACTAATTTAGTCTTCCAACTGTAGAAGTGTATAAATTTAGTTATTTTAACCACATTTTATTAAATTTATTTAAGGTTTCAAATATGTTTCATGATATTATTTCAACTAACATTGAGGTGTGAAGATATGTCAAACGGTATAAACAATTTAAATACTATTACAAATGTGTTTAAAATATGAAATAAAATTAACAAAATTTAATTAAAATGAATAAATTCATATATTTCTAAAGATAAATGATTAGGTTAAAATTTTGAAAATGGACTAATTTAAATTTTCATTAAAAATGTAGAGATATGAGAAACATTTTAAGCCAATAATAAACATTGTACGTTACAATTTTTTATTGAGATTCTAAAGTCAATCTTCATGTTCTATATATATATGTAGGAGGCAACACTCCATATTGCATAAGGAACAATCAATCCCTTGCTCTTCCATACACAATGTCTACTTCATCTTCTTTTATGTTCCCTCAAACTCAATCCACAGTTCTCCCAGACCCTTCAACCTACTTCTCACCAAACCTTCTTTCTTCTCCACTCCCCACAAACTCTTTCTTCCAGAACTTCGTTATTCCAAATGGTACACAGCCTGAGTATTTTCACCCCTATCACATTCAGGCCTCAAACTCCTCACTCTCTGCCTCCTACCCTCTTCTCTTCTTCACTGCAGCAGTGTTGTACCAAACTTTTGTGCCGGATCTCACAATCTCTTCTAGTCAAACACTTCCAACTCAACAAAACCATGTAGTCTCATCATTCAGTGACCTTGGTGTCACTGTTGACATTCCCTCCTCCAACCTCAGGTTCTTTCTCTCAAGAGGAAGCCCTTTTATAACTGCTTCTGTCACATCTTCAACATCTCTTTCTATAACAACACTGCACACCATACTCTCTTTGTCTCCCAGTAATGACAAAAACACCAAGTACACCCTTAAGCTCAACAACACTCAGACATGGCTCATATACGCCTCCTCCCCAATCTATTTGAACCGTGATGGTGCTTCCCAGGTTACATCGAAACCATTCTCCGGCATCATTCGTGTAGCAGCGTTGCCTGATGACAACCCCAACAATGTCGCAATTCTCGACAAGTTCAGCTCTAGCTACCCTTCATCGGGTAATGCAACGCTACACGATCCTTTCCGTTTGGTGTATCAATGGCAGAAGGAAGGTTCTGGGGATTTGCTCATGCTGGCTCACCCTCTTCATGTTAAACTTTTATCAAATAAGAACACCGGTAATGTCAATATTCTGCGTGATTTTAAGTATAGAAGCATTGATGGTGACCTTGTTGGTGTTGTTGGAGATTCATGGAAGTTGGAAATGAATCCTATTCCCGTGACATGGCATTCTAACAAAGGCGTGGGAAAAGAGTCATACAACGAAATTGTCTCAGCACTTTCCAAGGATGTTCAAACCCTAAACTCTCCAATATCAACGCCATCCTCCTACGCAATTGGGAAACTTATTGGAAGGGCTGCAAGGTTGGCGTTGATAGCGGAAGAAGTGTCTTTTCCAAACGTGGTTCCCACCATTAAGGAGTTTCTGAAGCGGAATATTCATCCATGGTTGGATGGAACAGTCCAAGGGAATGGCTTTCTATATGAAAAAAAATGGGGTGGACTTGTAACGAAAATGGGGTCAACTGATTCAAGCGCTGATTTTGGGTTCGGAGTGTACAACGATCACCATTACCATTTGGGGTACTTTCTTTACGGAATTGCGGTTCTAGCAAAGATAGACAACGAGTGGGGACAAAAATACAAGCCACAAGTTTATGCACTTTTGTCAGATTTCATGAACTTGGAGCAACAAAAGGCTCATTATCCACGTCTAAGGTGTTTTGACCTCTACAGGTTACACTCTTGGGCTTCAGGGGTGACTGAATTTGCAGATGGAAGGAACCAAGAAAGTACAAGTGAAGCTGTGAATGCATACTATTCAGCAGCTTTGGTGGGTGTAGCATACGGAGACAAAAGTCTTGTTAGCGCCGGATCAACGCTATTGGCGATGGAAATTCTTGGTACACAAACATGGTGGCATGTGAAAGCAGGAGACAAGTTGTACAATGAAGAGTTTGCAAAAAACAATAAGATAGTTGGTGTTCTGTGGTCTAACAAGAGGGACAGTGGATTGTGGTGGGCCCCTGCTACATGCAGAGAGTGCAGGCTTGGAATCCAAGTGCTACCCTTGTCGCCGATCACTGAGACATTGTTCTCTGATGCTGGTTATGTGAAGGGGCTTGTGGAATGGACATTGCCCTCTTTAAGTAGTGAGGGTTGGAAGGGAATGACCTATGCATTGCAGGGAATTTATGATAAGCAAACAGCATTGCAGAACATAAGAAGGTTGAAAGGTTTTGATGATGGGAACTCGTTCACTAATCTCTTGTGGTGGATTCACAGCAGATAATTAAGGAGTCGTCGTGATGCACCCAACTTTGAACAAATAATGTTTCAACTCAATAATCTATGTTGCAGCAGCATATGCAAACTTCAATCTCATATCAGTTATTGTTAGTTTGTGATTATGGATTTCAATTTGTTGTTCTGGAAAATAAAATATTGTATTCAGACTTTGCTCCTTGTTGCAGTGAAGTTGAATTATTTTCGAGTGTTTTTATCATATCTAAGGCTTTTAATATATGGTCTATAACAACGATTCCAGTCACAATTTTATCTTAGATTATTGCGCTATCACACAAGAGAAAAGAGATTATGTTGAAGACTAAAAAAATAAAAATATTTACTTTAATTTTACGATTTATATGAAGGCATCTTTAGAGAAATTTAAAAGATTATTTGAATTTTTTTATTAACAATGTAAAGAATTTTTTTGTATCAAAAAGTTTGAACCAGTTTCGAATTTTAAGATTAAGGTAATATGTTACGGGGATAAGATGAGAAAGGATTGTGTATATTGTAGGAAAATTTTTGAATTTTTTTTCTATATTTGATGACATTGTTAAGAGGTTATTTCTCGAGTTAGGAAAGATGGTATAATATATCCATTTTTATAATTAAAATTCTGGAACTATTACTATTATAAGTAAAGTTAAGTCGCAATTCGTTGTCGTCACAAATATATCATCAATATTTTCTTTTTGTTAATACATAACTTTTAGTTATAAAATAGGTAGGTCCTCTTCATAAAATATTTTCAATAATATGTTTTACTTTTTTAAATCACTTGATTAATTAATTCATTTAATATATTTTTTAATGGCCAAATATTTTTAAAATGTTTCTTCAGTATCAACATAAATAAAATAATTTCTAAGTACTTCGTGCAAAAATATTTTATGTGTGTGTGTGACACTTCGATTATCATGTAATGTATACATTTTCAATCATCAAAACGAATATAGTTAAAATATGCACTTTCTAGCCCACACCATAAACAATTAAAAAAATTTAAAGTTGTTTTAGTTTATACAGTTTGAAAAATACTCATATCAAAATATTGTCAAGAGATTAGATATAACTTAAATTCGATTATGTAATAGTTTAAAACTAACACGATAAAATATGTGTTCTCATGTGTTATGTTTTATGAAAGTAGAGTTGGATGGTAATTTATGGCTCAATCAATTAACAGAAGTTCTTCGAACATGGCACGTTTAAACATTAATCAAAGGCATTCAAAAAAGGGAAGAAAAAACAAAAGACATTAATGAAGAATTTTGGTTCCACCGTAGGAATTGGACACATGCTCTGCCTCGTAAGAGTAGGAAGCTCATGCTATAAAATATAATCAATCATTCACACTCTCCAACTTACTCAACACCAAAGAAATCCAAAATTAATAAAGCTAGGTTAACCTCAATTATTATTCATAAGAAAACAATATTTTTTTAAAATATACTTTTTAATTATCTTACATCGTTTAATATTTAAAAAAAAATTGAATTCAATTGATCTTTGATCTTTGGTTACATTATCACATAATGTTTAATTTTACGAGCAGGATATTTCTTTTAAATATTAAAAGATTACATTATCACATTAGTTTTTTATGCGTATAAATGAGAATGGAAGTACTACTTCCAAAGTAGTAATATTTTTCGTTTTATATCAATGGATCGTCTATTTAATTTTCTTGTGTTCCAAAAATATAAATTGGATCGTTTGTGTAGTCCTTTGGCTTCACCACTTCCACATATGTCAATTTGCCAGTCATGTGTTGCCTATTGTACTTTATTTTTTCCTCTGTTTTTCATTCTTGTAAAGTTATTTTTAAAATTTGAGATTGAGTCTAGTTTATCTCCACACTAATTATAGCTTGTAAATGTTTAACACTTTACATGTCCACACGAAAATTTGTATTTAGGATCGAATAAGATTAATAAACAATCTTCATCTTACGAATTTTGTAAAATTAGATTACATTGATAATGTTAGAATATCTTTTATAAATTATTTGTTGTTGGGTCTATTAAATTACTTTTTACTAGTTCCAAATTGAATATTAAAATGTTATTTATCCATTTGCAAATGTTTAATTTTGCAATCTCTTAACTCTCGTGGGTGTTTGAGATCAACTTTGACTAGTATACGAGAAACATAATGCTTTTAAGAGAGAGATAATAATTATTTAACAAACCAATGGATTAAATTAGGTTCAAAAGTGAATTCTAAGATGATGCTATATTTTATCTTATTAATTTAATAGACCTCTTTATTGAATTATCAACAATCTGCCTACAAAATTTTAGTCTTTGCAAACTTTGTAAATATTTAATCGTGTAAACAAATGTGATAATGTTTATCCTATATTTAAAAAAACAAATTTAATGCTTACAATCTATTTATTTAACAAAACAAAGTTTTTATGTCGTTTGTATATTTTTTAATGGAAGATAATTACCAAGAGATTATGACAACAAGTATATATAAATTAGAAGAGTGTTCCTTCACTATTACACAGGAAGAATTATGCATTACTTAATTAATTCATAATTAATTAGTTAGGGTGTACTTATCAAGGAATGGAAATAAAAAAAAGATGTAACTTGTGATTTAATAAATAAAAAGAGAGTCTAAAAAGAAATATAAGTTCGTTAACCCAACGTGTGGGGGGAACATATAATATGCAAGAAGCAATATTATTCAAAGAAAAACAAAATACGCTTCGTACGTACGTACCTTGAAAGAAAAATTATGCAAATAACAAATGATACGAGTTATGGAAAATATAAACTATGTCTGACTAAAAAGTAAACCAAAATCATAATCTGTTCTATTAAGCCCAATAATGCCTTTATTATATGGAAACTGATATTTTGACATTTTTGGATTTCGTTACAACTACTTAGTGATTTTTTTATAATAGTATAATAATTATATTATTATATATTGTTACAACAAGTTATGAAGTAGTTGTACTTAAACTTAAAAAGTATAAAAAAACATCATTACTCTTGTTATATATATCATACACTTTCTTGTACACGTTATATCATTGTCTCAGATTAAAAGGAAAAAAAAAACACAAAATTTAGCTATAAATATCAACATTTTTTTTCATAATGATTAAAAGAATAAGAAAAAATAGTAACACAATTGTTTTTTTTTTAATGAAAGTAATTTAATAATAAACAGTGTACAGTGGCAGCCGGGCAAGATTATAAATTTATAGCTTAGAATTTCTCTTGGTTCTAAAAGTCAACCATTAAGCCAAAAAAACTCTTATCTTTGCTTATAAAGTGGCTGAGGCCGCGGCACCACACAACACTGCAAGAAGCGATCACAAACAACAATGTCTTCTTCATCTTCTTCTTCTTCCCCTTTTCTGTTCCCTCAAACTCAATCCACAGTTCTCCCAGACCCTTCAACCTACTTCTCCTCAAACCTTCTTTCATCTCCACTCCCCACAAACTCTTTCTTCCAAAACTATGTTATCCCAAACGGGTCACAACCTGAGTACATTCACCCTTACCTCATCACAACTTCAAACTCCTCTCTATCAGCCTCATACCCTTTTCTCCTCTTCACCACAGCACTCTTGTACCAAGCTTTTGTGCCGGATCTCACCATCTCTTCCACTCAAACACAGTCACACGATCAACGAAACCGTGTAATCTCATCATTCAGTGACCTTGGCATCACTTTGGACATTCCCTCCTCCAACCTCAGGTTCTTTCTCTCAAGAGGAAGCCCTTTTATAACTGCTTCCGTCACATCTTCAACATCTCTTTCTATCACAACACTGCACACCATACTCTCTTTGTCTCCCAGTAATGACAACAACACCAAGTACACCCTTAAGCTTAACAACACTCAGACATGGCTCATATACGCCTCCGACCCAATCTATTTGAACCGTGATGGCGCTTCCGAGGTTACATCGAAGCCATTTTCTGGCATCATTCGTGTAGCAGTGTTGCCTGATCCTAACTATGCGACAACTCTTGACAAGTTCAGCTCTTGTTACCCTTTGTCGGGTGATGCAACACTGGAGGAGTCTTTCCGTTTGGTGTATCAATGGGAAAAGGAAGGTTCTGGGGATTTGCTAATGCTGGCTCACCCTCTTCATGTTAAACTTTTATCAAATAAAAATAACGGGCAGGTTACTGTGCTGAGTGATTTTAAGTATAGAAGCATTGATGGCGATCTTGTTGGTGTTGTTGGAGATTCATGGGTTCTGGAAACGGATCGTATTCCTGTGACATGGTATTCTAGCAAAGGAGTGGAAAAAGATTCGTACGATGAGATTGTGTCAGCGCTTGTTAAGGATGTGGAGAAGCTTAACTCTTCCGCAATAGGAACAAGTTCATCTTATTTTTATGGAAAGCGAGTTGGGAGAGCTGCAAGATTGGCACTGATAGCGGAAGAAGTGTCTTTTTCAAAGGTTGTTCCCACCATTATGGATTTTCTTAAAGAAGCCATCGAGCCTTGGTTAGATGGAACTTTCGTAGGGAATGGTTTTCTATATGAAAACAAATGGAGTGGACTTGTAACCAAACTAGGGTCAACGGATTCAACCGCTGATTTCGGGTTTGGAGTTTACAATGATCACCATTATCATTTGGGGTACTTTCTATATGGAATTGCGGTTCTTGCAAAGATTGATCCCGAGTGGGGACAAAAATACAAGCCACAAGTATATTCACTGGTGACAGATTTTATGAACTTGGGTCAAAGGTATAGCAGAATTTATCCACGTCTAAGGTGTTTTGACCTTTACATGTTACATTCTTGGGCCGCAGGAGTGACTGAATTTGAAGATGGTAGGAACCAAGAAAGTACAAGTGAAGCTGTGAATGCGTACTATTCAGCAGCGTTGGTGGGTCTGGCATATGGTGACTCAGATCTTGTTGCAACAGGGTCAACGTTAGTGGCGTTGGAAATTCTAGCTGCACAAACTTGGTGGCATGTTAAAGTGGAAGATAACTTGTACAATGAAGAATTTGCAAAAGACAATAGGATAGTGGGAATTTTGTGGGCTAATAAGAGGGATAGTAAGTTATGGTGGGCGAGTGCTGAATGTAGAGAATGCAGACTCGGAATCCAAGTGCTACCCTTGTTGCCTATCACTGAGACATTGTTCTCTGATGCTGATTATGTGAAGGAGCTTGTGGAATGGACATTGCCATCTTTAAGTAGTGAGGGGTGGAAGGGAATGACCTATGCATTGCAGGGAATTTATGATAAGGAAACAGCATTGCAGAACATAAGAACGTTGACAGGTTTTGATGATGGAAACTCTTACAGTAATCTCTTGTGGTGGATTCACAGCAGATGAGGGATGATGCAAAGTTGCACACGAGTTAATTTCTTGACTAGATAAATTGATCAGCAAAAGTCCAAGGAATTGTGATGCTTCAATTTGACTATTTATCAGTGTTTTCATTTGTAGTAATTTATGAAATTCTGTATCTCGTGTGAAATTGAGTTTTGTGATTTTTCAAGAATGTAATAAAATTTGCAGTTTACAGAGAGGTATTCTAGGGCTGTACAAGTTCAGATTCCTATAATTTTAGGTGATTCTAACATAACATAACTCAACTCACTATTTTTGTGTACGTTTGTCTGAGCTTTGGGAATCAAGTCAAAGGAATGATACTGAAATTCATCGAATCTACAAAGGTAGCAAAATTCCCCTGTAGATATGATTTCATTTTCGTACCTTTTGGTGCTTTAAAAGAGTGTTATTTTGGCAATACAGAGTTTTCAAGGCTGAATTTTTAATATGCAGAAATGAATGCTCTATGAACCGCACAACAACTCTTTATGTAAATAGCAGTGTTTGGTACAATGTCAACTTAAAAAGGGATAAACCAGAAAGGCAAAATCCAAACTTTAGTTATAAAATTTAAATTTTAAGGAGCACAAACCCGTTTTTCTATATATTTTTTTTATTAAAAGAAAAATGCGTAAAGTGGATCTTAGAAGCAAGTGTTTTGACTCCTCCTTAATCACTTCATTTGGACCTTCGAAAAGTATGGATGACCTTAGCTTTAGGCCCTTGGCGGTTCTCCATTAAAACTTAGGTGAACAAAACAAAAAAGGTTCACGAACTGAAATTAGTTTTTGTACCGAAAATACCCAAATTAAAAAGAGTCCAAACTGATTTAATAGTTTGATTTTAACATGTTTTTACTCAATAATAGATCTAAAATTCCGATGATAATAATAATAATAACAATAATTATAAACGCTACTTAAAATAAATAGGCTATATTCTCAAAAAGCAACGCCCTTTACAAACCATTTATAGAAAAAAATAGTACCTACGTAACTAAAACAAAATGTTTGGTTGGAAAGTGCCAACAAGTAATTAAAGAGGAAACTTATCGTGAAAAAGTATAATTTATATATTTTCATCATATTTTTAAAAAACTTAATGAAAAACAATTATTTTTTTAATTAATGTGCATTGCGCTCTCATAAACAAGACTCTATTTCTTCTGTATTAAATTCTTTTTATTGTATATTGCCAAAGAAAATTATTAATTAAAAAAGGGCTATAATTGTGAGTTTATTAAAACATTCAAATAAAAGAATACATTAAAAGAAAAATTGAAACATCAATAGAGATATTGTTGTGCATGTTAATAAAAATGGTAGGATGTAAGAAGGGTGGTGATTGGATCTTCAAAAAATTCAGGCCCATCACAAATTGATAAAACATTTTAAAATGAAGATTTGAGTTTTTATTGATTCGATCCTTTTTTTCTGTAAGAGATTGATTAAATATTTTTGTCAATTGAATTTTTAATGCTAATAGGGTTAATTCATGAACAAGAGTCAATATCAACAATTGGTGAATAAAATATATAAGTGAGGGGGACAGAGAGCACAAGACAAAGTGGGTTTTTTTTTATACTGGCTTGATCACCTTCTGTGATCTACGTTCAATCCCCAATCAAACTCTGGAAAAGTGTCCGAAGACATGTAAATGTAAAAGTGGACTCCATGTCATTCTTATGCCAATACAAATGTCAATACAAATGTTACGGTATTGCTATGATTTCTACTACACTAATTAGTGTGAGCCTAACTCACACACGGGAAATTGAGATCACTCTTAACCCAAAACTTTAGAATGATAAATTTATAAATTTTTATCTTCATATGATGTTCAACTTACTCATTTTTATTTAATATGAGATTTAGACTCTAACTTGGTTTCCAATCACATTTTATCCAATCCACATTTTAAGAGTATAAGAAATGTCTGAATATATATAAACAATGTTTGACTAAAAGTATTTTTGCAATATATAAATTTCCACAAGAGTTGGTAGTTTGGATGATTGAAGGTCGAACACGTCTCTAAGTTAGGCCAATTTATTAGAAATCAATTGTGCAGTAAGTGAACAACTGAAGTAAGAGAAGATGGCACTAAAGAAAAACGAAGTCAAGTTGCATTATGATACGAAATTTAGTCAGAAATAACTTAAAAAATATTAACACTTAAGACCACCTAATGTGTAAACAGGACAATCGGCACTAACGAGTTGAAGCATTATTTGGACACATCGAAGATTGTCGAGTGCCAGACATAATTACAACCCCAAACCCAAGAGAAATGTGAGGGACATTTGTTGTTATCTTCCATTGGGCTCAATACTTGTTAAGTTGAAGTTATCATATGCTTATTGCAATACAAGAGTATATAATAATCGGAAGAAAATAACTATTTTTAGAAACTTTGGGACACTCATGAATCTCGTACATAGTTGTCTGAAGAACACAACCGGTGGTAGAGAGCTTGACACGTATTCAATTGCAACTGCAGGCTGAAATACAAAAAACTGTATGGCATGATTGACTGAGTTTTTCTCTCGGTGTAAAAGGACTCAAATTTGAGTTCGAATAGTTTAGAAGAAACTCCTGAGTAGAAAGATGAGCCAGAAAACAGCATAAAGAAAAATGAATAGGTGTCTGTTTAAATTAATCAAGGGATAAACATAAACTAATTCAAATAATTTATGAAACACCCTCTGAATATTATAAATAATAAAATTTGTTTTCATGTGTGCATAGTGATAGGTTATATTTGTTTTTTCACGTATGATTTATGGTCATTGAGAGATTGTGGTCAGCATATATATAATTATATGACATTAACTTTACACATATAAGATCTTAAACACCACTTTTACACAAAAACCTTAAGGCAATGTTGTTATGGATTTTTATTCTTATATAGTGTTTAACTTTGTCTATTCTATCCAATGTGAGACTTTTTGACTCACACTTGGACTATTCTCGACACTTAGAATTATAGAATAGAGAAAGAAAAAAAAAAGTGTTTTTATTGACCTAACTATCGCACACAACAGTAATGTTGCAGGGCAGAGGCCCCATCAGAGACAGCACTGTTTGTCTTCCACTTCACTGCATTGCACCAACGTCACTCCACACTTTCCACTGTTGTATTGTATCGCAACACTTCATACCACATGTTCTTCCCTAACCACATGCACTCAAACTCTCTCTTCACATCCAAATAATTCATAGATATTATTGTTTAACCCTAAAGAATCAAAGCCTTGTGCTACCTTAAAATTGACCAAACAGCCATGTCTGTCACCACTACCACCTCCAACTCTAATTTCGTAGGTTAATGGAGTGTGAGTGAGTGTGGACTGTTTGTCCCGTCGCTCGGTTCCACACTTTGGACTCTTCTCTGTGGTTTCTGTACGAATTACTATTATGTCGCCGAACATCATTATGTACTCCATTAATGTATCACAATGTAGTTCCCATATACCTCTCCAACAAACATTTCAAAACTACTATTCTTTTCAAAAATTCATATTTTACTCTCTGTTAATCCACCTTTCTTCAATATTCTCCTACTTTCTTTAATATTATAATTTTATTCCCTAGTCTTTCTTTAGTTTTTGGAATTCATTCTTTTTCAAATCCAAGCTCGATTAGATATAAGATAAATATATAATATATGTATATGTAATTATAAATTTTATAAGTTGATTTCGTAATATTAAATTAGATTTAAAATTTAATTTTTAGTATAATTAAAGTCTATCTTAATAAAAATTATTAGCTATGATCCTAATAATATGATAAATTTACGTTTTATAAACGAATCCACGTGACTTTTATTATTATTAATATGATAAAAATAGATAAAAATTGTTTAATTCTAAAAAAGTTAAAATTAAATATGTAATTAAACTTGTTACTACATATATAAACTTAATTATTCAAAAAAAGAGTCCGTGATTGCATTAACTATAGTTTGTTATAGCCGAGGACACCGTTCATATCTTTGACATTTTTGCACTGTAAAACAAATGGTCCTCGTAGAAATTATTACACATGTATTTTGGACCAACATGTATTCATAGTTATAATTAGAGCTATATATGATAACCAATTTATTTGATAGAACCATTATACAAATAATTTAAATTTTAAATAGCACTTTCTTTGTTGAAATACTTGTTGACTCATTAAAAATAAATATTTTATAATTAAAATGAGGTTATCATATAGTTAGCAAAAGTTTAGTTTTAAAAAGATAACTTTCCTTCTAATTAATGTTTTTAATGGATACTAAAACTGTTTAATTTTCAAAAGAAAATAATAAGGTATTTAGGGTTTAATTCGGAAAATAGTACTCCTTCATAAAAGTGTGTTCAAGGAGATATTTTACACTTAACCTATATTTTTACTCACCCTGCGTTGGCTCTGATTGAATTTCAAAATTTGATTAAAGGAATCAATGATATATTAGAGAGTAAAGAGTTTTCAGAAAAGAAAAATAAAAATAAAGGTTATATACATAAGTTAGTTTAAATAGACTTTTATATGATTTTTTAAAATATTTATTTTTCACTTATATATAGTTAATTTAAACTTATATAAAAAAATTAACTTTATATATTTCCCACAAATTATTATGAAAAAACTCGTATAAATAGATCTAACTTCGCTTCTATTCTTGATTTGTTTTCTTTGATCAAGCTAAAACTTACCAATATACAAAGAACTTGTACATGCTTTTTGCATCTAATCAATGAAAGAGAGTAACATCTTAGAAAAACCATTCAAACCTTTCTCTACCGTTATGCGTTTGACGAGGTGACTGAGACAAGTTAATATTATTATTATCTTTGTTTTTTTTTTTTTTGTGTAATGACAAAATAACTTTCCCATGGCGAATGAACGATGAGGAGAACGTAGAAAAAATTGTGTGCTGTGTCTGTCGTGCTTGGGATTCATGCATGTCATGTTAATCTCAGCTGCAAAAGCTTTCTGCGACCTTGCATGTGCTGTGTGCTACGTTCAGACAAAGCTTCAACAAACGCGCTTATATTTGCTTCTTTTACTTTTTCCGTTCTTCTGCAGTGATTTCAACATCAATAGTCAACACAATAAAAAAAAAAAGGTTAGAATTTCAAGGAGCACATAATCACTCAGAAACTCATAAATACTCAAAACCTACTACTACTATCAAGATACGGTTTTAAAAAGTTTTATTATTGCAACTTTTTTAGTTTCTATATTTAATCTTTTATAGCTTAAAGTATTAATTTAAGAATGTTTAAAAGGGTCTTGCGGCAAACCAAAAACCGTATATTAAAAAGGTTAAAATATTTTTTAAAAATCAAAAAGAAAATGCACTTTTACACATTTTAGTCAAAATAATTCATTTTTAATTCTTGATGTATATTAACCAGGAATTAAGGATGTTGTTAAAAATAAAAACGAGTAAAACATTTCTCGAGTGAGTATTAGTAAAGTTACTTTTTAAAAAATTCTTTGGCCAGTATTACTTCTTGTTAATAGGTGTTTTTGAAAAAATCTTGTAACATTTCCTATTTTAAAGTTAAAGTGATTCTTGAAAGAAAACCCACGTGTAGTCAAAACAAGTTTTAAATATCGCAGGTTAGAGAGGGAACAACACAAACTAATTAATTAATGATCCACATGGTATTAGGTAAATTTACACACTAATCCTAAAACTGTAGGATCGTGTATTTTAATTTTGAGACTTTCAAAATAACTTTTTCTCTGAAAGATGATTTTTTTTATACGTTTTTTTTATATTTTACTATTATTTTAAAGCAAACTAAAATAAAGTGATTTTTTTTTTTTTAAATCTGAAACTGAAATAGCCGAGCTAGAAAAATATGGAATAATAGTAGTTGAATCTTATACTTGGCGTGAGGAGAGACAGTTGAAAGGACACGTGTGCAGAATCATTAGTAGTACATTTATTGATATCTGAGCATGTGAGAGTACTATTTTCAGAGTTTGGTCACTCAGAAAGAAATAAGATATCAAATTCAGGAAGAAAACTTATTATGAAGCAAGAGATACACACAACAACGCAGAACAATTTCAGTGAGAACACACTGCAAACGTGTCCAAAAATATGTCAAATGAAATTCAGCAACAACTTCAATTTTGATCATTTTAATGTCCAGTTTTGTGCTAAAGACAACGAATTCTCAACATGACATTTAGTAAACCAATTTGAACTAGGTTAAAACCAGTTTGTGATTACTAGGAAAATTCCAACACACACACACACAAACCAACATTTGTAGTTTTGTATTCAACAGCTTTTGTGGTGAATGAGTTGTGATAAGATGTATGATAATTAGGTTATGATGAGTTTGATCGAACAACAGTATAAATTTGAGAAGATGTGATAAGATGTGAGAAAAGTGATTTATGTTGGATGATGAATGAATAATTTGAGATGAGAATTAAAAATTGGAGTTTGGAATTTGAAGTTTGAAGAGCGAAGAGAGCATTAATTATGGGAGAAGAGATGTGACAGTGAGAAATGGGATTGTGTTGAATGAATGGGTTTGAATTTAGGTAGGAAAGAGGTTAATTATGGACCTAACTATGTCCCTATGCTATCTATGCAAAGCTCAAGTTCCAATTCCAGTACCTCTATCTATCCACTTGCTTTTCATCCTTTTCTGCCCTCTCTATGTCCTTTCAACATTTTTCAGCTGCTTTATTTAAAATATATATATGTTTATCTAATAATGTACTTTTAATTGTATGTTTGATTTTTAGTTTGAAGATTCAAATTTAAGATTACTTTGCATGACAAATTTTTGTTTTATTTTATTGAGTTTTAAATATAGATTGTTTTTAAAATATTTTTATAAATTTTTTTCGTTGAATGAGATTTTCAGTTTCATTCAAATAAACTTAATTTTTCTAATTACAATCCAAACATAATCTAAATTAGTGTTTTTCTAAGGCAGTATAGCATCATGTGCCATTTACTTAGCTTGAGTGTTTCTTTGTTTTCAACCTTGAATTATCTCGGAAAATTACGAATCATCAAGTTAAATTTTTGACAATTAGTAATAGATACATGATTTCTTATATTGATTGTTGGGATATTTGATTAGAGGTCTATGGTTAAAGTAATGTTTTTCACCATTTTGATGTACTTATTATGCTAATGCAATAGAAAATAAATGATATATTGTAAATGTTTAGATTGAATTAGATGATATGTGAAGAGTTTGGATGAAAATAGGAAATATATGTTTAAAATGGCGACATAATTTAAGTTTTATATGAGAATGTAATTTATGACGAGGTGTGAATGTTGTATGTGTTTTTAAGTAGTTGTATTTTTAATGTGGTTTGATATGAATGATTTGATTTGAGAATGTAGTAGTTCCATAGGTGAAAACTCTACTCTTGATTTGTTGTGTGTAATGTATTGACGTGAGAATTAAAATGAAACCATCCTAACTCTACTAAGTATTGGATTCACATAGAAAACATACTTAGGGTGAGAGTTAAAGGAGATCCTTATTGATATATGTGACATTCATGGTTAAATGAATAGATGAGTGATTCATCCTATTATACTCCGTGGTATGAGATGTGGTCAGAGTATGACAAAAATCCTAGAAAAGTGTGGGTGGGTATAACATGTGCATGGTCTCAAATTCAAATAAATACACTAAAACATCCAAGGGATTGTATCTAATGTATGATGATTATAAAAGATTTTGGAAGTGCAATGTGAAATTATGTGATTGTTTGGACTATTACATGTTTTTAAGAAATTATGTATGCATTCAATTATATGACAAACATTTTATTATGGCTATAATGTGTGAATCTATATAAAAATATATGTATGATCTTTTATTATGGTCACAATATAGAACTGTGGGTAAAAATTTAAGAATTGAATTTTGTGTCAGTGGTAATTTTATCCACCTTGTATGATCATATGTTATATGTGAGAGCAAGGGGCATCAGCATCAACATCAGTATATTAGCACTCAGATAGTCATAGAAGGGTGTAGTAGAACAATCAATGATAAATCAAATAAATATTTTTGTATATATGTCGGTTGAGATAATTACTTATTTTGATTGAATATGTTTCTCGTGAAATCGATACTCTTACTTAAAAATTATTATACTATAGTTGACTTTTGATAAGCTTGCTAAGAGATCAACAAGTATTTTTAATGTACAAAATAATCTCATAAAATTTTAATAAAAAAGTTACCGTTTATTTTAGAGACAAATTTACCGATAAAAATAATAATCAATAATAAGAATCAATTGATAATACAAATTCTAATTTAACGACAAATTTAATTTTATTGATAAAAATATGAGAATAATTACGAAAATTTTATATAACGTATTAGACGTTGAAATAAATAAATAATCTATAAAAAGAAAGACTCACAGATTCTAATGTTTAAAGTTAAAGATCACATCAATTCTTTGATATGATTGGTTATGACTGCTAGATTTAAATCTCATCCTCTTAGTAAAATCAAAGAACCCAACACATTCAAATACATAGCATTTTAACTCACTTGATAACGAGAAAGTGTGGAAAAAGTTCTTGCTCAAAATAAGGAACAACCTATAACAAGGTGAGTTGAAGGTAAAATCCAGGAATGTTGGTGAATCTGTTTATAATTTTTATACGAGGTTCTAAGTGTGTGAATGGATCTTTTTTTTTCATCTGAGAAGAGATTTTGGAGTTATGAAAGATTGATAGATTTGTTCTTGAGATGGAAGAGAGACAGTGTGAGCATTCTATTTTGAGAAATTGTTGAATGGCACCTCTGATTCATTCCCACACCATACCTCGCGTGCACGTCAAGAGAACTGTTCATAATAATTCTTCCTTTTTCTCTCATCTTTCTTGCCTCTCCTCTAATTAGATAAAAGGACAATTTCCGTTCGTTGCCCATCATTCTTCACTTTCACCAAAATGGAATATCTGTTTCTTCTTATTTCACCATCTTTTCTAGTTTAACCCCTAATTCAATATGGACCATGTGACTCTGCATTTTTCACCTTCTTCTTCTCATCATCATAAACTATGCTAAAATTTAATCATTTTTTTTTTATTTTTGCATTATCTCATATTAAAACAAATTCGTATTTACTCAAGTACTCGAGGTGTTTAATACAAGATTTGTACTACACTCTACACATTTTCTTTATACCTTTACCCAATGAACAACGGAATTGTGACGTTAAAATTAGGTTTTTATGAGCAATAATAGGATATTGTCCTCATATATACTGTGCGGACGTTGAAGAAAACTGTATTATTCACTCATTTAAATTATTATTCTTTTTATGCTCTGACATATATTCTTTCAATAAATGAAATTCATATGAAATTTATTAAAACTTTTTTTTTTTCATTCGAGTCATATCATGGAAAATATCAATTACCACACATTTGTAAAAATCATTTCTTGTCTTATATCAATAATAATTTTTTTTTATATTAATCGTAAACTTTTACATTTTTTGTAACACAAACATAAATAAGCAAGGCCATGGATAAGGTAACGCATTTGATGACAAAAATAAAAATAAAAATAAAAAATATGTTTGGACATGACATGTCACTTGATTGTTTTTTAGTTACTAAATTAAAAGAAATTTGAAAATGGAAAATTTTCATTCATCCTTTTTCGAACACAAAAAACAATTAGAAGATTTCATCTCCTAGTTCCTCAAATAATTCAAGACACTTCATATTTAATCACAGTTTTAACCATCACAACTTCCACTTCCCACATGAAAAACACATCATCAATCCTTCATCTTAGTAGAATCGAACTCACCACCATCAATCAGAACTACAACCATTCACAAACCTCGTCATAACTTCCATCTCATCACAAAAAGTCACAAAAAAAAAACATTACCAATTCCAAATTAATTTAAAACTTATCGAGAAAGAGGAAAATGAATATAATAATCTTGATATTTTAATTGAATATATATATATATATATATATATATATAAAGAGATTTAAAATTAAGTTATAGTTTTTCATAACTTTCAATCAAATTTATGTTAAAATAATATGTTGTATAAAGTATCTAAAATTTTTATATTTTTCAATTAAAACTCACTGTTTATTGACGTAGACATGACAATATGATTTTACAATATGAAAGAAATGAATTTGAACAATAAAACAAACCAAGTTCTAGAATCCAAATCACTTTTATAAAGAGTTTATTATTTTATTTTATAAATTAAATATTAAAATAAAAATCAAACTAACTACGTGAAGATACGAAACTTTGAACTGATAAAAATAATTAGTTTCAAAAGATTTTTTTCTCTATTGTCTAAATTTGTGATTTTTTTTACTTAACTCCAAAATAAAATAATTGTGTCATCCTTTAATAACTCAATTAAAAAATATTAAATTTTTGGACATTTTAATACAATAAAAAATATTTAATCAAAATCTAACTAAAAATATTTAAATTTACAAGAACTAAAACTTAATTAAACCTTGCTAATAAAAAAATATATTAAAACCAAAATTTAATGTGATACTTGCATTGAATGATTTATTGGATTCTTTCCCTTGTATTTAAGCACTCCTATGAAATTATCTAACACTTATTTTATAATTTGTTTCCCCATGTGAATGTTTAATGAATTTGGTAAAATGAGAAGTCACTTTTCGATTCAGAAAATGTAAATGACATCTCATGTTCATTTACAGCACCTCTGCTCTCTGAGCATCTAAGTTAATTGGCAGAACAGTGTAAGAGCATTTAATCTTATCACTCACCATTTCTCATTTTCTTTTAAACCTTGCAAATGCTTCTTCTTCTTCGTCTTCTGTCAATTTCTTCTTTTACAATGGAGAACTCCAAAATCATTAGCCTAAAAAACTCTAATTATGAACTACGTACCACAAGCTATGAAGTCCGGACACACCATATGGTGTGTCCTGTGTCCGATACGTATTGAATACTGACACATGTACATATTTGTAAGACACACTTATCAGTAAAGTGTTCAATTTGAAAAATATTTTTTTATTTTTGACATGACTCAAACACAATGTTAATAGCAACAGATTCAATGATTTTCTAAAAAACCCATAAATTTGTAAACTTATCACATAAATTTCTATTATGATTATAAAAATAAGGAAAAAATATTATATGATTACTATTTTTCACTTTTTTTGGATATTAGATAAATAGATTAGATTGATTTTTGTGTTAGTTAAAAATTTGAAACTAATATGTATATATATGTCGTATCCCGTGTTCTATGTTTGTTCAATTTAACCTAATCTCTGTGTCCGTGTTGTATCGTGTCTGAGTTCGTGTCTGTATCCGAGTTTCATACCACATGTCAAGATAAAATACAATAATTTGTTCAATTATGGGTACTGTAGAAGACAAAATAGATATTTTCTAACTTTTGTATACAATACCCAGATTGAAGAAAATAGATTGAATAGTAAGTATTAGATAGAGGCAAAGGTGGTGTAGTCAAAGTTATTGTGCTTAATTAATGGAGGTTCAACGGGGCACTTTCAATGTCTCTTCCAAACACCATGCGTGACCCACTCACATATATAAGATTCAAGAAACCCATCAAAATCATTCATCCCTAGCTTCATTTTTATACCATTAATACCAACCCCACCTTTCAATCTTTTCCTAATCATCAATCCCATGCTTAAAATACAATCTTTTTTTAATAAAAAAACAAAAAGGTGGCCCCTCTCTTAGATTCATAACAAATCAGTATTTAAGTCATCACTTAATCACACAAAAGATAATAGTTTGAATGAAATTGAACTTCAATTTGTTCATTAAAGCTTTAAATTGAAATGTTGTATATGAAAAATTATAGTTGAAAAAAGAATAACATGATTACATAAAATAATTATGGTTCTTTTTCTTGCCACTGTTATACCTAACAAGTTTAATTCACTTACTTTTTTTTTTCACAAGTCTGATCTAATATTTATTTTAATTGGATAAATTTGATTTATTTATTTCCTCAACATGTAAAAACTTAATAGAAATTCAGAAGTAATAACACAGCATCAATGTCACTTTAACATAGAGTTTGATAAACATCTCCTACAATTTAAAAGTAATTTTAAGTACTTTCTCTACTAAAAAAACTCATATTTCCTACCAATTTTGTTTTAAAATTTTTTTCATAAGAAATACTTACAAATTTTGTTGTGAAAAAAATTACAATAAATTGCTACCGATTTTTTTACAAAATATTTTGTATAAAACACTTTTCGTAATAAATTTTATAGAAAATACTTGCAAATTTTATAATTTTGTAGGATATGATTACTCATGAAGAAATTATCTGTTAATTAAAATTCTTAAAAAAATGGTAGAAAAAAATCTTTTCTTATAAATTATTTTAATAAATTTGCAAAAAAAAAATTATGTAATATAAGAATTTTTAGTAATCTTCACTCGTATTATTCTTATTTGTATAAAAATATTTACTAAAATTTAAAAAATTAAGGCTAACCAGTGTCTTCAGCTCAGCACCAATTACAAAATACATGTTTTTTTAATATTTTATTAAATTCTTAACTAACCCTCTTTAAGACATTGATTAACATGATCCAAAAGTATAATTAATGAAGGAAGAATCAATTGTGTGTTTGATGAAATTGCAGTCCCTGTAATTATTTTTTTTAAACAATTTTCAACGGCAGTGGATCCATATATCCTATATAATGATTTTATTGAAAGTCCTAAGTCCTACCTAACATGAACTAGGTGTAACAACTGACACCTTTACACATTTTTTTCTTCCTCTACAGTTTCTATATCGACATTCTTTAGTTATAAGATAAACCAAAATTAGTATAGTAGCTACACAAAATAGGGTCAAAATAGTATTTTGAACGAAAACTGATATGTAGCTAAAGTGCCAAAAGTGTTTATGACACTCATGACACTCTTCCCCCTCTCTCTCTCCTATTTAATCCACCCCTTCCCTTAACTCTTTTCACTCTCACTCTCATACACAACCACCATTTTTCCTTTCTCTTTTGCTCTTTTGCTCCTTCTTCCTCACACCCTTTTCTTCATTTTCACTCGCCATGGCGAAAAAACAGATCTTTGCTCATGTTTTCATTTGGGTTGTAATGCTCTCAGTTGGAGCCTCTTGTGCTAAAGCAGAAGAAGAAGGAGAAGCTGCTGATAGGATTTTGGCACTTCCTGGACAACCTAAGGTGTCATTTCAGCAGTTTTCTGGCTATGTTACTGTCAACAAGGTTGCTGGTAGAGCTCTCTTTTACTGGCTCACTGAAGCTGCACAAAATCCTCTCACCAAACCTTTGGTCATTTGGCTCAATGGAGGTTAGAAGTTACATCTTCCAACCATTCAAACCTCTTCTCTTTCTTACACACAAAAACCACTCAACCACTGTGATTTTGATGATCCAAAATTACTATCCTTTCTTACACACCAGAACACGCTTTGATTAAGGAACAACAATTGCATGCAAATTTTGTGTTCTGTAACGGTCTGTACATAGCTGAAGTCACTGTTATATCGGCTCTTGATTAGAGAATGGTTTTGGTTTTCTTTTCCTCATTTGGTATTTTCAATCTTTTGCTTTTGGTAATGCTATCAAAGGGTTCAAAAATACAGCTAATACTATTTTGCTACCGACATACCAGTCAACGAAATGTACAAAATACCACTGTATTTTTTTGAACCCTTTAAATATTTTTCTGTGCATCATTAATTAATGAGACGTTTTACTTCTTTTCCTTAAATACCGCTTATGATGGGTAAGCTTGGTTTGACTTGAAATTCAATGAAAACATTTATTCTTTTTCCGTGTTACTACTCACTTTTTATTGCATTTCTGGGGTGTTCAATTGGAGGGAGAAAACGAAAAAAATGAAAAATTTAAAAATGAAATTTGGATGTGGAAATGCATTGAATTTTTGTACCGTGAAAGAAACAAAAGAAAGTGTAGGTAGAGCCCACATGAGTGGGTTGGCAAATGGCAATGGATAGCTTGGAATGATGACCTAACTAACGATGAATGGTACACACAGTGAACTTCTTCACTCTTTTTTTTTTTTTCTCTCTCTCTCTCTCTCTCTCTCTATTTCTTTTTTCTGTGTATGAATCACAGATACATACACAGACGCACACTTACACACGCATGGCACTTAATGCTTGAAAGCAACTAAAAACCAGACTCATTAATGATTAAATAGGTTCTGAGCCATTATTTAAGGTTCTGTTATGCAACTTGTCAGCTGCCATTGCCACACCATCAATGCAACCCTATGTTTAGCACAATGCCTACACCTTTCTCTCCCTGTAATGCACATTTATATCTATCTAACCATTTAATTCAGCTTTAATTAATCTCATTAAATCCTTTCTCACCAAAACATACTCAATTTCTAACTCATTAAGCAACTCATGCTCACATCTTTATAAGGAAACATATGCATAACACTTTCTAATATCAACCTTTTCTTTTGCTTTCTTAACCACTACTACTTAGAATCAATACCTTCTAACTCTTTTAATAATTCTGCACTTCTTTTTACATGTTATAGTAACTTCAGATGCATCTTATATTTCTCCAACATCTATGCTATTTTATAGAAAATTGAGTGTAAATGAAGTAGTTGGACAAATAATATAAACAACTGTAAAACCATAAATAAGGGTAATTTGGTCAAAATGTATATCTGTAAAAATCTTAAAGAAAGAAGTAGTGAAGAGATTTTTTTTCTCAAGTAGTAGGGAGATTTTAGGAGGATGTATTATTACTCTATCATAATTTTCTGAGACATGATAATCGAAAACAGATTTGTGAATAAAGGTCAAAATAATGAATGAATAAGGAAGTGTTTGAACATCATGATAAAGAAATATTACAGTAAACTCAATTTATTTATCTTGGAATTTTCTATTTCTGCTAAATCCATTTTCTAACACTGCAATTTTGTTGTATATTAGGTCCAGGATGTTCATCAGTGGCATATGGAGCGTCTGAAGAGATTGGACCATTTAGAATAAACAAAACAGCTTCTGGGCTATACATTAACAAGTTTTCATGGAACACTGTGGCCAACCTCTTGTTCTTGGAAGCTCCGGCCGGCGTCGGCTTTTCCTACACCAACCGCTCCTCCGACCTCCTTGACACCGGCGACCACCGCACCGGTAGGTCCCACAACCCTCCATCCACATTAATTGCCACCACCGTTCACGCTTCATATATTTTTCCTATAGTGTGATGATTTTCTTGGTAGGCCATGGAAAATAATAAAGATGTACATGTCATATAACTGGTGAGAAAATGTTAATTACTGCTTCTATAACATTATTATTATTTTTTGTTATTATTATTATGAGTTGATATGTGTGTCCCCGAACATAATTGCCAGTTGATAATGATGGACCAATTTTGGTGGTCCACGTTTATCACATATAATAATTTATGTATTGACCAACCACGTACTTCATCAACATAGCCACATTGTACTTGCACCACTCGCTCCAGTACAAAAATTTCTCATCATCGTAGTTGAAACTTCCAAAACGTGATTCAGCTGAAAACAACACCTAGAGACTAGAGTTCAGCTTTACCACTTTTCACATCCATTTGATGACTTTATTAGCAACAAAATGTTGGTCTCTCGAAAACGAATCATATACGAAGTTATGATGATATCTACCAACTCATTTTCTTTGTTTCCCCTTAAACGTCTCTTCATAAATATATAGTGATTAATCATTTCTCTAATCAATGACTAATGAATTCTGTTATGTGTGTTGAATTCACTGTTCAGCTCAAGACTCTCTGGAATTTGTCCTCCAGTGGCTGGAACGGTTCCCCCGTTACAAACACCGGGAACTTTATATCACCGGAGAGAGCTATGCGGGCCATTATGTTCCTCAATTGGCTAAGGAAATCATGAACTATAACGCAAAAAGCAAGCACCCCATCAATCTGAAAGGCATAATGGTTAGTGAGTTGAAACTTGAAATGAAATTTAGTATATTGAATGAGGTATGGTTAATGATATATATGAAAAAATGCAATGCAGGTAGGAAATGCAGTGACAGACAACTACTATGATAACTTGGGGACAGTGACATATTGGTGGAGCCATGCTATGATCTCGGACCAGACTTACCGGCAATTGATGAGTACATGTGATTTTCACCGGCAGAAGGAATCTGATGAGTGTGAATCAGTGTATAGCTATGCCATGGATCAAGAATTCGGTAACATTGATCAGTACAACATCTATGCTCCTCCATGCAACAACTCTGATGGTAGTACCTCTCCCACCCGCCACACCATGCGCTTACCTCACCGACCCCATAAGGTATCACTTTAATTTTCACTACTACAATATTCTCCCTCCCAGTGTAATCATTTTCTTCATAATTCTGTCTAGTCACATCACATCTTTTAAGAAGAAGCACTGATAAATAACTAACCATCCCCTTTAAATATGTGATTAGAGATTTGATTTTCAACTCTGTATGTGTGAAGAGCAGATAAAGATGTCATTATCTTAAATGAATAGTTGACTTTATCGTATGATATTGTTTCTTTCTGTATATATGACACATAATCTTGTTCATAGGAGCTTATGGAAAATTTATGTATTCACAGGCTTTTAGGCATTGGTCTGGCTATGATCCATGTACAGAAAAGTATGCAGAGATTTACTACAACAGGCCTGATGTTCAGAAAGCCCTCCACGCTAACACAACTAGAATCCCTTATAAGTGGACTGCTTGCAGGTAAGTTTGTGCTGTAGACTTTATGAAAGGTTGAAGTTATCAGAATTATATTTGTATAAAGGGTTTATGGATGATTGTGTTGGTTTTTATTTGGTGCAGTGAGGTTTTGAATCGGAACTGGAATGATACAGAGGTATCTGTTCTTCCCATTTATAGAGAGTTGATAGCTCACGGAATAAGAGTTTGGGTGTTCAGGTTGGTTTTGAAATGCATATAGTTCAAGTATATCGTTTTTATCTTAGAACCGGAGTTTCACTTCTATTGAACTAAAGTTTATATTAAAAGTTAAAATAAGTTTATACTAAAGTTTACATTAATTTTGAAGTTTTGACTAGAGAACAGGATCAAGAACATCTAAAGAACCGTGCCTAAGTTTTTCTCTCACACGAGATAGTGCAGTTGGCAAGAAATGATCAAGTGAAAGATTAATGGTTAGATGATTATGAATTATGTTTGACACTTTTTGCTAATACAGTGGGGACGTGGACTCAGTGGTGCCTGTCACAGCAACAAGATATGCCCTTGCACAGCTTAAGTTGTCAACTAAAATACCATGGTATCCTTGGTATGTCAAGAATCAGGTAAGTGTGTTTCAAAACTGTTCTTCCTCTCTCATATACATTTATGAGTAATTACTACTTAGCAGTTATTGCCATATGTGTTACGCTGTTTTACTGCTATTACCTATCTAGCTAGGGTTTATAATGAGTCTCCAATGGGACACTTCTGCACATGAAAACGAAACTTTATTAGAGTAGATAATGAAGCTTAATTATGACAAAGAAATAGTCAACCATAGATTAATGCTCTTGCATCCTAGGGTAGTTAATTAAACATTTCTGGTGTGTGTTGTTTCAAAATCAACCTTCACCTGATGCCAAACGGTGAACTTTAAAGTGTGAAGGTCCTTGTCCTACCTTCAATCATTATTTTAAAATGTTCCTTTACCAACATTTACCTACAGCTTCTAGCCCCTACTTAAGTTTCATCCTCCATTGTTGAGCAAACCTACACTTTGGCCCAAAACTAAAAAAGCAGCAATTATGTTGAGGCAAGAGCTACTGCTATATACACAGTAAATAGAGTTCTCAAACTATCATGTTCACTGCAATTTCTCATCACATGTGATGCACAGGTGAATCCTTAAAGGATGCATGTGGATACTTTGATATGTATATATCCACATTTAAATTATGAGTGTCATTTAAGAGGATACAGTACGAAGTGAATGCAAGTTTTTCTGTATATAATATATGGGTGTATTTTTTTTGTTTTGAATGAAAATGGAAAATTCAATTGACATGTAAACTGTGCAATTTAGAAAGTGAGGGAAATTTTGTGGTGTCTATGTGAAGGTTGGAGGGTGGACAGAGGTGTACGAAGGAGTAACATTTGCAACAGTGAGAGGAGCAGGGCATGAAGTGCCTCTATTCAAGCCAAGAGCAGCACTTCAATTATTCACATCATTCCTTGCAGGAAAGCCTCTTCCCAAGTCATAAACCACCAAAATATAATGTTATTAAGGGAAAATGGGGTGACAAAAGAAAAAAATGAAAAAAGTAAAAAAAAAAAGAGAGAGAGAGAGAAAAACAAGTGTAAAAGCCAGAGATGCTAATTTCTATTGTCTTGTTATCGTTCTGAACAAATGTGACATTTTTCGTTGTCAACAAATTAACTGAAATTTGTATTTTTTTTTTTTTTGTAGTGAAATAACTTCTATATTTTTAACAGAAAATTTCTTCAAAACTTATCTAATTTGTATCCAAACAAGGCTTATTAAGTAAACCGAAACAAAGAAGTTAAAAACAGGGCATGTCTAGTTTACGTATTAATAGGTCAAGGAAAATGTTAAAAAATACAAAAGACATGGTGGGAATGTTATCCAAAGATTTAAGAATTGGTACCATATTCTCTTATTGGCAAGCACATTAATATGGTCCTACAATTTGAATTAGATAATTAAACAATATGTTATGGCATACCATGTTTGACACAAGAGAGACTTTCCTTCATTCCTTGCATCATTTTCGTTTTTCTGCAAAATTAAGGTACCTAATGTTGGAGACAAGTGCCACGTTTTTTATTAACTATACATTTTGACTATATAAAAGATAATGAAGTAAAATGTTTACCATAGATGTCGGGTCAACTTTCGAATTTTATTGCTCCTTGTATAGAAATTTTGTGAAGGGTCTAGAAGGTGCTTCTAAAACTCTTCACGTATCGTTTAATGATGATTCTTTGTATGTTGTCGTCACTAATTAAATCATGTTCTTTTCATTTCCTAAATTGTGTGATTATTGTACATTTATTCTTACAAATAATTGGTCTCTTTGTCTAGGGTCTTTGTGGGTGTTTGAAAATTACATCTAATAAGCATGTGTGATAAAAAAAAGTTATGTCAAATTACAATGATTATCATCGTAACTTGTTTTCCACGCATCAAACTACAAAACACATCAAAACAAACACGCATGTAATGGAAGAAAATATTAGTCAATTAATCATGGTTGATTGTTAAAACATGATTGGAATGAGAAACAAAAATAGATATTTGTTTCAAGAATTTTCTAACACTGACAATTTGCTTGCATTTCAAGGGTTTAGGGTTAATCGATTCTAAATGTCTACAAGTTTCTTTGACGATATTAGCTTTTTGTTAACCCACACCACAAACACGCATTATATATATGATAATTATTAATTTTCCTTCTATAGTTAATAAAGATATTAAGAAAATCCAAACAAAATTAATAAAATTAAAAATTTATACTAAAACTATAATTTTACGTCAGAAATTAATATTATTTCCAATACAAAATATAAAATAATGAGTTTCTTTCCAATCGTAATTTAGAATTCAATTTTTGAAAAGTAAACTATGTATGTAAATATTTAGCATGATATGCTATATAAGTAACTTTGTAATCAATATGTGCTATTCGGTGAAAAACTCTACAATGCAATACAAAAACCATTGTAAGTGATAACATATAACTTTCTCCATAAATGACTTCAAATAAAATAAAGTAAGTTAACACTATCATCTCTAACTCTCTTCTTTCTATTTGCTGCTAAAATTGAAGTGTGGAATCAAGGAAGTGTTATTATTGCTCTACAACAACACCACAAATATGCTTCTTTGTTGTAATTGCAGGACTTTATGAAAACCACGTATTGACCAAATAACTTTCTTTCTACTTTTGGTGTGAATCAAAGGCCATTTTGTGCTTATTTTCATTCGATTTAGAGAACAGTGGAGAAGGAAATTGTCGTGAAAGAACCTGAAAAAGCAGCAATGGAGCCCAGATGTGAACTAATTTTGTGATGATGTGAGTCATGGTTTACACTTTATATATCAAACTAAAATAATACCACCTTTTTTATTGTCTGTCTATTCTTAATTAAGTTTCTGCCGTCCAAATTATTCACCATCACATCTCTAACACTGTTGTTATCACTACCAAATTCCCTTTCTCAACGATTTTAAATATTATTATGTTTATAACTTTTCTCTTTTTTTCAAAAAGAAAACACTATCTGGAGACATGAATGTGTACGTCTCAGTATTTGCTTCAATATAATAACAAAAATACACAGTTTTTTTTCGTATTATTAAGAAATTTGTCCAAATCTAATAAAAAGTTTGTAGTAAACAAAGTTGGCACCAGAAAAAGGAAGAAAAACTCCACCAAAGGAAAAAGACAAGGGTCCAACAAGTCAAAAGCATAACAGTAGAAGAAGAAACTCTTGCATGAACCTAATTAATTTAGAATACATCATCATGTGAACAAAGTTTATATAAGTTCTAAAATAGCTCCTCCAAATATGTTTCTTTCAACGGGTTATTTTATTTCAAAATATTTATTGAATTTATAACTACATTCTGTTTTCTTAATGAAAAGAAGGTGTCTCATCATAATAATATTTCAAGATGAAAATCACTTTTTATTTATTTGCTTATTTTAAAAATAAATTCACTAATTGTCACTTGTATACACAATAGAACACATATCTAAATCATATACGCTTTTCCAAAGTATATCTGTTCTTCTGACATCAATTTTAGTTATTGTCTGTTTTATTGTTTTATAGTTCCGTGTAATTTTGTCTTTTTCAAAAGGTATTTGGATGGATTAAAAGAATATTTATAGATCTCAGCTTTTTATACGTCAAAATCCACACCATATAAAAAAATTAAGGGAGCTCAAATAATTAAGAAAAGAAAAATATTTTTAAAAAAAAAGGTGCGAGTCGTACATACCAACCAGAACAAGGACCAGTACGAAAAATTTCAATATTTTAAGGATAGATCGTAATTGGTAGTAACAAGCAGTAGAAAGAAAACGAATTCGAGATTGGTCATAGAAATCGCAGCCACGCCAATATTTTTCATATTATCATTGTCATTACTATTATTATTATATTTATTTTATCTTTTTAAAGCTCCTAAAAGAGCTCTTTCTTCTCCTTCACTTTCTCCATATTAACACAACTGTGTTTGCCTTCATAAAAGTCAAAATAGAGCGTTCAGTGCTTTTGATACTTCTTCTGTCCTTCCAGATCTTGCTCACCGTTCAATTCTCCTGCTTCTTCTTCACTCAGATTTTTGTTGGGTGTTCCTCATATCAAGGAGGGAAATAAAGGTAATTTTTTTTTGTGTGTTCCATTTTCTTGTTTTATAATTATCCTGTTGTTATGCTTCCTGGTTCATCTGGGGGTTGCAATATCTTTATTTTTCTGGTTTTGTTATGGGTTTTGTTCTGTATTTATGATAAAAGTTAGTTTTGTTTTGGGGGTTTCTGCAGGCAGAAGGAGGATTTTCATCTTGGCCACATGAACTTTTGGTGTTGAATTTGGTTGGTGAGAAATCGTTGAAGTGGGTGTATTGGAGGATTGTGGAGAAGGAAGTGTTGAGCTTGATTTTGGGGTTCAAAAAGGTTGGAAGTGGTTTTGGTGATTGTTGTTTGTTGAAGTGGGGTTTTTCAATGGCTGTAGAGGAGTCTGAGTCTGTGATTGGGGAGCTAGAAAGAGAGGAGAACTTGATTGCTGCAGTAAGGCATATTGTGAAGGCACTAGGGCCGAATAAGACCCTTACCAGTGATGCCAAGAAAATTCTGGCAGATCTTGGGACTAGATTGTCCTCCATGTCCGTACCTAGTGAGAAGGAGGAGGGAAAACAAGGACAAGGAGGGGAGGGCGGTGATGATCATGATGGTGGTGCTGATGATGATGATGATGATGATGATGATGATGATGAGGGTCTTAGTGCTATTGAAGAAAGACTTAATGTGATTCAGGAGAAAATTATGAGATGGGAAGAGGATCAGTCCATGATTTGGGATTTGGGAACTGAAGAAGCATCTGAGTATCTGAATGCTGCTAACGAGGCCCGCAGGTTGATTGAGAAGTTGGAAAGTTTGCATTTGAGGAAAGAGGATCAAGAGTACGAGTTTATGCAGAGGGCCTATAGTGTTCTTCAAACTGCTATGGCACGCCTTGAAGAAGAATTCAGGAACTTGCTTATCCAGAACAGGCAACCTTTTGAGCCTGAATATGTTTCTTTTCGTTCCAGTGAGGAAGATGCTGTTGATGAGAACTCCATAATCTCTATAGGTGATGAATCAGTTGAGGAATCACTTCAAAGAGATAGTGTCAGCAGAGCGTCAGAGGAGCATATCATTGATTTGGTTCATCCGGCCGTGATCCCGGATCTCAGGTGTATTGCAAACTTACTTTTTGCTTCAAATTATTGCCAGGAATGTTCCAATGCTTATATCATTGTCCGGAGGGATGCCCTAGATGAGTGCCTCTTCATTCTTGAAATGGAAAGGCTCAGCATCGAGGACGTTCTGAAAATGGAGTGGGGTACTTTGAATTCCAAAATCAAAAGATGGATTTGGGCTGTCAAAATCTTTGTTAGGGTGTATCTTGCAAGTGAGAGGTGGCTTAGTGACCAGATTTTTGGGGAGGGTGAGCCTGTTGGTCTATCTTGTTTTGTTGATGCATCTAAGGCTTCGATATTGCAGCTTCTGAATTTCGGTGAAGCCATGTCCATTGGCCCTCACCAACCTGAGAAATTGTTCCGTGTTCTTGACATGTACGAGGTTCTGCAAGACCTTATGCCAGACATTGATGCTTTGTACACAGATGAGGTTGGTTCCTCGGTTAAAATTGAATGTCATGAAGTTCTGAAGAGACTAGGCGATTGTGTGAGGGCAACATTTTTTGAATTTGAAAATGCCATTGCAACAAATGTATCATCAACCCCTTTTGTTGGTGGTGGGATACATCCTTTAACCAAATATGTTATGAATTATCTCAGAACCCTTACAGACTACAGTGACATACTCAATCTACTTCTGAAGGACCAGGAAGAGGAGAAATCCATTTCGCTGTCACCTGACATGAGCCCTGGTACAGAAGAAGATAGCAGAAGCCAGGGATCTCCATGTAGAGTTTCCTCAATGGCCCTTCACTTTCGATCACTCGCATCTATCTTGGAAAGCAACCTCGAAGAGAAGTCTAAGTTGTACAAAGAAGTCTCCTTGCAGCACTTGTTCTTGATGAACAACCTGCATTATATGGCTGAAAAGGTGAAGGGGTCTGAACTCAGGCTGGTATTTGGAGATGAATGGATTCGAAAGCGCAATTGGAAGTTTCAGCAGCATGCAATGAAGTATGAGAGGGCTAGTTGGAGTTCCATTCTTTTCTTACTAAAGGATGAAGGGATTTTTGTTCCGGGTACAAGTTCGGTCTCAAAAAGTCTTCTTAAAGAGAGGCTACGAAGCTTCTACCTTGGCTTTGAGGATGTTTACAGGATCCAGACAGCTTGGCTTATCCCAGATATTCAGCTTCGCGAAGATTTAAGGATTTCTATATCTCTCAAAGTAATCCAAGCTTATAGAACTTTTGTTGGAAGGCATAACACTCACATAAGTGACAAAATCATTAAGTACAGTGCTGATGATTTAGAAAACTTCCTTTTGGATTTCTTTGAAGGATCTCAAAAGTGGTTGCAAAATCCTCATAGAAGGTAGTGATAGCAGATAGGCAAGAATAATCCTGTTCTCTTTACAGGCTTGTATGTGTTCATAAACAGTTTAGGGTCCATGTCAAAACCTTATTGTCCCACTTAGTGTGTATTATATTTAATGATTGTAAGAGCTTCATTGGCCATTTTGCAATGTATTATTCTTTTGATTTACTTAAATTTGATTTGATTCCAAAATAGAGTAATACCATATCCTCATGTTTTCTTTCTCCTGAAGTTCATCTATGTGTTCAACACATGCAATAAATCTAAAAGGATGGAGTAATATCTGGCTATAATGAAGAACATGGTTCTATAATATTGAAATTCTCTGGTAATTCAATTCCCACCACACCTTAGCACGGTTATAACTTGCATAGAATTTTAGGTTATGTTTATTGAGGCATACAAGACCATAAACCAATTGAGATACTTGGTAAGCACTTTGACTCCAGTGAATGGTCATCAAAGAAATCTTTTGTGGTCAAAATCTAGAAATAGCATTTGAAATGGCTCTTGATAAGAATAAAGATATATTATAAATCTGACCTGTAGCTGGTGTCATTATATGGAATGAAGACATTTGAAGTCAACTTGCGATTTTCATGCCAGATGCATTCACCAGACGGCCTGCAAAAACAAATAGTTACTAATTGCAGTGCCATCATTATCAGGTGTAAGATATTGTGGATTTCTTCTCAAGGAGATGAAGCAGACAGTTCTAGGGAAAAAAAAAACTTAAAAATTATTTTTTAATGAATTCTAAAATGAGAAATTTTGCATAAAAGTAATTAGATGGACTTTATTGTTTAAGAAGAGTTCAAAGAGTCAAAAACTGGTATTTAAGAAATTGGTGAAGAGCACTTGGTCTTTTCCCCTGGAAGTGTAACCCTATTAACTGAAAGAGACACTTACTTGAGCAACTTGAAATCTTGGGAGGGTCCTGAATGGCCAATAGTCACATCATTGGTCAATATTTTAAATGGAAAATTGAATTTGGACCTAACTCTTTTTTATCATGCCATGTGAATCATGAAGATAATAAGTTCCCTTCATGCCCTCCAAAACTTAAAGGGAATAAATTAATGCACAGAGAGGAAGCACCCACCAAGGGCTTACCACAAGCAACAACCAATCTTTCTTCTCTTGTGGAAAATCTTCAAAGAAAAAGGGGTTTTGAATGAGAATGAACAAATGAGAAAATGTTAAAGGGTCTTTTTTGCTGGCCTTATTTTATTGTTTGAAGACTAGAAATTTAGTTGTTCTTTTGAGTAACGAAATATCCTCTCCCTTTGACCAAACACTATGCCAAGGAATCCCTTTTTTGAAAAATATGCATTACGTAGACATTGAATGTTTTGTGATCTGAGCTATGATTCAAAGTATTTTTTAAAGCTTCAAGAAATTCTTAGTAGTTACTACAATCCCAACCATGATCCTTCACCCCAAATAATTTATACTTGTTTGTGGCTGAATCTTGAGCATTCACAGTCGGCAAATTTATGGCCTCCTGTTCTTGTAATTTCTAAGTAGAAAAGTCCTATTTTTCACAGTTATATCTTTTTTTAGGTGTAAATTATTATGCAAAAAGAAAGTGTTAGTAAAAACTATGATTAAGATAATTCAATCAGCTTATTCATTTAATAATTACTTCAAATTATGTATATTTAAAGAAATGAATAAAAGTTGTCCTAAATTGTAAGGGTTACTACTACTAAATCATCAGAAACCAAAGATTTTTCAGAATTCATCAGCTCAACAGAAAATTTAATAAGAAAAAAGAAAAGTACTTCAACAGTAAGCTGAATTGGGACCAGAATAAGGATGTGATGAATTCAACCAAACAAAATAGAACTTTATAGACAAAGACCTGAAGTAAAATCACTGAGAAATGAAACACATGGAACAATTAAGTAATATGGTTGTCCAGAGTACATTGAATCTTCAACAATTTCTAATGCTTGACAAAATAATGCCACGTGGTATCCTTCATTGGATCACTTCATCAGAGTTTGTTGAATTGAAAACCAATCTTCAAATTCAATTGGTTAATTCTATATCATCAAGTGGCAACAATCAATATTGGGTCAGAAATTGTCCAAACTCTAGGGATTTGAGTCTCAATTTCATTTTCAGGAGCTACTGGTACACATGAACCATCTTAATAGTATTTACTCGCTCTAGGGTAAAATTGTTAGGTTTTACAGAGGACGTTTCACATAAAAGAATAAATATCAATGAGATCTGAGTCCAATCACATAAGACATTAACACCACTTTTAATCTAAAATATTAAGACAATAGATTTATGAATCTTTATTCTTTTATAATACTTTATTTTCTCATTTTTATCTAATGTTGGACTTAAACTCACTTAAATTTCTAACAAAAGAAATAATGTATTGTTCTGATATGGAATGAGTCAAAACAAACTTCAACATCTACCATCTACCATCTACAGCCTCTATTCTGGTGTAATGAATTTCACTTGTAACAGATAAAAATAATACATCACTGATTTTTAGGAGTTTCTACGTGGAATACCATTATTGCGAATTGAAAATGGGACAGGTCAAGCTTAAAATAAACGTAATAGACAAGCAAATGTGTGTTGATATTTAGTGTTCTCATTTGGTTGATTTTGATCTAATTTAAAATTTAATTTAATAAAATATAATTGAACGAGTCACAAAATATTTTTGTTTATTTTACTATTTCTTTGTAATTTTTCCATTTAATTCAATCTATGATTGAAGTTAACTTGACTCAAATTTAAGTTTAGGTAGAATTTGGTCTTCAAGTCGAGACAACTTTTTTTTACCCTCATTTATTTAATGTTCTACAGAAAAAGAACTTATTCAGAAGTGGATTATGACTAATAATTCATGAATCATGGACCAACTTTACATATATATTTGTGGTATTCTTAAATTAGATTAATTAGATATAGTTGTATGATCTTACTTGAACCATTAACTGTGTCATCAAACACTGTGACATGAAAAATATTAGTAATATTAATTGTTATCATAGAACATGTCAAACCTATTACAAATGAGTTGGGTTACAGAAGTGTTGCCTCATAATTTTGGGACCCACCAGTGGCAGCACCATGGGTTGGTTGGTGAGAAGAATGAGAATAGTATGGATAATATTTATCTCTTAAATGAAATTTGTTTTGGCTCTTAAAGAAAAAGTTTCTCAACACTAGTGGCGGACATTCATTCGAGGTGGAGATGGCTTCAGTCCCCACTTCGTCATGACATTAATTCTTCTTTCAACAAAAATAAAGTTGAGAATATTATCATAACTATTTTATTCATATTTTATTCATATGAATAAAATATGAAAAATACTGCAATACATATATAAAAAAAAAAAAAATTGTCATACTATTTGCAACTTGTTGAAAATGAACTTTAAGGACCTGTTCTCTTGGATGGAATTTACTGTTGAAGGAAATAAGGGAACGCAGATTCAATTTAACATTGTGTTCCATTGCAGTGATATGAGCCGATATGGGACGACTGATTTGAGGGATACACCGATTTTTTCATCCACGGTATACGCAGAAGATTAGCGAGTATCAATGGACATTTTACTAAAAAGCCCTCGTTTTTATTTTCCGATGCAGTACTTGGACCGGCAATATTCGTCCTTTGCCATACGTGTCTCTGCAAAGATTCGTGAAAGATTCCTCTGACCAGATTCTTCTCCACCACAGCTCTCACTCATTTTAAAATGGTGCAACACTGGTGTTTGGTTGTTTGCTGTTGTGAAGCAGAAGCTCATTGAAAGGTGAGTTACGGTGTGTCATTTGGGGAAGATGAGGTTCTTTGGGGGTGTGGTGGTGGTCGTGAGGTGTTGCGGTGGTGGCGTGTAGGAGGTGTTGCAGGACTGGGATGGTGGTGCCGTATAAGAGGTGTTGCAGGCTGTGATGGGAGTGGGACGGCACCGGTTACGTAACCGGTGCCATGTTTTGAAATAGCGACACCGGTTACGACACCGGTATCATGCTTATATTTTTATTTTCACGCATTTGTTTGTTTTGTGCAGGTGGACCTGGACGTGGAGGAATTGGTTGGAGCTGCCGGCTGCCGGAGGAGCTGAGGTTATGCACCCTTGTTAAAAAATTCATTTGATTAACTTAATGAATTTGAGCAAAAGGGTAGCTGCACATGGGAAGGTGATCAATGAGAAACACTGGCAAAAAGTAATGATATGTAACCAAGAAATACTTTAACTAGATTAAATCCAAGGTCTATGGCAGCATTAATTGAATTCATAACTTTTTCATGCCCTCTGCGTCTGGTCATAAACTCAAACTTTGCAGGTATAGATGCATAATATCGGTGAAGAAAAAAAGAGTGGTAATTTCTCATTAATTCATGATTATGATGATCGCAATTTAATTTAAAAAATTGATTTGAATGGAGAAGTATCAGTATTTGACATGGGAACAAACACCTTTATGTTTCCATTTTGAGTATCAGGGCATGGCATCGTGGATCATATTAATTGCAGGCCTTCTAAATGTACAGATAAATGAATTGGATAGTTTGGTGATGAGAGTGAAGGACTTGGGATTAAGAAATTGGTATTTCAGGCCTATAATTTTTTTGGCAAGTAAAATCAAGACTTTTTATGCAAACTTTTAATATTTAATATTTTATACATTTTCTTGTACTATTTTTTTACATTAATCAAAATTCATTTTTTTTAAGTTTAAAAAAAATTTAATTTAATTTTTATGACTAAAAATAACTAATTTACAAATTATTTCAATAACATCAATTCAAAAATTCATCTTTTTTTATACAAGGGTATTATGGTAACTTAATAAATATATCTATTTTAACATATAATTTTATCTATCACATCAATCAAATCTTTCACTAACTTTCATAAAAATTATCTCCAAATCCACTCACTTTATCCTCTAAATCTACTCAAAAAAACACAAATATTCATCCACCTAAATCTACACAAATCTATCTTCACACTCTCCCCCATATCTATCTACACAAAGGAACACACCCTAAAACTTTTTCATAGTCTTTTATTGGACGCAAGACTTTTACGACGGTTTTCGTAACACTAACATAAAAATAGCTTTCAAATCACCAATTTCACATCAAGTACAGTAAAATTCCAAGTCAAAAATATGCAGTAATATTTTTATAATATTTTGTACAAATTAACATTGTTCTACCTGACGTTAATCCTCTGTTTAACATCAGTCACAGGTCAATCAAATGTTAAATAACATTGAATTATCCTGAGATTAATGTTAAATGGATAATCCTCACCTTTCTCTTTCTCATTTGCGTGAAACCTTTTACCAAAATGCAACGACAGTGTCAAACTCGTACAAACAAATTCTTTAACCTATTTTGTTTCATTTTGTCCCTGTGATGCTAGTTTGGGCTTAAACTTTAATTCTCTTCTATTGCATTTTGCATTAAGGTTTGTCTCGTGTCATTATTGTATGCCTAAAGATTGTGTTTTTTTCTGTCATTGAGGTTGAATTTTCTCATTTTCTTTATTGTTTTACCTTAACCCATTTGATCCTGATTTGTAAAATTCATTAAAGTTAGTTAGAAAATTATTTTTAACTCAATTTTTTGTATGATAACTTCTATTAAGATGGAAATACGGTGATGAATGCGCCGGTCAATCCCAAAGACGATTGGGGATCTAAAATTTAAATATTTCATGATTTATGGTATATCTTTTATTCTTTTAGTAATTTTTCTCCCATTTTTAGAAAATTTTAAAAAGTTTTGCAATGTATTTTTGTATTATATATTGATTTACAATGCTTTTAGAGAACATAAATATTAGTTTAAAATTTAAAAAAGATCACAAATTCATGAACATAAATTAATGTATAAATGTTATAAATACAACAAATGTTAATTTGCATATAATGCAAGGACAACATACATATAATACTAGGACAACATACGTTAATTTGTTTCTTGCTATACTATTTGACCTTTATCACGTACAAGACTTAACATAACATATATTAAAGTCTTTTTTGTATGAGTGTTAAAATACCGTATAAATTAACATTGATCATTCATAATGTTTGACGTAAATTTACGTCTATCATTTGGAGGAATCAACGTAAAATTACATCATTCATTATAACATCAAACCATTGTTGGACATAGAAAAAATCCAAAATAACATACGTAAAAAGATTTATTTTTTGAGTGTTGTTGATATTTGAGATTAAAATTACATTAAACTACTTATTTTTTATTATTCTTGCTCTATTAATTGTTTATATGAACTACAATAATTATATATATATATATATATATATTAAAATTTTAATTTAATTTAATTTATATAAAAATATGCATATGTATGTAATATTAAACATTTAATAATTCTTATATTTTGAATTTGTTTAACGCTAATCTTTCAATTAATTATAACAGAAGTTAAACAATTTACCATAGTAACCAATAAATGTATAAAAATATAAAATAATATTAGACTCTATATATACTATATCTTAATTTCTAACACGAAAATTTATTTTTGCTTGATATACTTCAAAATGAACTTTTATTTGTGTACTGAAAATTTAATTTAAATACATAGTGTGTTTTTTACATTACATCTAAATGTAATTATTTTATATGATATGATCGTTAAACTTTGTAATAAATATTATATATATATATATATATATATATATATATATATATATATATATATATATATATATACACGATTTGTAATTGATTGGAAGTATAAATATATGCTTACACTAAAGTTCTAAAATACTACTTACTTTCTATTTTATTTGTTTGTTGGAGTTAATCTAAGGGTAAACTACTGGTTATTTAAAAATAATATGTTGAACAGAAAATTCCATGGTTTAATTCTCTACTGTGAAACTTGGTTTGACCTGAAAATAAAATTAATAACATTCTTGTTCACCGAAAGTTTGAAATCATTACCCCTTAAATAAGATAATTAGACACCACTAATTGGACAACTAGGTTAGGACAGATGCTTACTTAATATCCAAAAGTATAACTTAAACACATTTCCTTTACTATACAATTCAATAAATTTTAATATATCATTTAAATAATTAATTATAGTTTTTAATAAAATAACATTTTATTATTTCGTTTAGAGAATTTTATATGACACGATTGAAGATCTAATTTTATAAAATGTTGTCACCTATAAAAAGATGTTATTATTAATATGAAACTGTGTTACTTGTGCTAGAGTCAACACGTGTCAAGTTCCAGAGCCAAAGCCCTATTTAGTTCAGGGTGGAGATTCTAGGGTTTTAGGTTTTAACAGCTTCACGCACCTCCGAAGGAGAGAACAGAACCTCCGTTCTGTTTTACAAGGCTGGTAAGATCTAAAGTTCACAACTTTCTTTCGACCAATTTCTTTTCTGTATATTAAAATTTTGCTCTTGTTCTTCGATAACTTGCTGGTTTCTTTTTCCCCCGCATGCCCTTGTTATTGGATTCGTAGCAGTTTCTTATTTTTCTCTTTGGTTATGCCTTACACTCTGCAAGATTAATTTTTTTTCGATCGCTAGTCTTTTTGTTTAAAACACAAGTGGGTATTCTCATTTTTTTATTTGTACTTTGGCTGGTGTTTTTTTTTTTTTTTTTTTTTTTTTTTGCTTGTTTTTTTTTTTTTTTTTTCTTTTTCCCTCAGACCTATTGCACATATGAACATGTATTCAGCATATATAAGAGTTATTGTTGATTCAGTGTCTTTCTAGTGGGGCAAATTTTTTGGTGTGAAAGGCTATTATATGTTTGTAATTTTATCTGGGAATGATTTGCTTCTAAAATGATACTGAAAACATCCATTCACGAATCCATACCTACTATGAGTTCGTGTTTACGTGGGGAATACGCTGTTTTCCGATTGGATTGAACAAGGTACGCCTCAGACTTGATGATGTGGAGTGTGGAGTTCAATCACATGTCCACAACCTTTGGTGGTCACTTTTAATTTTTGAGCTGTGGCTAGTGAGAAAATATATTGCAACTGATTGGTGATTATTTTAATATGAAAGAATGTGATCTGGGGTTTGGAACTTTTGTGTGCCAATGAGGTTAAGTTACATTGATCAATTAATATACTGTATAACATTGTTGGCTTGTGATACTTTTGTAGGTTTGAACAATGGCGTTTTTAAATAAAATTGGAAATCTACTCAAGAATTCTGCTGTCAAGCACATCAATCAAGATTTTTCTGCGTCTACCCCCTCACTTTTCCAAGCAATTAGATCCATGTCATCTGCAAAGCTTTTTGTCGGAGGTACTGTAGTTTAGCGTGATGTATATTTTCAGAATGGAACTCAGCTAAAGCTCTTAAACTTTCGTTGCAGGTATTTCTTACAGCACTGATGATATGAGCCTTCGGGAAGCATTTGCTCGCTATGGAGAAGTTCTTGATGGTATTTTTCTGACATACATAGTCCACTAGTTTTTCATTATTTAAGGTAGAGGTAATAAATATCACACTCATGAAAAGGAAAAAGTCATTTGTGAATACTTTTTCAGTGTTCTGAAGAATCCAATGACATACATTATGAATATGCTTTGATAGAGAGGCTACCATTTTTTTTTTATAAAAATAAAGGCTGCTCATTGATTGTTATGTACATAGTGGAAATACTTTAGCCTGTTCGTCTGTCTAAGAATGAATTTCACAATTGTAGTTGTTAGCGATGATAGAGTGTTGTAACAGCCACCATTTGTATTGTGTTACAAACTGGCGGGTAACAATCCAATGTTTATATAACATGCATTTAAAAATGTCTTTGTCGAGCAAACATGTTTCATTTCAAAATATGATGCTTATTGATATTAGCTCTTAAACTGTTTGTTTTCGATATTCTTCCAGTCAGGGTTATTATGGATCGTGAAACTGGCAGATCAAGAGGTTTTGCCTTCATAACCTTTGCAACAAGTGAGGATGCATCTTCTGCCATTCAGGCCTTGGATGGTCAGGTATATCTCTTGTCCGTGCTAACTTTTAAAAATGTCATTCGTCGTGACATTTCACATTGGAAGCAAGCATGTTGTTAAATACTTCTGTAATTTTATCTGTATGTATGAAGAAATTATAAAGTTGTTTTTACATTATTTATGAGCTAGTCAAAAACCTAGTATGACTCGGTTTAAAAATAAGAATATTTGAGAAACCAACAAATTCTTATAATATGGAGTTAGATTTGAAAACCATGATCAAGACTTTGAAAGATACATGTTTTAGTAAATTAACCAATTAATCTTGTCTATTTAAAATAAAGAAGGAACAAGGATTGAATTCTTCACATGAGGGTTCAATTAGAATTTAGCATCGAGTAATTGTTACTGTTAGCTTCAGTCGATAAATCAAGCTAATGTCTGCCTACGTTATAAGAGTGCAATGTTGCTTTGGTATCTCTAATAGTTGTGTTACAGGATCTTCATGGTCGGAGAATTCGGGTGAATTATGCTACAGAAAGGTCACGCCCAGGGTTTGGAGGTGGTGGAGGTGGCTATGGTGGAGGTGGTGGTTATGGTGGTGGTGGAGGTGGCTATGGTGGCGGTGGTGGTTATGGTGGTGGTGGAGGTGGAGGTGGCTATGGTAGAGATAGTTATGGAGGAAACAACAGCAGGGGTGGAAGCTATGGAAGTGGTGGTTATGGTGTTCAAGGAAGCTATGGTGGTGGCAATGCTGAAACTAGTTACACTAGTGGTGGTGATGCTAGTAATTACCAATTTGGTGGAAATTCTGGTGGGGATCTTGGCTCAGCTAGTGGTGAATTCGGAAGCAGCCAAAATGAAGGAACAGGCGCAGCAGACAATGATGAATTCAATCCACTTGAAGACAATGTGAGGGGGAACAGTGATGAACAACCTGATGACTATGCTCAGACCCGTAGGTGAGATTTTCACCTTGCCTAGAGCAAGTAACCGGTGCTTGTTGATAAACAAATGCGTCTCCAATTTTCTTGTTTCACTTCTTGATTTTCAGCAGTTCATTGCTTGGTTTGAACATGATATTTTGTCAGCTCAAGGACTGATGTAAAATAATATTTTTGTAGGAGTTGAACTTCATATAGAATAATTTTACTGTTGATCTACATTCAGTATCTGGAATGATAAACGAATATGCAAAATTTACATAGTTCATGATATCAAATGATTTTAAGAATGGCTGGAGTTAAGACAACAACAACCTATTCCAGGGAAACACAGGATGCAAGGACATTTATTGAAGTTGTTTCTTTACTTTTTCAAACTCCTCATCAAAGGACATTCTTAGTTTATTGTTCAATGGGAAATGGCTTTTTAGGTTCTTCTGTTGGCGATCGGAAGTTAATTCATTTGATTTTTAAATGTTCAATTAGGTTAATTAGATTTCAATTCATATTCATTTAATTGGGCAAAACTAGTTCAGATGTTTTTTGGTTGTGATTTGAATTTGGTTTTGAAGCCAGATTTTAACAAGTCCATTATTGGTTTTAAATTATAAACCAATTTAAAAATTTGTATCAACACATGAACGGTTTGAAAAAATGGGGCCAAAGATGAAATCACATGGATAAAGTTAAACTGAAGGTACATTAAAGTGTTAATATTTTAGGCAAAGTTACAGTATTAATATCTAAGACACTATGCCTACGTTAAATTGAAGGTCTCCGAACTGAATGGATCAAAAGATTATCTAGTTATATTTTCACTAAAGATGTCTCGAATGAAACTACCGAAGACAATAAAAAAATTTCTTGATTGAGCCCAAAATTTTCCATCTAAGATTTTGTCAAATTAAAATTTAAACATATTTAGATGGAAACTTTTAAAAAATTTATGAAGAAATACAAGATAGGCCATGTGGATTGCCCCGCACGCAGCACACTGTAAAAAGGTGGAGAGCGAATATCTTTGGGGCCTTCTCCCTGCACCTCCAAGAAATTTTCTGTACCTCCAAAATTTACATTTCTGCTCTTATTTAATATCTTGTGAGAATGGTTGAAAGTGGTTACGGACGCAGTAAATTTCATTTACTGCGTCAACCTCCCTGCACCCCCAAAACGTTACTATACATTACTAATGTACTCCCTCTGTTCTCCATCATCCATTCATTCCTGCTTCTTCAGTCCTTCATTCTGTGGAGTGGTCCCTCTCACTCGTGCTTCAGCCCTTCATTTGGTCATTCGTCCTTCTTCAGTCCTTCATTCTGTGCAGTGGTCCCTCTCACTCGTGCTTCAGCCCTTCATTCTCTGCAGTGGTCCCTCGTATCTTTGTTGGTTCATTCTATCTGTGGTGGTCCCTGGAAGAGGTTTGTATCCTCATTTGTTTATTCATGCATTTGATTATTGTTTTGTTTGCATTATTGTGATTATTATTGTGATTGAAGGTTGATTCTTTGAAGGAAGTTCTTCTGAGTAACTGCTTTACCTCCTCCAAGTGATATTTCCGTCAGGTTAGCCTTCATACCACCACCATAAGTTTGTAAATTGAATTTGTTTGAAGGGATTGTTTGGAATTCAAAATGTATGGGAAACGGAATACAGAATCCGTTTCAAAACTGTATGAAACGGATTATGTATTCCGTTTCATACAGTTTTGAAACGGATTCTGTATTCCGTTTCGTATAAATTATGATTTTCGGCATATGTATCAGAATTGAATAACTTATTTGGTTGAAATTTCCGCTCCTTATTTGTATGGATGTTTTGTCCAACACATCAAACACTTGAAGTCCAAACACTTGAACATGAAATAGAAACCAAAATTTTGTTTTTCTAAACGGA
>Ga0214542_1001129_pt1 | contig 53705 bp, 14 predicted proteins | sample CNSS1metaG_FD_160096 | JGI IMG/M metagenome (GOLD analysis project Ga0214542, IMG submission 160096) | Root nodule microbial communities from cowpea collected in UCLA plant growth center, Los Angeles, California, USA - CNSS1 | ecosystem: Host-associated > Plants > Roots > Nodule | place: USA... | reverse complement strand
TTTTGTTAAAGTTTGAAACGCATTGAAACAGCTTTTGTATTCCGTTTTGTTAAAGGACAGAGAAATTAAAACTCTGAGGCACCAGGAACCACTGAGAGAGCAAAAATTTAAATGAAAGTGAACACGGGATGGAGAAGAAACGAAACGGATTTGAAGAAGTAACGTTTTGGGGGTGCAGGATGTTGGTGACGCAGTAAATGAAATTTACTGCGTCGTAACCACTTTCACCCACTCTCTCAGCCGGTTGTAAATAAGGGTATTAGAGTAATTTTTGGGGGTACTGAAGAATCGTTGGAGGTGCAGGGAGAAGGCCCCCAGCACGTATGAACGTGAGCATTTCTTCCAGCACCCCTTTTCTCTTGTTGCACCCAATTAAATGTTTTATTACCATCTTACCCCTAAATGTTTTATTACCATGAGCACGTGAGATGGGTACCCTTCATCTTCATTTCCTCAGCAATGGCCATGTTGCGAGGGCTGCATAACCCATACATCACAGACTAAATAGAACACCTTTTTCATTCACCACCGTCGTGTTTCACCTCATCTTGCAACATACCCCCATTTCTGAGTATGTTTTGAGTAAAAAGGAATTCTGTGTTGAGTGGTTAATGGAGTAAAAGTAAATCATGTACACAACATATTGTAATAGCAATGATGCATTCTCTCAACGAATTCAAAATGCATCCATTGATCACTGACAAATGCATCATTAGAATGCTCTTATTCTCTTGTCCGAACATACCAAACCATCAATGAAACTAATTTTCTCTTTGGTATGTGTGAGACAGTGTAGTGCAACTGTGAGCATTACCATAGCTGTTCTGCAGAGGAAGATGGTGGAGCTTGCTGCAGGGACAACATGGGGATAATAAATTCTATGGGGTGCAGAAAGAAATGCTCTATCAATGATTTACATGCACCCTGGTTATTTCAGAACTAAGCAACTAATTTGTTAGTGGACTATACTAAATTGGGCTTGTACTACCCGTATATGATATATCCTTTTGAAGCTTTAGAAGAAGTAAACACACAATTTACTTTGGTATTCACTTAAAAATATAAATTTTAACTGGGAAAAAGCGGATTTTAATCAAATCCTAATGTCATTTTAAAAAGTAAATTATGAGATAAATTAAATTTATGAATAAAAAATTAAGTAAAGAAAACACTAACAAGTATTTTTAGTATGGTTTTAGTATATTGATTAAAGAATACAAAAAATAAAAACGTCCACTAAGAAGTGTAACTGTATACTTATTGTGATTTTTAACGTAATCCCAATTTAAAAAACTTCATTATTATTTTACTAGCGTAACACAGGCGCTATCGCGCCTGTGTGTATGTACTTTTTAAATATGTGTGATATTATATTAGTATGTGATAATATTATAATGTTATTAAGTTAAAAATAAAGAAGAAATATATCAGAACAGATAAAAATAAAGTGAAATATATCAAAACAGATAAAAGAATAACCATTGATAAATAAAGAAGAAGAGAAGAAGCATAGACATCCGATTTTATAAAAAAATTGTAAAAGTAACGATCAATTTTTAAAAATTTAATAAATTATTATATTTAAAGGGTAAAATCGGTATTTTGAAAAGTGGACACAAAAAGGGGAATCCCCTTTATATATTGTTATAGATTCAGTACTTTTAGGATATTCGTTAGTGAAACTCATTAACTAGTTTTAAATATAAAAAAAATATAAATTTGATTTATTCAATAAACAGACCCAAAAAAAATGTGATTAATGGGTTTTGCATGTCAAAAATAATATCGTTGTTTTGTTAGAACTGAATAAGGAAAAGTGCAGGTTGAGGCAGTTCATGAGTTAGGAATAAGAAGTTTAGAAACAACCTTTGAAGACAAACTTCAAGCGTAACAGAATCTTCCGTTCGCTATTTTCAGACAAAACGGCAAAGGAAACAAGAAACAGCAAAGAGCCTGTAATCTCGCATCAGCGTAACTCGAAAAACTTAAAGCTGTTCATTCATTCATTCTACCCTCAATACGACGTGTCGCGCAACGAACAACGTTGCCGACACGCCAAAAAAAACCACGTCGTTTTTTCTGCAACTGCAATCTCCTTCAAACCACACCCTTAGACACTAATCTATAACCCTTTCATTTTCTCTTCTCTTCCTCAATCCAAACTACTATCTCACAGAATCCAGGATCATGCACAACTTCTGCTTTTCCAATATTTCCCCCTCATTTTAATACCCCTCTCGAGACCTAAATTCTTGGATCATATACACCGCACCGTATCCGTTAATCGTATCTAGGCGTAGATCGTAATGGCTTCCCATTGGTGTTTCCGGTGCAACAAATACGTCAGAGTATGGAGACAGGAAATGCCGATGTGTCCAGAATGTGACAGTGGATTCGTCGAAGAGATCGAATCTTCCAGCCGCCCCGTCCATGTCGAACCGCGCCGCCGTAGGTTCCCCACGGCGGCGGCAATGTACATGATCGGCCACCGATCCGGTAATTCCGACCAAAATCCCCGTTCCTCTCGCCATCAACAACATTGCAGAACAGCCACCGGCGACCCGTCTGCGATCAACCCGGTTATCATGCTCCGCGGCGAGGGATCAAGCCACGAACGTGGCTCAAGCTTCGACCTTTTCTACGACGATGGCGCCGGTACGGGTCTACGACCACTCCCTCCGAGGATGTCGGAGTTTCTCCTCGGAACAGGCTTCGACCGTGTGATGGACCAACTTTCCAACGTGGAGTCAAACTCCGGGTCTGGGAGGCACGACAACCACCACGCGCCGGCGTCTAAAGCTGCCGTGGATGCCTTGCCGGAGATTGAGATAAACGCGTCGCACATGGTGACTGAGTCACACTGCGCGGTCTGCAAGGAGCCTTTTGAGCTTTACACCAGAGCGAGAGAAATGCCATGCAAACACATATACCATCCAGAATGCATCTTACCGTGGCTCGCGATTCGGAACTCATGCCCGGTGTGCCGCAAACAGTTGCCTGTTGAGAACGCACGTGCGGGGTTGGAGCGTGTGGAGGAGCAAGTAGAGAACAACGTGGGGTTGACAATTTGGCGGCTACCGGGCGGAGGGTTTGCCGTGGGAAGGTTGGGGAGAAGAGAGGGTGAGAGAGAGGTTAACGTTCCTCTTGTGTACACGGAAGTGGATGGTGGGTTCAACTTTAACAACATTGTTATGGGCGAACCCAGAAGGATTTCATGGTCGGTTTCGGAGTCTCGAGGGAGAAGAAGAGGTGGCACGTTTAGAAGAATGTTTAACGGTTTGTTTAGTTGCTTGAGAGGTGGTGGTGTTGGGCCTCAACGTTCTTCTAGTTCTGGTTCTTCGAGAAGCGCGACGAGTACCAGTGTTAGGGCTTCGCGTCCTAACATGGGTCCTAACATGGGTCCTTCTTCATCTACGCGTAGGTCTTGGTCAATGGATGTGAATGGTGGAACCAGACCATGGTAAGGTAATGTAACATCTGTTGCATGGGAGGCATGGAAGTTGAATTTGTGTGAGAGTAAAAATGGAGGGTGCAGTGCAATGATTGATTTTTCCATGTCAAATGGGGAATCATATGAGAAGCTATCTACAGATGGGTTAATGGAGAAAGGAAGGAGAAAAAGCCTTTGCGTTTATTTTGGTGTATATTTTTGGGGGAATTTACATGTGGTACCTTCGTTGTAATGATTTGAAGCACCTTCATGATGTTCATGCCTTTTTTTACTTGTTGTTTGTAGAGTTTGATTAGCTTCGGTGTTTTTGTCTTGCAAATTCGTGTTCTTATCGTTGTTTTTAATTTACGAAACGGGTAATCCGCACGGTAAGCGTATGCATGCATATTCAGGGTTTCTTTCAAATTCGTGCCCCTCACCTATACCCTGTTGTTCACATTGCATGGTAAGCATAGATCAAGGATGCATGATCACTCATAACATAAAAGCTAAGGAAATCACATAGAGTAATGATTCATGAAGAGTAAAAATGTATACTAACACCTAGTATATATTTAGAGAGAATAAAAATGGCATATTCATTAATTACGTGATATAATTAGAAAAGAGAAATAAAAAAAATATAATAAATATAGACAAAATCAAGTATTCATGAACATTATGATGCTTTTCGAGGATATATTCACAAGCTAAGGTTGAGTTGAGTCCACTATATTTGCAGATAAAAAAAACGAGAAACGTCGTTTTTTAAAATATATGCTTTTTATTTTCATTTTTGTTGTTGCTATAGATTGACATCTTAGAAAATAATCATGAAATTATAAATTAAGATAACTTTTATTGTTTTGCTGATTTGTTCAATAACTTCATTATTTTTATAAATCATAAAATGATTTACTTTATGTGCTTATAGTTGGTGGTAGGTACATAGTAGCACTAATGGCACAACTAAGAGCGTAATATATAGAGTTTTGGTATCCCGTAATGGTTAGAGCAATGGCCAAGATAAGTTAGACAAGTATCAGAAAATTTTGTTTTGGTTCTTAAAACATCAGTTATTGAGTATTCACAATGATTTCCGTCCTTAATAGATGAAGGCAATAGGACCTTGATTGGTAACATTCAAGAGCTAGAAATAAAGGAAGCTATTAACCAATGTGGAAATATTAAGTTGAGGATGGGGTATTCACAATAAGATCGGTATATAATTTAATGTAGAATGTTTTCATAGAGGAGTAATGTCTTTTGGAGTTTGGAAGGTCTTCCAAATGTATATCATTTTGTATGGAAAGTCCTATTAAATAAGGTAACAACAAAGACAATTTAGCACGTAGAAATATAGTAATTCATGTGAGTTATGTAACCAAACCATTGAGAATGTTGTGCACTTATTTTGTGGGTATCTCATTGTTAAGCAAGTTTGGATGTAGTGTGATAGAGGATGGGTATAAGTTTGTGTATCATAACCATGTCGAGAAAAAATTCAAATAGTTCTAACTTTTCAAACTAAATGGAAAACAAAACAAATTTTAGAAGGTAGTATGAGAAGCAATAATTCGGACAATCTGGAATCACAATCATAAAAAATTCACGAGTATTTTTTTATGGATATTGATAGGTAACAGAGCAAATAGTAGATATGCACCATCCGTACTCAACCTTATCGATTATCATCCCTAATTATATGTAACATGTGCCTACCAAATTGTCATTTGTAGTAGTTTTGTTCAATATAATTATTCAGGTAAAATGTTGAGCTAACAGGAAAACCTTAAGGCTATGTTCACTTCAAAAGATTAATTTGAGAAAAAGTGAGATGATGAATTTGAATGGATTAAAGAGTGAAATGTGTCTTGTTTGTTTTTTTTAAGTGATTTGAGGGTCAAAGTGATTTAAAGATAAAGTTTTTGAGTGATTTGAATGATGTAATAGATAAAAATAAAGTTTTTATATATTAAAATGTAAGATTACAATTTTGTCTTTATAATTAAAATTAATATATTTTTTTATATATATATATATATATATATATATATATATATATATAACTTGGAATCAAATCCAAACATCATGGAATCACATCCAATATCATTGGGACTGATCCAGTTTCATTGGATTGGATCCAACCTTTCTTGGAATCGATCCATTCTCACTTTTTTGGTTGAAATTGGATCCATCATTTCTTGAAATTAGATTTAGTCTCACCTCTTATCATTGGAATTGGATCCACCCTCTTAGAATTCGTCCTTCACCACCATGGAATCTACCACAACCTCCATCCTTCACCGCCATGGAACTTGCTTACTCATACAATCTCATGTTGTTGAACTAATTGAAGCATGCATGTGAAGAAACATGAAGAGTATATGTATTTGTATATATATCACCCTCAAATCACCTTAGTTGAGTAGAGGTTCGAAAAATCTTATAATCTTACTAATCCACTCCTTCTCTCGCTCTCAAATCCACAAATGCGAACAACACTCTCACTTACAAATCATATCTCACCATTCACTCACTACAGTAATTACTCACAAACAAACACAACCTAGTTTCCCAAAATTTATCAAACACCCTTGTTTCATCTTCCCATTGGAGTAGCTAATTATTTGCTCTTACTCGAACCACTCTTTCACCCGTTCCAAGTTTCATTCCTAAATGTCATTAGGTAAACTACCATCTCTCTAATTATTGGTTGCTCTTGTTAGTTGAATTGGCACATAGCCTCGAGTATGTTTCACGTACACCTATAAGTCCAAAATTTAATACTATTCCCTTTTACTATATTTTGGAAATAGAATAGCATCATCAATGTAGTGAATAAAACTGGTATCTGCTTTCTACCTTCCACTGGGAAATTGCAGCCACCATAATAATATGAATGAATTTGGTGATTCAAATTCAAATTTCTGGTTCAATCAACTGCAAATTTGAACGGCTGTGATGGCACACCTCAGAAGATTAGATAAGAAAAAAAAATGTATCAACAAATTTCTGTCTCATTAATTAAACAGAAGGATCAGTTCTTCCTTTTCAGCAGAGAAGAGAGACAAAAGTCTACTAACTATTCAATACCAAACCCGTGGCTCATAAAAATCTCAAAGTAGGTAGCTTTTGAACTTTGAATTTGTTTCCGTAGCTACACCCATATATGCACAATTTGAAAGCTAAAGACCAGAAGGATCAGTTCCATTTGAAGCTTAATTGCTTTTGGATGGTCCCAACTTAATCTTATGTAGTTCCGAAAAACTTTTCTTTTCCAGCCAAAAAGTAAAATTTCGACAAGTCAGAGTATAATGTTTTTTGTCTTTTATTTGTTGTTAGGTCTTTCGAGATAAGATCATTTCAGAAATTTAACACCAATGAGACATGAATCTAACTCACATATAATGAATTGACAACATTCTTGACCAAAAATCTTAAGATAATGAATTTGTGGGTCTTCATTTTTATATGGTGTTCAACTTTCTCATTTTTACTTAATATAAAACTTATACTCATACTTGAATTCCCAACCTTCACACCTAGATTGAACAAGTGAGAAAGTGTCCTTATTATATTTATGAGAAGAAGATTGAGTAAATGAGGTGATGGGTTTATCTTCCAAAATTATTAGGTATATCATGTATGTGTGTTCTCAAAGCATATGATCCTTTTGTGAAGGAAGTTTTCAATAATTGTAGGGAAGGACAAAAGGGCTATAAATATTGTAGCAATAATGTGATGGTGGACAATTCCAAATGTGAAAGAAACACACCGAATTGAGCTTGTTTTGTAGTTATTTATGGAAATTGGTTTTGCATTGAAGATCGGTTTCCACGTCCCAGAACTTCTTCCCCCATTTCATATTATGAGACATTGACAGAAAGAGATGGCTGTGTCCCTCATTTTTTTGCAGTCTAAGTTTTTATGTATATGTATACATAAAGTATTAATATTAAAAATAATTTAAATTTTGGAATTAAATAATGATTTTTTTATAAAATTTCTTATTTTAGCATTATTATTATAGTGTTTTGAAGACAAAAATATTAATCTTTTTTTTTTTGGTTTTACGAGAATGCACTATTTTCCTTTTATAGTTCGTGTAGAAATGATAATTATTTTTTATTTTAAAACAAAAAATTTGAATATAATTTACTTTTAAGATTTTTGGATCTCTTCATTATATTAAATAATTTGTTATAAATAATTTGTCAATTAAAGATTACTTTATTTAAATTAACTGGAAATTTTTATTTATCTCTAATTAATAAAGTGTTTCAGTTTATAATTTTTTTTACTTAAATCATGTTTATTGAGTACAAATTTAACCAAAAAAAAGAGAGAAAAATATAACTTATATTTACTAAACATGAATTTTGTAAAAAAAAATTACTTATTAAAAATTATTCCAATACAAAGGAATTATATAAGTGAGCTAAACATTATTAAACATGACTTTTATAAAAGAGTTTTACTTATTAAACATTCTAATACAAAGGAATTATATAAGTGAACTAAACACAATTTTTGTACTATGAAAAATAAAAAATTGTAGTTGTATTTGTAGAGCATAACTGAATTTGAATCTTCCTTTAAAACGTAGTCATATTTTTTAAGCATGCCGTATCTAATTTTATAGTTTTTTTTTTTTATAATTTATCCATTTCAATATTTGTTTTCAAGAAATTATATTGAAATGATAATTTTTTCATTTGGGTGGAGAATTATTGATACAATCCTTTCCATTTAAGAGTATGATAGTTAGTGAATTTGAATCTTTCATATACATAAACAAAAATAAATAAGAGAATAACACGGAATAAGATAAATGATGGAGGACGACACAATCTAGTATATTGATAAGTTAAGTGAAGAATTACGACAAAAATATTAATCTTTGAAATCTTTGATAAGAGTCTCAGGTCTAAGCCTAGAACAAAGAAAATATCTTTTTAATAATGAAATAAAATTCAATATGACTAAAATTGTTTACATTAGTTTTTGGTACATCTATATATAGACATATAAGTCTAAAAAAATCTAGAAACTCTAAAAGAAAACAAAAAGCCGAAAAACATAAAAACATAAATTAATTTTTAGGAGAAACCCCAAAGCCCAAAAAACAAACATAAATTAATTTTTCTAAAAACTATTTTTCAAATGTGTTTCAAGTTCTTTAAGTTTCATCTTTCATGAAATATTATAAGTTTCAAGGATACATGTTTTGATCTTTGACCTTGTCATAGATCCTTTGAATTGTAAATATTTTTCTTCAAGTTCTTCTTATATATATTTTTTGGAGATAGTTTTTTATCATACCTTTCTTCTTGAAAAGAATTTGTTCTCAAATACGTACCATTTGAAATTTAGGAGATAGTCAGATAAAATTTTAATGGTAAAATGTTCCTTAGCTCAACAATATTTAAATAATTAAATAATAAAATTAATTAACAAGTACTATAATGAGAAAGAAAATATAGTATCTTTCATTCATAGATTATCTCATTACCAAAACTACAAAGTGATAGAGTTTTATTGTGCACAATATATAGTTAATATAATTTCTAAGCATTAAAATCCTAACACATTATTAGTTACCTGAAAAGGTTCAAAGAAATTCAGCTTTTATTTATTGAGGATCTAGCACCATAGCTGGTTGTAAGAAAGTGCCCCAGCAATTGTTTCCAGCTATCACTTTAAGCCAACTATGGCAATAATTTAACAGAGGTCCCCCTCAAAGTGAATTCAGGATTTGTGTAGGGTTAAATGTTTTCTGCTTCAAAATGCATCCATTTCTATAAAAAGACATATATTGTTTTTTGTGCAAGACTAATAGAACCCTAACTAGGTATCATGTCCATGGCTATGGAAAAAAAATAATTTGTTTTAATATTTTATGTTTAATTTAATCTTATAAAATTAATTTATTAATAAGATTAAGTTTATATATATATATATATATATATATATATCATAAATTGGTTTTATTTCATTATCTTGTATCGAGAATCATGACAATCACTTTTCTTAATATAATATTGTCATGTATAATATTGTCATGTCTGATGTTAAAGCCGATTGGCAAGGACTATGTTATATCATATACAGTCTCCACTCACAGGTCACATTCTTCATTGTTTGTTCATTATTGGACACCCAGCAGTACCACTCACAAATTTATCTCATAATTCATCACTAATCGTAGATTAATACTATTTATATGATACAGTAGTCTTAGGTTAATACAAACATCAGCATTCAAAACTATTAAAAACACAGGTAAACGTGTTTTCTAAATTTTTATCCTTCTAATTTAGCCTATTCATAACTTTATTTCCTTTCATTTTTGTCTTCTTCTAAATTTATTGCTTTCATTTTTCTAAATGTTTATACTAAGTCTCTCATTTCTTGATTTTTTTTTTGTTTAAATCTAAAAGTCTCAACAATACAAAAAACTTCTAGTAGTGGATTTTGTAAAAAATAAAAGTGATTTATATAAAATGGTATAAATATATTTAATAAAAGAATAAATTATTTTCCTAATGCACAGTCAATTTATCTCAGGGCGTGCTTTTTCATGTTTCCCCTCATGTTCCTAACCATATCAATAGAAGAAACATATTAATTTATTTGTTGCTGTTGCAATCTATACGTTTTCTAATATATTATCTAGAGTGTGAAGTTTTAATAGTTTAATTGCTTTGTTAAGATTCTGGCGAAGATAGAAAACGAAGGAAAGAAGAAAAAATAAGATGAAAATTTTTGTTTGAATTAAGAAAAAATAAGTGATAAGTAGAAATGAATGAAAAAATTATTAGTAGGACTGATTGGTGTAACAAGGAAAAAATAAATTACCTAGACAATATAATAAATTACAAAAAAAACATCTTTGTTTTCATTTGAATATAAATGAGTATTAATTAAAATTTAGAAATATTAATTTATAAAATTAAAAATAATATTTAAATTTCTTTTATTAATAATATTTCATCAAAAGATACGAATTTAAAACATAACAAATTTTTTTATAATTTTGTATTTCTATATAACTATAATTTATTTTGTTAATATTTATTTCAAAAAAGAAATATTAGATTAAGCAAATAGATTAAAAATATTAAGATCGCTTTAAAATACAATACTTGCGGCATATCGACTAATGTACGTCCTTTTGAAATATAGTTAATTTGCATATAATTATGAAATACAATTAATTTCTAATAAAAAATACATTACAATCTTTGATTTGTTGATGAATAGCTTAATTTTGTAATTTCAATTTTAATAAATGTTTAAATTGTTGAACGTAAGTTAATAGCATTAAATAGTAAGAATGAATGAGCAAATGCATACGACACAATGGATTATGCACCTCATATATGCTTGCAAATGAAAATAAAGATAGGTGCCTTAAGAGTGTCTCCTTTCGTCTTTTTTTTAATTAAATTAATTTTTTTTTTTAATTTTGTAGAGTTTCAGAGGAGAGAGAAAAGAAAGGCATTTATTATAATTGTGAAAAGATTACATACAGGAGGAATGCATGCAAGGTTATATAGAGACCTGCAGAGGCATAACAGAAGGAAATAAAATAACTGAAACATAGTAGTTAGAATAACCACTAACTATGCTAACTAACAGAACCTAACTATGCTAACACGCCCCTCTTAAACTGAGGGTGGAGAGCGTAACGAGAGAACCCGAAGTTTACTACGAAATAGGGAGAAAGAAGATCCGGAAACAGGTTTGGTGAAAACATCAGCTATTTGAAATCTTGCTGGTATGTGATTGACTATCAGTTGGCGTTTTTGAACCAAATCTCGGACAAAGTGAACATCCATGGCAAAGTGCTTAGTTTTGGAATGCATAATTGGATTAGCAGTGAGAAGAACATATCCAAGATTATCGGAATAGACTACTGGAGTTGAATGTGAAAGTTTTAACTCACGAAGAAGGGTATTCAGCCAAGAGATTTCTGTGGTGATAGAGGCAATACTACGTGATTCAGCTTCAGTGCTGCTCCTGGAGACTGTTTTCTGCTTTTTTGGAAGACCAAGAAACTATGTTGTCCCCAAGATAGACACAATACCCTGTTGTGGATTTCCTATCATCTATGTCAGCTCCCCAATCAGCATCGGCGAAACCATGAATGGATTGGTTGGTGGAGGAAGTAAATTGAATACCAAAAGCACGTGTGCCTGCAACGTACCGAAGAAGCCTTTTTACTGCTTTCCAGTGGTGGATTTAAGGTTGATGCATGTATTGAGAAACTTTGTTGACAGCGTACGTAATGTCTGGACGAGTGAAAGTTAAATATTGGAGAGCACCAACAGTTTGACGATACAAGGTTGGGTCGTGAAAGGCTGTAGAACCATCTGCGGTGAGTTTAAGAGACGTCACCATGGGAGTGGGTTGAGGTTTGGCTTCTGTCATGTTGACTTTGTGTAACAATTGTTGGGCATATTTGTCTTGATGGATAATAAGTGACCCATCTGAGTTCCACTGCGTTTCAATGCCAAGAAAGTAGTGTAGTTTTCCAAGATCTTTCAAGGCGAAGGTATGACTAAGAGTGGAGATCAAAGACCTAATATCAGTAGAAGAAGACCCTGTAATTAAGATATCATCAACATATATAAGAATAATGACAGAAGTAGTATGAGTGGCATGAACGAAGAGAGAGGGATCAGAAATAGTAGCTTTAAAACCAAGGTTAACAAGTGTGCTACTTAGCTTATGGTGCCAAGCACGTGGTGCTTGTTTTAAGCCATAAATGGCTTTGTTGAGACGACAAACTTTCGTAGATGAGGTAGTGAAACCGTACGGCTGTTGCATATAGACCAGCTCTTGAAGATCACCATTTAAAAAGGCATTATTTACATCAAGTTGGTGCACTGGCCACTTATGAGAAATAGCAAGGGCTAAGACGGTTCGAATAGTAACTGGACGAACCACGGGGCTAAACGTATCAAAGTAGTCTACGCCTTCTATTTGATCAAATCCACGAGCTACAAGACGAGCTTTTCGTCGTTGCAGGGAGCCATCGGGATTGTACTTGTTTTTGAATATCCACTTGCAAGTGATGATGTGAGCATCAGAAGGAGGATCTACGAGAGTCCAGGTGTTATTTTTAATGAGTGCATCATATTCAACATCCATAGCTTTCTTCCATTCAGGATCGTCAATGGCGATTTTGGGATTGACAGGAACGAAATCATTAACAGTGGTTGTCCAAACTTTGGGTTTGAAGACACCAGACTTGGCTCTTGTTTGCATGGGGTGCATGTTGATGGTTGACGCTGGAGCTGCATTAGAAATATTAGGAGAGGAAATGGTAGGGGGAGATGACATCATAGATTCAGAGGAAGATGCAGTATTGTGTGTAGCAGGGGGCGTGGCAGTAGGTGATTGAGGTGTATTTGTGATTGTAGGTGATTGAGGTGTATGTGTGATCGTGGGTGAATGGGGTTCAGAAAGTAAAAATAAAGGCTGTGACGATATAGAAGCAGGTATGGAGGAACTATTAGGTTCAAACAAGTTGTATTTTGTTTTATAAGAAAATTCATCTTCTTTAAACAAGACATTACGTGAGACATATATTTTTCCATTAGGATGAAGACAAAGGTAACCTTTTTGATTTACCTCATAACCAAGAAAAAGACATATGTGAGATTTAAAGTCAAACTTGTATTCATTATAAGGTCTAAGCAAAGGAAAACATGCACAACCAAAAACACGAAGTAAATTGTATGTTGAAGGATTGTTATAAAGAATAGTATGTGGTGTTTGATGATGCAAGATAGATGTTGGGAGATTATTTACAATGAAAACAGCAGCTTTGAAAGCATAACTCCAATATTTTAAAGGTAATGATGCATGAGCAAGTAAACTTAAACCAGTCTCTACAATATGCCGATGCTTTCGTTCCACAACACCGTTTTGCTGATGTGTATGAGGACAAGTATATCTGTGATGAATACCAAACAAGGCAAGAGTTTTATCGAAGGAAATAAACTCACGAGCATTATCACTTTGTATGTTTTTGATTTTATGTCCTAATTGGTTTTCAACAAGAAGTTTAAATTTGAGAAAGATATCTAACGCTTGAGACTTAGCATGCATAAGATAGAGCCACGTAAATTTTGAACATGCATCAACAAATGAAATATAATATCGATGACCATCTATAGAGTTTTCATGGGCAGGGCCCCAGATATCAATAAAAATCATTTCAAGAGGTTTCGTATATTGAGTATTAGACACATGATATGGTAATTGATGTATCTTGGCAACAGCACATGAGTCACAAAAAAAAGAATTCATTTTTACACCAATATTAGAAGCGTAAAGGGCACGTTTTACAGTGTTGAGAGCTGCATGCCCCATTCTGGCATGCCAAACATCCAGAGGAACAGGTGAAGAAGATCCCGTAGTAGTGTGTTGAACGATTGGTGGTGCAGACCTTTGCAAAGGCGGAAAAACGTAGATGCCTTCCTTAAGGGTTCCTTGGAGTAGAATCTCCTTGGTTACCTGATTTTTAACAGTGCAATGAGTAGGATAGAATTCAAAGAAAACATGATTATCTTTTGCAAATTGAGAAACACTAATAAGATTCTTGGTTATGTGAGGAACATGTAAAAGTTTATTCAAAACAAAGGAAGATGCATTTGAAAGAGACGAAAGAGATGCAGATCCAATGTGGGTTATGGATAAACCTGTTCCATTTCCTAATTTGACTTGTTCAGCACCATTATAGTTTGATTTAGAGGTATAATTTGTAGAATCATTCGTAACATGGTGAGAAGCACCACTGTCTGGGTACCATAATGAATCAGGCATGGATGAAATGGTGGAAAATTGATCAGAGATATCAGTATTGGAAGATAAAACCTGGGTGTTGTTGGTTTGTACGGATGATTGTATTTCTTGATTGAATATATGCCAACAATCCATAGCAGTATGTCCACCCTTGAAACATATTTGGCATTGAGGCCGATTGTTGGACAACTGTTGATACTGAGAGGGAATCGAGTTCGATCTAGACGATTGTCGACCAAAGGGAGGACGTCCACCGCGATTTGAATTTGATCTTGAACGTGCACGACCACGATCATAGGACCTGCCACGACTTGAAGAATTCCAAGAAATGGTGGTGGAATGCAACTGCGGTGATGAGTCGACTTGTCGATGCCTTTCCAACCTTTCTTCTTGATCAAGAAGTAAAGCCTCGATCTCTTCGACGGTATAAGGTTCATGGCGCGAGAGAATAGTGGTGACAAAGGGATCATATTCTTCAGACAAGCCATCAAGGATATGTTCAATGTGTTCTTCCTCTGAAATAGAGACACCTGCGGCACATAGAGAGTTAACAATTTTCTTTATCTCGAGAATGTAGACGGAGATGGAGCGTTCTTTCTTGGCGCTCTTGAGTTGAGTTCTGAGCTTTTTAATTTTTGCTCGTGATTGACTGGCATAGTAGATCTTGAGTTTCTGCCATACTTCGTAGGATGTGTTTAATCCAACCATTTTCGTGAGTAATGGGGAAGACATTCACGAGAGTAGCCATGCAACAATTAGGCGATCTTGCTGGTGATAATGCACATATTGAGGATTTATGACATCATTGGCTCGTGACTCTTCGTTGAGATACTTGGGTGGGGCTTCTTTGCCTTCAAGATATTTGAGGAATCTAAGACCATCAATGGTGGCCATAACCTGATGCTGCCAAACCATGAAATTATGTTCATCGAGTTTGACGCTGACGGGAGTGGTGAACAAATGCGGAGTAGGCGTATGCATCATGGAGGAAGAGGACTGGGAATTCCCAGCAGGCGAAGAAGACATTGCGGAAGCGAAAAAAAAATTATGCTCTAGATACCATGTAGAGTTTCAGAGGAGAGAGAAAAGAAAGGCATTTATTATAATTGTGAAAAGATTACATACAGGAGGAATGCATGCAAGGTTATATAGAGACCTGCAGAGGCATAACAGAAGGAAATAAAATAACTGAAACATAGTAGTTAGAATAACCACTAACTATGCTAACTAACAGAACCTAACTATGCTAACAAATTTATCATTAATTTCTGAAAACAACTATGGATATAGATAAGAGGTGTGTTCCGACAAACTTTCATTATGAATAAGTTATGTCACAATAGCACGATTTTTGTAAAAAATATTTTTAAGTTGAAGTTATGTCAATGTAATATGATTTTACTTCAATATACTTTAAATTGAAGTCGTGTTAAAGTGACACAACTTTAATTTAATACACTTTAAACTGAAACTGATCGTGTCAAGATGACAAGAATTTTATTCAGTTTTGGTAAAAGTTATGTCATTATGGCACAACTTCACATAACATCTCTCAACTAAAATCATACCACTTTGACACGACTTTAACTTTAAAAATGCTATAAACTAAAGTCGTGCCACCTTAGCACAACTTCTTCACATATTTGTAATTTTTTTTTAATTTTTCATTTTGATAAATTTCAAAAAAATAAATTACTTTGGTAATAAAAAACCTCTTCTCTCCTTCCATCACCTTTTGCACATTTTTTTTTCAGCATTTGCCTCATCATACATTAGGGACAAATTCGTAAATTAAAATTCAAACTTTATTTCTCCTCTTTTGTACAAGAGAGGGATAATACTCACCTTTTCCTCCTCCTTATTTCTTAGTTTTTTCACTCATACCTTTGCATCTAAATGTAAATAAAACTCATCATTTCCCCTCTTACTTTTATTCGTCTACCGTATATCTAGGTATCCAAATAAACTTTAAATGTTTTCATCGTTATTGTTAATGTATTTAAGTTTTATTTTTTCTTATTATGGTCCATATTTTCTTAAAGGGAAACTTTTTGTTGATAAGTATCATAATATCTTGTTTTTCATGCTTATTTGGACCTCTTTATTTGTTTTTATCCTATTCATTTTTGTTTATTTCATGAAAAATCTAGGTTTAAATTTTTTATTGGGATAACATACATAAACTTTTTTTGTTGAAACTTTTCTAGAGAAAATAGAAGCTTGAAAAGAATTGAAAGAAGGTTTTCAGGGTCATCTCACTTAATGAGAAACCTTCTCACCCAATGAGAGGACTTTCCCATTCATCCATCGACTCTTATTTTCATCTAGTGATAAGTGCAACTTATTCATCTAGTGAGAAACCCATCTTCTCAACGAATGATCAAAGAAGACCATGACCAAAAAGTTTTCTCTCATGGGAAATCACCTTTTTCAAGTTCCTAAAAAGTGAAATGAGAACCAAGATGAGAGCTTTTTTAACGGGGGGAAAGAAGGAAGCAATTTTCGGAGGGTTATGTTTGAAGGAGAAGCTTAAGGAAGAGTTCCACTTCAAGTTTGAAATTCCTTTTTGTCATTTTTTGTATTCCACTTGTGTAAGAGTAGCTAAATCTCTTGATCATTGAAATTGGATGTAATAAATCTCCTATGGATGTAGTTTTATCTTTGCAATAAAGTTTTTTTTATGACTCTTTTGTTTTTTCTTTGTGCTTCATGTTGAATGATTGATCACTTGTGGTTTTGGTTGTATCTAAACATTTGGAACTAAGTTTAAAGATTGAACAATTTAAACATAGATTGTTATCTTTTAGTCATCCAAATATTTATTCTTAATGCAAATATTATGTAAAGAAAACTAAAAGATTAGTATTTTCACATAAATATTTAGAATTTACCTTTAAGAATTAAAATTATTACGCTTGTAGTGTGAATGTTTAAGTTATGTAGAGATATATTTTTTAGAGTCATTGCATTGAGTTCAATTCATGATTCAACCCTAGTGAATCTTTACATGATTCAATAATATAAACTTAATATATTTGCTTTGAATGCTTTAAAATTAGAATTATTATAATTTTTAAAAATTGTATGAATCAATATTTATGTTCTTTATGAGTTACTAAGAATACTCATTAACTAAACAACCACAAATCTCTTGAAAAAAACAACTTAAACTTTTTTAATTTACTACACCGATAAAAGAGATAACACTTTTAATATTGAGAATTGTAAGTGATAAACTTGCAATAAAAATAAGATATATATATAATTATATTGCAAACTTCAAAACCCCAACCTTGAAGCCGATTCTTATGACTTTATGGATAGATATTCCCACTAAATCATTGTAATGAGTATATGATAAATTATCGGTGTGAATGTCCCTATATTATTGTCTAGTTTGGTGTTCATTTATTATAAACTTGACTTTATTAATTAATTCTTAAATAAGATTTCAAACTCTCATTAAGTAAGATGCGAACTCCTATTGCGTGTCAAAATTAAATAACAGACCTTGGTTATGGATTTTTGTCTATCTCAATTTATTTCTCAATAAATAACAGCAACAATAAACCGGTAACAATTAAAATTTTTCCCTAACAACATCAAATTAACAGTGAATTATAATCATAATTATAGTAGTGCTAAACAACAATTGAATTTTCATTTTTAATTGCAAAAAGTTATTAAAGGAAGACACTGTATCCTTTGGCAATCAAAAGCAAAATCTACATCAAGTTGGAAAGTTTCGTATTCGATTTGATTAAGTGATTCATAATGAAGAGCTATGACTAATCAAATCATTCATTAATATTAGCGTGTGGCAAATTTTCAAGTATTATCTAATAGAAATAGTGAATAAATCGACAAGGGATAATACACACCATTTCATAACTCTTCAGCAGTAGATTTTTGTGCTTCTTGGCACTTCCGGCTTTTCCTACAACACTGGCACTTTTTGTCTGTGCTTTTTGGTTTCCTTAGCTGCTTTTTCTAAAGAAAGTGTCGGTAGCATGAACATTCTCCTAATGACTATCTTTTTTTCTGTTTTCTTTTTTTCCTTAGTACACTCTTGAAATTAATCTTGTGTTCAAGCACATTATATGTATCTATCTCTATGAATATGCATCGAGAAAACAAGATAAGAAGCCTAAAAAACTAAGACACTTTTTATACCATGCATGCTTTATATATCTATAATCTACGGAAAATGTCATTAGTGAAACTAAGTCATAGCATCCTTTTTATTTTATGGTTGTTTTGTATAAGGGTTAGAATACTTCTTAAGTGTTCTCTTTAATTTAATTTCATTTTTTGTTGATAAAAAAAAAAGAAAACTCTTATTATTTAATAGTTTTTGATCCATTAGAAGTTGAGATTAACAGTAATTTATTTTTTTCTTTTAACTTTTTGAAGTGATTTTCAAGAATAAATAGTGATTAAATTATGAATTTAAAAAAAGTCATACTTGAAATTGGATATTAATTCTAACGATATTATCTTAACGAATTTAAGATAAAAACATTTATATATGGAAAAAATGTCTTAAAGACAAATTATTTTTAAAAGACTTAGAGAAGTAAAGATGAATGACAATTTAAATATAACATTTCCTTCAATCTCATGAGTTATATACACATGTAAAGTTTACAATCGTGACATCTTTTTACAAATTTTGAATTCCAAAAATGTCGATATAAGTTACTTAGTTATCTAAGTTTCAAAATATTTATGCTCTTTGTTTACTTTTAAAGTGGATAATAAAGATTCTGTTTGGACTATGTTCTATTCAATTCATTTTTCTGTCAATTTAGTTTACTTTCCTCCTTAGCTTTCCAATAAGGAGGTTCAAGTTCTTGTTACCGTTTTTATTTATTTATTTTGTCTCTATTAGTATAAATACTTGGAACTTTATTTTAATTTCCTTGATTTTGAATGTTGGACCATTGTTTGCAGATCCTTGATCTCTACATCTCACTTGTTAATGTTGACTCCTGTTTTTTAGCAACTTTCATCTAACTCTTTAATGAGAAGGTGTGATTACGTAAGTTAAAATTCCTTCACTTCTATATACACGTCTCTCTTCGTTTTCAAAGTCACTCATCTATCTTTTCCTATTTGATTTTTTTTTTTAATGTTTTTACATCTTAATTTGTGATTTTCAACTATTATTAAAAAGATAAATCCTATATATCTTAAAGGGTTTACGCAGCACAATATGAGTAAATCTTTATGAATGTTATGTTGATTTGAGTTTAACATTGTAAGATAACTAATGTGCTCATGTCTCTACTTTGTGAAACGTAATCTCACAACAATCAAATCAGTGCTGAAGTTACGAATAAAATCACATGATCCATGTTTCAATTTAGAAGATAGGTGGCTAATAAAACAGACATATATATAGGTAACTTAAAAATGTTTAATTTTTTAAATATAAGTAAATAAAAACAATATTTACTAAATACTTAAAATAAAAATTGACTATATATTAATAATCTAAGATATATTTAAACCTAAAGTGAGATGGGTAGACTATCAGTATCATAGATTAATGCAGGCAAAGAGTAATTAGATAATTAACAGTCTGACGTAGTCAACTACTTCCTATGAACACTATAATAGTTGCATACTAATCACCCTTTTGTTTTTAAAAAAGCTAGAAATTGTGAATAGTTTTAGGTAATATAATAACAGCAAACACGACATTCATTTTCCAGTGAATGTCACGACACGAATTCTCGTCTGATACAGCTATACAGAAGAATCTTTGGAGAGCTCCACCACACCTTCACAGGGACACTGTCTCAAAGGACAATCCAATCTCTCTCTCTCTCTCTCTCTCTCCCCCCATTTAATATCAGCTGAAACTTCCAACTCAACAACTCGTGAGATTCAAACCAAACCTGAATCAATATTCTCAATCCACCAACCAACACAAACCTGAATCAATATTCTCCATTCATGGCTTCTTCTAAGTCTTCTCTTTTTCTTCCTCTCCCCCTCCTCTTCCTTCTCCTGCAAATCCAAACATGTCTCTCTTCATCGCAAACACAAAACCCACTCCTACTGTCTCTAAAAACACAGACACAATCACAAACACCCTCACGTAAGCTCTCTTTCCAGCATAATGTAACACTAACTGTCTCACTAACCGTAGGCTCACCCCCACAGAACGTTACCATGGTCCTCGACACAGGGAGTGAACTCTCCTGGCTCCATTGTAAACAACTCCCCAACCTAAACTCAACCTTCAACCCTCTGCTCTCATCCTCATACACCACAGCTCCATGCAACTCATCCATATGCAACACCAGAACTCGTGACCTTATCCTACCCGCTTCCTGCGACCCCGACAAACTCTGCCACGTCATCGTCTCCTACGCTGACTCCTCCTCCGTCGAGGGCACCCTCGCCGCAGAAACCTTCTCCATCGGTGGCGCAGCACAACCGGGAACCTTGTTCGGGTGCATGGACTCCGCCGGGTACACCTCCGACGCCGACGAGGATTCCAAAACCACAGGTCTCATGGGGATGAACCGAGGCTCTCTCTCGCTGGTCACCCAAATGGGGCTCCCCAAATTCTCCTACTGCATCTCCGGGAAGGACGCCTCCGGAGTCCTCCTTCTGGGAGGCGGAGCCGCCGCCGCGCCGTGGCTGGGGCCGCTTAAATATACACCTTTAGTCACGGCAACAACCTCGTTGCCGTACTTTGACCGCGTGGCGTATACGGTCCAGCTCCAGGGGATCAAGGTTGCGGAGAAGCTTCTGCAACTTCCGAAGTCGGTGTTCTTGCCCGATCACACCGGGGCGGGTCAGACGATGGTGGATTCGGGTACCCAGTTCACGTTTCTTCTCGGGTCGGTTTATTCGGCATTGAAAGATGAGTTCTTGGAGCAAACAAAGGGGGTGCTGACCCGAATTGAGGACCCGGAGTTTGTGTTTGAGGGGGCGATGGACTTGTGCTACCACGCACCAGCGAGTTTGGCGGCGGTTCCGGCAGTGACGCTGGTGTTTGATGGGGCGGAGATGAAGGTTTCCGGGGAGAGGCTGTTGTATAGGGCGAGGAAGGGGAGTGATTGGGTTTATTGCTTCACTTTTGGAAACTCTGATTTGTTGGGAATTGAAGCTTACGTGATTGGGCATCATCATCAGCAGAACGTGTGGATGGAGTTTGATTTGGTCAAGTCTAGAGTGGGGTTCACCGAGACAACGTGTGACCTCGCCAGTGAACGGTTGGGCCTCTCTCCTTAGATCTTGGACACTCGTTTATAGCCGTTTGATTATGGGATTTTTTTTTTGTTTACTGGGTATAATCATTAATCAATTATCAACCCTCGGATTAGAGATACTGCTTAGAGAAACACTAAAATCATCTTATAGAATTTGGACTCTTCAACTTTACAGGTAAAGTTCGCCTACGGTTTCATTCTACTTCAACAAAGAGTGAATCATCTTATACAATTTGCACTCTTTTGTTTTTCTTCCTTTCTTTTAATAATAGAAGTAAAACAAATTCTTCTTTTGCTTAAGTAATCATCTTATATTAAAAGATTCTTTATCTAACCTTTTCTTCAAATGTGAAGTTTACTTCTATCATCAAACAAAAGAAGAAAAACAAAAGAACAATATGTATATGTTGGAACATATAAACTAGTTATTCTTAACACAAATTGTCTTGAAAATTTAGTGAAACCTGGAGCATTGACTAGGATCCAAAACACCCATTCAGACAATTTACTTCACCCTGTTTATTTTATTAGAAATGGTAATTTTTTTTTCTTTTTCCATTTTTAAATCCTATGGTCCACCGAAATTTTGAGATTAATTTGATTAGGTGGGGGCATTATTCTGTTGTGTGTCTGCGGTTATAGAGATAGATTTCAGGTAAGATAGCTGTATACCGATGCAACTTGGTACCACTTAAGCATTATTTAAAAAAAAAAAACTTTTTTGAACTCACTAGATTATTTTTTTTAATGCACTTCTAAATTATCACGACCACTAAAAGTTTAAATAAAATCAAGAAAGAAAAAAAAAATGACTTAACCATATTCAAAGCTATCCTATGGAGCCTTGTAAATGCACAGGAAAGGAAGACACCAGCATTCATTGAAATCAATTGTCGTATTTTCTTTGTGGAAATGTTATGATACAAAATCATGGCATGAGATTAGGGGAAAATAAAACATCATATTAATGTAGGACACATAAGTTCTGTGAACATTTAATATTGTTTGCCTTCTAAGTTATGTCAACACTAAATTTTGTCAACATTGTCAGAATATGCGCCAAACGCTGCTTATTAAGCTTAGAACTAATTTTACTTCCCTTTTTTGTGTTCTCGTTATATATGTTTTTATTTCACATTTCACTAAAAAGATTATTTCGGTTTGCTTACAACATTTTAGGGATGACAAAACAGGCCGGGTTTAACGGATCAGTCCCTCAGCCCCGATTAAAATGAACGGGTTGAGTTGAAGATTTCAATCCATCAGTCCATTCTGGCCTATTCCATCCAGCCCGTCAACTTGACGGGCCAAAGTATGGGCCAGTCCGTCTTTACCTGTTTGTTCGTTTTAAAAAAAAATAAAAAAAATAAAAGTAATTAAAAAGATTAATTTTTTATATTATATATTTTAAATGTATAAATTTATAATAGTATTGTAATTTAAATCATTAACATCAACAAATTAAGTTTGAATTATTAGTTATAATTGAATAATTTAATATGTAAATTTAATAATTATTTTAACTTATCTAATTAAAAATATTAACTAATCAATTAAAAATTTAAAAAATATTTTATTTGATTAAATATGATTTTAATAATAATTTATATGTATATATAAACAAATTTAAAAAATAAAAAAAATTGAAAAATTTGAAAACAAATTAAAAAACTTAAAAAAAAAAACTGGACAGATGACCTGTTAGCCCGTCCTATACGAAACGGGTTGTGATTCTTGGTCCATGTCTAGTGACGGGCCAGCCCGATCCATTTTTGATGACCACATACGAATAAGGCCAAAACAGGTCGGCCTAAACCCTAAACCCGTTTTGCCATCTATAACATTCTATTGTTTTTAATTTGGACGTTGAAGAGAAGAGTACATACTTTTAGGCTTGTGAGGAATTAATAATAAGGCCCGTTTCTTCATGCACCCAGTATTTTCTTTTTGCACTCCACTTTTTCAGAATGACTTTTCAAATTCAAAAATACATCTCAGAATATTCAATTCAAAATATATTTTTTATACATTTTAGATTGGGTGGTCTATAAGATAATTTTGAATTTAAAAATATCTTTCAAAATATTCAACCTAAAATATAAAAATATTTTTAAATAAATATTCTGAAAAATATTTTTGAATTCGAAATATATTTTTATATTCAAGATTAAGTGGGAAAGATATTTCTAAATTTAGGAATATTCGAAAAATTCAATTTGAAATATAAAAAAAAAATATATATCTTCCCGGCTAAATCTTCGAGATTAAATCTTCCAGAAAACGTTTTCGAAACAAAATATTTTTCGAAATAATTAATCCAAAAAATATTAAAAAATAAGAGGTGGGGTCATTTTTTTAATTATAATTTTAATAAAAATAGTCGGGAATTACAAATTTTATGGAGGTGAGGAAGAAAATAGGAAGAAAGAAACAGCCTAATAATAAATCAGCCATTGCTGGGTACCCGAAACTGGGCTTGTTCCTGTATGTATAATTTTCCCCTTTATATTTTTTCTGTTGGTTTACATTTTACTTTCGTTGGGTTCATGTTATTAGGTTTTCAATGAATGGATCCCCATGATACCTTTCTTGCTACATCATCGCTGCTCACTATAGGCGCTGCATTATTTAGAATAGTGGGTTTGGTTAGAATTTCAGAAAACTTATTTAACAATGTTTGTTCCATAAAGTTCACTTTGAAAAACATCTTGTATTTTTCAGAAAGTTTCGTAGAAACCTGTTTTAGAATGTAATTCATAGGTTCTGAAAAACTTGTTTAAGAAATTATGTTTGTGGTATGAGGCCTAATGTGATTGGGTTAGTATTCGGAAAAATCCTTTTAGCCTTAGGCTCTTTTAGACTAAAGTTAAAAGGAGATGTTAATTAAGTACGTAACTTTTGATAAGTTTAAGACCGATTAAATCGGTAGATTAAATGTCGATATAATAAAAAATTCAATGTTAATTAAGTGTGTAATTTTTGAATATATAAAATGAATCACATAATGAATAATTGACAATGACAACAATTAATAGGAGGTTTACTGTATCAGATAACAAAAGGAATGAAGGTTTGGAGGCCATCACTCTACTCCTACAATCACCGCTTTGACCATGGCTACAATCCATCTCCATTGGATTATAGTTCTCATTAACTCCAAGTTGATGGGTCTAGATAGAGTTGTTAAAACAAGCTAATTGACCTTCTCCAGTTCGGTTAGAGAGTTAATTAAATTTAACTTATTTATAAGCGAGTAAAATAAAAATCGATCTCAGTCCGACCCACAACAGATTAGTGGGTTAAATGAATTGACTCACTTAATTTAAAGAAATATGATTTTTTTTTCTTCTCTAAAAAAAATTAATTTTAATTGTAATTAAAATCTATATAAATTTTAATATAATTCAAATACATTCTAAAATAACGTTCAACACGAATACGAACTAAAATCGCACAAATATTATGCTTGCATTTGCCAACCAAATATGGTGATTAAAAAAAACAACATAATCCAACCCAAATACAAAAAAAATAATAATAATTGTGTGACTCTTTATTTACAGATAAATTGGTGAGCCAATCCAACTCTCACATTTGTAAAAGAATTTGTAAAAATTAACTATACTAAAATTTGTAAAAAAATTTCAAACTTATCCAGTTCAAACCTGTGGTGAATTGAATTAGTCCACGAGTTAGTCCAGGAGTTATGATCCTCTTTAACATGTCTAACGACCAAGGAATGCACCATTCAGCTCATAAACATCATCACTGCCTATTATTCGAAGTGGCGAAAGTATGGAAAATACCTTACATGCTTACCGTAAAGGAATGAAGATCGGGAAAATCCCCATTCACCACAATGGTGATGAAAACCAGCTTATTTACGAGAAGTTGCAAAAAACATATTTAGAGAGACATGTTATTCTTGTGGACTCATAACTCAGTACATGTTTCTCATACCAAATTTTTTTCATTAATTTATTTTAAAATAAAATATATCGTCTTCCATGATCACTTTTTACTCAAATCGGAACTAAAATGTTGAACTTGTAATTAAGAATCCAGGACTAAACAGTCTTCAAGAAGATTTACGGTGGTAATGAAAATACTCAATTATGTATACCTACACATCAAATGGTGCACAAAATTTGAATCAAATTACAAGAGAAAACAAAAGAAAGATATCACCTGAACTGTGATTGATTTTTAAAAAAGTTATCCTATAGATCAATTTTTTTTTCAAAATAAATGAGATATGTAAAAGTACTATTACGAAATATTTATATATCACAACAAAACTTTCTTGATTTAAAAGATATGAAATTGTTATTCTGAAAAGGGAGCTTTTATTTTAAAGAAGCTTTAACAGAATATGATAATTAATTATTATTGAAGATAATTTATTAATTTGTTCATCAATTCATAAACCACTTTAAGAAAATTTTAATCTATTATATTTTTAACTTAATTATGAAAAGTTGAGCTTTTTCAAAAGGGTTGACATAATTAATTATTTATGAGACATGCAAAAATCAAAGTTTGGCTAAGTCGATTATTTTCCAACATGATTATTATATTCAGAAAATTCATAAAACAAATTTTCAATGTAATTTTCCCTAATTTTAGTTTTACGTTTTGATCAAATTTAAATAATAAATTATAGACAACGGAAGTAGAAAATATTATGTATTTATATTACCTATCTAGCATGTCGGTTATTTATTAAATTTACATAATAAATTTTACTATGACATACCAAAATTCGAATACCATAATAAAAGCTTAATATAATGAGTCAATTAATACTTAACATGAAAAATCTTACATAATTAAAAATATATATATAACCATGCTACTTGTTACAGTACTCGTCAAATAAAGTCGTTATAAAATATTTATTTTCTCTAGAGAGGAAATCAACATAAAGGACAACTTATTGAATAATCTTAAAATATTCATTTGCTCCAATTTTACTTCTTCGGCCTAATCTTAAAACATAGGTCATCTAAAAAAAATAAAAATTGTTTTGATTATTTTCTCTCATTTAAATTTCATCATCTGTTTCATAGTACAGGCCAATTTTCTTACCGTACACTATAATGTTGCTAGCAATTTGAATACTGATAGTTTTTATAGGTACCCCACTTTCACCTATACGTTCAACTAACATATTCATTTACCTAAATCAGATTTAATTAGTGTTTAATCATAAAAGCTGTGCTTAATCAAACTGTGAATGTAAAATTTTCTCTAGCCATACAATTTAGGTAATAAGTCCTCATCCTTAGTCAAATCAACTGCATCCCAATAGTTTACACCGTAAACTACATGCAAAAAAAGACAAACATATTATACCACATTAATTATCAAAAGGACTTTTCACAATATTCAACTACAAAATTACAACTAACAATAGTACCTATCTCATAAGTACGTTTATACAACTATTTCACGATGAGTGACAGATCTTCGATCACTATGTTTGAAGCGTTCAAATTTTGATTGAATTTTTTTTTTAATCTATGTTTTCGTCTAAAAATATTAAGTTGATCGTCTAAAACAATTAAATTGGTTGTCTAATGTATTTTAGTCTTAAATTGGTTTTTATTTTTTAAAAATTGATGTAATTTGATATTACTTATTAAATTTCTTAAAGCGTAGCAAATATTTTTTACCAAAATTTATATCAGGATTATGTCAATTACACAAACAAAACAAACCATCATTATTCACAACTTCAATTTTGATGAAAAAACATTGGTCCGATTCAAAAAATTTAATGAAAAAAATAACAAAATTGCATCATTTTTTTCTAAAATCAAGACCAAATTGAGATTAAAAAAATTTTGAGAACCAACTTATTATTTTTGAACAAAAATAAAAATCAAATGAGTAATTCCAAAATTTTTATATAAACTAGAAAAAGATTATATTTACTTTTTTTATGATATAAAAAATAATAAAATTATAATTATTGTTATCATTATAATTATAAAATTAAATATAAAATAATTTATATTTTATTATAATTAATTTTCATTAATAATGTTTAAATTTGAAAAATAATCAAATTAAAAAAATATTAAATTAAATAAATAATCACTTAAAAAATATTATTAATAAAATATTTTTTTATTTAAAAAATATTTAAAAGATAAAATAAAAAAATGAGTGTGAAAAAAAAAAACTATTCCTCGTTTATAAATATAAATATATAAAAATCTATTAGAATATAAATATATAATATATATTGAAATATTAAATTTTTTAAAAATATATATGAAATTATATAAATATAAGAAAAAAATGGGGGCCATGCCCCTAGGTCCATACTAAGATACTTTACTGTCCATAATTCAAACGCGTTTATCACGTTTAATCACACAACACCGCACAAATCAAAATCATTAGTTGGGCTTATTTTTTAGTCCAATAGAGTCTTCCGTCCAAGGCCCAGCTACTGTTGTTTTTGTACCCCTCAATTGTAATAAAATTAAACAAAATGGCACCAATATATGAATAACCAAAATTATTACATCTTACATTAATAAATGGCACGCAATTAACTCTTTTTAGAAGCAAAAATTTCGCATTAAGAATGGGAACTAAAAATATGAACAAACAAGGGAACAGTTTTCGAGGCCATAAATTCAAAGTGACGTGACGTGACATTGCTCCAACACAAGTGTGTATGAAATTGAAGGAATAATTCGTTATGCATGGCTAATTATTGGAAAATTTTTATTTTAATTCGAAGTTGTTATCTTATAATTACGAAATTATATATTCACAGAGAGACACTCAACGAACTAATTACATTAATTAATTTAATGCTTGCAAGTTTATGATTTATAATTAGCCCTTTGGTTGTCGATAATATTAACTTTGTCTTCTAATTCTTTAAGCAAAAAATAAAATAAAATAATAAAGCTATTTATGGACAAACACACCCTCCTCCATTCTTCCTTCTTCAGAAAATTTCTCTATTGCCAGCTGGTGCATGCGTGTCTCTGAGTCGACTTTGACTCTGACAACTTTTTTAATTAAACAAATAATCCCGTCGTATTAAATGAAACAAAGTACTAATAATGATTAAGATTAAGAATATAAATTAATTTCCTAAACATTATTACATCGAAAAGTATGCCCGTAAACCAAAACCTTATTTAGTCGGTATGTAATTTCATTTTATTTTAATTCTTATTATTTTAAAATATCATTTATTCGCATAGTTTTATTTGTATAAAACAAATTACTATTAATGCATGCATTTTACATGAAAATGATATGTTGCGATTTTAAGGCATGCGTGCGGTGATGTGACGTTTGACCATACGTGGACCTATGTGCCTTAGGAGTTAGGTCAAGCCCAACATAACATCTTCTAACCCTATTTACTTTTTGTCTTTTATTAGGCCCCTACTCTTAACCCACGGGCTTTTTCTATTACCTAACCAAATTTTACTCACCTATTCAGAATTTGAGTTTTAAATAAAAGTAAAATGGGCTAATTGGTCCATATATAATAGTAAAATTTTATAAATTTATTATCTCAAAAATTTAAATTAGAAGTGGTGTTATAATTTTTCTTGACATATTTCTTTAATAGATCTAAAAGTGATATTAAAGTCTCATTAATCGTAATAACACCCTCATACGAAAGTTAAAGACAATGCTATAATATCTTATATAAATTTAGTTATATGATTTTTTGGTATCAAAACTTGCATTATATATAATTTCAAAATATTTAATCAAAAGAGGTAACTCCTATTCATGGTGGGTGGTTTTATTGAAAAATCAGATGAAAAATGGGCCTAGTAGTCTAATACTCTAAAGGGATAAAGTAATTCCCTCATCTCATGGTCTATTTTCTATATAGGGTATGTAGCTATTTTAACTTTCTGGGTGGGGTTGTACTTGCACCAATTTTATTTTATAACTAATATTATAATAATAAATAATAATAATACAATTTTATATATATGTCTAAACACATAAATATATTCTTTTTATAACTTATGTTATAAACTCGATCTTATCCGATTCAATACTAATTGAGCAATTGGGTTATTAATAGAAATCATGATAAGAGTCAATATCAGTATCCCTCAACTCTAACGATTTATAAGTATATAAAAGATTTGATGGGTCATGTGTAATTATTACTTACATTTTCAATAAATAAAACAAAGTGCATCAACAAATGAGGGGTTTTGACTAATAAGTAAGACCCAAAAAGGATCGAGCTTTTGAAGAGTGCTTGAAGTTAGTGTATGCCAGAAAAGGAAAAAGCTTTAACGGTTGATTTATCAACATTTGATTTATCAACATTATACATGTTTTATTTTATTATAAACTTAATAAATTGAGGGTAAAAAAAAAATACACTATTTTGAAATGATGAAGCAAGTGCATAAATTTTTATGAAAGAGTAAATTTTTTTGATGGAAAGACACGTTATAGGAGAAGGGTCCAAAAGTGAGAAGAAAAAGTAGGGCATGCAATAATTATGGAATAGGACTATAGGAGCTATCAACTAATAATTAGGAGTGATGTAGTTTCATAATAATTCAGATGCGCACACTGTTGGAGATCTTTCAACAAACTAGACAAAGATGGATCAAAGTGGGGACAATGCTTAATCAATGAATTTCGATTACTTTTTGACCATAATTAACATAAATAACTCATCAATTTTTTCTCATTCACCATATCTCTGTTCCCTATCACGTTCATTCAAACCCTATAATTACTTTTACGATAATGTTAATATTTTTTTTCTTATTTATCCAATCATGTATGTGTTACTTTTTCACTTTTTCTATTCCTCTATTTAGTGTATGATTTATTGTGTAGAAGAAATCATTGTTTCCAACTCACACTCACTATTCACTAATAGTTACTAATACCAACACAAACCAGTCAAATAATATTTAATATGCTTTAATCAAATTCAAATATCGGTGCAGATTCCATAGATCGTTAAACTATAAGTGGGTTTTTGATGTGAGATGATTATGCTTTAACTTTTCAAAGATCTGTTATAATGTATATTTAAGGCTTGTGTTATCAATGAAAGAAAATAACTTCATGCAGGTAAAAGAATAAAATAAGATTCTAGAACCTTTTTTTCTAATTAAATCTGCTGAAGAATATGGTTTAAGTAGACTTTTTTTTTTTTTTTTTTTAATTTGATTTAATAGATGTCCTTTCGGCAAGTGCAAACAAATTTCAATCATTAACATCTCAACTTATCTTAAATTTTGAGAATGATTCTTCTTTGATTACATACAAACAAAGTGCACCAAAAGAAGGTTTTGAAGGAAAAGCAAAATCTTCCTTTTGACCAGAAAAAACAATAACCTACTACACTATATGGCCATTAATAAATGCCTTCAAAGTACCAATTAGAGAAATATAAATATGAAGCATATTAAAACGATAAAACTCTTTCAATACCCTTTTAAATAATTTAGATTACTTAATATGATTCATCACTCTTAAAATAGTTGTTACAAAGTTTCTAAAGTTTATATGTACAAGTTGCTTCCTTTACATTTTTATTTAATTATGCAACAAACGAACCCTCCATTTTTTTTTATAATTCTATTCAACTACCCGGATTAATTTTGCATCATATTAAATTAAACTCGTCTCTATTTGATAAATGGTTTATTTAATTTATTGCTTCTGAAATAGAAATGGTTGGGGTGAAATTTTGTTGGTCCATATGTGCATTTATATTTTGCAATAATGGAAACAGTAAAATGTGAAACACGACCCCATTTTTGGAATGTTCATTTAAATTTGTTTAGCTTTAAATAACCAAAGAAACAAAACAGTGTTCAGTTCATTGTCTCTGTATCTACAATATACTCCTCTCAAGGCTCGTGGCATGTCGTTAGTTTCTAACACTTTCATTTTATTTATAACAAATTTAAAATATCCGAAAAAAAAATTAAAATTAAAACCAAGTCAAATCCATAAACCATTTTCTAAGTGAAAAGTTTTTAAATAAAAAAAAAGAGTCAATTCTGCAAAGCAGATTCTAAATAAATAAAACAACATTTTTTAAAAAAAAATGTGGATATATTTCGTATTCAAAGCTTCTTTTATAAACTATACCTTATATTAACCAAATGCTCCTATCTCATCTTAATTGATAATAGTTCACATGATTTCATTTCATTCATTTTCACACATAACATAATTAATGTGAGGTTACGTACGTCATCTTAGTACCGAACACGAAATAGAAAAATGATGGTTCTCGTTAATAAGCAGTTGGGTAGAACAGGATAAAGTCAAATGACAAATTTAAATTTATATGACTTTCAAAGTAGTTAATGTAAAGAGAAGAACAGAGCATGATGCTATGTAAAATAATTTTACATTATTACTCAACCATAAATTACAATTCAAAACAAATTTAATATAAGTTTTTAAGGAGAGCAAAAGAAACGAAAAAAACGAAGTCGCATTTATTTAATGCTATTAATGTTTTTGAAAGAAAAAAAAAAAGAGCGAGAGTGGGTATTAATTAATATAATAATTTATGCGTGTGTGATAGAGTAAGGTGTTTGCGTGAGAGTTGATGTTTGGGTGTGTTTGTGTTGCCATTGTCAACAACTCATCATCCATGCCACTTCCTGCCAGCCTGCCATTCCCAAAGCCATGATGAAAAGGAAAATAAAAATAAAAAGAGTTTTACACTTTTATTAGGACAAACAAACTCTATAACTTTTTACTGCACAAAGGTTTACCGCATGTGGATGTTTTTGTGCAGTTAGACGCCAAAGAAAAGGGCATTATTTTGATCAAAGAAATGACCCAAATTGGTTAATGAAGCAATGGTTCATTCCCAAGGCCAAGCAATTCAAATTCACCACACCCTCAATAAATTCTTGGTCCAATGTACCCTCTAAATAATAAAGCAACGCACGTTGTGCTAAGGATCAGGACGAGGAAAAAGAATAACACACCAAAAATACCTCCTGACCAACATTATAGGGTCAAAGTGGTCCATCCACTGGTCAAACAACTCAACTCAACCTAGCACATTCAGGACACTTTCGTCATTCGCAATTTTTCATTAACAATCCTGCCAAAACAACCTTATCATCACCACCCTCACTTTCTACATTTTTTTTTTCTGTCAGTTCCAATGAATGTTTGTGAAACCGATCGAGTTTAATGATGTCCGTTTACGATTGTGATTAGAAGTGATAACAGTTCTTAACTTCGATGGTTTCGTTGTCGTGAAATTAATTGCGGAAAAAGATTAAACAAAGCCCGATGTTGCGTCAGCCTAAGCACGTTTAGATCTACACAGTAGAGACCCTATAGCTTACCTCATCTCACCACCAGCAGCTGCAATGGTTCGAAGGGAATCTCAGAGATTTTTAAGATCTCTCAATCAAACACGCACCACCCATCACTTCTTCCTCAATCCCAAAGACAAACAAACAACACCCACAAACGGAAACTGAATCGAAAGCCTAAAAAGATGAGAAATTGTATTTAAGAGGAGCATCACAAAAAACTAAATATAAAAAAAAAAAAAGCAGAATTTTTTTTTTTATTTCTCTAAGCTATATCATATATTTCAATTAATCTCTCCAATCTAAACATATGTCTCCTCTATCAGTAGTAGTTCTTTCTCAGACAGCACAAGGGTAAACACCAAACATGACTGATACCCTCCATTGACGGGGGTTCTCGGAACAACAACCTTAAAAAAAGCAAAACAAAATTCAAAATTTCTAGCCAAGAGAAACAATTTTTTTTATGTACAGGTATATCTGAAGCGGCCTCCGCAACACTGAAAAGGGATCTGATCTAAAGCGAAAGAAAAAAAAGAAAAAAAAAAAAAAGACTAAGGGGACTCAAAAAGAGAGGGCTTTATGCCCTCTCAGCAACCCATTGTGTCTCCCTCGCAAACCCTTTTGTTCTTGTCTTCAGGAATCGCTGTAGTCACGCCAGCATATGAGCATTGTGACGCAGCGCCTCATGATGTAGAAGCGCGCCCTCTGCTCCTTGACGAGCCTGGCACACTTGCTCGCAAACGCGCACCTTCTCTGCGAGGAGGAATTCTTGATGAAAGGGGTGGTGGTGGAGGACCTGCTTCTGGTGGATCCTTCTTTCTTGGACAGCTTCCACTTGTCGTCGAAGTAGAGAGTGGGTGTGGTGGATACAGAAGAAGCCATGGATGGGGTTTTTTCTTTGGTGGAAACAGAGGAGAGGGAAAGGAAGAAACTTTAGCTTGTGGGGTGTGAATTAATTTACTGAGAGACTGAATCACTGAGGAAGAGAGGAAGGGGAGGGTGAGTATTTATAAGGGGTTAGATTGAAAAAAGGGGTAGCTGATGAGGGGGGGTCTCATGTGTGTGGCAGTGTGTGTCACCTGGTTCTTCCTTTGCCTAGAGAGCCCCACCCTTAGTTTTTTTTTTTTAATGGTAAATATTGGGAAATGACTTTTTTATTATTAAATAAAAGGTTGGTTATGAAAAGTATTATTATAGTGAGGTGGGTTCCCAATGCCCACGTCAGTGGTGAAAGGGAGAGCGGAAATTGAATGCAGGAAATCTTAGACTGATACTTTGTTGATTTTGGTAGGGAAAGAGAAAGAAAAATATAGAGAGAATAGGAGTGAGGTAAGGTAAGTGTAGGTAACTGTAAAATTGTGTGTGAATGTGGTGAGAGTCTGAAACTGAGAGGAAAGTTTGTCAGGATGTGGGAGGGGTTTTGACAGAGGATGAAAATGGGAGTGAAAGTTTTAAAGAGTGAAAAAGTGAAGTGATTGGGAAAGCTTGGTGGTGAAAAAGAGCATTATTTGATTTTCCTTTGTAGGCTACAAGTGCCCCAATGCAGAAGAGATTCTAGGAGGTGGGGGACCAAGAGTGTTTGTTTATGTTGCTGTTCACTAATTTTACCTATGTGATCTGGAACCCACTTTTACTTCTACTGTGGATGGATAAAGCTCTCTTGTCTGTTACAAAGCCTATGTTTTTTTCTTCAAAAGGGATTGTCATTTTCTCAGTGGAATTTAGGAATCTTGCCTCATATCTCTTTTTTAGGACAACACCTTATTTATGCTCCTTTGTGTTATTTGGCTCTTTTACAAAACCAAATGCACATCATATTAGTGCTGAGGTGACAACCAGATTCTAGTTGAAAATCGTGTCAAGCTTTATTTTTTCTCTTAACACTTCTTCTTTCCTATAACCTCCTCAACAAAACTATCTCTATCCCTTTTGTTTTCTTCGTCATAAAACCATCTCAATTTTTACTCACAAAATCTCACTCCCTTTTTAGTTTTATGGGAAAAAAAGGTGTCGTATTTCATTTTAATAGCGTGTTTGAAACGCTTATTGTAGTAGTTTTTCACGTTCCAATAAAACATACTATTCCAATACTTATCTTTTCTCAAACGTAAATCTTTAGTTAAATTTTAATTAAGTAACCTTGAAAATCAATGTTCTCCAAATTATGCATTTTCATATTATAAAATCGTTGATGTTTATGTTATCAATGGTTAAATAATGGTCAAATAATTATTCTTAAAACATAAAATAGGTGATGATTTTCATAACATAAATACTAATATGGTTGTCTAGAGGTTGAATTCGATCGCGTTTGACTTATAAAAAGAATACATTTAGTGCATTTTATGAGATGAATTTCATATCATAATGTATTTTGTATGACAAATTTAGGTTATATTTGAAGTTGTCTCAATTCAATTTAGAGTTAACAATTTCTTAAGAACTACAGCTTTTTATTAATTATATTAAAAAAAAAACGGATAACGTTTGATATTATATTTATAATAGGACTGTTGATTTTAAAATATGTATTGTAAAGTAGACTTTAATTCAAGGTTCACATTATTTTCGTTTTATGATTAACTATATTATAACAATGAGATAATTTAGTGTTCTACATCTTGATTGGATCATATGTAAGTTCAAATAAACACTTTGATCAAAAGGTCATATAAGACCAAGAGTTAGATAAACTCATTCATTATCTTTTTCATCAATGGTTCTAAATTACTCCTCAAACATATAACAGATAACAGGAATATTAGTAATAAGTTTTGTAACATTGTTTTCTAAAACAATCTGTTAAGGAGTATATTTGTTTCATGTGATATAATTTTTTTTTTCTGTAATATGAAGATGAGAATAATAATTTTACATTTGCTACGAGGATCTGGAGAATATATTCTCAAGTATATTTACTTTTAGAAAAGTTAATCCTTTCCATTTCCATTGTGAATGAAAATTATTCTTCACAAAAAGTTACCTATTGCAATTAAAAAAAAAATATATTATTTTGGTTGTTGTTTTAGTTTAGGAAAAATAAAAAATAAAAAGCAAAAACGACTAGCATATCAAGAACACAGTGCTCCGTTTTTAGTTCACTAATTTAACAGGTTAGACAAGTTGAGCAAAACCAGATTAGTAGGTTAAAAACTTTTACTCGATCTGCTCTATTTTGATAGACTAGCAAGTTAGACCGCAAGTCACTATCCATTTTGACACCCTTAAAATTAATTATAAAAAAATTAAAATAAATATTAAAAGTAAATAAGATTAGTATCAACTTAATAAACTCTCAAATTTTTTTAATATTTATATTTTTTTAATTTATTATCAGTTAAACAGATGCTAATTATAAAAATAGTAAAATAAATATTAAAATAAATATTTAATTTATTTCTAATATTTTACTTATTTATGTGAGCGTCGATTAAATTATATATTATAATTATGTGTGTTTATCGTATTAATTCAATATTCATCATAAATCATTTTATTATAAAAACCGAAATTTAAAGATGTGAAATCTTATAATTTTCTTTTCTTGTATATAAATATCATTACACTTATTTTCGTTTTTCAAACACATTTTCGTCGTTCACTCACTTGCATCCCCTTCATTGCATTCATCTATACATCATTTTTTTCATCTTGTTTATATACTCTTTTTCTCCTCATCTCCCTTTTTTCTACGCATATTTTTTCATTTATATTATTTGGACTTTGATATGTTGTGATTTTTTCCTTAATCTTTTATTATTTGAACCCCGAGATGTTGTACATTTTTTTAAATTATTATTATTATCATCAACCAAGCAGCCACAACTTAAACTAATATTACAAATAATAAAAATTTCTTAGTGTCACGGTCAAGTCAATGCTAAATTATTTTAATTAAAAAACAAATAAAATTAATGGCAACGCTAGTTAAGTTCGATCTTAAAAGCTTATGCTTAACGATTTTAACATACATGAGCAATACAAAGTCGACGTTTATTAACATCAACTTTTTCTTGTTAGTATAAGTTTTTAGTCAACGCTAAATACTAATTTTCTCGTAGTGTTACACTTATTTTTGTAAATTTGTGAATACAAACCGGACATGATTATTAAATATTTTTATTAAATAAATATTTCAAAGAATATGATTTCTGATTATACAAAATCAGTTAAATCAACGTCTCCATTTAATTATTAGGTAGAACTCATATGTATATGTTTGTTTGGGAATGAGATCTATCATATAAAAAGATACCGAGATCACTCATGTAAAAATTTACCAAATAAATAATAGTTTGTTAAAACGAAGGTATCATATTATTCGCATATTTCAGTAAACAATATAATTCATTTTCACAACATAGATAATACTTTCTTTAAAGTACAATAGGCAATAATTATTCATACAGTTAAATTAGTGAGAGAAATTTTGTATTATTATATCCAACCATAAGAAAGACATTATTGAGAAGTAACAGCCAATGTATTCGTATCTAATATTTCCATTATTTTTCCATAGAAACAAAAAACTAATCATTCCTTACTTATTTAACATAAACAGTGAACGAAAATGTTGGCAAACATTTAAGATCAAATTTCAATCGTTGTCTGATAATTCGTAACAGACAAAGAGAAAAGAAAAGTGTCCCGAACCATATATTGAAAACGAAAAATCTATCATTATGCCTCATCATCAATGACGTGTCTCGTGTTCGATAGGTATGGGACATCGAAACTTGTACTACACTTATATGACACGTATCATTCAAGTGTTCAATTTGAAAGACATTTTTTTGTTTTTAACATGATTTTGACATGACTCCAACACAATATAATAACCACAAATTGAATTATTTTCTAAAAAAACTTATAAATTTGTAAATTTATCACATAAGTTTCTATTATGATTATAAAAATAAGGAAAAAAAATATTATATGATCACTACTTTTCACTTTTTTGGATATTAGATTAAGAAATTAGATTCATTCTCGTGTTAGTTAAAAGTTTGAAACTAATATGTATATGCATGCCGTGTCCCATGTTCTGTGTTTTTCAATTTAATCGTATCTCCGTGTCATGTTCGTGTCCGTATCTGGGCTTCACAGTATACTGTTCAACAAAAACTTTTAAAATCCAATAACTCAAAATGGAGATGCATGTGTTATGCACTACACATGATGAATCGAATAAAATTAAGAAACAATAATATAATAATAACGTATATTACAATAAAAAGAAAGAAATAGAAAAAGGAATTGGTTGGGTTGATAACACATAACCACCACGAAGTTGATAGGTATGAATTTTGAATGCAAAAGGTACGTGTGAAGAAGTGACCAATACCAAAGTCACTCCCTTTTACCTACTCTTGGAGGGTACACAGACCTACAAAAGTTTCTCCATTTTGTTGCATATGTCATCTCTTAACTCTCAACCATTCTCTTCATTGGGTGCACCAGCACAGCACACCCTATAAGCAACTTCTGATTCTGGGAAAATCTTTGTATTGTCCATGGCTGAGTTGGTTCTTGGTTTTGCGTTAGGGTAAAAGATAACATTAAAAAAAAGAAAACAAGAAGAACCCAAAACGAAAGGTGCATAATACGTAGAGTGTGGATGTGACCGTACGTAGGAATCGGGGTCCATTCTACTTGTGCCCCATTGGTGAAGCTCTAAGGGAAGAGTGTGTGACCCACAGTGACATATCAGAAGCCGTGTTTATTGTACGAACCCTGATCCAACATAGCACCATTGTTGCCTTTAATTAGCTACCCTATGAGGTGCTCATCTGCATGTGCAACAAACAAGTTGCGACGTATCAAAATTTTTCTTTTACTTTAATTTCATCATCATCATCATCATCATAATAATAATATGAAGCCCGTGATTGGAAATGTCACTGCTCATCTCTGTAACTTCTCATCAACGATCTTCTGTTTACATTTCAATGTCCAAACAAATGAATCTCGCCGCGAAAATGGACAATTCCTTTTCGAACTCACTCCCTAAACTATCACCCAACGTCACGGGGTCGAGTTTCAATTATTGTGAGTGTCTTTCGATAATTCAAATAATGTTCTTTTTCCATTGTTGGAGTCTTTGCTTTCACGTCGTAGCATTCATGGACCCCTTTGTTTTAAAAACTTTGGTCAATTATGTATGGAAAGAAAAATCTGAATTAATCGTGTATAGGAAATTTGCACGAGTGTAACTCTGACTTTTCTGGACTATTCCAATCTTGATTTACAGATTTAGTATGTACACTATTAAATGCTCTTCCCACTGTCCTACCTCTCGAGCACTTATGAACTTTCGGTAAAAATAATGCTTTGGTCTGTAGTTATTTATTCCATGTCGGCATTCTTATCCCTTGATTCCATTCCCACTCCATACGCGTATTAAACTTTTTTTCAATTACTTCTAATACAATCTTATTAGTAACATATGATGGAAAATGATATTTTGATTATTAAATTTTGACAATTTTTCTTATCAGAGATGTCATCTTTTAAGTGGTTTTTAAATATTGAGAATGAAAAAAGAGAAAAAATAAATAAAAATCACTTAAAAAATGACACTTAAGATTATAAGAGAAAGTTGTCAAAATTTAATAATCAAAAAATCTATTTTTCATATATCATACTTTGATAGTATCTTTCATTATTTTCCTTTGCAAATAGAGAATGTCAAAATATTATTATTATTATTATTATATAAAACTGTTTACAATTTTCTGGAGTAAGTTTGGATTACTCGTAATCTTTTGTAAAAATTCCATTATCTAGATTGTTCTCTTGTCATGTTGTTGTCCAGTTTTTACTTGGATTATATGTAACAATATTGTGTTTTCATCTGTTGGTATTTTCTAGATTTTTCTGGAGTAATTTGAATAGTTCATTGTCGTAATCTTGTTTAAGGTTGATTCTCTAGTATGTAGTTTAAGTTTAGGTTATATTTGCGGGTTTTAAAAAATTGTATAAAAAAGGATAATTTATAGTTGTGTTTGAATTCGTAACGCACCATGCACGATGATTATTATTTTAATAATTAAGTATGCCACGTGAATTGCATTGAGATTACATTTTAGACAATGTTATCTCAAAATTATGTGTATAGACATAACCATGTGCTATATATATATATATATATATATATATATATATATATATATATATATATATATATATATTATTTCATTTATTAAAAATTTTGGTATGTATGGTTTATCTTTTATTCACGCTATAGTAGCACCATATAATAATAGACTGGTACTCTTTTGTAAGAAAGAGACGGTTTGCTAAGATAATACTTAGTGATGGTTACAAGCAAAATCTTAACCGATTTAATTTTCTTTTATAAAACATCTCTTTAGAAACGTATCCCTGTAATAAAATGATTTTTTAATGAATTTAAAATTTGAGGGTTAATATTGAATTGAATTGACAGATTTTAGAATATACATTAAAAATAATAAATACAGTATGTACGTATAAAAAGTTCACTGACCTCCATAATAATTATTTTAAAAAACAAAATAACATTACTTCTATAATTGATTGGTCATATTATTATTTTTTTCACTCAGAATATATGAACAATAAGTTTATAGTTTTATATTAATACTAATAGTCCTAAAATACGAGTTCCATGGATATGGGTAATTTGGTTTTAGATTTAGTTTACGGATTGGTACGAGAGATGAATTATAATTTGATATACTTTAATGATTAAAATTTATGCATCTTGAGTTATTATAAATATAACTAAATTTGAACTACTATCGATTATAAGGACAAAAGTTTATATCACAATAAATGGTTGTGAATTTGATGAAAACATATATTAAGAAGATGTTACTAATTAATGTGCAAGAAAAAATGTTTTTTCAATACACTCACACCATATTATTTGTTTGTTATATAATGTTATTTAATAAAATGGCATAACAAAATTTCTTATTGACCTGTTATAAATTATTAGACCGTGTAATAGATAAGAATTTCCAAGGATAATAACACAATGATTTATATTAGTTTATTTACAATACTTGGGTTATATCTAGATTTTAGTCAAGTCACACTTAAAGAAGTTTCACTAACTAAAACTTAAATATGTGTACACCAACATATTTGGTTATCCCTTCTTAATCTTTTCCTATTAGTGAAAATACTATTCACACTCTTAACTATAATGACAACAAAGAAGTTGAAGAAGTATTTACTCTAAAAAATATATATAAAAAGTGTTTCTTCATGAATATGGACACCTTCCAATTAAGAAGAAAAAATTATAAAGGTTTAACAAATTACAACTAAAGAATTGATTACACATAAAGCCTATAACAAAAGGCTATATCACAATAAAGTAACATTATAGTTTTTCATACACTATATCTTAGCATCTTTGTTCTTTTGTAGGCTTTCAGAAAAGATTGTGGTTGTTTGTGTAATCTTCACGTGTTTGATAATGTGTTTAAATATCTTTGCATAAAAATATCTTTAATATTTGATGCTTGTTGAAGTGAGTTCAAGTATAAAATTGTAGATAAATAATTAATATAATTAGATTACATTTAATTTCATGTTGTTCGTATCATGATCAATCTTTCTTAAATTATTATTTCACATTGTTGAAATATTTATTTTTCATTACTAGTAGTAGTAAGATTGTGTTACTCTAAGATTTAAGTTTTGCACATAAATTCTTATCAAATATATGTTAAATATAGAACAACCATTATGAATTTGATTATTCTTAAGGTAAGTATGAATTAATATCACACAGTAATAATAGCTCGTATAAGGTTAAAAAAAATAGATTTTAAGGATTTGATGTGTATAAGTTTAACTCTCTCAAAAAAAAAAAAATGCATGTTAAAATATTTTTAAATGTTATCAATTCAAGTATTTATTTATATTTAGTAACTATTAGATTTTTCTTGTAAAAAGATAATCTAGCGCACTTAAACATATGTTAGATTGTTCAAATTTACAAATATATTTTTTTATGGTGATAAATACTAACAAGATTATATTCATTATATCTCATAAACAAATATGTAAGTATCGTGTAGAGCATTTATATCAAGATATATACACGATGACGGAATAACGTTGGAACTAAAAGGGGTCATGTCCCCCAATTTTATTTTTTTTTTACATTTATATAATTTAATATATGATTTTAAATAATTTTTTTCAAATTTAATATTTTAATAAATATTTACACATTTATATTTATATATAAGAAAAAGTTTTCTTTTTCACATTTATTTTTCAATTTAATCTTTTAAATATTTTTTAAATAAAAATAAATTTTTATTAATATTATTTTTAAATGGTTATTTGTTTAATTTAATCATTTTTTATTTTTTAAAATTGAATCATTATAAATGAAAATTAATATACTAAAATTATAAAAATTATTTATATCTAATTTTATAATTATAATAATAATAATTGTAATTTTATTATTTTTTATTATCATAAAAAAATAAATACAATGTTTTGACTAGTTTATATAAAAATTTTAGGATTACTCTTTGGGTTCCTATTTTTGTTCAAAAATATTAAGTTGGTCATCTAGTTTTTTTCAATCTCAATTTGGTTCGAATTTTAAAAAATTATGTAATTTTGTTCTTTCTCGTTAAATTTATTGAATCAAATCAATAATTTTTCATCAAAATTGAAGTTGTGAATGATTTGCTTTGTTGGTGTAATTGACATAATCGTAGTATTAATTTTGATGAAAAATTCTTGTTCTGTTTCAAAAAATTTAACAAAAAAGATAAAGTTGCATTAATTTTTATAAAATCGAGACCAAATTAAAACTAAAAAACACTAGAGGACCAACATGATAAAAAAAATGGACCAAAGAATAATTTATCCAAAATTTTGACACCTCCAACATATTGCATGAAGTTCCGCCACTGTATATACAACAATTAAAATGTACTTATCTGAGTCAGTTAAAGGCACAACTCAATAAAGCTCAACACGTTCAACGCACTCACTCAACCTTGAACCCACGCCTTCACTAATTTCGAGAGCATGATCTCAACTACCTCGTATATCCAGTAAGATATTTCAGCCTAAAGTCTCAATAAGACGGTTACATGTAGCTTAACCAACCATTTCCTAAGTTTAATAACACTATAAATATAACTTCCTCCATTTAGCTAGACAAGTTCTCTTTTTTCTACTAAATACACTTACTTACTTAAACATTGAAGAGTTTTCTGCAAATGGAAATCCTTGCTCGAACGTCAGACCCACTATTTGGACCCATCCATTTGCAGAAAACCTTCTTGGTAAAAAACAAAAACCTATAAGATGTTTCTCCCAAAAAGTTAAAATTTCTCCAAAAAAATGTCTTCACTAACTCTAAATAGATTATTTACTGCAAAGTGAAGTTACTTTGTAAATTTAGGGTCATAACTTTCATATGACCTATTCTCAAGGATGGTTTACAGAAAAACAACAAGCATGTTGTTTGCAAGCTGGCCAATGACCCACGTGTCTTATATATGCATGGCTCTTTTTCACACTAGTTCATATTTTTAGAATATTTTTTCTTACTAAGTTCATCAAATTTTACTCATGTGACCTATATCAGTGAATGCGGTGAATTTAGCAATATCTAGATTTGCCAGCATTTATAAGAACACATTTTTTTACAAACTTTTCTGGTTGATTTGTCTTCAACATACCATGTTAAAGACCATGGAGATGCTTCAAGCATTTGTGAAGGATTTTTCACAGCTTCACTATTTGATTATGGATTTTGTCAGGAATATTGATTTTGTCTGGTATAGTCAATTAATGGAATATTCTTATGTGTATGGAATAAAGATAAAAAAATACTTTAATCTTGGAAGAATTTTGCTCTAGTTGTTCATGTGATTTAGATAGGTAATGAGTAAAATATATTGTTGTACAAAGTAAAATTATAAGTAAAAAAATGAATTAGATATCTTATAAATTAAAATTAATTTATACATAATTTAAAAATAAAAATTAAAAAAGTTAACGGAGAAGGTTTACAAATTATTCATACATAAATTAATTTTAATCTATGGATAAATTTATTTATTTTGTATTATTTTTATACAACAGTTTATACAAATCTGTTCAAAGAGATATCATGATCATTATAATTTATTTAAAATATATATATATATATATATATAATAAAACTATTGAGTCTTATATACTATTTTAAAATCACGTGTAAATTGGTTTTTAACTCATACAACAGTACGAGTGAAAAAATGAGCTCTTGTTGTTAATTGTGACATTAATTTTTATTTAAAATTTAACAAATAAATTTTTATTCAAACATAGGATTAATTTTAAACTGATCTAACCTAAAACCTAAATTTCTAGAAACAATCGAGACAAGAGTTGTTCTCATGTCTATATTTTTCACTTTCTTTTAAAGGGAAAAGGACAAATTATGAATCAATCAATAGACGATTTTGAAATTCTTTTTCTTTTATTGCCTCCTCAAAATATTAAAAAAATAAAAAAATAATTTTCTTACTTTTTTTATTTTTTATGAGCCAATCCGAACTAAAATCCAAGTTATAAACTTTGCAGTTGATGGCAGCACATGGAACGGTACACCTAGTGGGCCTGGTCTTCGGGTAGTTTACTGTGTAATTTGTCTCATACTAATTACAAACGTGTCGTTCATAAAATGAGAGATATATCTGTACCTACCAAACACCAAAACTACCCTAGAAACAAGGTGCCACAGACACACGAAAAACCCTACAATTTATCTCATCCAAACGTTTTTAGAGTTTATCTGACTCACCCAATTATTTTATTTAAAAAATGTTTCGACTTCAGTTTTATGAAACTAAAAATAATATATTATTGGTACAAAGTATTAGTTTGTCAGATGTGTCGTTTAGAATACATATTCGCTTTTAAATTAAATTAAAATTATTTTTAAAATAATAAGGTTACATCGATTAAAATTTGAACTTCTAAGAATTGTAGCAGGAAAAGTTTGATTTCAATTTTGCTATTTTGTAAGAAAGGTCCATTACTTTTTTTTTTTCTTTGCATTGGTCATCATCTCATTCCAAACCAACGTGGTCAAGCATGACTCATCTAGAATGATTGTTGGAGATATATTTAAATATTTAAATAATTAAATAATATTTATGTCTGACAAGAACGTTGTATTCAATCTTAATTACCTTTGTTTGTTTAAAGCTGTTGTTTTCATAATTGTTTGAGAAGGGAACCTTCTAACGGAACGTGATTGTTAAATCACTCTTTTTCTTTGTGCACTAGTTTTTGTTTGCAACTATTTAGCATGCAGTTTCTGCACTTTTTTTCTTTTTCCTTTTTCCAGCAAGGTGTGGAACACAACCACTGATATGAAGTTACCACCAGCACTATCAACTTGTTTATGAAATGGGGAACACATACTCCTTACAGATATTTTCTCAAATTCTCTTTTATGATGATATTTTTTTTTGGATTTTCCACTTTTACTTTTCAGCTGTGTTGACTAGGTCAAACTTCTAAGGCATGGAACTTGAATATGTAAAACGTTTCATATTAAGCTCATCTGCCACATGATTCACTCTCCACTGATTGAAAAATATTAGGCCTAATTATTGCATAATTCAGCTTCGTATTTTAGTGTAACATTATTATTCTCTCTTGCAAATAATTAATTAGATAAGTGTAGACATTGAAAAATAAAGTTGTTGAAGTGTTGATCTTAGAGATGTCTAATTCTGTAAGTCAAGTTTTATTTTTTTTTTCTTTAATGACCTTTCATATTGTTAGACATGTGAGGATTAATATATAAATCTCCAAATCATTTTAATGTGCTTTGTTTATTTAAAGTTGAACTTCTAATCTTTCAGTGTTATCTAAAGCCAAGTCCTCAACTCTTGAATCGATGTTGTTAATTAAGTGAGAGAGTCATGGTTGCTAAAACATTTTCTTATGCAATTAACAGAAAAATTCTTAATCTACCTCATTAACAATAATTTCTAGGGATCTGAACATATCTATGGGAAGAGTTTCTGGTTTTTGTCAGATTCCATCATTTAATGATTGATTATAATTACTATTAGAATAGATTTTGTGTCTCTTTGTTGGAATTGTACAACAACATTGAAATCTCAATGTTGATTTCTGTTATGGTTATAAAACACTATCCAAACTAACCGAATTGAAATCTTGGCTGATAAATAAATAACAATTTTAACATTTTTGTAGTTTCTGGTATGGACTTTTCTAAAATGTTAACAATTAATGTGTTCATGCCTAGCTGGTATTTTGTTACTCAGTCTTATCCTACATTCAATAAATGATGTTAGCCATGGAGAAGACCCTCTAGTTCCTCATCTCCACAGAAACGCAGAAACAATCTAGAAATTGATAATCTTTGGTATTCAACACTGAAAAAAATTTCTAACCAAAAATAATGATATTTCCTCTTACTTCTTCTCCACTCAACTTGGTATGTTCTTGCAATCTCACCATAAGATTTTGTTGTTTGCTTGATTCAAATTCTACTCACTTCATTACACAGAGGCCAAAGGTTACAAAAGTTATACAGTTTTTGTATTCTGTCACTTCTTATGATGCATACTGGTAAGTAACTGTCTCATCCTTCGGACAAAATTTCTGTGAAACACAAGCAGAAAACAGTGACAGGCTACGTAAAAGCATGATAGGTTTCATTAATGGGGTTGATGAATTATGAAGGATAAAAGTTCAAGGATTCTAAAGCAACGGTGGTAGTTTTTTTGGATGGTTTGAAATATTTCTAAAGAATTAGAAGGAATATATATGTAACATATTAGAGTTTGGTTAGGTAGAAACCTCATGAATTGGCTGAAGCGACAATTGTACTAAAAGGGTGACCGACAATTTTTGTTTTCATCTGACACTTTCATTTGATCTCAAAAGAACAAAGTAATGATTGTCACCCTACTGCATGATTCCTTACTCTTGCACATAAATATTTGAAGAAAATGACTTTTCACCTTAGCCAAGTGTAAATAAGCTTTTCAGTTTTCTGGGAAGAAACTATTATATACCATAAAGGATATTTTGAAGTTTGTGACATTTGACCATCCAAGTGAAAATCAACTTTTAAGGGAAGAAAGCAAAATCTACCATAGAAGATATTAATTTCAGATCCTCCTTTGACTATTAATCACTGTCAAATTCATTGAACAGGAGAACTCCCACATTATCGGGATAAAAACAAATAAAAAAAGTATACAACACAAACACTACTTGAACTTAAAGTCTACTAAATTTCCTAAACTCTTGGACCATGCCTACATTACACATGGTAATGTATCATTCAACAAAAATGTTTCACCACCCTGAATATACTTTGATCTAATAATCCAATTCTCTTTGCTATGTCACTGGTCAAGTTAGTTGCATTTAGAAAAATAATGGCACAAAATGGCTATGTTTTTAATTGCCTTATTTTGTCTGCAGCAACCAAAACCAAATCCCCCGAATCACGATCATATCTTTTGAACATTAGTCTAACGACTCCTCTTCTACTCAACATGTTGAATAAATTTCATGCTTAAAACTGTTCTCTTTTTTATTTGCTTCTTGTGCCATGCGTACAGGAATAGTAGGAATTACATGATATGCAGTAACAAGGAACATTTTCTCTTTTCAAGTTTTTCCCAGTTGATAGTGTAAAATTATTGCATTAATAACGTAAGTTAAACTCATATTTATCTAACCTTGTGCTAAATTGCATAGCATTTACCATAGAATTAGTTTCTTAAAGTGCAGAGCTTGTATTAGTTAAATATCACAAAGTAGTTAATGCAGGCATGTTCAGTTTACAAATTCGATTCGACAGGCTTGTATTTTACTCACAATATTTTCTTTTGGCTGCCTTACTTAAGAGGTAAATTTAGCGTTCAATATATATAACCTAAGCTTGTTTTTGGAGAGCTATGTCGAATTACACTGGTTTATCACACATTCTGTCTGCTATGTTTACGGGCAAATTGTGTTTCCAATACCATCTTCAAAATAAAAAGTTGAAACTTTGAATTATTTCTCTTTATTTTTCTCGCCAAAGCATTGAAGTTGATGACATTATCATTGATTTATGAATTAAATACACGCCACCAAACACAATGCATACGAAAGATAAACAAAAGGTTTCTTATGTGGTGCATGTTCCTAGGACTGCTACATCATATTGAATGATTGGACCAAAGGGAAATTTCAACTTAAAAAAAAAAGAAAAAAAGTCTTCGTATCATGAAGTTGCTTAATTCAATTGTCGCATGGATAATGAATACTTGAACAACGTTAAACTTCTGAACGGCGCAGGATTCCATAAGCCTACCAATTGAAAATTGTGCAGCCACTTTTCCAAGAAAGGGAAATTTGTTGGCTTCTGCAGCATTACAATAATGAATGGACTTGGAGGAATCGAGCTAGATTGGTGTCATTGTCCTGTTCATGAATTGTTAACAATCAAAAGAACCTTTTGGTTTTGTGTGCTTCAAAGTTTGTGACCGACCCTGAAGCTCATAAATCAGAAATTATTTGCAATGAAATCACTTTTCTAGTTCTCAATATTCATGTAAGTCATCACTTAGATATGATAGATAAATTTGAGCAAATAATGGCCACGGTTCACAATTCTCTAAGACCGTAAACCAGTTTCTTGTAAAATGGATAACCTTACTTAACCTCAACTCAACACTGAAGAAACTATAAAGTTCTCTTTCTTCTAAATTAGTGTCCTCTTAGTTACTTTATATCCACTCAATTGTAGTGTAATTTTTGACTTAAAATTCCAAGATTTTGTGGCAATCTGCATATTCCTCTCTCATGTTAACCTATACAAACACCAATAGTGAGTATGAGGAAACATGTCTCACTTACAAATGATTGTTCAGTCTACCTACCCTGAACCAGAAAACGGAAAATGGACAAGGATCCGTTAACCTCTTTTTCTGCATTGAAGCATTAATTATCAGAATCAGGTCTACATCATGGTGCATTTATAAATGACTTCACATGGTATGTTATGTTGAGAAGTGAAATACAACCTTAACAAACAAGCAGCACTCTATAAGCATGCCATATGCTTCTGTTGTGATTTTTCATATTTGCTTTATGTATTCTTCTAAACCTTGCTGAAATATATTTATGCATCTAGTTCTGAAGTGATCTATGATTATAATCTAATCCTATGATGTAATGATTGATGTGAAAATGATTTAGAAGAATATGTGTCTGTTCTTGATTGATTCTTTATAAGGATGTTTGATCACAAACCACAAAGCCCTTTGCTTAATCATACAAAATCATGAAGGCTAAAGAGGAGCAAAACTAGAACAACCTCATGTTACAACATTAATTGCAGTGGCATAGGAAACATCAATTGTCACTAATGCTACCTTGTTTTGGCAACATTCATGTTGCTTACAAACTTTACATTCAAGAAGATCCTGGTTGACAGGAACATGTTTGAGTTCCCCATTGATATTAATAAGGTTGTACTTATATACAATGGATTTAGACTGATAACTTTGGCGACCAAAGAAAACCATGAAGGAAAAAACTTGAGGGTTGAGACAAGAGACAAGCCATTTTTTTAGTACGGTAGTACCCATTTACTGACAGTGTATTGAGACATTCATATCTTCAAATTGGTGATGAATTATGTGACTGTGCAACAATGTCGAGAAACTTAGGGGTTAATTTACTTAAAAATTGTGACTTTTTTAACCAATTTTCCCAGTTGAAGTCCCAAAAAAACACATCACGTGCAGTTTCAAGCTATAGGAAACGTGTAAGCATGAAAATTTGCACTCGCGAAGCCGAATGTGACTCTCAAGCCCAATGCGGATAACAGTGAGTGGTCCAATTAACACATCTTGCTAAGATAAAATAAGCTTCAATTCTAATACTATCTTATTTCAAGGTGTGAATTTTTAAGTCTAATTCAGTTTTATAAATCAGTTTATAAGATGAAAATTACACTTATTTATGATAAATCTGCCTTGGGATAACATAATGGATTATAAATTTGTGTAAATTAAAATATTTGTATGTTAATTATTTGTTAACTATTTGACTTTTATTTGTTTGTTAAAATTGATAAATTTTATTGCATTATTATTTGTAAAGAAATGAAATTGAACTAAATATATAAATAAATAAATTTAACCAAAATTATGTAATGTATGACTTATAACACTGGGCAATTTGTTGTAGTTACCAAGATATCATGGTTTAGACGAATAAATACAACAAAAAAGTTGGCATGAAGTTATTTGCACTGTCTTTTGAAGGATTTTATTCCAATTTATATATCAATTGTTCTTTTCCTCTTCTCTCTTAGTTCTGTGTCAAATATCCTCCATGAAGTTAACAGTTTTTTTTTTTTTCTCAAAAATAAAATTTGCGAGAAAATACGTAGGAATTTTGGTTTAAACCACCAATTTGAACCTGACAAATGCAGACTTTTTTAAATATAACAGAGGTATTTTATTATGTGAGGAAAATTTATTTATATTTCCCTTCCAGAAGAAGTCATACTGGGGTAGGCCGAGAAAGGCAACTTGTTCACATGCAATCATGTGTAAATAATTAATAATGTTTACACATAGTCTTACTCTCTTTGGTCTAATTACACAAAAATAGTTTAAAACTTTAAAGAATTTCAAACGAAACTTTCATTACAAATAATACACGTTGCAAAAAGTGAAAAATATTAATGTACTTTTCGTGGACAATAATTAGATATTAAAATTTAATTTATTCTTATGATCTATATATTATATTTGGCCGACAAAACATATCTGTTTTACATCTATAAATCAATTAAGAAAGTTATTATCGTTAGTCAGTTTTTCAAAGCTAAATAATCACCCCTGTATATTCTGCTATTCAAGCAAGAGTTATAACAGATTTGGGCTTAACTTTTCATATTTCGATCAACCTCACTGTAGTTGGATTCTTATACGGCCTCTGGCATTGATCAAGTCCTAGAAAGCCCAAAATAGTCGGGCCTGTTTCTTTTCGTGTACCACAGTGAATTTTACAAAGAAAAGATTTTTGGCTCTTTCTTCCTGCAACCCCATAATTTCTTCCGATACCCCCTATATTTCCTCTAAATCCCAAAATTACCCCTGATACTATGATATATAATAACACACATTGAAAAATAATTTAGGGTTTTTATCAGTAGCATTTATAGGTAGAAGTTCATCTTCCACAAAGGTAATGGTGTTAGTTCCATAGTTATTCATTTTGGATAGCGTTTCATAAGCAGATTCGTGTGAGGTGGTGGCCGGCTACAGTTTCGTCGCACTCTAATAAGTCTTTACGCATTTCATTTTCCATTATAGTTCTAGATTGTGTAATTCGTAAACGTTATGATTACTCATTATGTAAGTGATAAATAAAAATTTATACATAATACCAAATTCTACAATCCATAACATTAATTGAAACTACAATCTGACATATAAGAACACATATAGGATGGTAGAGTTTGTAATGTAAATATACATTTTAAACTATACATTATTGTATATTTATATTACGAATTCTATAATCTAGTATATATTTTTACAAGTCACATTGTACAATTCAATATGTGTTGTTATATTCTAGATTATGTAATTTGATATGTATATTTACATTACAAACTTTGAAATTCAATGTGTTTTTACATGTCAGATTCTATAATTGGGATTGTTAATCTATCATAATGCATACAATGTTGTTTTTGTATTTGAGATTAATTTTTTGTGTTATTTAAACTAACTTTACATAAATGGATTATTGAAGTAATATATCAAATAAGGTAAATCAATTGTCTAAGATGGAAGAGTCCAATATAACGGGGTATTGGAAAAATAAAGATGAATTTGTTGGAAGGGATTGTCTGGTGTTGTTTACAACTGTTGAGGTTAGTTGAAATTAATTTGTGAGTTTGAAAAAGTAGTGAAAAGAAATTTATTGATATTGTAATTTAAATGTGAAGTATTTGGGATCTGAGATTATTTACTTGAATAGGGTGTAGGGTTGCCTTTGATTTTGGTTTTGTAATAGTAATTTTAAGATCTAACACAACAAATGGACAATAGGAAAAAAAATTATGTTTTGTTAGGCTATGAAAGAAAAGATAAGTATAAAAAATACAAATAGGGATTGAAGGTGGCTATATCAGGGGCAAGAAATTGTATCTATCCCTTTAAATTATGTGGTAAATCGAATTGCAACGAAGGAGGCTCGGCTTTGAAGGTATTATGTGATAATCGTAATCATGAATTGTCTAATACATTAGTTGCAATGGCGGATCTTGACGAAAATTGTTGGGGGAGCCAAAATAATACATCAAAAAATTATATATTTAATTATTATCACTAATAAAATAAAAAAAATACATAATTTAGTATAACAATAACTAAAAAAGAAATCACACATATCTAAAAATATTGTCAAAAGAAATTTCAATAATAATCAAACCAAACTTAAAATCTAGTTATAAAAAACACAAAGTCCAATATTTTTTTTTCTATTTTCATAAAATAAAAAATTAATATACAAGAGGCTGATTAAACTAATATTTTACTATCAAGTGAGACAAGAGAGAATTATCTTCTTCTTTATTTCTTCGAGAATGGAAGAAGACTGCCCAGAGACGAGAGCAAAATAATAGATCTTTTTCTCTTCAGAAACCAAAGAAAAAGGGTGAGAACAATTTGTGAGAACCTCAAGACATATATAGAACCACAATTAAAATTCGGTTATAAAAGAACACACATACAGTATAATATTTTTTCTTCTATGTTCATAAAATAAAAAATTAATATAAAACAAGCTCATTAAATAAATTATTAAACTAATATTTCAATTAATTGAAACCAAATAATTACCTTCTTTTTTTCTCCCTCGAGAATGGAAGAGAATAGAGGAGAAATAAGAGCAAAAATGATAGATTTTTTTCTCTTCAAAAATAAAAGAAAACAGGTGAGAATGAGATATGAGAACAATTTGTGAGAAACTCAAGACTTATAATGGAACCACAATTAAAATTCGGTTAATAAAAAAATACACAGTACAATATTTTTTCTTCTATATTCATGAAATAAACAATTAATATAAAAGATGATCATTAAATAAATTATTAAACTAATATTTTATTATCAATTGAGACCAAATAATTACTTTCTTCTTTTCTCCCATGAGAATGGAAGATGATAGAAGAGAAATAACAGTAAAAATAATAGATATTTTTCTTTTCAAAAACAAGAAAAAAACAAGTAAGAATCAAAATATGAAAACAATTTGTGAGAAACTCAAACCATAATAAATAAAAAAATAAAAAAATATCTTGATAAAGCTTTTTATTCTTAAGTTTTTATTATGTTTAATTTTATATTTTATTATTTATTAACATTAATCATTATGTTTATTAAAGAAATAAAATATTTAATTTAATTATTGTAACGTCCCATTTAATTTATAAACGCAATTAAAGGAACGCCACACATAAGATAGCATAACAACGCAGTCCTGGGGTCCCCAACATCACCCCTACAAAATTAGGCACACCACGATGCCAACAAAAGTAGGATAGCAGTTTGACTAAAAGTTACAATCTAAAAACCACGAATACAGGGGCCATAGCCCTAAAGAAAACAAGAAAGAAAGAAGTGTGAGATCCAGCCCAGATGGCTAAGTAGCGGAGTCGCCATGCCCTTGTTGCCCATGAGAACCTCGCTCATCTGCTCCCATCAACCAAGTTGATGATCATCGCAAGAGAGAACAGCCACATACATCACAACCATGCAACAAAACGGGTAAGCTAGAGCCAACAACATATTCATCATGCAGTCAAATATATTTTCC